>Ga0172374_1000062_pt1 | contig 86060 bp, 83 predicted proteins | sample LakKiv3m_FD_114536 | JGI IMG/M metagenome (GOLD analysis project Ga0172374, IMG submission 114536) | Freshwater microbial communities from Kabuno Bay, South-Kivu, Congo - kab_092012_10.3m | ecosystem: Environmental > Aquatic > Freshwater > Lake | place: Democratic Republic of the Congo... | reverse complement strand
CGGTTGAGACGGGCTCGTTGTTGGGACTGTCCACAATTCAGAAACTGTGGCGGCTGCACCCGACGCCCAGGAAATCCCGGGGCGCGTCAACCCGGGGCGTGCCCGGGCGGTCGTGCCGAATTGGGGAAGAGGGCCGGCGTAGTCCGCGCCAGCCTATAGGATATTATAGGCATATTCCTGCTGAACCTGCAAGTCCTTTCCGATCACGTTTCCGGGAGCGGGTGCTGGCAGTGCCTGCTAACCGAAGCCGCGAACGAGCAGACCGGTCGTCTCGGCGCCGGCCCGCCGGTCGACCGAAATCTCGGCATATTCCGGCGACTCGAGGAAGCGCCGCGCCTCGTCCTCGCTCTCGAACGACATGATCACGATCTTCTGCGCGTCCCAGTCGCCCTCGAGCCGCTGCGGCGCCTCGTCGGCCGCGAGAAGCCGGCCGGCGAATCGCCCGAACACCGACGCAAACCGCGCCTGATACTGGCGGTACCGGTCGACATCCTTGAACCGAAGCTGCGCCACGACATAGACGGGCATGGGCCCTCCTCTTCCTTCGACACACCCGACGCGAACGCCGCTCAGGACGCCAGCCGGTCCGGCGCGATGCTCGCGAACCGGTGCGCGTCCTTGATGACGATGTTGGCGCGGCTCTTCTCGATCAGGCCGAGACGCTCGAACTCGCCGAGCGCGACGCCGACCCAGGCGCGGCTCGCCCCGATCATCTTGCCGAGCTCCTCGTGCGAGAGGCCGACCACCCGGCGGCGCCGGCGGCGCGGATCGGACCCATCGGGACGAGCGAGCGACCTCAGCACGATCGCCAGTCGCACGGCCGCCGGATCGAGCGCCATCGGTCCGGACCGGTCGATGCTCTCCAGCGCGAGGGTCGCCAGCACCCGGGCAATGTTCGCCTGGAACGGCGGAATGGACGACATGCAGCGCACGAAGTCGGCACGGCGCATCACCGAAACCACGGTGGGCTCGAGAGCCTGCACGGAAAGTATGCGCGGCCTGTCGAGGACGAGTGCCGCCAGTCCGAGCAAGGTGCCGCGAACGCAAATCCCGTAGGTGAACTCCTCGCCGCCCTCCCGCGTCTGATAGAGCCGCACCCGGCCCTCCCTGACGACGAACAGCGCATCGCTGGGCTCGCCTTCGCGAAACAGGACGGAACGCGTCGGGAAGTTCATGTCGCGCATCGCCCCGGTGATCGTCGACAGTTGCGACTTCGTCAGCCCGTCGGTCGCAACGCCCCATTTCGGCGATATCGCCCGATCGACGAAGGCAGGCTTGCGCATCGTGCCCATGACATTCTCCAGCGGCCGCGGGTTCGCAGCTATTCGCGGTTCCCGAAGCATTCCATTTCGCCCCTGAACTCCGCCGAAGCGAAGATCTGCGGACCGTACTTTGCGAGCCAGGCGCCGTCGACCGCGAGGCCGTTGGCCTCGAGGAACGGGCGCGCGTCCTCGACGATCATTTGCCAGTCGTCCATCAGGCGCAGCTTCTTCAGCCTGTCCTCGTGGGGCGTGCCGCCAAGGGCCTCGACCAGAAGGTCCGTGAAGTTCAGCACCTCGAACCGACCTTCCTTCTCGGCGCCGAGGAAGACCGAATGACAACCGTGATAGAGCGTCACGAGAACGTCCGCCCCGGTATCGCGCACGGCTTCCAGAAGGGCGGCGTGCTCATGCGCCGCCAATTCGGGCGACTTGCCGCATCCCGACCCGCCGCACGTGTAGCCGGACTCCCACTCGGTCGCGATCAGGTCGAGGCCCGGGATCGCGGCCAGGAGTTGCGCGACGTTGGCGCCGATATCGGCGCAGCCGACATGCGCGTGCAGGACGACGCGCTTTGCGACCGGCCTCACGAACCTGGTCCTCAGCCTGTCGAGGTTCGCCACCAGATAGGCGGTGAGATGATCGAAATCGAAGCCGGTCTTGCGGTAGCCGGAAAGCGTCTCGCCGAGATGAAGCGCGCAGGTCGGGCACCAGTTGAGGACCTTCTCGGGAGAGAATCCCTCGAAGCGGGCGATCGTGTTCCCGGTCACCCGTTCGCCGACGGCCACCTCGCCTTCCCACTTGGCCGCGATGACGCCGCAGCAGGAGGACGGGCCGCCGACGACCTCGTAGTCGACGTCCAGCGCGTCGAGAAGCTGCATCGAATTGAAGAGGACATGGGGCGTGCGCAGCGCATTGCAGCCGAGATAGAATACGATCGGCACGTTGCGCGGCCGCGGCGGAACGAAGAGGCGCCTGAACTCGGCCGGCAGGAGTTGCATGGCGACCATCAGCTTGATCGCCCTCGACATCCGCCTGAACAGATCCGGCGTCCTGCTTTCGATCGTGGCGGCCTTCGAGGCCGCCAGCATCAGCATCCTGCGCGGATTGATGCCTTCCGGGCATGCCGGAATGCACGCACCGCAGCCGTTGCAGGTCGACATCCACGTCCCGGCTTCTGCGCCGGACGGCCCCGCGGCCGTGAGAAAGTCGACCACGCCGGAAACGACGTCGCGCGGCGGCGACCGCGCGGCCTCGCCGAAGGGAATGACCGGACAGACCTCCACGCACTTGCCGCAGCGCGTGCACGCCTCGGCAAGGCCGCGCATTTCGCCGGCGAAGTAGTCCGCCAGGGAGGTTTCGCCCATGCTCATGGATCGAGGCTCATGGATCGAGGCTCACGACCGCCTCGATTTCCACCAGCATGCGCGGGTCCACGAGCCTGGCCACCTCGACGAGCGTGGCGCCCGGCTTGCCGCTGAAGAAGGGTGCCCTGATCTCGCGCGTGCTCTCGTTGAAGAGGGCAATGTCGGTCGTATAGATCGTGTACTTGGCGACATTGTCGAAGGAGCCGCCCGCCGCCGAGATGATGGCGCCGAGATTGGCGAAGCACTGCCTCACCTGGGCGGCCATGTCGCCGGCGCCGACGATCTCTCCCGCGGGATCGCGCGCCGTGATGCCCGCGGTATGGAGCACGCGCCCGGACACGACGACCCCCAGGGAGAAGAACACCGTATCCTCGAACGGCCTTCCCAGCCGCACCACGTTCCGCGCCATTGCGTCTCCCACGGCCCGGGACCACGCCGGGACCGGGCGGACGCTATCGCGCAGCCGTCGCCCGCGTCTGCCAACTACTTGGCACTCGCTCACCGACACCGACGCGGGCAGTGCCTGCGCTCTACCCGTCGCGCCAGTCGAATGTGAGCGGCGCCTCGCGGAAGCCGAAGCGGTCGACATGGAGCGCGACGCCCTTCTTCAGCGCTTCGAGGTGCCCCTCGGAGCTCGCCTCCAGCCGGCACTCGAGGGCATCGTCGTGTGCGAAGAGGAGGAGAGTCGCATCGCCCGGCCAGTCGGCGCCGCGGGCGTTGCGCGGGAAGACGACCTTGCCCTGCTCCTCGGTGAACTCGACGGCGAGGTTGTGGCTCCAGTGCTTGCAGAGCTGCTGGAGGTAGCGCCGGCCGTTGGCGGTCGGCACGCGCACGCGGCTTCGGACGGTCATCGACGGTCGATCCTTCCCTTGGCTTGGTGGACGGTCTCGGCCGGGGTGCATCGTGGGCGCCAGCCGAACTCTACGCGGCGGCGGCTCGCTGGCGCATCATGCGCCGTCTGAGCTGGCGGCGCATCCACATCCAGGTCCCGGTCGCCAGCAGGCCGATCAGCGCGAGCGAGACGACGACGTTCATCAGGGCAGACCACGCGCCGGCGAAGTTGCCTTCGTGCCAGAGCCGCGGCCAGTTGCGCGGCAGGGCGGCCGTCCCCTGGGGCGTGACGGCGTAGAGGCGATATTCCCCGCCCTCCGCAAGACGCGCCACCATGCGGCCGCCCAGCGGGCGCAGCCACACCAGCGTCGAGAGATCGTGACGCTCGCCGACGACGCGCGCCGCCTCGGCGAGAGTGATCGCGGGGCCACGCGTCGGCGGGGCGTTCGCGGCCAGCGTCGCGAACGTGATGCCGAACGCCAGGGCAAGCCCGGTCAGCGGCGACAGCAGGAGGAAGGGCAGCAGGCTCCAGGCCATGCCCTTGTGCCATCCGGAAAGGGTGTTCGAGACGCGCGGCACGCCCAGCAGCAGGCCGAGGATGGCGACGGCCAGCATCGCCACGGTCGAACTCACGACCAGCCAGCCGGCATCGATCAGCAGCGTCTCGTGCAGGCGCCGCGTCACGCCGAGCACCGTCGCCAGGGACGACGGCGCGGGCAGCACCTCGCCGCTCGCGACGTCGACGATTTTCCCGGCGTTGCGCGCGAGCCCGATCGTGACGGTGCCGTCGTAGCTGCGATAGGCCAGCCGCCGCGCCCGGCCGTCCGGATCGTGCCGCTCGAGCAGGGCGGCGACGCGGTCGCTCGTGAGGGAGTTCGGTGCGATCGACTCGACAACGAGCCAAGGCTCGACGGACAGGACCAGGCCGCTGGCGACGACCAGGAGAAGCGGCAGCGCGAAGAGGAGCGCGATCCATCTGTGCAGTTTGAGGAGCCTGGCCTTCACGCAATACCTCCGCGACGCGACGCCCGCTCTTGTGGCGCGGTTCCGCCGACGGCATCAAGGCGCGGTTGGTTGCTGCAAGGTAAAGATATGTGAAGCGACGGGGGCCCAACTGAGGTCGTCGCTTCAGTTCTTTGCTTCTCCTCCCCCGTCTGCGGGGGAGGTGGCCGAAGGCCGGAGGGGGCGGCGACAGTCGAGCATTCATCGAAGCTCCTGACCCCCTTCGCCGCGTATGACGCGGCACTTGGCCGCTAAGGCCGATGCGGCCTTAGCGGCGACCCGCTTCGCGGGGGCAGAGAGGAATCATATGCGATTGGCCTGCCGCCGCAGTCCTTGCTTCCGGACGCGCCGCCGACATGATGGGCCTCAACCGGGCCAAATGCTGCCGAGGGAATTTCATGATCGATGCCAAGCGCGTTCTCCTCGATCCGATCCGGGTCGGTTCCGTCGTCCTGCCCAACAGGATCGTCATGGGATCGATGCACACCGGGCTCGAATGCCATCCCGAGCGCTTCGACGAGCTTGGCCGGTTCTATGCCGAACGCGCGATGGGCGGCGTCGGGCTGATCGTCACCGGAGGCTTCGCGCCCAACTTCGCGGGCCGCATGAAGGACGAGCCCGGCACCTTCGAGCGCGCCGACCAGGTCGCCCACCATCGCCGGATCACCGGACCCGTCCACCGCGCGGGCGGCCGCATCCTGCTGCAGATCCTGCACGCCGGCCGCTACGGATACCATCCGGCGGTCGTCGCGCCGTCGCCCATCAAGTCGCCGATCAACCGCGACGTACCGGCCGAGCTGACCGCCGCCCAGATCGAGGAGACCGTCGCCAACTACGCGACGACCGCGGCGCTCGCGATCGAGGCGGGCTACGACGGCGTCGAGATCATGGGATCCGAGGGCTACCTCATCAGCCAGTTCCTGGCGCCGCGGACCAACCACCGCACCGACGCGTGGGGCGGCTCGCTGGAGAACCGGATGCGCTTTCCCCTCGCCGTCGTCCGGGCGGTGCGCGCCGCCGTGGGCGACGCGATCATCTCGTACCGGATCTCGGCGCTGGAGCTGGTCGACGGCGGCCTGACGCCGGACGAGACGCTTCGGCTCGGCAAGGAGGTCGAGACGGCGGGCGCCGACTGCCTCTCCACCGGGATCGGCTGGCACGAGGCCACGGTTCCCACGATCGCCGGCTGCGTGCCGCACGCCGCCTTCATCGGCTCCACCCGTCGCCTGAAGGAAGCCGTTTCGATTCCCGTCACGGCCAGCAACCGGATCAACCTGCCGGAGGACGCAGCCGCAGTGATCGCCGACGGCTCGGCCGATCTCGTTTCGATGGCGAGGCCGCTGCTCGCCGACGCTGCGTTCGTGAACAAGGTCGCACAGGGGCGGCCCGACCTGGTCAATGTGTGCATCGCCTGCAACCAGGCCTGCCTCGATCACTATTTCACCGGCCAGGTCATCACCTGCCTCGTCAATCCGCGGGCCGCCCGCGAGAACGATTTCGCCGACGGGCCGGCGGCGACGGCCAAGCTCGTCGCCGTCGTCGGCGCCGGCGTCGCAGGCATCGCGGCGTCGCTCGAGGCCGCGCGCCGCGGCCACCGCGTGACGCTCTTCGAGTCGGCCGGCCGCATCGGTGGCCAGTTCGTCCTGGCGGCGCACATCCCGGGCAAGGAGGATTACGGCCTGTCGCTGGCGAGCTTCGCCGCGCAGCTCGCCGAGTGCGGCGTCGAGGTCAGGACGGCGAGCCCCGTCGATCCCGGCGCGCTCGGCCGCGACAGCTTCGACGAGGTCATCGTCGCGACGGGCGTGACGGCCCGCCCGATCGACATCCCGGGCGCCGACGATCCCCGGGTGGTCGGCTATGCCAGCGTGCTCGACGGCTCGGCGCCGGTCGGCGAGCGGGTCGTCATCATCGGCGGCGGCGGCATCGGTCACGACGTCGCGCTATTCCTGGCGACGGGCGGGGTCGCCCAACGGCGGACGCGCGAGGCATTCTTCGAACGATGGGGCGTCGACGGCGCGCCCGGCCCGCATGCGCCGCGCCGGCAGATCACCATGGTGAAGCGCTCGCCGGGCGGCTTCGGCCGCACCCTCGGCAAGAGCACGGGCTGGATCCTGCGCCAGGAGCTGAAGGACATGAACGTGCGCCAGATCGCCGGGGCCCGCTACGTCAGGATCGACGGCGAGGGCCTGCACATCGTCGTGGCCGACCGCAGCGAGGTGCTGCCCGCCGACACGATCGTGGTCTGCGCCGGCCAGGAAGAGAACCGCCGGCTGGCCGACGCCATCGCGGCGACCGGCCAGTCGGTCCACGTGATCGGCGGCGCAAAGCTGGCGGGCGAGCTCGACGCCAAGCGCGCGATCCAAGAAGGCGCGCTGGTCGGCAACCGGATCTGAGACGGAAGGCCGTCGCTCCTCGGCTGCTATTGCATTTGGTTCCTAGCTTATCCTCCCCCGTCTGCGGGGGAGGTGGCCCGAAGGGCCGGAGGGGGCGCCGACGGTCGAGCATTCAGGGACGCTCCCGACCCCCTTCGCCGCGTATGACGCGGCACTTCCCCCGCTTCGCGGGGGCAGAGGAACACGAATCGCCGCCTTGTGTGCTCAGGCGCGGCAGCACCACTCCAGCATGCGGCGCATGAAATCCTCGCCGGCGTCGATCTGCGAGGCGAGGATGTACTCGTTGGGCTGGTGCGCCTGGGCGATGTCGCCGGGGCCGCAAACGACGGTCGGCACGCCGAGCGTCTTCCTGAAGATGCCGGCCTCGGTCGCGTAGACCACGCTGCCCACCGTATTGGAGCCCGACCAGCTTCCCGCCAAGGTCTTGGCCTCGTCGTTGCCCTCGGGCGAAAAGGCCGGCGTCGAGGAGCGCAGCTCGGTCTCGATGGTGGCGGCCGGATGCCTGGCCTTCATCTTGGGCAGCAGCTCTTCCTTCAGCCACTTGGTCGCGCGGTCGCCCAGCGCGTCGATCGGCTGGCTCGGCAGCTCGCGGTAGCCCCACAGGACCTCGCACTCGCGCGCCAGGATGTTGCCCGCCGTGCCGCCCACGATCGTGCCGACGTTGAAGGTCGCGGCGGCCGGCATGAACTCGCTGTTCTTCGGCGCCTTGGCCTCGAGCTCGTCCTGCACCGTGTTGAGCCAGTGCACGAACTCGCCGGCGAAGTGGATGGCGCTGACGCCGAGATGGGTCATCGAGGAATGGGCCTCGAAGCCGGTGAACTTGGTGACGTAGACCTGCGTGCCCTTGTGGGCGTGCACCACGGTCATCATGGTCGGCTCGCCGATGATCACGACCCGCGGGCGCGGCACCTGGGCCGCCATCGCGGCGGCCAGCGAATGCGCGCCGAAGCAGCCGATCTCCTCGTCGTAGGAGAGCGCGAAATGGATCGGCTTCTTGAGCGGCGCCTTGAGGAACTGCGGCAGCATGGCGAGACCGATGGCGTAGAACGCCTTCATGTCGCAGGTGCCACGGCCGTACCACTTGCCGTCCTTCAGCGTCAGCGTCCACGGGTCGGTGACCCAGGGCTGGCCGTCGACCGGCACCACGTCCGTATGGCCCGAGAGCACGACGCCGTCCTTCACGTTCGGACCGATCGAGGCGAACAGGTTGGCCTTGGAGCCGTCCTCGTTGGGCACGAGCTTGGACTCGACGCCATGGCCCTTGAGGTAGCCCTGGACGTACTTGATCAGCTCGAGGTTGGAATTGCGCGAGGTGGTGTCGAACGCCACGAGCTTGCGCAGCATTTCGATGGAACTGACGGTCTCTCCGGCCATGATGTCCTTACTTACTCCATTCCGACCTCACCCTTCGAGACGCATGCCCAAGCGTGGGGATTACCCCACGCGAGGCATGCTCCTCAGGATGAGGTCAGTGCTAGACGTTCGTGCGACCGATCATGGTCAGGAATTCGCGCCGTGTCTCGCCGTTGTCGCGGAAGGCGCCCAGCATGCGGCTGGTCACCATGCTGACGTCGGACTTGTGCACGCCGCGCGTGGTCATGCACTGATGCGCCGCCTCGATGACGACGGCGACGCCGCGCGGCTGCAGCACGTCCTGCAGGGTGTTGGCGATCTGCGCCGTCAGCTTCTCCTGGATCTGCAGGCGGCGGGCATAGGCGTCGACCACGCGGGCGAGCTTGCTGATGCCGACGACGCGGCGGTCCGGCAGATAGCCGATGTGCACCTTGCCGATGATCGGCACCATGTGGTGCTCGCAGTGCGACTCGAGGCGGATGTCGCGCAGCATCACGACCTCGTCGTAGCCGTCGACCTCCTCGAAGGTCCGCTGCAGCATCTCGCGCGGATCCTCGTCGTAGCCGGCAAAGAATTCCTCGTAGGAGCGCACGACGCGGTCGGGTGTGCCGACCAGGCCCTCGCGGTCGGGATCGTCGCCGGCCCAGCGGATCAGCGTCCGCACCGCGGCCTCCGCCTCCTCGCGCGAGGGGCGGGTGAGGCCGGTGGCGAGCGAGACCACCTCGCTCTTCTTCAGCATCCTGTTCATCGTCGCTCTCCTTGGCCGCCCGTGCCGCTCAGTTGAGACGGCGCTGCGACGCCGGTGTGTCCAGCGAGAAAGTCGGAATCTCGATGTCGAACGTCTCGCCCGACTCATCCACCATTTGATACGTGCCGCCCATGATGCCCGACGGCGTGGAGAGCGGTGTGGCCGAAGTGTACTCGAACATCTCGCCGGGACGCAGCAACGGCGTCTTGCCGACGACGCCCGGCCCCTTCACCTCCTGCAAGCGGCCCTGCCCGTCGGTGATCTTCCAGTGCCGGCTGCGCAGCTTGACCGCGACCTCGCCCCGGTTCTCGAGGCGCACGGTATAGGCCCACACATATTGTGCCTTTGCCGGATCGGACTGGTCGGGCAGATATTGCGGTTGGACCGTGACCCTGATGGCACGGGTTGTGGCGGCGTACATTGCGGGCGGAACTCTCCTCGGCTCCAGAGATGGGAGGTTCCGGCCGAAAGGTCAAATGGGCGCGAGGGGAGACTAAATCGGAAAGATCAGGCAGGTCGTGGTGCCGTGCGCCAGGAGCTTGCCGGAGGCGTCGGTCAGGCGGCCCTCGGAGGTGGCGATGCGCGCGCCGACGTTGATGACCTTGCCCTCGGCCGTCACCGGGCCGGTCCTGTCGGTCATGGCGCGGACGTAGTTCACCTTGATCTCGACCGTCGTGTAGCCGATGCCGGCCTTGAGCGTGGTGTGGATGCAGCAGCCCATCACCGAATCGAGCAGGGTGGCGGCGATGCCGCCATGCACGCTGCCCAGCGGATTGTAGTGGTCGAACACCGGCGTGTAGTGGAACGCGACGCGGCCGAACTCGACCTCGGACACGCTGAAGCCCAGCGCCTTGCTGATCGGCGGCGCGGGGAACCTGCCCTCCAGCAGGCCCTTGAACAGGGTCAGCCCATCCATCGTGCGGGCCTGTTCAAGCGGCACCACCCCGTAGCCTGCGTCGGCCATGCTCGTCTCCATCGTCTCAACTGGGCGTCACAATTGAGTGCATATACACATTGAAGCTTTGCCGGCGCAACCGGCGGCGCTAGTGTGGCGCCATGAACGCTCCCAACCCGGCCCGCCTGTCGCCGATCGACTGCACCTGCTTCCGGGTGCGCGGCGCGGCGCGGCGGGTGACGCAGATCTACACCCGCCATCTCGCGCCGACCGGCCTCAAGATCTCGCAGTTCTCGCTGCTCGGCTTCGTGATCGCCAAGGGCCCGGTGACCATCACCCAGCTTTCCGAGCTGCTGGCGACGGACCGCACGACGCTGACGCGCAACCTCCGGCCGCTGATCGGCTCGGGCGTCATCGAGCGTGCGACGGCGGGCGACAAGCGCCGCCACGAGCTGGTCGCCACGCCGGCCGGCCGCGCCCTGTTCAAGCGCGCGCTGCCCTTGTGGGCCGCCGCCGAGCAGGAGGTGCGCACGGCGATGGGGCCGAAGCTGACCGCCGACCTGCACGGCGCGCTCGACCGCTCGATGGAGAAGCTGGCGGCGCTCTAGAGATTGGCGGCGAAGAAGCCGAGCTCGAGCTCCATGGTGCGGCGGTAGTTGGCGCGTACCGCGTCGCTGTCCGTCGCATGCGCGTCGAGCAGCGCCTCGAGCCGGGCCGCCAGCGCCTCGAAGCCGGGGTCGGCGTAGGTCTTCACCCATTCGGCGTAGAGCGGCGCCACGTTCGTCGCCGCCAGCGAACGGCCGAGGAAGGCGTAGAGACGCATGCAGGGCGTCATGGCGGCAATCGTCTCGCCGAGATCGCCGCCTCGCGCCGTCGCGAGAAGAAAATCGACATAGGCGCGGGTCGCCTCGATCGGCGTGACGCCCGCCAGCTCGACCTGCCAGCGCTCGGCGTAGCTCCTGTGGAGTTTCAGCTCGTCGATCACGCCCTGGATGAGCGCGGCGAAGCCGTAGAGATCCTCGCGCGCCGTCGAGTGCGCGAGGCAGAAGGCGTAGGCGCGCGCGAAGGCTTCGAGGAACCAGGCATCCTGCGCGACGTAGCCCTTGAAGCTCTGGAGCGGCAGCGTGCCGTCGGCCAGCCCGCGCACGAAGCCGTGCGCCAGGATGCGCTCGGCGATGTCGTTGTTGGCCGTCCAGAGTCTCGCGGACAGCGTCGCGTCGTCGGCCACGCCGGGCTCAGCCGCCCAGCGCCTGCACGAGGTCGGCGATGATGTCCTCGGCGTCCTCGAGGCCGACCGAGATGCGCACCGTGCCGTCGCCGATGCCGAGCCTGGCGCGCTCCTCGGCGCCGATGCGCATGTGCGTCGTGGTCGCGGGATGGGTGACCAGGCTCTTGGCGTCGCCCAGGTTGTTCGAGATGTCGACGAGCTGGAGGCGGTTCAGCGTCTCGAAGGCCGCCCACTTGCCGGCCTTGAGGTCGAAGGTGACGACGCCGCCGAAATCCGACATCTGCCTGGCCGCGAGCTTGTGCTGCGGATGGTCGGGGCGGCCGGGATAGAGCACGCGGCCGACCGCCGGATGGGCCGCCAGCGCATCGGCGACGCGGCGGGCGTTGGCGCAATGGCGCTCGACGCGCAGCCCCAGCGTCTCCAGGCCCTTGACCAGCACCCAGGCGTTGAACGGGCTGAGCGAGGGGCCGGTGTTGCGGATGATCGGCTGCAGCTTGTCGAGGATGAACGCCTTGGAGCCCAGCACCGCACCGCCCAGGGTGCGGCCCTGGCCGTCGATGTACTTGGTGGCAGAATGCACCACAACGTCGGCGCCGAACTCGAGCGGGCGCTGCAGGATCGGCGTGGCGAAGGCGTTGTCGAGCACGACCATGGCGCCGGCCTTGTGCGCGAGGTCGCACACCGCCTTGACGTCGACGATGTCGAGCATCGGGTTGGACGGTGACTCGAAGAGCACCGCCTGCGTCGGCTTGCTGAGAGCCTTCTCCCAAGCGGCAAGATCGCCGCCGTCGACCAGCTCGCTGGTGATGCCGTACTTCGGCAGCAGGTCGGCCACGATGTAGTGGCAGGAGCCGAAGAGCTGGCGGGCCGCCACGATGCGGTCGCCCGACTTGAGCAGCGCGAGCAGCGCGAAGAACACCGCCGACATGCCGGTCGAGGTGGCGCGACAGGCCTCGGCCCCCTCGAGCGCGGCCAGCCGGTTCTCGAACATGGTGACGGTCGGGTTGCCGAAGCGCGAATACTGGTAGTGGCTGCTCTCGCCCTTGAAGGTGGCCTCGGCCTCCTCGGCGCTCGCATAGGCGTAGCCCGAGGTCAGGAACAGGGCCTCCGACGTCTCGTCGAAGTTGCTGCGGATCTGGCCGCCGCGCACCGCGCGGGTCTGCGGCCGCCACTTCTTCTGGTCGGCCTGGGTCTTCTTCCTGCTGATCGATCCGTCCATGACACTCTCTCCTTCCCGCCTGCGCCGCCCTCGGGCCGATGCGCAAACGAAAAACCCCCGACCTGGAAGGACGGGGGCTTTGCGAGTGCCTCCGACCTTTTAGCGATGTTTAACGTGGTCGCAAGCCGGTCGGCTCAAATCACCACGAGGTGCCTCTATAGAGGCGAAGCCTGAGAGGCGCAAGCCCCTCGACTAAGGCTTGTTGCTGCGCGGCTTGCCTCGAATCTCGGCCCAGTACTCCTCTCTTACATCCTCGTCGATCTCGACGGGCTGGGTGCTTTGCGCATAGAGGCGATCCTGCCCATCCTTGCGCGGACCCGATATCCAGTACTTGTCGCCCGTCTCTACGTCGAAGTGGTTCCATTTGTACCCGCTCTTCGACTTCTGGAACCGTTGGCCTCGGTATTCGATCGTGCGTCCAGATTTCGAAAACGTGACGCGACCGATGCGCGCCGGGCCATTCAACGATTCGGCCTTCCGCTCGATGTACATGATGCGGGACTTCGGAGAACTCATCTCGTGCGTCGCCCCCTCACCTAGCCTCTCCCCCTAACGGGGGAGAGGAACATGAGGCCTTCAGTGCTTCTGCCTGGCCAGCGACTGCTCGCGCAGCTTGGTCAGGGTGATACGCGAGGTAATGGCCTCGGCATCGGTCTTCACATGGATGATCGCGGGCTTGCCGGCAGCGAGGCAGCGCTCGAACGCCGCCTCGAAGTCGGCGGTGCGCTCCACCGTCTCGCCGTGGCCGCCGAAGGCACGGGCGTAGGCGGCGAAGTCGGGGTTCCTGAGCTCGGTGCCGTGCACGCGCGTCGGATACTCCCGCTCCTGGTGCATGCGGATCGTGCCGTACATGCCGTTGTCGACGACGACGAACACGACGTTGGCGCCGTGCTGGACCGCGGTCGCGAACTCCTGGCCGTTCATCAGGAAGCAGCCGTCGCCCGAGAACGACACGACGGTGCGGCCGGGCGCGGCGATCTTGGCCGCGACGGCGGAGGGCACGCCGTAGCCCATCGAGCCGTTGGTCGGTGCGAGCTGGGTGCGGAAGCCGCGATACTGGAAGAAGCGGTGGACGTAGCCCGCATAGTTGCCGGCGCCGTTGGTGACGATGCAATCGTCGGGCAGGCGCTTGTTCAGCCAGCCGACGATCTCAGCGAGGTTGGCGGAGCCGGGTTGCGGCACGGGCTCGATGTTCTTGAGGTAGTCGGCGCGCGCGGCGGGCACGCTCGCCTTCCACGCCGAGGCGTCGACCGGCTTCATCGCCCTGGCCGCGGCGGCGAACTGCGCCATGCCGGAGTTGATCGGCAAGGTCGCCTGGTAGACGCGACCGAGCTCCTCGGCGCCGGCATGGACATGCACCATCTTCTGCGCCGGCACCGGCACGTCGAACATGGCGTAGCCGCCGGTCGTCGCCTCGCCGAGACGCGGGCCGATGGCAACGATGAGGTCGCTCTCCCTGATGCGCTTGCCGAGCGGCGGGTTCACGCCGAGGCCGAGATCGCCCACGAAGTTGGCGTGGCGGTTGTCGATCAGGTCCTGGTTGCGGAAGGCCGTCGTCACCGGCAGGTGATTGGCTTCGACGAACGCCCTGATGTCGGCGCAGGCCGCGGCGCTCCAGCCGCCGCCGCCCAGGATGACCAGCGGCTGCTTCGCGGCGGCCAGCAACTCGCGGAACGTCGCCATGTCCTCCGGCGCCGGCGCGCCGCGCGACACCTTGTAGGGGCCGGCATCGGCGACCTCGACCTCGTCGGTCAGCATGTCCTCCGGCAGCGCGATCACGACCGGGCCGGGCCGGCCGTTCACGGCACGATGGAAGGCCTGGCTCACGATCTCGGGGATGCGGCGGGCGTCCTCGATCTGTGTCACCCACTTGGCGAGCTGGCCGTACATGCGGCGGTAGTCGATCTCCTGGAAGGCCTCGCGCTCGGCCTGCTCGCGGGCGACCTGGCCGACCAGCAGGATCATGGGCGTCGAATCCTGGAAGCCGGTATGCATTCCCACACTGGCATTGGTGGCGCCCGGCCCTCTGGTGACGAAACAGACGCCGGGCTTGCCGGTCAGCTTGCCGTAGGCCTCGGCCATGTACGACGCGCCGCCCTCCTGGCGACAGATCACGTAGCGGATCGAGTTGCGCTGGGCGTAGAGCGCGTCCAGCGCGGCGAGGTAGCTCTCGCCGGGCACGCCGAAGATCGTGTCGGTGCCGTGGATGCGGAGTTGGTCGATCAGAACCTGCGCGCCGCTGCGGCGCGGGTGTGCGGTAGCCATGTGTAGAATCTTTCCCTTACTTCGTGGGTGAGAAGGACGTGGGCACCAATATCTTGTTGTTCATGTGCTTCATGAATTCTCGGCTCTTCTGCAAATAAGCCTGCCAGGCGGGATCGGCCGCCATCGCGGCGCGGCGCTTCGTGCGGTCGGCAAGGTCGGCGTAGCCCCAGATATGCACGATCTCGTTCACGTTGCCGACCTCGGTCGTGTAGTAGCCGATGAGGTTGCCGAGATGCTTCAGCTGTACCTGCAGGCCCTCCTTTTCGTAGAGCGCCAGGAACTCGCGCAACCGTCCCGGCTGCAGCTCGTAGGTGCGATGGTCGACGATCATTCTCAAACCCTCCCGGTTTCGTGGCGATTGTGTGACTTGGGCCGCACCGTCTCAACCTTTCCGGCGCGGGTGGACTCAAGAGCTGAATCAGCGCATAAGTGCTGCATTGCGACACTGGCCGACGAGCATCATCACGAGTCTCGGCACACAGTCGCGGAGCGCGATACCGGTCAACGTCTTTCCGTGAGCTTCTTGGTCATCTGTCAAAGGTCAACGAAACGCTTGGACGCATTCGTCCAGCAAGCGCGCGCCGGACTCCGCTCGATCCTTCCTCTAGCCCAGAGCCTTGAATGAGTCGCAAATTGTTTGTGGGCAACCTGCCCTATTCGGTCACGTCTGAGCGTCTGTCGGAAGCGTTCTCTCAGTTCGGCACCGTTACCTCTTCGAAAGTGATCGTGGATCGCGAGACCGGCCGCAGCCGCGGCTTCGCGTTCCTCGAGATGGAAACCGACGATCAAGGCGCAGCGGCCATGCAGGCCATGAACGGTGCGTTGCTCGATGGCCGCTCGATCGCGGTCCGCGAAGCCGTCGAGCGTCAGCCCGGCGGTGGCGGCGGATTCGGCGGCGGTGGCGGCGGCGGCCGTGACGGCGGCGGCTTCCGTCCGCGCGGCCCGCGTCCGCCCTACGGTGGCGGTGGTGGCGGCGGCTACGGCGGCGGCGGTGGCGGTGGCGGTGGCTATCGCGGCGGCGGTGGTGGCGGGGGCTACGGCGGCCGCGAGGGCGGCGGTGGCGGCGGCGGCTATGGTGCGCCGCGCGACGGCGGCGGCCCGATGCGCGATCGGCGCGCCGACTTCTCCGGCGGTCCGCCGGCCGGTGGCGGCTTCGACAGCGGTGGCGGTGGCGGTGGCGGCGGCGACTTCGGCAAGCCGCCGCGGCGTCATGGCGGCGGCGGTGCAGATCGCCCGCGTCGCGACCGCGATTACGAGCCGCGCAAGCGCGGCTTCGACGACGATCAGTAGACCGTAGTCCAGCGGTCGACGGGAACGCCGGAGGTTTTCCTCCGGCGTTTTTGTTTGCGCAAGCTCGCCCGATGCCGCGGGCCCGATGATATGCTTTGCACCTGCGGTGGAGGCGGGCATGAAGCGACGGTCGGCGCTTGTGGGCTCCTTGGCGACCTTGGCGGCGGCGACGCCGTCCCGGGCCGACACCGCCGTCGACCTGCAGCTCGTGCTGGCGGTCGACGTCTCGCGCTCGATCGACGAGGAGGAAGCCGAGCTGCAGCGCCGCGGCTATGTCGAGGCGTTGAGCAACGAGCGGGTGATCGATGCCATCCTGTCGGGCGAGCACAGGCGCATTGCGGTCTGCTACACCGAGTGGGCCGGCACGCACTACCAGGTGGTCGTGCTCGACTGGACGCTGATCGACAGCGCCTCGGCGGCGCGGCGCTTCGCCGACCGGCTCGCCGAGGCGCCGCGCACCTCGCAGAGCTGGACCGCCGTGGGAGCCGCCCTCGCCCATGCCGGCCAGCGTTTCGACAATTCGGGCTACACGGCCAAGCGCCGCGTCGTCGACATCTCGGGTGACGGCCGCACCAACGACGGACCGCCGGCCGAGATCGTGCGCGACGGGCTGGTCAGCCGGGGGATCGTCATCAATGGCCTGCCGGTGATGATGAACCGCACCAACTTCGGCCGGCCGCCCGATCTCACCCTCGACAAATACTACGAAGAGAACGTCATCGGCGGGCCGGGCTCGTTCGTGATCGTCGCCGACAATTTCGACCAATTCGGCCGCGCCGTGCGCACCAAGCTGGTGCGCGAGATTTCCGAAGCGCCGCCATCTACGCCGTTTCCAGCACGCGCCTGAGCCTCTCGAATGGCGCGACGTCGCGCATGAGCTGCACCGGCATGCCGAGATGGCCGAGCCGGTAGCGGAAAACGTTGTCGGCCGGCAGGTTCCAGCGTTTCGCCAGGGCAAAGCCGTCGTCGTATGGCACCCAACGATCCGTCTCGCCGAGAACGGACACGATGCGCAACGGCGGCAGGGCCGGCGTCTCCGACGGGTCGACAAGGCGCGACAACCGCGCGAGCGACTCGCGCGACCAGCCTGCATCGATCAGCGCCCGATCCAGACCGAGCATCGCTGCCAGCTCGCCGCCGAAGGTCACATCCTCGACCCGGCCGGAATGGCTGATCAACATCACGGCGTCGGGGCGTGCTTCTGCCGGCCAGAGATGACAGCGGCTCGCGGCCTGTTGCGCAACGAACGAGGTCATGGAAACGCCCGCCAACGCCACCTTGCCGCCGAAGCGGTCGCGCGCCCACGCCGCAAGAAGCCCCGACTCGATCGCCTGACCGGCGATGAGATCGATCGAGCTGGTGGGCCCCGCGGCGAAGAACGGCTCGCCGCCGTAGAAGCCGGGCATCGCGCGCAGGCCATGATAGGGCGAGACCGGCTCGATGACCCGCCAACCCATGCCGGCCAAGCGCGCGCCAGGATCGCGCGCGACCGTCATCAACTCGAATTCGAGACAGAGGCCGCTGCCGAATATCAACGTGTTGCCTGCCTTCCCGTCGACGGGCTCGACGACGCGCGCATACATGATCTCGCTGCCGGCCCGCCCGCGCAGTCGATGCGACGGCGTCGGACCACGCAGCCAGTATTCGCGAATTCCGTTCCTGACGAAGGCCCTCGACACGTCGATCGGCGCAGCGAACTCCGACGCCAACGGCACGAGGTCACCCACGATGGCAGCAGGATCGTCGATCTGCCAACGCGCCGGCGGTGGGCGCTTCGGGAACAGCAAGGGATAGAACCACGCGCGGGTCGAAAGATGGCGGGTCGCCGCCACTCGCCGCTGCCGGTCGAGCAGTCCCGCATCCGACGAGACCCGGGGATCGAAAATCGCGTCCTCCCACGCCGTCCGTGCCGCGCGGGCGGCTGCACGCGCGCGGGCATTGCGTCGCAACAACGGCTGCAGGCGTGCATTCGACCAGAATGCCGGCAGATCGACACAGGTACCGTCACGAAAGCCGGCGATATCTTCACCCGCGGCGTTCGCTGCCGCCCACAGGCGGGACAGCGGTAGGTACCAACGCCGCAGGCCGAACAGGCCAACCGGATCAACCCACGGCTTCGCCAGTAGCGCTCCCAACGGAGAATCAAACAGGACGTTCATCGGCCCGGCTCCGACATGCGGCGATTTTGCTTGGCCGCGACGCTCGCTTGGCCGCATCATCGCCTGCCACGGACATGTTCTTCAACGGAGCCCATTTCGATGCTGGCCAACGACCCGGTGACCCAGGCGCGGATTGACCTGACCACGGCACTCAGGGCGGCCGCGCGGCACGGCCTGAACGAAGGCGTGTGCAACCATTTCAGCATGGCCGTGCCGGGTCGCGAGGAGCTCTTCCTGGTGAACCCGCAGGGCCTGCACTGGTCGGAGATCACGCCGTCCGATCTCGTGATGGCCGACGGCGAGGGCAACATCGTCGAGGGCAGGTACGAGGTCGAGCCGACCGCCTTTTTCATCCATGCCCGCATCCACGCCGGCAACGCGCGGGCCAGGGTCGTGCTGCACACCCACATGCCCTACGCGACGGCGCTGACCTCGATCCGCGACGGCCGGATCGAGATGTGCACGCAGAACGCCTTCCGCTACTGGGGCCGCATCGCCTACGACGAGAAATACGGCGGCGTAGCGCTCAACAACGACGAGGGCGAGCGCATGTGCCGCGCCATGGGCGACAAGGACATCCTGTTCCTGCGCAACCACGGCGTCATCGTGTCCGGCCCGACGGTTGCCCAAGCCTACGACGACCTCTATTACCTCGAGCGCGCCGCGATGGTGCAGGTGCTGGCCATGCAGACCGGCCGGGAGCTGCACAACATCGACGACGCGATGGCCGAGCACACGGCCAGGCAGATCGCAGGCGAGGCGCAGCAGGCCTTCCTGCATTTCGAGTCACTGAAGCGCCTGCTCGACCGGGACGAGCCCGGATGGAGCAGGCTGGCGGCCTAGGGGGAAAGAAGATGCGCATCGCTGCCACACTCGCCGCCCTCGCGGCGCTGGGGCTCGCCGAGCCGGCCTCGGCGCAGGGCTACGGCATCGGCTCGGGCCCCAAGCTCGGCGAGCTCGAGATCAAGGCCTACCAGAAGATCCCCAAGGTCAAGATCGCGGTCCAGCTCACCTCCGACACGCACCTCTCGCGCGAGCTGCGCAGGCAGGTGATGGTCCGCCTCGGCCAGCGCGGCAACGAGGTCGGTTTCAGCGGCGGCAACGTCATGCGCATGGACGTGAGCTATTTCGACCTGTCCGGCGGCAGCAGCCGTCCGCCCGAGCTGCTCGGCCAGGCGCCGGACTACGCCGAGACCGGCTCCAACCCGTTCCTGCCCGTGCCGGCCAACCGCATCGGCCGGCGCGACACGCTGCCGCCACCGCGGTCGGGCTCGACCCTGCGTGTATCCCTCACGCTCTACGAGAAGAATTCCGGCAAGGTGATCTGGACGGCGACCGGCTCCTGCTCGGTGCCGTCGAGCACCGTCATGCAGGCCGGCATGTCGATCGTGAACAACATCTTCGACCACGCCGACGCCAACCGGGTCGCCGACGCCGGCTGCCCCTTCTAGCCTTCCACAAATCAGAACAGAGGAAACGTCCATGCCGCGTCTGGCGCCGCTCGACCTTGCCAAACTTTCGCCCGAGCAGAAGAAGGTCGCCGACGCGATCGCGTCCGGTCCGCGCGGCGGCCTGCGCGGTCCGTTCGAGCCCTGGCTCCGCAGCCCGGTACTGGCCGACCGCGCGCAGAAGCTCGGCGAATATTGCCGCTTCAACAACTCGCTGCCCAAGGATCTCTCGGAGCTCGCGATCTGCCTGGTCGGCCGCCACTTCAAGGCGCAGTTCGAGTTCTACGCCCATGCCCGTCTCGCCCGCGAGGCCGGATTGTCGGCCGACATCGTCGAGGCGATCCGCCTGCGCGCCACGCCGCCCTTCAAGCGCGACGTCGAGAAGGCCGTCTACGATTTCGTCACCGAGTATCTCGAGACCAACCGCGTCGCCGCCTCCAACTACAAGCGGGCGATCGAAGCGTTGGGCGAACAGGGCGTCGTCGATCTGGTCGGCGTGTGCGGCTACTACATGCTGGTGTCGATGACGCTCAACGTCTTCGAGGTGCCGCTGCCGCCGGGCGAACCGGAACCTCTCGCCTGAGCCATGGACTGGGCCAGCCTCGCGCTCTTCCTCGCCGCCGCGCTCGCGATCGCGGTGTCGCCCGGCCCCGGCATTTTCTATGTCACGGCGCGCACGCTCGCGGGTGGCCGCGGCGAAGGGCTCGCCTCGAGCTTCGGCACGGGCCTGGGCGGCCTCGTCCATGTCGCGGCCGGCGCGATCGGCGTCTCGGCGCTCGTGCTGGCGAGCGCCGAGGCCTTCACGGTCCTGAAGCTCGCTGGCGCGATCTACCTGGTCTGGCTCGGCATCAAGACGTTCCGCGGGGCCCGGGTCGCCATCGACGCGAGGGTGGAAGCGACCGGCGCGCGCCGCGCCTTCCGCGAAGGCATCGTGGTCGAGGCGTTGAACCCCAAGACCGCGGCGTTCTTCCTGGCCTTCCTGCCGCAGTTCGTCGATCCCGCGGCCGGGCCGGTCTGGCTGCAGTTCCTCTTGCTGGGCATCATTCCGGTGACACTCAACACGGCAGTCGACGTGGTTATCACCCTGCTCGCCGCGCGCGCCAGATCGGGAGCCATCGCCCGCCCCCACCTGCTGCGCCGCCTGCGCCAGGGCTCGGGCCTCGCCATCGCCGGTCTCGGGCTATCGCTCTTCTTCGCGCGACGGCCGGCCGCGCTCTAGACGCTATTCCTCGAAGATCGCGACCGCACGGGTCCAGCCCGCGGAGGCACCGCGGATCTTGTGCGGGAAGCAGGCGATGGTGAAGCCGTCGCCCGGCAGCGACTCGAGATTGTGCAGCTTCTCGAGGTGGCAGTAGCCGATGTCGCGGCCGGCCTTGTGGCCTTCCCAGATGATCGAGGGATCGTGGTCCTTCGCCCATTTCTGGGCGGTGAAGTAGAACGGCGCGTCCCAGCTCCAGGCGTCGGTGCCGGTGAGGCGCACGCCGCGTTCCAACAGGTAGATCGTGGCGTCGTAACCCATGCCGCAGCCCGAGTTCACATAGTCTTCGTTGCCATAGCGCGAGCCCGCCCGCGTGTTGACCACCACGATCTCGAGCGGCTTCAGCTCGTGGCCGATGCGCTTCAATTCCTCCTCGACCTCCTTGGCGGTGATGACGTGGCCGTCCGGCTTGTCGCGGAAATCGAGCTTCACGCCCGGCTGGAAGCACCATTCGAGCGGCACCTCGTCGATGGTGATGGCGCGCTCGCCCTTGTTCATCGTCGGATGGAAGTGATACGGCGCGTCGAGATGGGTGCCGTTGTGGGTCGAGAGGTTGATGTTCTCGACCGCCCAGCCCGCGCCGTCGGGCAGGTCTTCCTTCTTGAGGCCGGGGAAGAACCCGGCAATCTGCCCCGCCGTCTCCTCGTGCCGGTGATACTGGATCTTCGGCCCGAACGGCACGGGATCGGAGATCACGTCGTTCTCGAGATAGATCGACAGGTCGACAAAACGGCGGGGCATGATTCACTCCGAGGGGCGGAAGGCGGAGCCTGCCTTCGTCATGACCAGTCGTCAAACGCGATACGTCGCGCTAGGATCAACTCAACAAACGGGAGGACTCCAATGAAGCTCAATCGCCGTACCACATTGGCGGGCGCTGCCGCACTTGCGGTCGCAGCGCCGGCGGTTGCACGCGCCCAGACCGTGGTGAAGCTCACCGCGATCGCCGGCCATCCACCGGTCTTCCTCTGGGTCAAGCTGATGGACGAGTTCTACATCCCCGAAATCGACAAGCGGCTCGCCGCGTCGAACGCCGGAGTCAGGATCGAGTGGACCAAGGCGTGGGGCGGAACACTGGCGAAGCTCGGCACAGAGATCGAAGCGATCCGCGACGGCATCGGCGATCTCGGGTTCATCAGCACGGTGTTCCAGGCGGCCCAGATGCCGCTGCAGAACGTGTCGTACATGACCCCGTTCGGCGCGCCCGACATCGCCACGGTCACGGCCGTCGTCGAGAAGCTCCAGGCATCGATTCCCGGGATGGAGCAGGCCTATACCCGCAACAAGCTCGCCTTCCTCGGCGGTTCGGCGCTCGACGACTACCACATCTTCACGACGTTCCCCGTGAAGTCGATCGACGACCTCAAGGGCAAGAAGATCATGGCGCCTGGACCGTCGGCCAACTGGATCAACGGCACCGGTGCCGTGGCGGTCGCTTCGTCGCTGCCCGAGTACTACAACAACATCAAGACGGGCGTCGCTGAAGGCGTGCTCACCTTCGTTACCGGCGCCGTGCCCATCAAGCTCCAGGAAGTGGCCCCCTACCTCACGCTTGCCAGCTTCGGCTCCATGTTCGCCGGCGCCCTGGTGATGAACCGCAGTCGCCTCGAGCGCCTGCCGCCTGCGGCCCAGAAGATATTCAAGGAAGTCGGCGCGGAGTATACGAAGAAGTTCGCTGCGGAGCAGACCGCGCGGGCCGTCACCGGCCTGAAGGCGATGCAGGATGCAGGCCTGAAGGTCGCCGCCCTGGCACCGGCCGAACGGTCGCGTTGGGCGAACGCGCTGCCCAACGTCGCCCAGAAATGGGCTAGCGACCTCGAGGCCAAGGGGCAGCCGGGCAAGGCGGTGCTGAAGGGCTATATGGACGGCCTCAAGGCTGCCGGCATCAAGGTGCCGCGCGACTGGTCGGCCGGGTAGCAATTCCTTGTCGTTCTGGACCCGCACGACCGGCGGCCTCAGCGCCGTCGGGACGATCTGGATCTTCGCCCTGATGGCACTGAGTGTTGCCGACGTGGTCGGCCGCGACTTCTTCCAGGCGCCTGTGCGCGGCACGACGGAGCTGTTGGGTCTCAGCATCGTTGGCGTCGTCTGGCTCCAGCTCGCCAACTCCGTGGCGGCAGGGCGTCTGACGCGCTCGGACACAGTGATCGAAGCCTTGCGCCGTCGCCGCCCGCGGCTCGCCGCCGCCATGGATGCCTTGTACATGCTGACGGGTGCCGCGCTCATGGCGGTCATCGCCGCAGTCTGTGCCGGCTCGCTGCGTGAGGCCGTCGAAATCGGCGACTATGTCGGCGCCATCGGCGATTTCACCTTCCCTACCTGGCCGGTGCGCGCGCTGATGCTGCTGGGTGCCGTTGCCGGCGGCCTGCAGTTCCTGTTCATGGCTCTGGCGCACGGACGAGCCGCCGTGTGCCGGCCGTCGTGAGCGCACTGGCCATCGGCGGCCTGTCGCTGGTCGCCCTGCTGCTCGCCGTGTGGGCAGGCATGCCCGTGGCGCTGGCGCTGGCCGGCATCTCGCTGATTGGCGTCTGGGCGATCCGCGGCGACTTCGACGTCGCAGCGACTCTACTGGGCAACGGCGCATGGGACGCCATCCAGTCGCATCTCTTCGGCGTCGTTCCCCTTTTCGTGCTGATGGGGCTGGTGGTCGGGGTCGCCGACATAGGGCGCGACTCCTTTGCCGTCGCCAACCAGACGTTGCGTCACCTGAAGGGCGGCCTGGGTGTGGCCACGGTGGCGGCCAACACCGTGTTCGCGGCGATCACTGGCATATCGATCGCATCTGCCGCCGTCTTCACCAAGGTCGCTGTGCCGGAGATGCTGCGTTTCGGCTATGCGCCGCGCTTTGCTGTCGGCGTCGTCGCGGGATCGTCGGTGCTGGGCATGCTCATCCCGCCCAGCCTGCTGATGATCCTCTACGCCTTTCTGGCCGAGCAGTCCGTCGGGGCGATGTTCATGGCCGGCGTATTGCCGGGCCTGCTTCTGGCCGCGGTCTACGCCATCGGCATCGTCGGCGCCGCCCATCTCCGCCCCGGCTGGATCTACGCGTCGGCGCAATCACACCATGTCGACGAAGCACCTCTGATGAGCCGATTCGAACTCTGCCGACGGATCGCGCCTATCGTCGCGCTGATCGGCCTGGTGATCGGCGGCATCTATGCCGGTTGGTTCACGCCGACCGAGGCCGGCGCCATCGGCGCCGCGCTGGCGCTCGCCGTCGCGGTTGCGCGACGAAAGCTCGACGCCAAGGGGCTGTGGCACGTGCTGGTCGAAACCGGTCATGTCACGGTGTCGATCTCCTTCCTGATCATTGCCGCCAGCATCTATACGAGGCTCCTCGCGATGTCGGGGCTGCCGCAGGGGCTGGTCCAGCTCATGCAGGAAGCCCAACTCGGCTATGTGGCGTTCCTGTTCGTGTACGTCGTCGTGATTCTGCTCCTGGGGACGATCATCGACTCCGGCTCGATAATGCTGATCGTCTGCCCCTTGACGATCCCAATCGCCAAGGCCTTCGGGATTGATCTGGTGTGGTGGGGCGTGATCACCGTTGTGGCGGTTGAGATCGGACTGCTTACGCCGCCGTTCGGAATCTCGGTCTTTGTCGTCAACAGCACGCTCAATGACCGGCGTATCGGACTGAGCGACATCTTCCGCGGCGCCCTGCCCTTCGCCGGCGCAATGCTCTTCGTCCTGATCCTGCTGATCGCCTTTCCGGTGCTGACGACAGCTCTCCTTTAGGAAGTCAGGGTGCCGTGAGAGCCTTGACGATCGACCGGGTCAAGAGTCGACCGATGCACTTCTGGCCGAAATCGTTGAGGTGCAGCCCGTCGAGTTGCACGAACTGCGCGTAGGGCATGCCGTCCATGTACCAGGCCCGCATGATGTCGTAGCGTCGAAACAGGCCGGAACCATATTCCTTGGCCGCGTCGGCCATAACCTTCTCGTAGGCCTCCTTGTCAGAGACGGCGACGACCGCCGGCACGTACTGCAGGTTCATGAGCACGAAGTCGGCACCCAAGGTCTTGCCGAGTGCCAGGCCTCTGCGCAGCCAGTGCTCGAACTTCTCGATCGGCATATGGCGGATCGCGGCATTCGTGCCGGTCTGCCAGATCACCAGCGACGGAAGGTTGTCCTGCATCTCGGCCCGCAGGCGAATTGCCATCTCCTCGACATCCTGCCCGCCGATGCCGCGGTTGATGACCTCGATGTCGATGCCCGGCAATGCTTTCTCGAGACCAATGCGAAGCTGCATCGGATAGGCGTAGGCCGGATTGGACACGCCGTAGCCAGCGGTCGACGAAGACCCCAGGGCGATGATGCGGAGATGTTTGCGTTCGGCAATCGCCTTTCGGGCGATCGGCAGCGACGTTCCGAGCTCCAGAAGCTCCGGCGTCGCACGGCACAATGTCATCGATTGCCCGACGGCCGTCTGCGGAAGCACGGCAGCGATGGCGACGAGCATTCCGGCAACCAGGCGCTTCATGGCGACATCTGCGCCCTTGCAAGCGGCAGGCGGGACGGCGTGCGAGGTCCGCCGCCCTTGAACCAGGCGGCAATATAGGCGGCCACGCACATGATCACGATGCCGGCGATGCTCACGACGATCTGCGACACGATCGAATCTTCGTAGTGACTCACGATGACCTGACCACTGAGGGCCAGGAACGTCCCAATGCAGAATATAAGCAGGGAAGCTTCCCCGCACCTGCGAAGTGGTCGCCAGACCTGCCATTTCAGGAACGGCGCATCGATCGGCACCAGGAGCCGCACCATCCAGGCGACCGCCACGAAATGCATGAACCTCAGAATGTCGATGTTGGTCTTGTCGATCGGATAGATCAAACGCGCGATCCAGGCAGGCACCAGCCGCTCCAGCGGATTGTAGTGCCAGGAGAGCGAGATGAAGGCCGCGAACAGCAGGAAGGCCGCCGCCAGCAGGGTGAGCGGCCAACGGAATCGATCGAGCCAGGCGAGCTTCGGCCCCAGGACGGCGCAGGCGGCGCCGACATGAAAGACGACCTGCCAAGCCATCGGATTGAAGAACCACACCTTTTCCTCGGGATAGGCCGGCAGGTTCCAGTTGTAGCGGCAGGTCGCGACGTAAAGTGCCATCGCCGCCGCCACCACCCAGAGCGGCCAGCGCACGACGAACGGCAGCACCAGCGGGAAGGCCGCCAGCAGCACGATGTAGAGGGGCAGCACGTCGAGATTGACCGGCCTGAACTTGAGCAGAGCCGCCTCGAGGATGGCGCGATAGGGATTCTCGCCGAGGCCGAGTAACTGCATCTCCTCGATGAGGGACGGCGTGTCGCGCGCGATGGAGACGTAGGCGATCTGCGCCGAGAAGGCGACGAACAGCAGGATGTGCGCGACGTAGAGCTGCCAGACACGGCGCCAGATGCGGGCCGCTGCACGCGTCCAGCCCTCGCGGTCCATCATGCGGCTGTAGGCGATCACGGCGGTGTAACCCGAGATGAAGACGAAGATTTCCGTGGCGTCGCTGAAGCCGTAGTTGCGTATGGTCAGCCAGCTCACGATGTTGGTCGGGATGTGATCGAGGAAGATGAACCACAGCGCGAGGCCGCGGAACAGGTCGAGCCGTATGTCGCGGGCGGATGCGGCGGCCATGGCCGGGTATTGGTACCGCAGCCCGGGGGCCTGCGCTACGCTGCCGGACGGAGGAACGAATGGCCAAGACACCCCTGCTTCTCGTGCCCGGCGTGCTGTGCTCGCCGCGCCTGTTCGCCGCCCAAGTGGCGGCGCTGAAGGACCGCACCGAGATCGTCGTGCCCGACTGGCGCCGCGCGCCACTGTCGATCTGGGACAGTTGGGAAAGCGCGGCACGCTGGGTCGTCGACCAGATGCCGCCCGGCAAGTTCGCACTGGCCGGCCTGTCGCTGGGCGGCATGATGGCCGTGGAGATCATGCAGTTCGCCGCCGATCGCGTGACCAGGCTCGCCCTGCTCGACACCGGCATGCGCAGCCAGAGCGAGGCCGAGCGTGCGGTGCGCCGCGCTCGCATTCGCCTGGCCAACGAGGGCCACTTCGAACTGATCCTCGGCATGCAGATGACACGCTTCATCCCGGTCTATCGACTGCCCGACAAGCCGCTCGTCGATGAAGTCCTGACGATGTGCAACGAGATCGGCGTCGAGATCTACAAGCGCCAGGAGGAGCTTGCCGCAGTCCGTGCCGACCGCCGGCCCGACCTGCAGCGCATCAAGTGCCCGACCATCGTGGTCTGCGGCCGCGACGATGCGGCGACGCCGCTGTTCCTGTCGGAGGAGATGGCCAAGGCCATCCCGGCGGCGGCGCTGATCGTCGTGGAACAGTGCGGGCATCTCGTGACCATGGAGAAGCCCGAGGAGACCAACCTGATCCTGAAGACCTGGCTGGAGAGATGAAAGGTCAGAGGATGATCTTCTTCTCGCGCAAGACGGCGACCTCGGGGGCGCCGTAGCCCGCCACGTCGCGCAGCACCTGGTCGGTGTGCTCGCCCAGCGACGGCGGCGGCCGCGTGTCGTCGACCGGCGTGTCGGAGAAATGGTAGTTCGAGGCAATCAGCGGCACGTCGCCGACCCGCGTGTGCCGGTAGGTCTTGAGCATGCCGCGGCGCTTGACCTCGGGCTCGTCGAGCGCCTCCTTCATCGAGCGGATCGGGCCCGCCGGCAGGTGGCGAAGCTTCTGCGCCCAGTTCTCCTTGGTGTCGGTCTTCAGCACTTCTTCCATCAGCCGCGTCAGCTCGGGCTTGTTGACGACACGGTTGGCCACCGTGTCGAAGCGCGGATCGGTCAGCCACTCGGGATGGCCGAGTGCCTTGCAGGTGTCGCCGAACAGCTTCTGGTTGGCGACGGCCATGTAGATCTTGCCGTTCGCCGTCTCGAACGAGTTGTTGGGCGCCGAGGCGAAATGGCCGTTGCCGGCCCGCTGCGGCTGCTCGCCGCCGATCAGGTAGTAGGCGCCGAGATTGCCGAGGCTGGCGAGTGCGGTGTCGTAGAGCGCGAGGTCGATGTGCTGGCCCTTCTCGGTGTCGCGCCGCGCGTAGAGCGCTGCGTTGATCGCCGCCGCTGAATGGATCGCTGTCATCGTGTCGACGATGGCGATGGCGTGCCGCAGTCCCTCGCCGTTGGCCTCGCCGTTCACGCTCATCATGCCCGACTCGGCCTGCAGCACGGGATCGTAGCCCGGCCGGTCGGACAAGGGACCGCTCTGGCCGTAGGCCGAGATCGAAAGGTAGATCAGCTTCGGGTACTTCTTGCCGAGGCTCGGATAGTCGAGCCCATATTTCTTCAGCACACCCGGCCGGAAATTCTCGACCAGCACGTCGGCTGACCCCAGCAGCCGGTGCACGACCGCCTGGCCCTCCGGCTTGGTGAAGTCGAGCGCCACGCTCTTCTTGCCCCTGTTGAAGGTCATGAAGAAGTGACTTTCGCCGTTCGCGCCGCCGGCACGCGGGCCGGCACCCTTGCGCGTATCGTCGCCGCCGTCGGGATTTTCGATCTTGATCACCTCGGCGCCCATGTCGGCGAGCATCTGGGTGCAGAGCGGACCCGCGATCACGCGGGAGAAATCGACGATGCGGATGCCGTCGAGCGGCGGACGACCTGACTGTGCCATGCGCGCAAGGTAGGGCTGCAAGCGGCGCGCTGTCCATGCGCCGCGCATGCGCTAGACTTCATCCTCATGAAGTCATTTCGCATGTCGCTGTCTCGCCGCAGCCTGTTCGCCCTGCCTCTGCTCGCCGCCGCTCCGGCTGCTTTTGCGCAGACCGAAACTTTCCCGAGCAAGGCGATCCGCATCATCGTGCCCTTCGCGCCGGGTGGCTCGGGCGACATCACCGCGCGGCTGGTCGGCAAGTACATCGAGGACAAGACCGGCCAGCCCTTCGTGGTCGAGAACAAACCGGGCGCCAACGGCATCGTCGGCGCGCTGGCCGTGAAGACCGCACCGCCCGACGGCTATACGCTGATGCTGGCGACCACCTCGACCAACGCCGCCAACATCCACATGTACAAGAGCCCGGGCTACGATCCGGAGAAGGACTTCCAGCTCGTGGGCATCATCGGCTCCTCCGGCACCTTCCTCGTGGTGCCAGCCGACAGCCCCTACAAGTCGCTGGCCGACCTGCTGGCCGACGCCAAGGCCAAGCCCGGCAAGCTCAACTTCGGCTACTTCAATGCCAGTTCCCAGGTGCCGTCCGAGGTGCTGGGCAAGAAGGCCGGCGTCGAATGGCAGGGAGTCGGCTACAAGGCGATCGGCAACGCCTGGAACGACCTCTACGCCGGCGCCATCAACTTCATGTTCGTCGACCTCACCGCTTCGCGCGGCCAGGTCGTGGCCGGCAAGGCACGCCCGCTCGCCATTTCGCTGCCCGAGCGCAGCCCTCTCTATCCCGACGTGCCGGCGCTCACCGAGACCTTCCCCGGCTTCGTCACCTCGGGCTTCCTTGCCATCGCCGTTCCCAAGGCCACGCCGCGGCCGGTGCAGGAGCGGCTGAATGCGTTGATCAACGAGGCGCTCACCTCGCCCGAGATCAAGAATCGGCTCGCCAACGAATTCGCCCTGCGCTCACGGCCGCTCACGCTCGAGCAGTGCGCCCAGCAGGATCGCGAGGAACGCGCCAAGTGGGGCGAGTACGTGAAGATCGCCAGGATCGAACCTCAGTAGACGACGACGCTCCGAACGCGGCCTGCTCGGGGGGGGTATCCGGCCCGGGCCTACACCACGGTCCCGAATGCGGCGCCGATGCCCGCCGTCAGCGCCATGGCAAGAGCGCCCCAGAAGGTCACGCGTGCTGCGGCGGCAAACGGACTGGCGCCGCCGGCGCGAGCGCCGATCGTGCCGAGCAGAGCGAGGAAGAGCAGCGAAGCCCCCGCCACGACGGGGGCGAGCATGGCGGACGGTGTGGCCACGACGGCCAGCAGCGGCAGTGCGGCGCCGACGGCAAACGTCGCGGCGGAGGTGAAGGCGGCCTGGATCGGCCGTGCGGAGCTGATCTCGGAGAGGCCAAGCTCGTCGCGCGCATGGGCTCCGAGCGCATCCTTCTCCATCAATTGGGCGGCGACCTGGCGCGCCAGAGCCGGCTCGACGCCACGCCGAACATAGATGTCGGCAAGCTCCTGCAGCTCGAATTCGGCGTTCTCGGCGAGCTCCCGGCGCTCGCGCGCGAGGTCCGCCCGCTCGGTGTCGGACTGCGAACTCACCGAAACATACTCGCCGGCCGCCATCGACATGGCGCCGGCCACGAGACCGGCCACACCTGCCACCAGGATGTCGGTGCGCGTCGCCGCTGCCGCGGCAACCCCCACGATCAGGCTCGCCGTCGACACGATGCCGTCGTTGGCGCCGAGGACAGCCGCGCGCAGCCAACCGATGCGTTCGACGACATGGCGTTCCGGGTGAAGGCTGAGGCGGTACATGCTTGCGTCCTCCAATGGAAACACGGTGGCCAGGATCGCCGCGGCGGCTGCCCCGACCGGGTACTCAGGACTCCGCGTGAGGAATGGCGATGCGGACCCGCAGGCCACCAAGCCCGGAACGGTCGAAGGTCATCTCTCCGCCGTTGACTTGCACGAGGTCGGAGACGATCGACAGGCCGAGGCCCCAGCCGGGACTCTTCTCGTCGAGCCGCTTGCCGCGGCGGGGCGCCTCGGCCGCCTCAGCGGGCGACAATCCCGGCCCGTCATCCTCGACCGTGAGCACGAAACGGTGGCCGTCATCGTGCGCCGACACGCGCACCTGCCCGCGCGACCACTTGCAGGCGTTATCCATGAGGTTGCCCAGGATCTCCTCGAGGTCCTCGCGGTGACCGCGGAACACAACGTCCGCCGCCACATCGGTCGCAATGTCCGGCCTGCGGTCGGCGAAGATCTTGGCCAACGCATTCGCAAGGCCCTCGACGACCGGCCGCACGGCAATGCCTGCGCCCAGTGTGCGGCCGGCCCCCGCTACCGCCGCGGCGCGGCCGAGATGGTGCTCGATCAGGCGCCGCATGGTGCGCACCTGCTCGGCCAGCACCGCCTTGTCGGCGCCGCCGCCGGCCTCGGCCGCAACGATCGACAGCGAGGTCTTCAATCCGTGGGCCAGATTGCCGACATGCGCCCGTGCCCGTTCGATCAGCTCGGCGTCCTTGTCGAGCACGCCGTTCATCGCGGCGGCGAGCGGCGCCACCTCGCGCGGATAGCGGCCGGCCAGACGCGCCCGCGTCCCGGCGCGCACGGCACGCAGATCCGCCGCCATCTCGCGCAGGGGCCGCAGCCCGTAACGCACCTGGATCACGACGGCGATCACCATGCCGACGCCCATCAGCCCGAGAGCCGATGCCAGCAGCAGGTCGAACCGGTGCACGCCAGCGCTCACCTCGCGCAAGTCGCCCGCGACCAGCACGTGGACGGGCCCCTTGGCGTCGGGGAACACGAGATCGCGCTCGACGACCAGCAGCGGCTCTCCGTTGGGCCCGGCGACGCGGCGCGTGTGCAGGCCCGGGCCGCCATCGACCGGCGCGATGACACTGTCCCACAGGGATCGCGAGCGGACCGGGCGGCCGTCGGGTTCCGTCACCTGCCAGTACCATCCCGAGAAGACCTGGTCGAAGCGCGGATCGCCGAGCGGACGCACGAGCACGACCTTGCCGTCGGGCGAGATGTCGGTGGCGGCGATCATCGCCTTCAGGAGCGCGTCGAGCCGGTTGGTGAATTCCTGCTCGACGGTGCTGCGGAAGGCGAGCGCCAGCACGACGCCGCCGATCGCCAGCATCACGCAAAGCCAGACCGCCGCGGCGACGACGAGGCGAACCGACAGCGACGTCGCCGGCGCCGCGGGACCGGCCGCGGCCTTCACGCCGGCGGCTCCGCCACCAGCCTGTAGCCCTGGCCGCGCACGGTCTGGATCAGCCCGACGCCGACCTTGCGGCGGATACGGCCCAGCAGCACTTCCAGCACGTTCGAATCGCTGTCGAAGTGACGGTCGTAGACATGCTCCATCAGCTCGGTGCGGCTGACGACGCGGCCGACATGATGGATCATGTAGTCGAGGATCCGATACTCTTGCGCCGTGAGATCGACCGGCGCGCCATCCAGAGTCACGCGCTGGGCATTGGTGTCGAGCCGCAGCGGGCCGCACGCCAGCTCGGGCTGGGCATGGCCGGAGGCGCGCCGGATGAGCGCACGCAGGCGATAGACCACCTCCTGCATCTCGAACGGCTTGGTCATGTAGTCGTCGGCGCCGGCGTTGAAGCCCGCCATCTTCTCCGACCAGCGACCGCGCGCCGTGAGGATCAGTACCGGCGTCGTGCGCCCGGCCTCGCGCCAGCGCTGCAGCACCGACACGCCGTCGATCTTGGGCAGGCCGAGGTCGAGCACGATGGCGTCGTAGGGTTCGGTGTCGCCCAGGTGCCAGCCTTCTTCGCCGTCGTAGGCGACGTCGACCGCGAAGCCCGCAGCCTCGATCGCCCGCTGCAGGCGAAGCGCCAGCGCCGGCTCGTCCTCGACGACCAGGATCCTCATCGCCGCCCGTCCCGTCCCTTGCTCTTCAGCAGCTCGCCGGTGCCGGCATTGTAGTAGAGCTTCATCACCCGGCCATCCGACGTCAGCATCTTGATCTCGTAGACCATGACGCCGCCCTCGTCCTCGAGCTCGGCCTCGAGCACCTGACCGGGATAGGCGCCCTGCACCCGCACGAGAATCTCCTTGAGCGGCAGGATGCGCCCCTCCTCGACTGCACGACGCGCGCGGTCGTGGTCGCTGCTGGCCACGGCCGGGCCGGCGGCGAGGCAGACTGCCACCAGGATTGCCGTCAGGATTCTCATCCCTCCAACCTAGCGAATTGAAACTGAACCCAGGATGAACGGCTGGGTCAGGCTCCGTTCAGCACCACGTCGCTATTGTCGCCGGCATCGCAACCCAAAAAAGGAGAGACGAGATGCTCGGCAAAATGATGATCCACGGACTTGTTGCGGCAATTCTGATCGGCGGCGCCGCCGCCGTCTATGCGCAGGCCCGCGACACTGCAACGCCCGCCCAGAGCGACAACGGCTACCTGCAGCCGACGTCGGACGGCGATCACATGGACTCCTATCGCGACAGGGATGGCCGCAGGGACCGCGGCGGCGACAGGCACCGGACGCGCTCCGAGCGGCATGCCGACGGATACGACCGCTACGACCGCGCCGGCCGCCACGACAGGCGGCCGCGGATCGGCCACGACGACGACTAAGCGGAGCGACCCATGGGCGCGCTGATTTCCGCCAGATCCCAACATGCGCTGCTCAAGGCATGGCACGCATGGCTGGCCGGTTCCTTTCTCGTGGCCTACCTGACGGCCGACGAGAACACCTACGCGATGCACCAGTTCGCCGGCTACGCCGTGCTGGTCGCCATCGTCGCACGCCTCGCGGTCGGGCTGCTCGCTCCTGCGGGCAGCCCGCTCCGCCTGCCCCGCCCCGACCCGCGGGCAATGCTCGCCTGGCTGTCGCCGCCGCAGCCGGCGCGCAAGGGGCGCAATCCGCTGTTCGCCTGGTTCGCCGCGACCCTTCTCGTCGCGGTCGGACTCGCCGCGCTCACCGGCGCGCTGGCCGACGGCCTCGCCTCGTGGCTCGAAGACCCGCACGAGGCGATCGCCGAGACCTCGGTGTGGCTGATCGCAGGCCACATCGTCTTCGTCACCTTCATGTATGCCGGCCGCAAGTGGATCGCCCGCACCACCTCGTGGCTCGCCGGTCTGCGCCGGTCGATCCTGCCCCGGGAGACCACACGATGATCCGCCGTCTGACGCTCGCCGCCGCCGTCGCCGCCCTGCCCGCTCTCGCCCAGGCCAGCGACGCACGCCGCGATGCCCTCCTCGCCGACTATGCCGCCAAGGCACGCACCGCCTCGCCGGGTTTCACCGCCTTCTCCGCCCAGCGCGGCGAAACGCTGTTCCGCCAAAAATCCGCGGGCGGCGATCCGCGAACCACCTCGTGCACGGCCTGCCACACCGCCGATCCCCGCCAGCCCGGGCAGAACGCCAAGACCGGGCGGCCGATCGAGCCGGTCGCGGTTTCGGTCAATCCGGCGCGCTTCACCGACGCGGCCAAGGTCGAGAAGCAGTTCACGCGCGACTGCAAGAGCGTGCTCGGCCGCGAGTGCACGCCGCTCGAGAAGGGCGACTACATCACCTTCATGGCCGGCCGATGAGACGGCCGCTCCTTGCCATCCTCGCCGGTGCGCTGCTGGTCGCCTCGCCGGCATGGGCCGGCGACGACTGGATGCCGCCGGTCCGCGATGCGACGGTGCTCAAGGAATGCGGCACCTGCCACATGGCGTTCCAGCCGGGCTTCCTGCCGGCGCGCTCGTGGCTGCGCATGATGGGCGAGCTCGACAACCATTTCGGCGAGGATCTCGGCCTCGCCGACGACAAGATCGAGATCATGCGCCGCTATCTCACCGCCAATGCCGGCGACGTGGTCCAGCAAGGCCGGGCGCGCAAGTACATGCAATGGGTGGCCTCCGGCGGCACGCCACAGCGCATCACCGAGAATCCCGACTTCCTGCGCAAGCACCGCTTCGCCGAGTCGGTCTGGAAGGATCCGAAGGTCGTCACGAAATCGAACTGCCTTGCCTGCCATCGCGGTGCGAAGCGGGGCATTTACGAATGATCGCGGGCTCGGCCCTGCAGTGCGGTTTTGCCGTGCCCGGACGCCGCAGAGGCTGGTAGCCTCAGGCCAACGAGCCACTGGAGGAAGCGATGGCCCATGATCTCGTGATCAAGAGCGGCACCGTCGTCGACGGCACGGGTGCCGGGCGCTACCAGGCGGATGTCGCCGTTCAGGACGGCAGGATCGTCGAGATCGGCAAGGTGACCGAGGGGGCGAAACGTACCATCGACGCGCACGGCCTCGTGGTGGCGCCGGGCTTCGTCGATCCGGACACCCACTACGACGCGCAGATCTGCTGGGATGGCGCGGTCACACCCTCCTCCTGGCATGGCGTCACCTCCGTGGTGATGGGCAATTGCGGCGTCGGCATCGCGCCCTGCAAGCCGGAGACGCGCGAGATCGCCATGAAGGATCTCGTCAACGTCGAGGGCATCCCCTTCGACGTGCTGAACAAGGGCATCACCTGGGATTGGGAGACCTTCCCCGAGTTCATGGACGCTGCGGCGGCGCGGCAGCCCTCCCTCAACCTCGCCTTCATCGCGCCGCTGACGCCGTTCCGCCATTACGTGATGGGCGAGGCTTCGATGGAACGCGCCGCGACGCCCGAGGAGACGGCGAAGGTCGCCACGCTGATCGGCGAGGCGGTGGACGCGGGTGCGCTGGGCTTCTCCTCGACGACGCTCAACCAGCACATGGGCTTCGAGGGCAAGCCGCTCGCCTGCCGCAACGCCAGCCGCGAGGAGATGAAGGCCTACGCCAACCAGCTCAGGGCGAGGGCCAAGGGCGCCATCGAGATCGCGCTGACCCGCCAGGTCGGCGTGCTGGAGCAGGACCAGTGCGAGCTGCTCGACTTCCTGCTGGAAGAAAGCGGCCGGCCGGTGACCTTCATCGCGCTGTTCGATCGCGACGACATTCCCGAGGCGGTGCGCGACACCCTGCGCCGCGCGGCGCCTATGATCGCCAAGGGCGCCCGGCCGCAGACCTCGCCGCTGCCGCTCACCCGCGAATGCAACATGGACAATCCCTTCGCCTTCGCGGCCTTCCCGTCGTGGAAGCGGGTGTTCGCCGACACCTCGAAGGAAGCACAGAAGAAGGTCTATGCCGATCCCGCCTTCCGCAACCAGTTCCGCGAGGATCTCAGGAATCCCACCGGATTCAGCGACTGGCGCCGCGTCGTGGTCCACGACGTGCGCAATCCGGCGCTGAAGCACCTGGAGCGCAAATCGATCGCCGAGATCGGCACGGAACAGGGCAAGGACGGCGTCGACGCCTTCCTCGACACGGTTCTGGCCGACGATCTCGCCGTCGAGTTCACCATCTCCTCGTGGAACACGCGCGAGGACCGCATGCGCGAGCTCCTGAACAACCCCGCCATCCTGATGGCGCTGGGTGACGGCGGCGCGCATGTCGACATGCTGTGCGACGCAGGCTACCCGACCTACCTGCTGGGTACCTGGGTGCGCGAGAAGCAGGCGATCACCCTGGAGGAGGGCGTGCGCAAGCTCACCTCCGATCCCGCCGACCTGTTCGGCCTCAGCGACCGCGGCCGCCTGAAGAAAGGCGCGCCGGCCGATGTGGCGATTTTCGATCCCTCGGCCATCGGCTCCTCCAACCATGGCGAGCGGCGCCACGACCTGCCCGGCGGCGCCAAGCGCATCGTGATGCCCTCGCGCGGCGTCGAATTCACGGTGGTGAACGGCGCGATCACCTGGGAACGGGGCCGGCTCACCGACGCGAAGGCAGGGAAGGTGTTGAGGGGGTAGTCGCGCGCGGCTAATAAGGTCCCGAAAGGGCCACACGATGCCGCTGCGCTGGGAAATCCTGCATCCACAGAAACTCATCCACATCGTCGCCGAAGGGCCGGTGACGTTGAAGGAGATGGAGGAGCATTTCGACGCCCTCGTGGTGGCGAACGTGCTGGCCTATTCGAAGCTGTTCGACGCGACCAACGCTGAGCCCGTCTACACCGATGACGACGTGCTGACGATGGGCGCGCGGCTCAGCGCCTACACCGCCACCATGCCGAGCGGCCCGCTGGCGGTCGTGGCGCCGAACGTCGTGACGCAGAACGCCTTCCGACGCTTCGTCAACATTTCGCCGTCGAGGCGGCCCGCCGCGATGTTCGGCACCGAGGCCGAGGCGCGCATCTGGCTCGCCGAGCAGGCCGATCACTAGACCTCATCTCATTCCAACGGAGACACAGTGCAGACCACCTCCCTCTCGAACGACCTCCGGCAGACCCTGTCCAAGGTGACGACGGCCAGCATCACGACGATCCTTCTCAAGAAGGGCCTGCGCAACGTGTGGATGCGCGGAACACGGCCGATCAAGCCCGGTCAGGGACGGCTCGTGGGCCGCGCCTTCACCCTGCGCTTCGTTCCGGCGCGCGAGGATCTCGCGACGCCGGAAAGCTGGTCCTCGCCGATCTCCACGCGCGCCGCCATCGAGGCGATGCCCGAGGGCGCCATCGTGGTCGCCGACGCCATGGGCGTCACCGACGCCGGCATCTTCGGCGACATCCTGTGCGCGCGAATGGCGAAGAAAAAGGTTGCCGGCCTGATCACCGACGGCGTGATGCGCGACATGTCGGGTGTGCTCGCCACCGGGCTCCCCGTATGGTGCCAGGGTGCCGCGGCGCCGCCCTCGGTCGCCGGCCTCACTTTCGTCGCCTGGCAGGAGCCGATCGGCTGCGGCGGCGTCGCCGTGTTCCCCGACGACGTGGTCGTGGTCGACGACGACGGCGCGGTGTTGATTCCCAAGGCGCTGGTCGAGACCGTCGCCAAGGAAGGCGAGGCCCAGGAGCACCTCGAAGGCTGGATCATGTCCGAAGTCGAGCGTGGCGTGCCGTTGCCCGGCCTCTATCCGCCCAACGACGAGGCCAAGGCGCGCTACGCCGCCTCGAAGAAGAAGTAGCGCCCGCCGCGCGGGGCGAGGCGATGATGCGGCGATGGTGGCTCGCTCCGCTGATCGCCCTCGCCGCGACGCCCGCACTCGCCCAGCCGGACGTCCCCGACCCAGCCCCGGTCTCGGCAAACGACGAGTTGGTCGCCTACTGCCTGGGCGCTAACCGCCAGCTCGCCGAGCGTTTCCGCAAGATGCAGCTCTGGGGTTGCAGCAAGGGCCCCGACATGGCGTGGTGCCGCGAGGCCAAGGCACGTGCGCCGGAAGCCATGCGCCACCGCGAGCGTCTGGTGATCGGCTTCGCCAAGGCGCTGTCCGACAAGGGACTGCTCGACATGGAGCGCCCGGCCGATGACCGACGGAAGCTTCAGCAGATCGTGGCCGACGGCTCGACCGATGCCGCCAGATGCTTCAACGAGGCCGGCGCGAAGGACGAGGCCGCCTGCGAACGCCTGCAACGCTGCGAGGCTGCCGAGAGGCTCACGGAACCGTAGATCGCTGGACCTCGGCGGTGACGTCCTCGACATGGTGCAGCAATGCGACCAGCCGCTCGTCGTCGTCGAAGATGGGTGTGTTGATCGGCTGCCAGTGGCGTTCGACGAACTCACCCGCTTGATTGCGCACGTCGTAGCGCTGGACGGCCATGCGGTGCGGGCGCCGGGTCTCGGCGGCGGTGCGCAGGGAAGCGTAGAGGTTGGCGACACCGTCCGCGGCGTCGACGTCCGGATTGTCGTTCGGGCTTCGGTCAGGACCGGCCCACGATAGTTTTTTTCCTAGCATATTCCTGCTGAACCTGCTAATCGGCCGGCGCAGGTCCGGGTTGCTGGCAGGTCGTGGCTGCTGGCAGTGCTGGCATCGCGGCGCGAGCGGGCCGCGAATCGCCAGCCCTGCCGGCGCATGCCATGCTGGGGGCGTCGAACAAGGAAAAGGCAAAGGGGGAGCCATCATGCGTACGAGCGTCCTCGCCTGTGTGCTGGCGCTGCTGGCACTGCCGGCCGTCCCGTCCTGGGCGCAGCAGAAGGTCCAGATCGGCGACAAGGAAGCGATCCTGCACCAGCCACCCAACCCGCGGGCCAGCGCCGTGCTGGTGCCCGGCAAGGGCGGGGTCATCCCGAACGATCCGCTGCTGCGCAACCAGGCGGCGCTGAACGCGAAAGGCATCGCCACGCTCACCGTGCCGCACGGTACGTCGCTCATCCAGGCGGTCGACTACATGCGCAAGGTGAAGGCGCCGGTGGCGCTGATCGGCGTGAGCGCGGGTGTCAGCTTCGCCGCGCGCGGCGTCGGCCGCGGCGCGAAGCCCGACACGCTGGTGCTGATCTCGGGCGCGCTGATGTCACCCGGCACACGGCCGGTGCCGGCGCAGGAGCTGCTGAAGACGCCCACCGTGTTGCCGCCGACGCTGGTGATGGCCAACCGCAAGGACGCCTGCGACGTCACGCCGGTCGCGGCGGTGGAACCGTTCGTCGCCTGGTCGCAGGGCCGCGCCACGGTGCAGTGGATCGGCGGCCGCGGCAGCGAGCGCGATCCCTGCGGGCCGGACTCGGCGCACGGCTTCATGGGCGCCGATGCCGAGGTGGTGGACGGGATCGTGCGGTTCATCGCGCGCTGATACCCCCTCCGTCGGCGTAAGACGCCGACACCTCCCCCGCAGACGGGGGAGGCACAAAGACTCTTCTCCTCCCCCGTCTGCGGGGGAGGTGGCCGCGCAGCGGACGGAGGGGGTCGGACGCGGTAGCGGATTGCAGGAGCGCGTGCGAAGTTTTGCCTACAGGGGGTAGAGCATATGACTTCGAATTGGCGGGACCGCGCGGGGACACTGTTCACCTGCGAGAAGCAGCCGGCGCACGGACGCAGCGGAATGGCGGTGTCGAACCATCCGCTGGCGTCCGCCGCGGGCGTGGAGATGCTGGCCGCGGGCGGCAACGCGGTCGACGCGGCGGTGGCCATGCAGTTCGCGCTGACCGTGGTCGAGCCGATGATGGTCGGGCTGGTGGGCGGCACGACCTGCCACATCCGGCTCGCCGACGGCAGCCACCGCATCCTCGACGGCATGAGCGCGGTGCCGCTCTCGGGCAAGCCCGACATGTACAAGCCGGTGCCCGGCGCGGCGCCCGAGGTCTACGACGTGTTCGGCGAGGAGAACCTGGTCGGGCCGAAGTCGGTCGCGGCGCCCGGCTCGCTGCGCGCCTGGTGCCTGGCGCTGGAGCGCTACGGCACGATGAGCCTGGCGGACGTCATCCAGCCCGCGATCCGCCACGCCGCCAGAGGCTTCGCCGTCACGCCCTACCTCTCGGACTGCATCAAGGACGCCGCCGCCGATCTCGCCAAGTGCAAGCTCGCCGCAGCGCGCCTGCTGCCCGGCGGCTCGCCCCTCAAGGCGGGCGACAGGCTCGTGCAGGGCGACTACGCCGAGGCGCTCACTCTTGTGTCGCAGCAGGGCGAGAAGGCGCTGCACGGCGGCCCGCTCGGCGACCTGCTCGTCGAGTGCATGGAGAAGAACGGCGGCTTCGTCGGCCGGGACGACCTCACCTCCTACAAGGTGGCGGAGCGCGCGCCGATCCGCGGCCGCTATCGCGGCTGGGAGATCCTGGGCCCGCCGCCGCCCGCGGCCTCGGGCGTGCACATCACGCAGATGCTGAACATCCTCGAAGCCTATGACGTGGCGAAGATGGGCTTCGGCTCGGTCGAGACGCTGCATCTGCTGGCCGAGGTGCTGAAGATCGCCTTCGCCGACCGCGCCGAGGCGAGCGGCGACCCGGACTTCGTGAAGGTGCCGGTCGAGCGCATCGTGAGCCTCGACTACGCGCAGCAGCGCCGCGCACTCCTGGACCTCGCGAAAGCCTCGACCTGGCAGGGCGGACTGGCCGCGGCCGAAGGCGCCGACACGACGCATCTCACGGTGGCCGACGGCAAGGGCAACGTCGTCAGCACGACGCAGACGATCAACAGCCTGTTCGGCGCGCGCTTCATCGTGCCGGGCACCGGCATGATCCCCAACAACTACATGAACAACTACGACCCGCGGCCGGGCAACGCGCTCTCGATCGAGCCGGGCAAGCGGGTCACCACCTCGATGTCGCCGATGATGGCGCTCCGGGACGGCAAGGTGCGCTTTGCGCTCGGCCTGCCGGGCGGCCGCAAGATCTTCCCCTCGGCGCTGCAGGCGCTGGTCAACCTGATCGACCACGGGATGGAGCTGCAGGAGGCGGTCGAGGCGCCGCGCGTCTGGACCGAGGGCCCGACGCTCGAGGTCGAGCACGGCATTCCCTCGACGGTACGCGAGGGCCTCGAGGCGCGCGGCCACACGCTCAAGATCATGCCGACGGTGGCCGGCGGCATGAACGCCATCCAGTTCCACGACGACGGCAGCATGACCGGCGCCGCGTGCTGGCGCGCCGACGGTGCGGCGATGGCGATGGGCGGCGGCCTGGCGCGGGCGGGGGTGCGGTTTCAGTTGCCGGGGTGAATTTGAATCAGGACATTCAAAGACGTTATGGAATGTCCGCGACTTTGCGCACTTCCGTATTTGCGGCGGCCGCCAGCAACGCAAGCAACTCAGCATCGGAATTGGCAGCTGGCATTCCGTCAATGCTCGCATACGATTGATCTTGCTCGTGATGCCGACGCCTAACGCGAAGCGACACGCTACGATCGACACCACATTGTCTTATGGAGCCAGCCTCAGCTACGGCCAGAGCGCCACTTCGCCGCCACGTAAATCCCTTGGCCGTCAAATCTCCCAAGATTGCACGCAACTGCACAAGGCGCGGCGCCGGATGATGCTCGCAATGATTGACGGAGAGATACTCTTCAGTCTCGCGCAACTCGAATGCCGCAGGAGTTACGTTTACTTCCCCGCTGGGCAATGTGATTAGTTTTTGATGGCCGCAATATCGAGCAACATGCTCGCCATCCTTTACATGGTTGACCATCGAGACTCTTGGCAGGTTAGGTCTTGTTCAGGTCGAAGCCGCTATGATTCAAAGCTTGTACAGCATCACCAACATTGGCAGCGAATGCCTGCCGAATGATGCCGAACTTTCCCGGAGACGACAGCACTGCTCGACACATGTCCTTCTCAGAAAAATCCATGAACGCACGCCGATCTGGCCACACCCAAGTCGCCGTCAGCTCTCGGCGATTGTTTATTCCAAGATGGGGCACACAGTTAACGTTTCCGTAGATCACAAAGCGAAGGAAGGTCCGGACTGATGCTGCACTAAGAAGATTGCTGTCATCATCCCATGAGTCCTTGTCGAGCAAATGCTGAAGCTGCTGCAGGACATCTGAGCGCCACCCTGCAGGCAGATGCATTGACAACTGAGAGACCCACGTCGACGCACGGGACAGCGAGTCGAAGATCTGCACGTCGAGAGATTGAGTGTCGGCCTTTTCTGTTTGCCAGTTGCGCGTCGCATTCCCAGCAGTTGTAAGCGGCTCCCATCCAACAGAAGCCGCAACTAGCTGCTTTGCGATCGCTTGAGTGGCATTCCCAGGAGAAGGGATCCACGTGGACGTGGTCACAGGTTGAGGAACAAAAACTGCCGACATTTAACGAGCCTTAAACAGCGCTTCAGCTTGAGATGTGATGCAAGCTTGGAAGATTCGATTCTTTGTCTCTCTCAATTTATGCATTAGTTTTTGTAAGTCAACCTCGGTCTGCGGAACCTCCTTGTTAGACATCACATCGAGGTCAAGAATTAGCGAAGCATGACTAATGAGGGCCGGTTCCGCAGTTGCAGTACGCAAGATCACCCTGTCTGCAGGGCCTTCCACGGGATAGTAGTCGGCCTGAGTAAGAAACGCTTTCGACGATCCTAATTCTGGCAGCGCTGCCGGAAGGCCCACGTTCACGAAATCGCCATATCCAGCGGAGACCCGGTCATTCGGAATGTCCAATCGATTTACATAACGCAAGGCAACGCTCGAAACTTTCCGATATCCTACTTTGGTTCGCACACGACAGAATACGTCCCAAGCATCTGAGAAGAAGGTGTCCCAACCTGGATATGGCGCGAGCCGCGCCACAGCGATGACGGATGGTCGAAGCACAACCACCTTCTGCGCTCCCACATCGGAAAGCCGCCAGCCCTTTCCGATAGCCTCGTGGACGGGGCCCGTTGCCGTCATCTTTATCTGAAAGCCAGTTTCGCCCTTACGCGAACTGTATTCTGCTGGAACAGCATCTGCGGCTCGCTTGAGACCGGCTTCATCAAGTTGATCCCCGAACTCGAGCTGGATAACCGCTTCGAGAATCGGCGGCTTCTCATAATTGGGATGAACGTAAGGCTCCATGGTAAAAGTACTTTACCATGGGTAAGCCAAAATGACCTTCGGCCTTTCGATGAGCTAAGGGATTGGATGAGCTCGGCAGAATCGGTATTTGCGGTACACCCCAATTCGCTAGTTTCTCGCCGATTATAGGCAACACGATTGCTGCTGCTAGGCTCCCGCGGCCCCATGATTCGGGAATTCGGACTATGAGACACCCACTCCCCTCCTTTCTCATTTTTCTCTGCCTCACCACCGCCGCCCACGCCCAGCCCCAAACCTGGCCCGCCGAGGCGCAGCTCAAGCCGGCGGCGGTCGGGTGCAAGTGTCTCGACTATCCGATGATGTACGAGGTGTGGGTCGACGCCGACACGATCGCCATCGTCACGCCGCAGCAGAAGACGCATCGCGGGCCGATCGCCGCGGATGGCAGCGTCGACGTGAACTGGCAGCTCTCGCCCGGCATCCGGCCGCAAGTGCACGGCAACGCGCGCACCAGGGACCTGACCTTGCGGCTCGCGACCGGCTGCCTCTACACGCTGAAGCCGGTGACGGCGCCGACCGACCGGAAGGTGCGCATCCTGCAGACCGGCGGCGACGCCAGGAACTGCGACACCGGCCCGACCTTCGGGAGTTGATGGTCTCGTCGTCAGGCAATCATTCAAGAGCGATTTCAGCATCCCATGTCACAGGTCCCCACGGCTGCGCGTCGGCCCAGGACTTCGCGGCCTGCAATGAGAGGAATTTCCCACCACCCGTGACATGCACATAGTAGACGTTTCCATCGGGGGTTTGCGGTATGGGGGTCGCCTCGTCGAGTTCTTCGCTATCGTCATATCGAGAACCCGCAAATCGAGCTGGAACTGCAACGATCCTGATTCTGTAGGGAACCACTCCATCGTAGAACCAGGTCCCCCGCGCTACAGTTCTGTACACGCTCTCGCCAAATGCCGCCTTGATGGCTTGCGCCAAGTATTCGTTTCCCTCGACCCATTCGGACGCGACCCTTCGAACGAACTCATCGGAAGTCGTCGGCCAGCCGTTCGCCGACAACACTTCTGCGTGGTCCGCCAGTACGTTGTGTAACTCCTTGTCGCTGTAGGCATAGACGGCGCCAGATTTGATGCAGCAGGCCTCAGCACCAAAGATCGCGCACTTGTGTCCAAGCGCTTCAACTCTCGACCGGTAGTCAGAGACGGTGATGCCGAGTACGCGTTCGATTGTCTTGATCGGGAGGTAGCTCATCGGTTTGTCGCGACCGACGTTGATGTGCTCATCAAGCGTCCGTTGTCGATGGGCCTCAAGGAAGTCGCGATCATTCATTATTCAAGTCTGGCAGGCCGTCTTTCCGGTTGCCAGAGTGACGGGTAGGATCAGCGCATGAACCTCCTCCGCATGCTCGCCTTCGCCGTCCTCGGCGCTCTCCTGTCGGCGGCCGGCATTGCCTGGGCGCAGGCCGGGCGGCAGCCGATCGACTGGACCACGGTGTCGCTCGACTCGATCGGCGGCGGCAAGCTGCCGACCGCCGACTACACGGGCAAGGTCGTGCTGCTGGTGAACACGGCCTCCCTCTGCGGCTTCACCGGCCAGTACAAGGGACTGGAGGAGCTGTGGCGGCGCCACAGGGACAAGGGCCTCGTCGTGCTGGGCGTGCCGTCGAACGATTTCGGCGGCCAGGAGCCCGGAAGTGCTGCGGAGATCAAGCGCTTCTGCGAGGCGACGTTCGACGTCACCTTTCCGCTGGCCGACAAGCAGGTCGTGACCGGCGCCAACGCGCACCCGCTCTACAAGTGGGCGGCGACGCAGACCGGCGCGCTCGGCACGCCCACGTGGAACTTCCACAAGATCCTGATCGGCCGCGACGGACGCGTGATCGACTGGTTCACGGCGATGAGCGGCACTGGGCCGAAGCTGGAGCGCGCCATCGAGGCGGCGCTGGCGGCGAAGGGCGCATAGCGCCGGCGACCTCGCACCTCTTCCGACCGGACGGACTCATGGTCTTCGGGACCGCGCGCGTCTCGCGCGCCTCATGATCATGAGCGCGCCGGAGGCGCGCGGTCCGGAAGATCCCGAGTCGCTCCGGCGCGGCCAGCCTAGGCCGGCGCCGGCTCGGGCGCGGGCGCCGGCGGCGGGGCGGCGGTCTGCAGCACGACGGCGGCGCCTTCCTTGGCGAACTCGATGCCCATGCCCGGCAGGGTGTTGAACATGCGCTTGACCGCCTCGCGCTGGATGGCGGCGGGGTTGCCCGGCCGCGCGGTGAACTTGAAGCGGATCAAGAGCGCGTTCTCCACGATGTCGGCGACGCCCTGCATCTTGAACGGCGCCAGGATCTCCTCCTTGAACTGCGGCAGCTCGGCGATCTCCGCGCCGATCTTCTTGGCCGCCTTGCGCAGCTTCTCGATGTCGGTGTCGCGGGCGAAGCGCAGGTTGAACTTGGTCGTCACCCAGTCGCGGCTGAAGTTGGTGATCTGGCCGAGCTGGCCGAACGGGATGGTGTGGACCTGGCCGTTCTGGTGGCGGAGCTTCAGCGAGCGCAGCGTGAAGCCCTCGACCGTGCCCTTGGCCTTGCCGCAGTCGATGTATTCGCCGACGCGGAAGGCGTCGTCGGAGAGGTAGAAGATGCCGGAGACGATATCGCGGACCAGCGTCTGGCTGCCGAACGAGATGGCGATGCCGAACACCGAGGCGCCGGCGATCAACGGCGTGATGTTGATGCCGAAATCCTCGAGCGCGATCATCAGCGCCACGAGGCCGATCATCACCGCCACGGCGCGGCGCAGCAGCGGCATCATGGTGCTGATGCGCGAGGCCGGGTTGGCGGCGGCGTCGCCGTCGGCGATGGCGTCGGCGGCGCTCTTGCTCCTGCGGCCCATGTAGGGCTCGGTGGCGTACTTGAACAGCTCCCACAGCACGAAGGCGACGAACAGGGTGAAGGCGGCGGTGCGCGACGAGCTGGTGAGCTGGGCCCAGCCGCCCTCGTCGACCAGGCCGAAGACGTCGACCACCCAGCTCTCGGCGATCGCCACGACGACGCCGATGATGACGGCGACGCGCACGCAGCGCGCCACCACGTCGGGCAGCGTCGGCGCGCCGCCGGCCGGCGTGGCGCCCAGCATCTGCGAATCGAGGCGGCGCACGAAGGCCTGCATGAACGTCTCGAACAGCAGCAGGCCGACGATCAGGAAGAGGGTCAGGCCCATCGCCCCGCCGACATGCGGCCGTCCGGAGATCGCGCCGTAGGCCAGCGTGACCGTCAGCAGCGCCAGGAAGGCGGGCGCCACGGGAATCCAGTAGCGGCCGACCAGGCCGATCGCCGGCGCGACCTCGCCCAGCCCGCCAAACCACTGACGGGCGGCGTCGCGCGAGCCGAAGGCCATCCAGAGGAAGACGGCGAGGAGGACCGCGGCGAGGACGACCTGCCAGGCGGCCAGGGCGTCGGGCGACGTGCCGATGGCGCGCAGCACGGCGGTCAGCAGGCGGCCCAGCGCCATCACCGCCAGCACCGCCGAGATGCGGCGGTACATGACGAGGGCCTCGCCGTCGCCCGCCGCGCACAGGCGGGCGGCCGGCGTGTCGGGCTGCAGCACGACGCGGAACAGGAGGACGAAGAGGCGCCATTCCCAGATCGCCGTCAGCACGGCGGCGGCGAGCCGGTCCTGGCCGGTGCCGCCGGCGAACCACGCGCCGGCGGCACCGTGGCAGACCAGCCAGACGATGCCGACGCCGAGACCGTCGAGCGCCGCCAGGCCCGCGAGATGCAGCATGGATTGCCAGCCGTCCTCGGGCGCGACCCGGGTGGCGAGGCGGGCGCGCGGCAGGGCCAGCACGCGGCGCAGCGCAGCCTCCGCCGCCACCGCCACCACGGCGATGGCGCCCAGCAGCAGCAGGAACGTACCGGTACCGCGCCCGCCCTCGGCGCTGCGATCGAGCAGGCCGGGAATGGAGGCGAGCCTGGCGCCGAGCGCCGGCACCGCCGCCAGCACATGGCCGGCGCGCTCGATGAACACGGCGAAGGCGTCGGGCCCCTCCTTGGGCGGCATCTTCACGATCTTGGGCGCGGGCGGCGCCTTGGATCCCTTGGAGGACGCGGCGGGCTTGGCGGCCGGCGGGGCCGCCGGGGCGGGCGCGGGAGCCGCGGACGGCGCCGGCGTTGCGCCCACGCCCTCGGCCTTGAGCTTCTCCGTCACCGAGTTGCTGATGGCGTCGACCAGGGCGTCGAACTGCTCCTGCGTCATGCCGGCGGGAGCAGCGGGCGCGGCGGGCGCGGTCTGGGCGTGGGCGGACACGCCGGACAGGGCGAGGAGCGTCAGGACGTGGAGCGTCAGGGCGAGGGCGGCGCGCAGCATGATGGCGGAATCCCCAAAGACCCGCGGCACGACGCGGCGGGACGATGTGATTTAACACTCAACCGCGGCCAAGGACATCGATCGATATGTGTCAATCGAAGCCGCAGAGCGGGCCCGTTGGCGTGCGGGGTTTGGCGGCGCGCGGGCCGGCGCGATATCCTGAACCCCGAAGCGATGCCGGAGACGCTGCCATGACGATGGCCGAAGCCACGACCCTGACCGCCGCCGACCATCTCGCGGCGATGGCCGACTATTGCCGCGAGGGCGAGGCGCGCGCGATGCAACTCGGCAACCGCGGGCCGATCCGCTTCGGCGCCGACGGAAGGCTCGATCCGGCGATCGTCGAAGCCTACTGGACGCACGGCTTCTATGTGCTCGAGGGCGTGGTCGGGCCGGAGGAGCTCGGCCAGCTGCGCGCCGACGTCGATGCCGTGCTGGCGCGCGCGCCTGCGTCGCCCGACGCCGACAAGGAGCGCAACGACGGCATCCTGAAGCCGCCCTACCGCTGGGCGCGGCCGCTCAGCGACCCGTTGGGCGGCACGACGAAGAACAACGGCCGGCATCCCATCGCCATGAGCCAGCCGACCGTCGGCGCGGACGGGCCGCAATGGACCGTCGAGCTGCTCGACGGCAATTTGCACCTGATGGATGCGGCGCTCAGGCTCTACGGCCATCCCGGGCTGCTTTCGGTGGCGGCGGCGATCCTGGGCGAGGATTTCGTGCCCTACAACGAGGTGACGTTCGTCAAGGAAGCGGGCCTCGGCCCGTCGGTGGCGTGGCACCAGGACGGCACGACGCACTGGGACGCGCCCGACTGGGACCAGGGCGCGCACGGCTTCAACTTCATGACCCAGCTCTATCCCTCGACGGCGGGCAACAGCGTCTGGGTGCTGCCGGGCAGCCATAAGCGGGGCAAGGCCGACATCCGGAGGCTGGCGGCGGAGAGCGGCTCGGACCGGCTGGCGGGTGCGGTGCCGCTGCTGTGCGCGCCGGGCGACACGATCGTCACCAACCGGCAGATCGTGCACGGCTCGTTCGCCAACTCCTCGCCCGACCGGAGGGTGACGCTGAACGAGGGCTTCTTCCCGAGGAAGCGCGTGCTGGGCGTGACGACGCGCAAGCTGACGGGCGAGATCCAGACCTACGACCGGGACCGCATCGACGCGCGCAGCCGCATCCTGCAGCTCGCCATCGACGCGCGCCGCCAGCGCTTCCCGCAGGAGACGCCGTTCGTCTACAAGCCGCTCGCCGGCCGCGAGGACGAGAACCGCTGGAACGAGACGACGCGGCGGACGCTGCTCAGGAACTACAACCAGCGCGACATGTTCATCTAGAGGCAGACAGACTCATGGTCTTCCGGACCGCGCGCGTCTCGCGCGCCTCATGATCATGAGCGCGCGGGACGCGCGCGGTCCAGGAGAGCAAGAGGGCCTGACGCGAGGCTCAGGCCGTGCGGCCGCCGCTTCGCCAGAAGCGGTAGAGCGAGGCCTCGTCGCCGGCATAGAGGTTGCGGTCGCAATGGCCGACGCCCTGGACGGCGCGCGGCTCGGAGCCGTGGGCGAAGTTGGCCGCGGTCTCGTCGGCGGCGTACTGCCACAGACGCCAGCCCTTGCCCGACCAGGCGTAGGGAAGCTGCGGGGTCTCGCGATAGTCGGCGAGCCAGAGCTCGCAGCTCGCCAGCAGCGAGCCGGGCTTCACCGAGGCGCCGAGGCTGATGCGCCGGCGGCCGTAGACCTGGCCGTCGGCCCACGCCGGATGGGTGTAGAGCATGGGCAGCCGGCCGGTGGTGCGCTGCACGGCCAGCACGAACTCCTCGGCCTGGCGCAAGGTCATGGTGTTGCGCGGGTTGGCGTCGTTGGGCTCGAGATCGAGCGCCATCACCGTCGCGGGTCCGGGCTGGCAGGCCGAGAGGAAGGCGGCGGCCTGCTTCTCGCCGGAATACTGGCGCGTGCCGAAATGGTAGCCGCCCCACAGGAGACCGGCCGCCTCGGCCTGGCGCCGCCGCTTGCCGAAGGACGGATCGAACCAGTCGCCGCCCTCGGTGACCTTGTGCAGGACGGCCAGGATGTTGCTGCGGCGCACCGCCTTGAAATCGGTGACGGTGACGTTGTGGCTGATGTCGATCACGGCATCGAGGCCGGCCGCCGTGTGGCGCGACGCGGCCGAGGCCTTGTCGAAGGTGGCGCCCTTGGGCGGCTCGCCGCCGCAGCCCGCGAGCGGAGCCGCGCCAAGGCCCGCCATCCCCCCCAGCACAGTTCGACGCGTTATCATCCGTCCCGTGACACCCGTGATCGTTCGGTGATCAGTTTACCACGACGGCGAATCCGATGGCGGAACAATTCGCCGCGCGACCCAGCCGCGGCAGGTCGAGCGGCCAAGCTCGGGATGGGTCTGGATGCGATGCGCGAGCTGCTCGACGATCCAGCTGTCGACGATCCCGTAGCCGAGCGCGGCCAGCGCGCCGGGCACCTCGGCGGCGTTGCGGATGCGGTAGGGCACCTCGGCCACGCCGAAATTCTCCAGGGTGACGAGGCCCGGCCCGTCGCGTGTCTGCACCTTGTTCAGCACGATCCATTCGGGCGGCGCGGCGAGGCGGCGCACGAAATCCTCCAGCGGTTCGCGCAGGTAGGGCAGCAGGCCCGAGGCCAGCAGGATGTCGGCGGCGGGCGCGTCCTCGAGGCGATCGACGAAGGACAGCGTGCGATCCTGCGGCCGCCGCTGCGCCCGGCCCGCCCGCACCAGCGCCGGCAGGTCGTGGACGATCCAGTCGATGCGGTCGAGGTCGAGGTAAGGCGCGAAGGCGCGGTACTTCACGCCGATATGGCCGCCGGCGTCGACCAGGCGCGCGCCGTCGCCCGCCAGCCGCTTCAGCCAGTAGAGGACGGGATAGTCCCACAGCGCGAGCTGCTGCATGTAGTCGCGCGAGACGCCGGTGACGCTGTCGTGGTCGTAGCCCGCCAGCTTGCCCGGGCGCACATGGGCCAGCGCCTCCTCGCAGGAGGCGAAGGCGCCGCGGAAGCGGACCTCGGTGCGCGCCAGCATGCGATATCGGCCGAGCGCCCAGAAGGCGGCGTGGGTCAAGAGGCGGCGCACGCGGCACGCTAGCCAGCCGCCCGGCGAGTGTCCAAGATCGCGGCCCGTGCTCACATGAACGTGTTCACATGCCAGTCCTCACATGAACATGCGCGAGATCCTGCTCTGGTCGTGGCGCCTCGACGGCGGCACCGGGCCCGCCGACGAGGCGCTGCTGTCGGAGGACGAGGCGGCGCGCGGCCGGCGCTTCGTGTCGGAGGAGCTCAGGCGGCGGTTCACGGCGGCGCGGGCCGGCCTGCGCGCGCGGCTGGGCGGCCATCTCGGCGTCGATCCACGCGGCCTGACATTCGTCGAGAACGCCTGGGGCAAGCCGCGGCTCGCGCACCAGCCGGGCCTGCATTTCAGCCTCAGCCATTCGGGCGACCGCGCCGTGCTGGCGGCGAGCGAGACGCTGGAGGTCGGCGCCGACATCGAGCGCGTGCGCGAGGTCGACCATCTCGACCTGGCGCGGCGCTACTTCCATGCTAACGAGGTGGCGGCGATCGAGCACGCGACCGGAGAGGGCGGGCAGCGCCTCGCCTTCTTCCGCCTGTGGACGCTGAAGGAAGCGGTCGTGAAGGCGCTGGGGCTCGGCCTGTCGATCCCGCTCGACTCCTTCGAGCTGGCGATCGAGGACGGCGCGCCGCGCATGGTGCGGAGTCCGGAGGGCGCGCCCGCCGGCTGGTGGCTGCACCTCGAGACGGGAGGCAACGAGAGCGGCGGCTATTGCCGCGCGCTGGCGGCGCCGGCCGGCGGCACGGTCGGGCTGATCCAGCGCACGGTCTGATCGCTGCGGCCCAGCAGGGCGGCGAACGGCGCCGTCTCGCCCTTGAGCGTGCTCATGAAGAACGCGACCTCGAAGGCCTCGACCGCCGACAGCAGGGCCCGGCGCTGCGCATTGGGGCGGAACAGCGTGGCGTGCGAGGGCTGGAACAGCGCGTCCGACAGGTCGGCGTGCTCGGCGGCGGGCAGCTGCACCCAGTAGCCGCCGGGCCGTTCCATGCGGCGCCGGTTGCGCGGGATGTCGAGGGCACTGATCATCGCGTAATTGCGCGTGAAGGCGTCGGGCGACCTGAGCTCGGCCTCGGTGGGAAAGGCCTCGCGGCTGGAGATCAGGAAATAGCCGGCGACGCCGATCTCCTCGGCCGACGGGCCGAACAGGCCGCCGTCGACATTGACGACGGCGGCAATACGCCGGTCGGTCAGGGCGGCCGCGAGGCCCGACGCGCCGCCGATCGAATAGCCCAGCACGCCGATGCGCGCGAGATCGAGGCGGCCGGCCAGCGCCGCCGCCTGTCCGGCTTCGAGCGCCCGCAGCACCGCCAGCAGCCGTTCGGCCTGGGCGACGGCATGGCGGCCGGCGCGCTCGATCGAGCCGGCGGTCGCGGCATCGGACGTGAGCTCGAAGGAGACGCCGCGGTCGGGATCGGTGGCGGGGTCGGCGGCGATGTCGTCGCAGGCCACGACGACGAAGCCGTGGCTGGCAAGGTTCTCCGCCTGCAGGCTGCTCTGCGTGCGTAGCGCTCCCCAGCCGGGCGAGTAGAGGATCAGCGGCACGGCGGTCGCCAAGTCGCGCGGATGCCAGACCGTGACCACGATCGGTGCGCCCGCGCGGTCGCGCAGCACGAGCTCGAGGCGCGCGACCGCATGTGGCCCGGAGGGTGACGGCGGGCGCGGCGCGAAGACGAACCAGCCGGTCACGGCCAGGACCGCGACCAGGACCGCCGCGCCGCCCACGAGGAGCCGCAGCAGGCTCACCACGCCCGCAGGAAGGAGGCGATCTCGGCGGCCGGCCGCTCGCGGAACATGTCGAAATGGCCGCTCGTCACGTCGATCTTCTGCAGGTTCCCCGAGACCAGCGAGCCCCAGCCCATGCGCTCGTCGAACAGCCGGCCGCGCAGCGGCTCGCGGCTGCGGAAGAGCACGACGTCGCCGTCGTAGGGCTCAGGCCGGTAATGCGTCACCGCGGTGTAGAGCAGATCGTCGAACCACTCGCCGGGCAGCGCCTGCCGCTCGGGCCCGGCCTCGGACCTGAGCAGGCCGAGATGGTAGAGGATCGGCTTGGTCACCATGTCGGCGATGCCAACCTCGCCGCGGCGGAATTTGGCGAAGCGCTCGCCGTAGCGATGCAGGCGGAGCTGCTGGCGGCGCAGCACGCGGTCGAAGCGCGACATGGTCTCGCGGTAGCCCGGGCCCCAGCTGTCGAACAGCGAGACCAGCGTCACGGTCTCGCCCATGCGCCGCAGCTGCCGCGCCGCCTCGAAGGCCAGCACACCGTAGACGCAATGGCCGCCCAGGATGTAGGGACCGTGCGGCCGGGCCCAGCGGACGAGGCGCACGGCGTAGGCGGCGAAATCCTCGAAGGCATATCCTTCGAGATCGAGCGGCCCGTCCTGGTGGTAGAGCAGGATGTCGATGAAGGGGCGATCCTCGCCGAGCTGGCGGGCGAGCTGGTAGTAGACCGAGCGATTGTTGAACACGACCATCGGTGTCAGCGACCCGGCCTCGTGGAAGCGCGCGACCTGACGCTCAGGATCGTGCACAGGAATGGACTCGCCGGTGGTCATGCCACGCGGCCTTGCCGGACGCGGCCGGGCGGCGCGCGGGACGATCGCCTGCAGGGCCGAGCTGTCGGCGAGACGCAGATCGTCCGGCGAGGTCGCCAGCGTTTCGAGGCAGGCACGCCAGGCCTGCACCAGTGTCTCCGCGGTCCCGCGATCGAACAGACTGGCGTCAGCCTCGCAGGAAAGCCGCCAGCCCTCGTCGCGGCCGATCATGAAGAAGTTGAGCGGCCACTGGGTGCCCGAGGAGAAGGACGGCAGCGACACCAGGCTGAAGCGGCCGGCACTCCCCTGCTCCGTCTCGGTCGTGCCGGAATAGGAGCGATGCACGACGAGGTTGACGCCATGGAGCGGTCGGCCATCGCGCCGGATCGCGAAGGCCTCGGCGATCTCGAACGGCAGCCGCTCGTGGCGCAGCGCCTCCTGGACCGCCTCCGCCGCGGCGTCCACGAACGCGCGGAGGGTCGCGTCCCTGTCGACAGGCAGGCAGAGCGTGATCGAATTGACGGTCGGCCCGACCAGCGCCTCCGACTCCGGCTCCTCGCGGTTGGCGACCTGCGAGCCGATCACGATCTCCGGCTCGCCGGTCACGCGATGGAGCATCAGCGTCAGCCCGGCGACGGCGAGGCCGTAGAGCGTGAGGCTGTGGCGGCGGGCAAAGCCGTCGATCGCCCGGCCGAGCTCGTCCGGCAGCAGGAGCGAGGTGATATGGCTGCGCTCGCCCGTGGCGTCGCTCTGGGCCCGATGATCGGGCGGCACCTCGGTGCCCACGGCGTCGCGCAGCCGGCGCAGCCAGAAGGCGCGCGCCTCGTCCAGCGCGTCGCTCGCCAGCAGCTCCCTCTCCCATAGCGCATAGTCGGCGAACTGCAACTCGGGCGCGGACGCATCCGGCGCACCGCCCGCCTCGATCGCCTCGGCGTCGGCGTGGAACTGACGCAGGATCAGGCCGGTCGACCAGCCGTCGACCACCAGCGAATGAAAGGTGAGCAGCAGCACGGCGCGATCGGGCGCCAGGCGCAGCAGGCTCGCCCGCAGGAGTGGCGCCCGGCCGGGATCGATCGCCTCGGCGGCCTCGGCACGGGCGATCTCCTCGGCCCGCGCCTCGCGCTCGGCAGGCGCCAGGGTCGAGAGGTCGATGTCGTTGAGCTTGAGCGTACAGGACGGCCAGACGACCTGCTCGACTTTGCCCCCCCTCGCGTCGCCAGCCTCGCGGAAGCTCGTGCGCAGGATCTCGTGGCGCTGCACCAGCGCACGCAACGCGCCTTCGGCGGCGGCATGCGAGAGGCTGCCCTGCACCAGCCAGCGCATCGCGATGTTCAGACCTTGCGGGCCGACCTTGCGCTGCCGGGCCCAGAAATACTCCTGCAGCAAGGTGCACGGAAACATAGCCGCGCCTGCGCTGTCGGGGTTCGTCTGCCGGTCGTCGAAGTTGCCGATGCTCACGGCGTGAGGCTACGCCTTCGCGCGCCGCGCCGGAAGTCGGCCAGCGACGGCCCGCGCCGCGCCGGCGCTTCGCGCGAAGTCTGCGGCTTGCCCTCGAGTGCCTGCGCCAGCATCGCAACCGTGGGGTTCTTCATCAGGTCGCGCGCGCCGATGGCGATTTCTTCCTTCTCGAACTGAGCAGCGATGCGGAAGACCTGCAGCGAATCGGCGCCCAGGGCGAAGAGCGGGTCGTGAACACCAACCTCTTCGAGCCCGATGACGCCGGCCCATACGGCGGCGATCCTGGTCTCCAGCGGTGTGCGAGGCGGGCAGGCGATGGGCGCAACGGCCGCCACGGCGGGCGCCGGCAGGGCATTGCGATCGACCTTGCCGTTGGGCGTCAGCGGCATCGCCTCGAGGGAGACCCAGCGCGCCGGCACCATATAATCCGGCAGACGGCCGGCCAGATGGGCGGCCAGTTCGGCGGTCCTGGCGGCGCCCTTGTCGCCGCCTTCGGCGACGACATAGGCGACCAACGCCGGGTCGGGCCCGGCATCCCCGCGCAGCAGAACCGCGCAGTCGCGAACGCCGGACGCCTGCCGCAGCACGATCTCGATCTCCTCGAGCTCGATCCTGAATCCGCGCAGCTTGACCTGGTGGTCGGCCCTGCCGTGCAGCACGAATTCACCCGACGGCAACAGGCGGGCGCGATCGCCGGTGGAGTAGAGGCGGCGGGGCGCGCGGCCGGCCAGGGAAACGGTCCTGAAAGCCTCCGCCGTGAGGTCGCTGCGGTCGAAGTAGCCCTTGGCGAGGCCGTCGCCGCCGATGAACAGCCGTCCCACGGCGCCCGGCGGGACAAGCCGGTCGCGTTCGTCCAGGACATAGAGCTGCGTGTTGGCCAGCGGCTTGCCGATCGTAACCCCGGTCTCGCCGGCGATCATCTCGCGACCGGACGAGTAGATCGTGGTCTCGGTCGGCCCGTAGAGGTTCCACAGCCGGCCGCCGTCCGCGATCAGCCGGTCGACGACGTCGCGCGAGACCGCTTCGCCGACGGTGATCATCCGCAGCCCGGGGTGCGACTTGAAGCCGGCCTCGAGCAGTATGCGCCACAAGGTCGGTGTCGCCTGCATCAAAGTCGCGCCGGCCTTGTCCGCAAGCGCCACAAGCTCGAAGCCGGTCTTCACCTGCTCGGCGTCGCCGAGCACCAAATGGCCACCAGCCACCAACGGGGCGTAGAGCTCGGTCGCCGCGACATCGAAGGTGATGGCGCTGGAAGCCACGGCAACATCCGCCGCAGTGATCTCGAGGCGGCGCACGACGTCGCAGATCAGGTTGGTGAGCGCATGGTGGCCGACCTCGACACCCTTGGGCGTTCCGGTCGAGCCGGAGGTGAACAGGACGTAGGCCGAATCGTCCGACGACACGCGCGGCAGGAGAGGCTTATCCAGGCGTTCATCGAGGTCGAGACGGTCGGGGCGCACGTCGAAGGCATAGGGAGCGATCGACCGGATGCGCTCGTCCTGGCAGACGATGCCGTCGATCTGGGCGGCGATGGCGATCTGCCGGAGCCGCTCCAGCGGCTGGTGAACGTCGAGCGGAACGTAGGCGTAGCCCGATTTCATCACGCCGAGCAGGGCGATGGGCAGGACACGCGTGCGATCGACCGCAATGGCGATCCTGCCTTGTCGCGTCTTGCTGACTCCCAGGATCTCCTGGGCAAGGCGGGTCGAGCGGCGATCGAGCTCTGCATAGGACATCTCGCCGGCAGCATCGACGCAGGCGGTTGCATCGGGCGTCTTCGCAGCCTGGGCCTTGAACAGCTCGTGGATGCAGCTCTCGCCGGGATAGGTAGTGGCGCTGTCGTTCACCGCGTCCAGGACGAAGCTCTCCTCCTCGGCCGAGAGCAGCGGCAGCTCCGCGACAGGAGTCTCGGGCGCCGCGGCGATACCTTCGAGGATGCGCCGATAGTGACCCATCCAGCGGGCGATCGTCGCCTCGTCGAACAGGTCGGTGTTGTAGTCGCAATCGAGGCGCAGGCCTGAAGCCGATTCGATCACGTTGACGAAGAGGTCGAAGTTCACGGCGGCCTTGGCGTTGGGCGTCACGGTGATCGTCGGTCCGCCGAAATCGAGACCCTCCGCCACCCGCTCGAGGTTGAACTGGATCTCCGTCAGCGGCAGGCGGTTGGCGATGCGCTGCACCGGCAGGGCCCGCACCAGAGTGCCGTAGGTGCACCTCGGATGATCGAAGCCGTCGAGCAGGCGCTCGGCCACCGCCCGGACGTGCGCAGCGAACGGCGCCTGCCAGTCGAGCGGCGCACGAAACGGCAACATCTGGACGCAGTGCCCGACGAGGCCCGGTTCGTCGGCGACAGGCTGGCCGGCCAGTGGCACGCCCATCGCGATGTCGGCCGAGTCCGACAGCCTCCCCAGCACGGACTGCAGCGCGGTGAACAGCACCGAGAAGAGGGTGGCGCCATGTCCGGCGCCTGCCTTCTTCACCGCGGCGAGAAGGTCGCCATCGAACCGGGTCGACCAGGTTGCACCGGCATAGGACCGCTCGGCCGGACGCGGCCGGTCGATCGGAAGCTCGGGCAGCGCCGGAAGATCCCGATAGAGCGAGGCCCAGTAGCGCAGGTCGGCGGCTTGCGCGTCCTTCGATGCCGCTTCGGCGATTGCGTAGCGCGAGAAACGCGGCGCTTCGGGCAGCGCGGCGAGCCGGCCTTCGCGCGCCGCCCGATAGAGCGCCGCAAGGTCGTTCAACACGATGTTCACGGACCAGCCGTCGCAGACGATGTGGTGAGCGGTGAACACAAGGACGTGGCGGGCCGGCGCGAGACGCACCAGGGTCGCGCGCACCAGCGGCCCGTTCCAGAGGTCGAACGGCGTGCGCGCATCGGCGGCGACCAACGCCGCCAACGCCGCTTCCGGGTCGGGTTCGCTTGAGTAGTCGAACAGGCCAGGATCGAGGACAAGCGCGGGCGCGAAATGCATGCGCTCGTCGTTGCGCCCGATCCTTCCGCGCAGGGCCTGGTGACGGGCGACGACGGCGTTCAGCGCCGCCGCCAGCGCCGTAGTGTCGATCTCGCCATCGAGCGCGATGCTCATCGACTCGTTGAAGGCGCAGGAGGATTCGTCGCTCATCTGCGCCGCGGTCAGGATCTCGAGCTGCGGCTCGGTGAGCGGCGCCGCATCGGTCTCGGAAGCTGCGGCCGCGGGCGCCGCCGCCGCGCGGGCCTGCCGAGCAACTTCCAGGATGCCGCCTGCCTCGAGGGCGTCGAGCGTTGCCGTGAAGGCATTCTCGATCGCCGCTATGTCGGCGTCGGAATGCGCCGTGGTGAGGAAACAGGGATAGACTTCCTGGACGTGCACGCCGAGCAGGCGCATTTGCGGCCAGAACAGCGATGCGAGCGGATGCTCGGCGGCGAAATTAACGTAGAACCAGCTCGAGAACCCTTCGGCCCGCGTCGCCAGCCCGCGTCGCTCCAGGTCGCGGTTGAGTCGTTCGACGAGTCCGCCCATGCGTTCGCCGAGCCGCTCCTGCAGGGCCGGTCCCTGCTCCTTGAGATGCAACAGGACCGCCTTCGCCGCGGCGAGCACCAGCGGATGACGCACGAAGGTGCCGGCAAAGAAGGTCGGCGCGACCTCCGGTACCGAATCGTCGCCGAAACGCCAAGTACCGCCATCCAGCGCGTCCATGAACCGCGCCTTGCCGGCCAGGATGCCGATCGGCATGCCGCCGCCGACGACCTTTCCATAGGTCGCGAGGTCGGCGCGGATACCGAACAGCGCCTGCATGCCGCCGGGATGCGCACGAAAGCCGGTGACGATCTCGTCGAACACCAGTGCCGCACCCTTGGCTTCTGTGACGGCGCGCAGCTTTTCGAGGAAAGCCCGCGGCCGCAGCTCGGGATGGCGACTTTGCACCGGCTCCACCATCACGGCGGCCAGTTCCTCGCCGTTCGCCTCGATCCAGTCGAGGCTGCGCGGATCGCCGTAGGGCAGGACGGTCATGTTGGCGACCGCCTCGGGCGGAATGCCGGGCGCCACCGGGAGCGCGCGCGGCGTCGCGCCGCCGCCCGCCTTTACCAGCACCTCGTCGAACTGCCCGTGATAGTCGTTGCCGAACACGACGATGCGCTCCCGGCCTGTGACGGCGCGCGCCACGCGCATCGCCGCCATCACCGCCTCGGAGCCGGTATTGCAGAAGGTCACGCGCTCATCGCCCGTCATCTCCGACACGAGCGCCGCCACCTCGCCGGCGAGCGGCGTCTGCGGACCGATCGGGAAACCCTCCTGCAACTGCGCGGCGATGGCCGCCGTCACGAAGTCCGGCGAGTGCCCGAACATCGTCTGGCCGTAGCCATTGACGAGGTCGACATACTCGTTGCCATCGATGTCCCAGATCTTCGAGCCGTGAGCCCGCTGGGCGATCAACGGATAGACCAGTTCCTTCCACTCGCGGCGAAAGCCTGCCGCCGTGCGCGGGTCGGCAAGCACGGCGCGATCCTGCTGGGTCTTCGCCTTGGCAATCGGCGTGCGCGCGTTCACGCGGCGCACCAGATCCTCGATGTAGCCGCGCTGGGTCGCGGTCAACTCCTGCTGGCCTCCGCCCACCGGGGGACGATTGAGGCGTATGCGGGTATTGGCGTCGTTCTGCAGTACCGACACGGGAATGGGCCGCGGCGTCGCCGCACCAGCCGCAATCCCCGGCCGTACCGGCTCGGACGGCAGAGTCGACTCAAGATGCGCAGCAAGCCTTGCCACCGTGGGCATGTCGTTCAGGAGCTGCCGGAACGTGATCTTGGTCCGGAACTTCTTCTCCAGCGCACGCGCCACCTGCCCGAGCAGGAGCGAGTCGAAGCCGAGCGCCAGGAACGTCTCCTGCGGATCGATACCGGAGATGCCCGACAGTTCTTCGAGGATTGCGATGATCTCGGCCTGCAGTCCGGCGCCGCGCGCAGCAGGCCCGGCGGCCGGCAACTCTGCAGGTGGCGGCGACGGCTCCCGCACTGCCTCCGGCGCCGGCACCGCGACGTCGTGCGCGCCGCTGCGCTCGATCCAGTGACGTGTGCGCTGGAACCGGTAGGTCGGGAGAGAGACGCGTCGCCCTCCCGCACCGCTCGCCGCTTGCCAGTCCGGCGTGAAGCCCGCCGTCCAAAGCGCGGCCAGGGCGTCCGACAGGTCCTCGGCTTCGGCATCTTCCAGGCTCGCCGCGACGCCCTGCAGCTTCCGGCGATCGACGGCCTGCGCGGCGAGCGCCGACAGGGTGCGGCCAGGACCGACCTCGAGCAGGAACGCAGGGTCATCGCCCACCGCAGTCGAGAGCGCCGCGGCGAAGCGCACGGGCGCACGGCCATGACGGGACCAGTACTTCGGGTCGGTCGCCTGACCGCCGACCCAGTCTCCCGTGACGCAGGAGGCGATGGGTATGCGGGATGGCGCGAGCGGCACCGAGGCCACAGCGCCTTCGATATCGTCGAGGACGGGGTCGAGCGCGCGCGAATGGAAGGCATGCGAGACGGCGAGACGGCGGCAGGCCACGCCTCTTGCCGCCAACCTCTCGTTCAGCGCCTCGATTGCGGCGGTCGGACCGGAGGCGACACAAAGCGAAGGTGCGTTGATCGCGGCAATGTCGAGCGAAGCGCCCAGCTCGGCCTTCAATTCGGCCTCTGAAAGACGAACCGCCAGCATGGCGCCGGGCGTCATGTCCTGCATGAGCTGCGCCCGCGTGGCGACGAGCCGGCAGCCTTCCTCGAAGGAGAAGACGCCGGCCAGGCAGGCGGCGACGAACTCGCCGACGCTGTGGCCCACCATGGCGTCCGGCTGGAAACCCCACGACATCCAGAGTCTCGCCAGCGCGTACTCGAAGATGAACAGCGCCGGCTGCGCCAGCAGGGTCGCCTCGCCGCCGGTCGCCCCGGGATCGAGCAACTGTGCGCGCAGACCGTCGCCGACGATCGGCGCGGCGATCGCGATGCCGTCGTCGATCGTTGCCCGGAACGCAGGATGATCCCGATGGAGGGCGCGCGCCATTCCAGGGTACTGGGCACCCTGACCGGGGAACATGAAGACGAGCGGTGTCTTCTCGCCGGTTTTCGCAGCGGCGCGCGAGGCCGGCAGCGCCGCTGCCCGCAACGCCTCGATCGCCTGCTCCCTCGAGGTGCAGGCGACGGCGGCACGCCGCTCGAACGCGCGGCGGCCGGCCTGCAAGGTGTAGGCGACGTCCTCGATGGCCACGTCGGGCGTGCCCGACAGATGTTCGGCGAGGGCCGATGCTGCCGCGGCAAGGGCCGCATCGTTCCGGGCCGACAGGGGCAGGACATGACGGCGCGGTGCGGCCGGTTGGCGCGGCGCCGCGGGCGGCGCTTCCTCGAGCACGACATGCACGTTGGTGCCGCCGACTCCGAAGGAGCTGACGCCGGCGCGACGCGGCGTGCGACCCTGCGGCCAGGCAACGGGCGCGGTCGGGAAGTAGAACGGGCTTCCGGCAAGATCGATGTGGCGGTTGGGCCGTCGGAAGTTCGCCAACGGCGGAATCTCGCGATGACGCAGCGCGAGCGCCGTCTTGATCAGACCGACAGCGCCAGCCGCGGCGTCGAGGTGGCCGACATTCGCCTTGACCGAGCCCAGCGCGCAGTAGGGTTGGTCGACCCGGTTCAACCCGAAGCCCCGCACCAGCCCCGAGAACTCGATGGGATCGCCGAGCGGTGTCGCCGTGCCATGGCACTCGACGTAGCCGATCGACTCCGGCTCGACTCCGGCCGCGGCGAGCGCAGAGGCGATTACCTCGGCCTGGCCGCGGATGCTGGGCGCGGTGAAGCCGACCTTGTCGCTGCCGTCGTTGTTGACGGCGCTGCCGCGTATGACGGCATAGATGTGGTCCCGATCATCGATCGCGTCGGCAAGGCGCTTCAGCACCACCATCGCCGCACCATCGCCGAAGATCGTGCCTCCTGCATCGTCGTCGAACGGGCGGCAGACACCATCGGGCGACACCATGCCGCCTTCCTGGTGCAGATAGCCGCGCTTCTGCGGGAAGGTGATCGATACGCCACCCGCCAGGGCCATGTCGGACTGGAAGAGCAGCAGGCTCTGGCAGGCCTCCGCGATCGCGAGCAGGGAAGTCGAGCACGCGCTCTGCACGGTCATCGCAGGCCCGCGCAGGTTCAGCTTGTAGGCGATGCGCGTGGCCAGCGTATCGGGCAGCGCGCCGAGCAGCGCATCGTAGGAACCGACCTGGTAGTCGCTGGCGAATCGGTCCGGGTCGAGGCGCTCGGCGAGCACGTGGGTCAGCAGGTAGGTGCTCATGCTGCTGCCGGCGAACACACCGATGGCGCCGGGGAACCGCGCCGGATCGTGGCCGGCATCTTCCAGCGCCGCCCACGCACACTCGAGCAGCAGGCGATGCTGCGGGTCGGTCATGGCCGCCTCGCGCGGCAGCATGCCGAAGAACGCCGCGTCGAACAGATCGACGTCCTTCAGGATCGGGCGCGCCCGCACGAAATTGGGGGCATTGCGAACCTCGGGCGGGAAGCTGTCCTCGAGTTCGGTGTCGGAAAAGCGGCTGATCGAGGTCTCGCCGCCGCGGACATTGGCCCAGAAATGGTCGGCATCGTCCGCGCCGGGGAACCTCCCGGCCAGGCCGACGATGGCGATGGCGTCGTCAGGGACGCTCATCGCGTCGTCCTGGCGCGGCGCAGCCGCCGGAGAGCGTCGGCCTGGTGCCGGGCCCGCTGCTGCGCGGCGCCTTCGGCCGGCTTCTGTCCGCTCTCGATCTCGCGCGCCAGCGCGCGGATGTTCGGATGCTGGAAGAGCGAGAGCACGCTGACGCCGGGCCAGATCCGCGCGATCGAGGCGTGGGCCTGCATGAGCTTCAGCGACGTGGCGCCGAGGTCGAAGAAGTTGGTGTCCAGGTCGACGCTGCGCCCGTCCAGGACACGCGAAAGGATGTCGCTCAGATCCGTTCGGCTTCGCTGTGCGTCGTACCGGCGGCCGATGTGGCGGCCGATCGCGGCGTGGGCAGCCTCGCGAGGTCGACCTTGCCGTTTGCCGTGAGGGGCAGCGCGTCGATGACGACGAGCTGCGAGGGCCGCATGTGGGCGGGCAACATTTCCAGGAGATCGTGGCGCGCCTGCGCCACCAGCGCCACATGATCGCTCTCGCCCGTCGCCGGCTTGATATAGCCCGTAAGAAGCGGCGCACTGCCATCGCCGACCACCACGACGGCATCGGCGACTCCCCTGCCGCGGCGCAGGGCTTCCTCGATCTCGCCGAGCTCGACGCGCTTGCCGTCGATCTTCACTTGCCGGTCGCGGCGGCCGATGAAGTCCAGGTTGCCGTCGGGGCGGCGGCGCACGAGGTCGCCGGTCCGGTAGAGCGTGGCGCCTGGCCGTCCGGGGTCGGGCACAAACTGCGTCGCCGAGTGCTGGGCATCGCCGAGATAGCCGGACGCGAGGCCGAGGCCGCCGGCGTAGAGCATGCCGACCTCGCCATCGGCAACCGGATTCATGTCGTCATCGAGAAGACGGACATAAGTGCCACGGATGGGCGTGCCGATCAGCACCGGTCCGCCACCCCAGCCCTCGCGCGGAACCCGGTAGCAGCAGGTGAAGGTCGTGTTCTCCGTGGGGCCATAGCCGTTGATGAGCTGGCAATCCGGCAGCGCCGCCTGCGCGCGCAGGACATGCGTCGGCGACAGCACATCGCCGCCGGCGAGAATCTGGCGAAGGCCGCGCAGCGCCTCGAGCTGATGATCGACGAGTGCGTGGAAGAGGCCGGCCGTGAACCAGGCGGTCGTCACGCCGTTCTCGCGGATCGTATCGGTGATGGATTGGAGGGATGCGCGATCGTTCTCGACGATGACCAGACGCCCGCCATGCAGGAGCGCGCCCCAGATCTCGAAAGTGCTGGCGTCGAACGCGAGCGGGGCGGTGTGAAGGAACGCCTCGTCCCCCCCAAACCGGGCATAGGTCTGGCCGGTGACCAGCCGGACCACCGCGCGATGCGGCGTGAGCACGCCCTTCGGCCGGCCGGTCGACCCGGACGTGTACATCACATAGGCAATGTCGGCGGGTCCGGCGCCATCCTCCACTGCTACTCCGGATTCGGCCCCTGCAGAGTCCAGTGCCGCATCGAGCCGCAGGGTCGGCAGGGAGAATTCGTCGGCGATGTGCGCAGCCGAAAGGACGAGATCGGCGCCGCAGTCGCGCAGCATCCAGTCGAGATAGGCCGCCGGAGCCGTCGGATCCAACGGGACATACGCGGCGCCGACCTTCAGAGTCGCGAGAATCGACAGGAGCGAGTCGGCCGAACGTCCGCCGTGCAGGGCCACAAGGCTTCCCGCACCGATCCCGCGACGGCGCAGAATCCGCGCAAGCTGGTTCGACCGCCGGTCCAGTTCGGCGTAGGTCAGCGACTCGGACCCCTGCACCACGGCAACGGCTCCGCCCACGGTCTGCACGAGCGCAGCAAACCGCTTTGTTATGGTTTCGCCGATCGCCGCGAAATCGAAGTCACCGCCGCCGCCACGCGCGGCCGGCTCGACCGCGCAGGGTTGCGAACCTGCCATCTCCTGCACCCACACATCGTAGGCCGCGATCATGCGTCCATCGGGCCCCGAACCCGATATCAGCGATCCGCCTAACCCCAAATCCGAACCCACACCCGACTAAACGTTTACAATATCACCTTGGATAGTAATGGCTGCACTCAATATGAGATATTTGTATCAAAGCTATTCTAAAGATCAATGATTACACACGCGTGGCCGTGGAATTGAAAGAGCGATGGATTATGCGCAGGAAGACATGACGCGGCCTTCGGTCGGGTTGCCGCCGGGGGCGGCCGCCTCAGGTCAAAGGCCGCGCGCCCAATCGGCCGGAACGATCGACCGCTCCTTGCCGATCAGCCTTCACGGAGAGCCGCTCGCATGAGTTCCCTGCTCGTCAAGAATGCCCTCATCGTGACGATGGATGAGGCTCGTCGTGAGCTGCCGGATGCCGGGCTGTTCGCCGTTGACGGAGTGATCAGGACCGTTGGGCCGACCTCCGACCTTCCCAGGACGGCGGACAACGTGCTCGATCTCAGGGGCCATATCGTCCTGCCGGGCCTGATCAACGGCCACCATCATCTCGACCAGGTCCTCACGCGCAACATCGTGGCGGCGCAGAACAACAACCTATTTCGGTGGCTGAAAGCGCACTACCGGCTGTGGGCGGCGCGCACGCCGGAGGCCAGCCGGACGGCAACCCTCGTCGGCTGCGCCGAACTGGCGCTGTCGGGCTGCACGACGGTCTTCGACCATGCCTATGTCTTCAAGAACGGTTGCCGGGTCGACGACCAGATTGCTGCGGCGGCGGAAATCGGCGTGCGCTTCGCGGTGTCGAGAGGCTCGATGTCGCTCGGCGAATCGAAAGGTGGCCTGCCGCCCGATTCGTGTGTCGAGGACGAGGACGAGATCCTCGCCGACTGCGAACGGGTGATCGGCCGCTATCACGATGGCGGGCACGGCTCGATGACGCAGATCGTGCTCGCACCCTGCTCGCCCTTCTCCGTGACGGCCGATCTGCTGCGCAATTCCGCTTCCCTGGCGCGCCGGCGTGGCGTCCGGCTTCACACGCACCTTTGCGAAACCCGCGACGAGGAGCGCTATACGCTCGAGCATTTCGGCCTGCGCCCGGTCGACTACATGCGGACGGTGGGCTGGCTGGACGAAGACGTCTGGTATGCCCATGCGATCCACGTCAACGACGCCGAGATCGCCGCCTTCGCCAGGGCAGGCGTCGGGGCGTGCCACTGCCCCTGCTCCAACATGCGGCTGGCCTCCGGCATCGCACCGGTCATGAAATACCGGCGGGCCGGCGTGAAGGTCGGCATCGGCGTCGACGGTTCCGCCAGCAACGACGGCAACAACATGCTGGGCGAGGTTCGCCAGGCCATGCTGCTGGCGCGCCTGCAGATGGGCCTGCGCCCGCCGGAGGGCCCCGACACGGACCTCTCGACGTCGGACCCGCGGCGCGACAACGAATGGATGACGGCACGGCAGGCCCTCGAACTCGCGACGCTCGGTGGCGCCTCCCTGCTGGGGCGCACCGATATCGGGTCGCTGGCCGTCGGCAAGATGTGCGACTTCTTCGCCATGGACCTTAATTCCCTGGGCTATGCCGGTGCGCTCAGCGACCCCGTCGCCGCGACCCTGTTCTGCGCACCGCAGATCGCGCGGCACACCGTGGTCGGCGGCCGGTCGATCGTTCGGGACGGCAGGATCGTCACGCTGGACATCGATGCCGTCGTCGCCGAGCACAATCGGCACGCTGCCCGCCTCCTCGAAGCGACATGACCGACACCTCTCTGCGCGGCATGGCCATATGGTTCGTGACCACGCTCTTCCTGATCTACCAGAATCTGCTGAACACCATGTTCGGGCTGGTGTCGCCGCAACTCGGCCGGGACCTCGCGATCGATGTGGTGCAGCTCGGCCTGCTCGCCGCTGCCTTCGGCTATGCCTACGGTGCGATGCAGATTCCCGTCGGCGTCCTCTTCGATCGCCTGGATCCGCGGCGACTGCTGACGGCGGCCGCCGTCGCCTGCGCCGCCGGCGCACTGGTGTTCGCCCAGTCGAATGCCTTCGCCCCGGCCCTCGCCGGGCGAACGCTCATGGGGTTGGGCGGGGCACTCGCCTATGTCGGCGCAAGTACCCTGATGGCGGTCTGGTGGCCGAGCCGGCTGGCGCTGATGCTGGGGCTGGTCCAGCTCGTCGATGCGGTGGGCTCCGCCGTCGGCCAACCGGCCATGGCCGCCTTGTCCGAGAGCCTCGGTTGGCGGGACATGACACTCGCGGCAGCGGCGGCGGGAGCGGCCATTGCCCTCGGCATGTGGACGATCGTCCGGCGGCCGTCGGACGGCGGCCCAGCGCTCCGGCCGGCGCCGCTTTGGCCGTCGGTGCGGCGCGTGGTGCGAAAGCCCCTGCTGTGGCTCGCGGCGGTCTACGCCTGCGGCACGATCGGAACGATCTTCAGCTACGGCGTCGTGTGGAACGTCGCCCTGCAGCAGGCATTCGGCAACGACCTGCGGACGTCGGCGAACGTCAACGCCTGGCTGTTCGTCGGCTTCGGGCTCGGCGCCGTGTCCGTGGGATGGCTATCCCAGCGTCGCCTGCTGCCTCGCGTCATGCTGCTGGTCGTGCCGCCGCTCCTCTCCGCGGTCCTGGTCGGGCTGCTGATCTTCCTGCCCCGCATCGGCGACCTGCCGCTCGTCGAGCTGGCAACGGCCGGAGTCGGGCTGGGATGCGGATCGTCGGTCCTCGCCTTCGAGATCGTCGCGCTCTCCGAGCATCCGAACCTGCGCGGCACCGCCATCGGGTTCGTCAACGCCCTCGCCTTCTTTGCAGCGGCCGGTCTGCAGGCGCTGCATGGTCTGGCAACGGGAGCCGACCTCGCGAGCGTCCTCGGCATCGTCTGGGTCTATCCGCCGATCCTCGTCGTTTCGGCCGCCGCAGGAGTGCTCATGGCAAGCCGTGCGCCCGGCGCGACGGGTCAGGGCGCGGACTTCAATCCCAGCGACCCGAGATAGCTCCAGCGTATCGTGCCGTTCGCGAAACGGATGCCGTCGAGGTATTGCGCGATGGCGCGGTCGATCAGCTCCTGCGATGGCTTGGTCGCCTGCCGGCCGTCGGCATAGGCCACGATCTCGTTCCAGCCCGCCGGCCGCGGAACCGAAACGACGGTCGAGGGCGTGTCGAGATTCTTGTAGGTCCAGAACGACCAGCCGATGCCATGCGTCTCGTGCAGGCGACGGAACCCCTCGTTCCATTCGTCGGTGAGCTCGCCCGTCTCGCCGAGGAACAGCGGCACATCGTGGCGGTTGGCGAAGTTGAGGTGCCGCTGGATCGAGTCGCGCTTCGTCGAGGCCCAGAACGAGTGATAGGTGTAGGCGAGGTTCCCGGCAAAGGGCGGGCCGAACATGGCGAAGCTCGAGCTCCACTGGCCGCCCGCCAGGATCACGATGCGCCCGGGATCGACCTCGCGGATCGCCTCGGTGGCGCGCTTGTAGAACGGCTCCAGCCGTGCATTGAGCGTCGCCACGTCGTGATAGGGCGCCGCAGGTTCGTTCAATATGTCGTAGCCCAGGATCGCCGGGTTGCCGCGATAGCGTTGGGCGACGGCGCGCCACAGCCTGATCGTGAGGTCGCGGTCGCGCGGCACGTAGAACATCAGCGGATAGCCCGGCCCGTCGTCGTGATTGATGCCGGTCTGGCCGCCCGGCGCGGCGTGCAGGTCGGGGATCACGTAGAGACCCGCCGCCGCGGCCCAGCCGATCACCCGGTCGAGCAGCGCCCAGCCCTCGCCCCCGATCTCGCCGTCGACGCTCATGAACAGCCGCCAGTGCAGCGGCACCCGCACCATGTTGAAGCCGACCGACTTGATGAAGCGGATATCGTCTTCGGTCACATAGGTGTCGCGATACTGCCGCCAGAACGTTGCGGCACGCTCCGCTCCCAGCAGCCGCTCGAAGGCGCCGTAGATCTGGCGCGGCGCCTTGGCGACCTCGAACTTGAACATGTAGCCCTCGGGCATCAGCCAGTTGCCGAGACTGATGCCCCTGAGGCTGAGCACGCTGCCGTCGGGCGCGATGAAGTTCCTGCCCTCGATGCGCACCAGCGTCTCGGCGCGCACCGGTGCCGCGAGGCCGAGCAGCAGCAGAAGGGCGGCGAGGAGGCGCATGACGGAACTGTAGCAGGCCGGTAAGGTCGGTCCTCACATGATTCTGGCCTCCCTTCTCGTTCCGATCGCGGTCGCGCTGATCGTGCTCCTCGTCCAGCGGGTGCGCTTGCCCGCCTTCCTCGCCATCATCGCCACTGTCGTGGTCTACGGCATCGCCGCCGACATGACCTTCCAGTCGGTCGGCAAGGCCTTCGGCCTCGGCTTCACGGCGGCGCTGGAACAGACGGGCCTTCTCGTCGTCGCCGGCGCGCTGGTGGGCTCGCTGTTGCTGCGCACGCCGCTCGGCACCGGGACGGCGGCAGCGGCCGGCGCGCTGGCAGGCCTCGGCGCCACAGCCTCGGGCGGCCTGGCGCTGCTGCAGCCGGCCGGCCAGGAGGCGCCGCGGCGGGCGCTCGGGCTGGCGCTAACGCTGCTGGCCGTCGCCGCCCTGGTCGCGCCCTCACCGCTCGCGGTGGCGGCCGTGTCGGTCATGAAGGCGAGCCTGCGCATCGAGCTCATGATCGCGATCCCGGTGGCGGCCGCAGCGGTCGCCCTCGGCTGGTGGCATGTGGCGCGGCAGGTTCCGTCGACGAACGTCGCCGGCAGGCTCGACTGGGCATGGCTCTGCGTCGCCATCCCGATCGGCCTGCTGATCCTGCAGTCGATCGCGCAGATGCCGAGCGAGCCCCTGGGCAAGGGCGGCGCGCGCGAGTTCTACGTCGGCATCTCGAAGCCGCTGATGCTGACGGCGCTCGCCATCGCGCTCGCCGTCGTGCTGGCGCGGCGCTGGGAGCCGTCGGCGCTGGCGGGCCGCGCCTGGGCGCCGCTGCTGCTGGCGGTCGGCGCATCGGGCGGTCTGGCCCGCGTGTTCGACGAGACCGGCATGGCCGAGCTGCTGGCCGAGCATGCGCTGCATCCGCGCTATGGCGTGCTGACGCCGTTCCTGGCGGCGGCGATCGTGAAGACCATGCAGGGCAATTCGCTGACCGCCGTGCTCACCGCCTCGGGCATGGTCGAGCCGATGCTGCCCGCACTCGGCCTCGACAGCGCCTCCGGCCGCGCCATCGCGGCCGCCGCGGTCGGCGCGGGCTCGATGGCGATCTGCCACGTCAACGATCCGTTCTTCTGGATCGCCGCCCACATGGGGAAACTGTCACCCGGCCGCGCGCTGCGCATCGTCTCGCTGGGCAGCCTCGTGATGGCCGCCGGTGCGCTGGTCGTGATCGCGGCCGTCCGGCAGTTTATCTGATCGCCTGCAACGGCGGCGCGGCACTCACCTGAAGGTCGTGCGCCGGCTCGGCGCAGCGGCGCACCGCGGCGATGGCCTTGGCGCCGCCGCCGGTGCGCAGGTCGATCTCGGCCTCGCCGTCGAACGCCGCCGCAGCGCCCGGCGCCTCGGCCACGAGGTCGAAGCGCAGCACCAGGGTGCGGCCGGTCTGCAGCGCGTCGAGCAGCCCGTCGGACAGCACCGGCGCGCGGTCGCGGCCGGCATCGGCCAGGATCACGCGGTCGGCCGCGAACAGGATGTCGGTTTCGAAGACGCGGCCGTCGATCTCGATCTCGGCCCGCGCGGCATCCTTGACGAGATGCGCCGGCGCGCCCGCGGGCAGCAGCGGGCCGGGGCCGGACGGATAGAGCTGGAGCTGGACGCCGCGGCCGTCGCCCGCCTGCTCGCAGACCAGGGCCACGAGGTCGATGTTGAGGTTGGTCGCGGCGGGCTCGATGTAGGCGTAGCTCGGCTCGTTCACGCCCTCTTCGAGGTGCCAGCCGCTCGTCGCCGCCGTGCCGATGCCGGCCACCGCGCACACCGCGACCACCGCCGCCGCCACCCGTCCGAAATCCCCAAAGGTCCGCATGACCGTTCTCCCGCAATGGGCGAACGGTGAACCCGTGCGGCCGGGGGCGGCATGATCTGGATCAAACCGGCAAATGGACACCCCTCAAATGGACGCCTGGCTGTCCAGAATCGGTGTCCATTTGCCCTGTCCATTTGCTGTCCGGACCGCCAGCCGGTCCGCAATGCCTTGATCTGCAAGGCTAAAAGGACGGGACCGGCCCTCGCCCGCCGGGCCGCCGCCGTCCGGCGCGCGCAGCGACCTGTCCACTACCGTCCATCGCTGTCCACTTGCCTGTCCATTTGCTCCGTCAGGCCACGAGCCCGTCCTCCAGGGCCTTGATCTGCAAGGCCAGATAGCGGGAGTAGATGCGGCACTGGGCCAGGCTGCCGGCGGTGAACCACAGGCCGGGCTGGGGCGTGCGCTTCCACATGTTGGCCAGCTCGCCGCCGGCGTCGAACCCCCACACCGGCCCGATCCGGTCGGCCACGGCATCGCCCAGCCAGGCCCGCGCCGTCTCCTGCTGGTTCCTGTAGCCGGTCGCCACCACGACCAGCTCGGCCGGCAGCAGGCTGCCGTCCTTGAGCCGCGCGCCGCCCGCCTCGAAGCGGTCGATGGCGTCGTACTGCAGGAGCTTGACGCGGCCGTCGACGATCATGTCCGAGCAGCCGACGTTGAAGTAGTAGCCGCCGCCGCGCCGCAGATACATCATCTGGAAGCCGGTATCGTCCTCGCCGAAGGTGAGCTTGAAGCCGCGCTTCTTCAGACCGTCGAGCAGCTTCGCGTCGACCTGGCGCATCTCCGCCGTCGAGAGCTGGTAGGCGCGCTGCAACACCGGATAGGGCGAGGCCCCGGCCAGCAGGTCGCAATCCTCGAACGGCAGGCCCTCGGTGTAGATCGAATAGACCTTCTGCGCCTCGCGGATCGAGACGATGTAGGTCGGGCTGCGCTGCACGATGGTGACCTGGGCGCCGCTGGCGCAGAGATCCTGCGCCACGTCGTGGCCCGAGTTGCCGGTGCCGAGCACGATGGCGGGCCGGCCCTTCCACGCCGCACCATGCGTGTAGTCGCCCGAATGCACGACCTCGCCCTTGAACGCATCGAGGCCGGGAAGGTCGGGCCACACCGGGATGGCACTGACGCCGGTGGCGAACACGATGTGGCGCGGCCGCAGCGTGCGCTCCGTCCCGTCGCGCTTCAGCGTCACGATCCAGCGCTTTGCCGCCTCGTCGTAGCGGCCCGCCACCATCTCGGTGCCGGTCCAGTAGTTGAGGTCCAGCGCCTCGACATAGGTCTCGAACCAGCTCGCCAGCTTGTCCTTGGGGATGAACACCGGATAGGTCGGCGGGAACGGCATCAGCGGCAGATGATTGACGTGCACCTCGTTGTGCAGGGTGAGCGAGTGGTAGCGCTTGCGCCAGTTGTCGCCGATGCGCGCGTGGCGGTCGACGATCAGCGTGTCGACGCCCAGCAGCCTGAGGCGCGCCGCCACCGAGAGACCGGCCTGGCCGCCGCCGACCACCAGCACGACGGGGTCGCGGTCCTCGTAGGCCTGCGCCTTGTGCCGCTGGTCGAGCCAGTTGTCGCCGCCGAAATCGCGGCTGTAGTACTCCGCGTCGCGCACCTCAGGCGGCCGGTCGTCGGTCTCGCCGTGCAGCTCCTCGAGCGTGGTGAGCAGCGTCCAGGCCCGCCACGTGCCGCCCTGCTCGACCAGACGCGCCACCGCGGCGGCGTGGCCGAACGCGGTGTCGAACTCGAAGATCGCCTCGACGCAGTCGGTGCCGGCGCGGCGCACGAAGCGCGGCGCGGTGCGCTGCGGCGGGATGTGCACGTCCTTCGCCGCTGTCGGCGCGAGGCGCGGGCCGAGCGCCGCCTCGATGGCGGCGCGGCCGCTGTGGGTGTCGATGTCCCAGGTGAAGGCCAGCACGTCGCGCCAGTGGCCGTCGGCGGTGAACAGGCCGGCGAGCGCCGCGGCATCGCGGGCGGCGAGCGCCCGGGCAAAGGAGTCGAGCCAGCGCGCGGCGATCTCGGCCGCGTCGGCCCGGGGTTCAGTGGGGGTTTCGGCGAGCTGTACGGACATCAACGGTTACTCCTGAAGGGCAGCGCCCCACTGTGATCTGCTGTTCTCTTTCTTCCTCCTCTCCCCCGCTAGGGGGAGAGGGCGGGTGAGGGGGTTGCGCACGATCTTCGATGCCCCCTCACCTAACCTCTCCCCCTCGCGGGGGAGAGGAACATGAAGGAGAAGACGAAGACGACAGCGCATCAGTCGAGCTTGACGCCGGAGGCCTGCACGGCCGGCGACCAGAGCTTGCGGTCCTGGGCGATGAACTCGTCGAAGCCCTTGCGGCCGGCGGGCGGCATGTCGAGGCCGAGATCGTTGGCCCAGCGCCGCTGGATGTCGGGGCTCTTCAGCACCTCGGCGATGGCGCCTTCGAGCTTCGCCAGGATCGGCTCCGGCGTGCCGGCCGGCGCGCCGACGCCGTACCACGAGGTGGCGACGTAGCCCGGCAGGGTCTCGGCGATGGCCGGGATCTCGGGCGCGGCCTTCGAGCGCTCGGCCGAGGTGACGCCCAGCCCCTTCAGCTTCTTCGCCCGCACATGCGGCAGCATCGACGGCATGTTGGCGAACATCATGTTCACCGTGCCGGCCATCAGGTCGTTGTAGACCGGCCCGGCGCCCTTGTAGGGCACGTGGATGATGTCGACGCCGGCCATCTTCTTGAACAGCTCGCCGGAGAGGTGCAGCGACGTGCCGGGGCCCGACGAGGCGAAGGAGTACTTGCCCGGCTCCTTCCTGCAGAGCGCAATCAGCTCGGCGACGTTGTTGGCCGGCAGCGAGGGCGTCACGCCCAGCAGGTTGGCGAGCGTGGCGAGCCGCGACACGCCCACGATGTCCTTGTCCGGATTGTAGGGCAGCTTCGAATAGAGCATCGGGTTCAGCGTGTGGCTGGCCACCGAGATCAGGCCGAACGAGTAGCCGTCGGGCGTGGCGCGCGCCAGCTCGGCCATGCCGATGTTGCCGCCGGCGCCGCCCCTGTTCTCGACCACGAAGGTCTGGCCGAGGAGCTTGGAGAGCTGGTCGCAGACCAGCCGGCTCACCGTGTCGGTCCCGCCGCCCGGCGCGAACGGGCAGATGAAGCGCACGGTCTTGGTCGGCCACTCCGCCTGCGCGCGGACGATTGAAGGAGCGAGCAGCGAACCGCCGGCGGCGGCCAGAACTGTCCGACGATGCAGCATGAACGTTTCCTCTTTCGTCTCTTATTGTGGCAAGCCTAGCGCCTGATGACTTCAAGTCCATCCCGCCAATAGACCTCATGCTGAGGAGCGGCGCCCCTCGAGTACCTCGGGATAAACTCCGCGCCGCGTCTCGAAGCATGGGCAACCGACGAGGTGCTCGTTTCCACCCTTCGAGACGCGGTCCTTCGGACCGCTCCTCAGGGTGAGGCGGTGGCCTGCGACGAACCTGAACTCCCTGAACTCTAGCACCCCGGCGGGCCGGCGCTCACGGGCAGTTGATCCATTGGCAGGTGAGCGGACCGCCCTGCGGCTCTAGGCTGGTGTCCCGTTCAGGAGGCCATCCCATGCGCTTCACAAACATGCGCTTCACCAAGACGAATGCCCTCAGCCTGATCGCCGCCACCGCCGCCGTCGCCACCTTCGCCACGCCGGCGGCCGACGCGGCGACCATCGGCGGCGTCGACTACGCCACGCAGTACGACTACCGCGAGTTCTTCGCGGTGACCGACAAGCGGAGCTTCCAGGTCATCATCGAAGGCAACCCGTTCCCCAGCCTCGATCCGCAGACCGTGGCGCGGCAGCTCCTGCCGGTGATGCAGGCGGCCAAGCCGCAGCCCGCCCTCACCTTCACCTACGATTCGCCGGCCGAGCGGCCCAGGCCCGACTACCGGCTGGTGCTGGTGTTCAACTACGCCAACAACCTCGGCGCCGACGCCGTGTGCAACGGCGTGAAGCGCTTCCAGCCGGACACGCGGCCCGGCGTGTTCAAGGTGTTCGCCGTCTACTGCCGCAACGACCGCTTCCTGTCGCAGACCACGGCGTGGACCGCCGCGACCGGCCCCGACGATCCGCGGATCAACCAGCTCTTCCGCGAGCTGTTCGAGGTGCTGTTCTCCGACAGCCCGATGACCCGCCCGAACGTCGATGGCGGGCCCGACATCCGCTAGGCGCGGCGCCCCCCCTCACCCCACCTCTCCCCCACGAGGGCAGGGCTATCGCGGATGCCTTTTCCCTGCCCCCGCGAAGCGGGGGAAGTGCCGCGTCTTACGCGGCGAAGGGGGTCAAGAGCGTCGATAAAGGCTCGTCCGTCGATGCCCCCTCCGGCCTGCGGCCACCTCCCCCGCAGACGGGGGAGGAGAAGATAGAGAGACATATGCGATTGCCTTGCCCGCGAGGGACGAAGGCTAGGTGAGGGGGGGGTCGCGCGGTTAGTATCGCCGCCAATGGACTCGCCGATCCGGGAGCTGTTGCGCTCGTCCGACTTCCTGAGGCTGTGGCTGGTCGGCGCCTTCGCCAACGCGATGCGCTGGCTGGAGCTCCTGGCGTCGGGCCTGTTCGCCTGGGAGGCGACGCATTCGGCCTTCGCCGTCACGCTCGTGGTGGCGCTGCGCCAGATCCCGCAGCTCCTGTTCGGCGCCCTGGCCGGCGCCGTCAGCGAGGCGGTGAACCGCAAGACGATCCTCATGCTGGCGCTCGTCCTGCCCGCCCTGGTCTCGACGCTGCTCGCCACGCTCGCCGTCACGGGCCAGCTCGAGGTCTGGCACGTGGCGCTCGGCAACCTCGTCTCCGGCACGCTGTGGGCCACCGAGATGCCGACCCGGCGGCGCATGGTCGGCGAGGTCGCGGGCCCGCACCGCATCGTCAACGCCATCGCGCTCGACAGCGTCACCTCGGCGGCGACGCGCGCCATCGGCCCGCTGCTGGGCGGCATCGCCTTCCAGTGGCTCGGCATGCAGGGCGCCTACACGCTGACCGCGCTGGTGCAGTTCGCCGGCGCCTTCGCCATCGCAGGCCTCGTCCACGCCCAGGCGGCGCGGCGGCTCGACCTCGCGCGCATCCCGGCCGACATCGCCGAGGGGCTGGCCTTCGCCCGGACGCGCAGCACCATCCTGCTGGTGTTCGGCGTCACCATCGTCACCAACGCCTTCGCCTTCGCCTACTCGGGCCTGGTGGCGCCGCTCGGCGAGCGCGCGTTCGGCGTCTCGCCGGCGCTGGTCGGCCTCTTGGCCGCGGGCGAGCCGCTGGGCGCGCTGGCGGGCGGCCTGCTGCTGGCGACCGGCATCGTGCAGATGAACCGCCGGCTGGCCTTCGCCGGCGGCGCTGCGCTGTTCATGGCGGCGCTGATCGTCATGGCGCTCTCCCCCTCCTACTGGCTGGCCTTCGCCGTGCTGGTGGCCGGCGGCTTCGGCACGGCGGGCTTCAGCAACATGCAATCGACCCTGATGCTGACCGAGGCGCCGCCCGAGATGCGCTCCCGCCTGATGGGCGTCGTCACGGTCTGCATCGGCACCGGCCCGGTGGGCCAGCTCGCCGCCGGCGCGCTCTCCGACCGCATGGGCCCGCGCGGCGCCGTGATCGCGATGGCGGCGGTGGGCCTCGTGCTCACCGCGGCGATGGCGTGGGCGCTGCAGCGGCGGACGCCGCGGCCGCCCCTCGTCTGACCGCGCGGCCGGCGATTTTCCGAACACGGGTCGTTCGGCAACTGTCCGGGCAGGTGTTACGGTCGGAGACAAGTCGACCTCCCCGGCTCCGGTTCTCGACGCAGCGAAAAGCCCGGCCTGCGGCGCTTTCAGCGGCGTCGCGGGAGACTCCTGAAGCGATGTTTTTGTCTACTCTGTCTCCTGCCGTACCAGGCCTTTCGTCGGCTACAGGTGCAACACTTGGACGTACCGTTTTGTAGCAGTTGTCGCCTGTCGCACTTCGGGCCGGTGCTGATTCACCGGTCTTTTTTGACTTTCATTCAACGAGGGAGCGGAACCCGCTCCGGGGACGCCTCCGGGCTGCCAGCAACGCCTGCAACTTGGGAGGCTCGTGCGGTCGGTTGGGTCCGCCGTCGTGATGGTTCGGGCTGCGGTCAGGACCGGCCCATGATAGTCTTTTTCCTAGCCGATTCCTGCTGAACCTGCAACTGGGGACAGCGCATGGCGGCATGCGTCCGGTGCGCGGCTGCTGGCAACGCTAGCAAGGACCCTGCTGCACATGCCCCGGAACCCGTCGGCCGGCCATTTGCGGCGTGGATCAAAGGGCCGACTCCGAATACAGCATTTACGTACTTGTCGCATTTTCCAGGAAACGCCGGAGCCAAAGATGTCCGCTCCCATCAGCAGTGGCCGCACCTACGCAATCAGCGACCTGTCGCGACGCTCGGGCCACGTCATCGAGGCAGCCCTCAAGGCGCCCGTGACGATCACCCGGAGAAGCAAGCCGCGCTTCGTGCTGGTCACCGTCGAACTCTTCGACGAACTCGTGCAGAGGGCCGACCTTCGCAAGGTCGGCAAAACGGATGGAATGCCGGCCGACCTAGCGGGCGAGTTCCGAAATGCCGTCGAGGTATATAGTCGGGACGATGCGGAGTGAGCTACGAGGACGTCAGGTCGGGATGCGTCATCGAGCACCCAACCTCTGCCATCGCGAGCACCCCCAGTGTGACGCTATTCGATCTTTAAGGCTTTCTTTATCGCCGCCAGATCTTCTTTGATTTTCTCCTGCTCCGCATGCGTGAACTCGTGCTCATCTCTCACGAATGTCTTGAGAAGGCGGACAATGACGAGCGGGATGATGAACAAGGGGATCAGATGCATGAGCGCGACGCCAACGATCCGCCCTGGCGTCGTGACCGGAACGACATCTCCGTAGCCGACGGTCATCGCCGTCACCACGGCCCACCAGAGCGAGTCACCAAACGACTTGTCTTCCGCGAACATGAATAGCGTGGCGCCAACCAAGAGACATCCGATGTAGAGGGCGAGAAGCTCGCGAAACGTGTCTGTCGAATTGACAATCTTTTCGATCCATTTCGTCATCGCGCGTCTCGTCTAGACCTTCGCCATAGGCATAACTGGTTGGGGAGCCGGTGCCTCGACCGGAACAGCCTTCGGGGCGACAGCTTTTGCCGCGCGACGTTTCTCTCGCGCCGCCGCGCGGAGCGCCTTCTTGACCAACGCCGCGGCGGCATCGGCTTCCTCGCCTTCGATGAGCTCTCTCTTGAGCACTTCGTTGCGCAAGACCAGTTCGAGCGTTTTCGTCTCGACCCGCACACTCGGAAAGATGCGCCGCAAGCCGAGACGGAGATGGTTGAGCATCTTCTCCGATGTCAGCACGCACGCGAGAGTGTGCTTGTTGGTCGCCTGATGCTGTTCGTAGAACTCCTCCATCTGGCTCTTCGCAAAGCCCTCCTTGCACAGGTTCGCGAAGAACTGGATGGCATCGTCGTCCTTTACGTTCACCGCCAGGAGATCGACCTGCGCGACCAGAACGTGTGAAATCGGCTTCTTGAATTCGATTCTGTAGATTCGCCAAACGGCGCCGTTCGTCAGGATGGCCCACTCGATGCCCTGGTTTGCGCCATAGTCGATCGCTTGCCTGACGTGCAAGTCCTTCAGCTCGACGCCGATCGCCTTTGCCTCGACGAGGAAGTGGATTTCGTTGCCGACTTTCACGGCAAGATCGACGTAGGTGCCTTTGACTGCAAACTCGGTCGATATCTCGACGTATTTCTCGTAGCCAAGAATGTCGGCCATCATATCACCGACGATGACCACGGTATCCGACTCGCTTACATCCCGCTTCTTTGCGGCGACAAGTATGTCTCGGTAGCGCTTCAGACCTTTGCCAATTCGATCTAACGCCTTCTTCCCCACAGGCATGGCATACCCCCAAGTTGATATGCGCCGTCAGATGCGGCACTTGGAAACAGTCTACCGGGTTGCACTGAGAGCTGGAAGATCAATTGGCCTGACTTTGGCCGATCTATCGGCACCATTTGAGAATGCACTCCGAGGGATTGGGATAAAATGCTTGCCCCACATTTAGCCGCTTTGTTTTCCCGGCATGCCTCGAAAACGGACATCGCTTGGCGCTCGCCAACTGACGTTGCTACGCGCTTTGAGCGCCTTCGAGGCTTTCGGCTCTTGCCTACTGGGCCGCGACGCAACGTCGACCACCTTTCTATTCGTCAAGTAGCGGCCGCTGTTCTTGCGCTTGTATCTACGGCCCCGGGCTATGCTGGAGTAGCAGCCGCTGGCCTCCTCAAGTTGGTACCCGTTGGAGGCAAGGTAGCATCCTTCCGGGGCCACGGGTCTCTCGGTGACGCAATCGAGGATCTACTTTCAAATCGGGACGCACTGTCGGCCCTCCTCGAGGTGCGCGCCTCTCCCAGTGAGATCTACACAAACAGCTACTTTCGAGCGTCGATTGAGTACAAAGAAGATGGGCACATCAAGACAGCCCACTACGTCGGTGACACAGCTTGTTCGTTATTGGGGCCCGGCGCGGAGAAGAGGTTCGACCACCGGGCTCTAACCTCTTCGATGATCGTAGAAACAGTCTTCTTTCGCCGCTTTTTTATGCGAATCGCAGAAGACTACGAAGCAGACAAGATCTTCCGACGACTCCGAGCACCAGATCCACTCGATCCACCAATCGAAGACGCAGAAGAGGATGCGACAAGAGAAGCTAGGGCACGCCATCTTGGCCTGACGGCGACTTCCTCTTTCTTGAACCTAGGAGTCGAGGGCGAGGTCGAGTGGCCAAGCAGGGAGACAGTAGTCGAGTTCAATGGACAAAAGCTAATTCTGCTGCCTTCGACAGCCGATAGCAGTGCGTCCATTCACATCGACCTTAGTCGCGCCCGAATGGAAGTGGAGGAAGCGAGAACTCTACTCGATAGATTCTTGAGCCTGCTTGCGTGGTGCGACGATAGAGCAGCCATCTTAAAAGATGGTTGGGTGGGAAACCCAGTGCCCGTAGCCGTTCCGCGTGAGGGCCCTCCAATGCCAAGCACTGCATGGTGGATATTCAGTCGCCGCCTTCCTCCAGACCCAAGAACGCAGAAGGCGCTGGCTCTCTATCGCCAAGGACGGACCGCAGAGTCGAGCTTCTTGGTTTCATATGCAGTTCTCTCATACTACAAGGTGGTGGAACTCAACGAGCCCGTTGGCCGCGAGGGCGCAAGGAAGTGGCTGAGAGAGAATTATCCAATTCTTCGGGAAGCTGAGCAGCATGATCGGGAGTTGGCGGAGTTCGAGGCCATCTGTGATGGCAGGCCGCCACATGACTACCTGTACGATTTCTGCCGCTCAGCAGTGGCGCACGCGATAGGGAAAAAGAACTCGTCCGACCCCGATGAATTCGGCGAGTTGCGTCGTTTGCACGTGGCGGCAGTCGTCTTGCGACTGTTAGCCAGAAAGTTCATTGGTGAAACGCTAGGCGTGTCGGATTCGCGATACGATGAGAGTGTGAGCAGCAGCGACTCTCCAGTGTATCCAGCCTAGACTGCTTTCCCATCATCCACCTCCCTCTTTGGGGCAGACCGTCAATGGGAAGCGCCCGACTAGAATCTCCATGCCACGCTGACCAGCGCAAGTAATGACGTCGATTGCTCAAATCCTCCGCCACAGCGGCCACGTCGCCGCCAGCACCACCAGCCCCATCGCCCCCGTGAGCGCCGTCGCCTCGGGGGCGCCGATGCGGTCGGCGAGCCAGCCCAGCCAGACGAAGCCCAGCGGGCCGGTGCCGATGCAGACCGAGAGCACACCCAGGATGCGCGAGCGCAGCTCGACCGGCGCGGCGAGGTAGACGATGGTGGTCTGCAGCGTGGCGAAGGCGGCACCGGCGAGGCCGGTGACCAGGAGGGCGGCGCCGGCGCCGAGCGGCGTCGGGGCGAGCGCGAAGCCCATCAGCGCCACGAGGTAGACGGCGACGCCGCCGACATAGGCGCGGGCGTGCCAGCCCGGCGTCAGGAGGAGCGCCAGCAGCAGCGCGCCGGCGAAGGCGCCGATGCCGTCGACGCTGGTCAGCAGGCCGACGCCCTCGGGGCCGAGCAGCAGGCGGTCGCGGCCGATCACCGGGATCATGCTGGTGAAGGGCCAGGCGAAGACGTTGTAGACGATCGTCACCCACATGATGGCGGCAAGCCGCCGGTCGGCGGCGACGAGGACGATGCTCTCCCAGGTGCGGGCGAGCACGGCGCCGCCGCCCGCGGCGGGCGGCGGGCGCACGCGCACGGCGAGCGTGGCGGCCACGGCGGTGGCGTACATCAGGACGCTAAGCGCGAAGGCGCCGCCGATGCCGACACCGGCCAGCAGCAGGCCGCCGACGGTCGGGCCGACGACGCGGCTGGCATTGGCGGCGCCGACGTCGAACGCCATGGCGGTCGCCATGCGCTCGCGGCCCATGACCTCGCCCATCAGGAAGCGCCTGAGCGGATTGTCGGTGGCCCAGCCGCAGCCGTTGACGAAGCTCGCCACCGCGAAGTGCCAGACGCGGAGCGCGTCGGCCCAGGCGAGGAGCGCGAGCACCGCGGAGGTGGCGGCGAGCGCGGCGATCATGACGGCGAGGGCGAGGCGGCGGTCGACCCGCTCGGCCAGCGCGCCGAGGACGGCGCCGAACAGGCCCATCGGCAGGAGCCGCAGCATGGTGATCATGGCGACGTCGAAGGCCGAGCCCGTCTCGGCGTAGACCACGACGCCCATGGCGACGGTCTCCAGCCAGCGCACGGTGGTGACGACCATGCCGGCGTACCAGAGCCGCCAGTAGTCGGCCGGGATGGCGCCGCGCGTCTTTCCTCCGTCGTCCGTGTCGTCGTTCATTGGCAGGGACTTTCGCGCAGCGCGGCGCCAATGTCCCGTGCCCCGATATCGCCGCATATCGCCCCGGTATTGACCTTGAAGGTCCGGGGCGTCCGACTACATGACGTTTTCGGTAGTCCAGCACGGGAGGGTCCGGCGACATGGCCTACATTTTCCGACGATACCCTCTGCGCGAGGCGATGCTGATCCTGGCGACGGCCGCGAGCCTCGCTGTGACCCTGGCCGGCTGCGGCGTCGTCGCCGCGCCGGTGCGCGTCACCAGCGCCGTCGTGAAGGTCGTGCCGGTGGCCGGCGACGTCGTCGCCGCCCCGCTCGACGTGACGGCGGACGCGATCGATTAGGGCGAATCCCTCCTCCCCCGTCTGCGGGGGAGGTGGCGGCGTCTTACGCCGACGGAGGGGGAAGGCCGCAAGCGAGCGCTCATCGATGCTTCTGACCCCCTTCGCCGCGTATGACGCGGCACTTCCCCCGCTTCGCGGGGGCAGAGAAGACCGCCCCATTCCCGGGGCCAGAATCCTGTAGGGCTTTGCCGCGTCCCCGGTCAAAATGCCCGCCGGCCGACGATGGGGGTCACATGCGGACGATATGGGTGGCGTTGGGTCTGGCGCTGATGGCGATCGGGCTGGCGTCGGGTGCCTGGGCGCAGAGCGGGCTGCAGCGCTTCGAGAAGGAGATCAAGCCGCAGCTCGAGTTCAAGAGCTTCACCTACGGCGGCGCCAGCGCGCTGGGCTCGGCGGGCTTCGTGCTGAACAACGTGGTGGCGGTGCTGCCGGCCAATGCGGCGACCGGCGACAAGGAGACCACGGTCAAGATCGACAAGGTCACGGTCGAGGAGATCGACTTCGAGCGGCTGAAGAAGGGCGCCAAGGACGACGAGGCGCCGCGCTTCGCCAAGCTGAAGGTCGAGGGCATGACGGGCGACGACGAGGCGTTCGCCGCGCTGGCCGCCTACGGCGTGCCGAAGGTGCCGGTCGACATGGCGCTCGACTACCGGCTCGACACCGCCACCAAGGTGCTGACTCTCAGCAAGCTCGAGCTCAGCCTGCGCGGCCAGGCGCGGCTGGTGCTGTCGCTGGTGCTGGACGGCATCAGCGACAAGCCGAGCGAGGCGCAGAGCAGCCAGGAGAACGGAAGGCTGCGCACGGCCTCGCTCGACTTCGACGACAGTGGGCTCCTGGCCAAGGTGCTGCCGGCGGTGGCCAAGCAGGAAGGCACCAGCGCCGAGGCCATGATGGCGCTGGCGACGGTGCCGATCGGCGCCTTCGCCCAGGGCCAGGGACCGGCGACGCAGAAGGCGCTCGACGCCTTCGTCTCCTTCCTCGGCGACTGGAAGCAGCCCAAGGGCCCGATCAGGATCACCATCAAGCCGGCCAAGACGGCGGGGCTCGACGACCTCGACAAGATCATGATGCCCAACGCGCTGACCGACCTGTTCGGGCTTGCGGTCGAGTATGGCGGCACGCGGGCGGGGGCTGCGGGCGGCGGTGCCGGTGCGGCGATGGCGGCGGCCGGCAAGCCCAAGGCGCTGAGCGGCGGCGACGCGGCGCTGTCGCTGCGCGGCCACACGCTCACCGGCCGGATCGACGGCGGCGAGCTGTTCTTCGAGCTCTACCGCAAGGACGGCACGACCTCGGTGCTGGAAGGCAAGGACGTCTCGGCCGGCAAGTGGACGATCGAGGGCGAGAAGCTCTGCACCAAGTACGAGGGCGAGAAAAAGGAGTGCTTCGACGTCACGCGCGAGGGCGAGGCGGTGACGCTCACCGGGCCCAAGGGCAAGGCCTGGAAGCTGAAGCTGCTCGAGGGCAATCCGAAGAACCTCTGACGCGCGAGGCTTTTGTCCTTCCGGGCACCCCCGGCCGGGACCAGGCTTGCGGTGGGACGTTCGGGGGGAACGGCATGCCCACTCCAATGCGCACAAGGCTGGTGGCGTTGCTTATCGCGTTCGCTGCGGCGTTTGCGGCGGCGCCCGTCTCGGCGCAGGGCCGTGTCGATTGCGGCAACGGCTACCACTGCCCGGCCGACCATGCCTGCCTGCTGGGCGGCCTGTGCGGCCGCGAGGTCGATGCCGCGCCCGGCAGCGTGCGCATGTCGAACGGCAACTGGTGCGATCCCGGCTTCCGCGAAAGCACGGTCAGGCCGGGCCGTTGCGTTCCCGGAAGCTACACGGAATGCGCGTCCGGTCTGGCCTGTCCGTCCGGCACGCAGTGCACCGCGGACGGCGGCTGCTCCGGCGGGCCGGAGCCGACCGGCCCGATGTGCGGCACCGCGCGCTGCGCCGAAGGCCGGATCTGCTCGAGCGGCGGCACCTGCATGAACACCGCCTACTTCCAGGATTGCGGCAACGGCACGATCTGCTCGAAGTCGGCGGCCTGCGAGATGCCCTCGGGCTGCGTGAGCGTGGCACCGCAGCGCGTCAAGCAGCAGCCCAACCGGCGCTGACGGCCGCCCGCGTTCCCCTCTTGTGCCTTCCTCCGCCCGGCAAGGCAGAGGGAGATTTGATCCAGATCAAATATGTCCCTTCAAGAATTGTGGTAACTGGCCCCAGGAAAAATGAGAGGGGCGTCATTTTGGCGTCCGAATGAGGGACGCCGGTGACCACGCAGAAGCTCTACCAGCTGCCCGTCGACATCACGCAGTGGCACTTCGACGGCAAGACCGAGATCCTGTTCAACTGGGAATACAACGACGGCTCGGCCGACCTGCTGAACCTCTACGAGAAGGGCAAGAAGCAGCAGTGGGATGCCTCGACGCGCATCGACTGGAGCCAGGAGCTGTTCGAGGACAACCCGATGGGGATGTCCGACGAGACCATCCCGATCTACGGCTCGCCGTTCTGGGAGAAGATGACCGAGAAGGAGAAGAACTGGCTGCGCTTCAACCTGCAGTGCCACTCGATCTGCCAGTTCATGCATGGCGAGCAGGGCGCGCTGATCGCCACCGCCAAGATCGTCAACACCGTGCCCGACATGAACGCCAAGTTCTACGCCGCCACCCAGGTGATGGACGAGGCCCGCCACATCGAGGCCTACAAGCGGCTGATCCACGAGAAGTTCAAGTGCGCCTACCCGATCACGCCGTCGCTGCAGAGCCTGCTCGAGCAGACGCTGACGGAGCGGCGCTGGGACTTCACCTATCTCGGCATGCAGGTCCTGGTCGAAGGTCTTGCATTGGCAGCCTTCCAGCGCATCCGCGACACCGCGAAGAACAACCTGGCGGCGTCGGTCAACGCCTACATCATGCAGGACGAGGCACGACACGTCACGTTCGGCCGCATGGCGCTGCGCGAGTACTACCCGCATCTCTCCGACGCCGAGCGGGCGGAACGCGAGGAGTTCGCCGTCGAGGCGCTCTATTTCATGCGCGACCGCTTCAACCAGGCCGAGGTGTGGACGCGCTCCGGCCTGCCGGTGAAGGAGATGCTGGAATACGCCTACCATTCGGGCGCGATGCAGGCGTTCCGCACGCGGCTGTTCACCCGCATCGTGCCGATCCTCAAGGAGATCGGGCTGTTCGGACCCAAGGTGCAGAAGGCGCTGGGCGACATGGGCGTCATGGGCTACGCCGACATCGACGTCGAGAAGCTGATCGCCAACGACATGAAGGTCGCCGAGGATTTCGACGCCGGGAAGTTCGTCAGGGACCAGATCGCCGCCGAATAGCGGCCGCGATCACGTATGCCGGTAGGGCCCCGGCCGGCGGCGCGGCTGGTGGACCTGCATGTGGCTGAACACGTCGCCGATGCCCGGCACCCGGGCGGCGGCGGAACGGCAGGCGCGGTATTCCGCCTCGTCGGAGACCTCGCCCCACAGGTGCGCGACGCCCTTCTGCACGATGACGTCGAAGCCGCCGCGCACCACCACGTCGAGGCGGCGGATCGCCATGGTCACTTCGCGGCGCAGCGTCTCGTCGTCGACTGTCGCCGCCGGCGGCGGCGGTGCGCCTGCCCCGGCCGCGGGCGCGGTTGCGGGCGCGGTCGCAGCGGCGGGGACGGCGGCGCCGGTGCGCGCCAGCATCGCCTTGACGAGATCGAGGCGGCTCACGACGCCCACGACCTCGCCGTTCCGCACGACCGGGATGCGCTTGACGTTGTGCTGCAGCATCAGGCTCGCCGCCGCCTCGATGTCGGCATCCTCCTCGACCGCCAGCACACGGCGCCTCATCACGCCGTCGATCGTCGCCGCCAGGACCTTGGCCGGCGCGTCGCGGTCGGCCGCCAGGCTCCTGATGTCGGAGCCCATGATCTGGCGCATGACGTCGACCTCGCTCAGCACGCCGACCATCTTGCCCGCCGCGTTCGTCACCGGCAGGCCGCTGACCCGCGCGTTGATCATGATCTTGGCGGCATCGAGCAGGGTCGCCGACTCGGGCACGGTCAGCACGTCGTGCATCATGATGTCCCTGGCGAGCATGGCGGCCTCTCTCCCTGATCGGGCTCCATTCCGAAGTCTATTCTACCGTTGCGTGCGAGACCGGATTTGACCTGGATCAAGCGCCGGCCGGGCAAGGTTCCGCCGCATCAGGGCATCTGGTAGCCGGGCGTCGACTTCGAGATCCTCGTCTCCTCCGCGTCCATGTCGTCGAGGATGCCCTCGAACAGCGGCGTCGTGAGGTAGCGCTCGCCGGTGTCGGGCAGCACGGCGAGGATCACCGCGCCGGGCTTCGCCTTCTCGGCCTGCTGCAGCGCCACGGCGAAGGTCGAGCCGCCGGAGATGCCGGTGAAGATGCCTTCCTTTTGCGCCAGCGCCCTCGCCCACTTGATGCCCTCGGGCCCGGCGATCGCCACGCGCTCGTCGAAGTACTTCTTGTCGAGCGCCTCCTGCAGGACCAGCGGGATGAAATCCGGCGTCCAGCCCTGGATGGGGTGCGGCTCGAAGGCGGGATGGCTGCCGGCGGGCGAGCCGTCGGCGCTGCGCTCCTGGCCCTTGCCGCTGCCGACGAGCTGAGCGTTGGCCGGCTCGCACATCACGATCTTCGTGTCGGGGCGCTCGCGGCGCAGCACGCGCGCCACGCCGGTCAGCGTGCCGCCAGTGCCGTAGCCGGTGACGAAGACGTCGAGCCGCTGGCCGTGGAAGTCGGCCAGGATCTCGCGCGCCGTCGTGCTCTCGTGGATCTCGGCGTTGGCCGGCGTCTCGAACTGGTGGGCGAGGAACCAGCCGTTGGCCTTCGCCAGCTCGACCGCCTTCTGGTACATGCCGAAGCCCTTCTGGGCGCGCGGCGTCAGCACGACCTTGGCGCCCAGCAGGCGCATCAGCTTGCGCCGCTCGATGGAGAAGGAATCGGCCATGGTGACGACCAGCGGATAGCCCTTGGCGGCGCACACCATGGCGAGCCCGATACCGGTGTTGCCGCTGGTCGCCTCGACCACGGTCTGGCCGGGCTGCAGCGTGCCGTTGCGCTCGGCCGCCTCGATGATGTTGACGGCCAGGCGGTCCTTGACCGACCCGCCGGGATTGAAGGCCTCGGCCTTGACGTAGAGGTTCACGCCCTTGGGCGCCAGCGCGTTGATGCGGATGCAGGGCGTGTCGCCGATCGTGTCGAGCACGTTGTCGTACAGGCGGCCGCGGCCGATGGTGGTCCGGAGGGGCGGCTTGGCGGGCATGCGGATCTCCTGTGGCGGGGCGTTCGAGAGCGGTGGCAACTCTAGCCCGGTCCCGCGCCAATCCCTAGCCGGGGCGTCCCGTCGGGTGCGCCAAAAGAAACGGCCCCGCACCTTGTCCAGGTGCGGGGCCGGATCGTGTCGCCTCCTCCGTGCCCGGACCCGCCGGTACATCCG
>Ga0172374_1000059_pt1 | contig 87024 bp, 92 predicted proteins | sample LakKiv3m_FD_114536 | JGI IMG/M metagenome (GOLD analysis project Ga0172374, IMG submission 114536) | Freshwater microbial communities from Kabuno Bay, South-Kivu, Congo - kab_092012_10.3m | ecosystem: Environmental > Aquatic > Freshwater > Lake | place: Democratic Republic of the Congo... | reverse complement strand
ATATTAAACAGAAAGCCAAGGAAATCCTTGGATTACAAAACACCGATAGAGGTGTTAGAAGAGAACAATTTACTAGTTAAAAACAAGACTAGAGAAGTTGCGATTGAGGGGTGAATCTAGGCCACTTTGCAACTGCATATATTAACACATTTTATTGTCTTTGTCAATGGTTGAAGAGAGAGAGGCTTTGTGATAAATTTTGTATAGCGAATTATGAATTAAGAATCAGGAATTATGGGTTAATTTATGCGCCATGATTCAAGTTTCATGCTTCATGATTCATTTTTTAATAAACTAAATGGAGTTTGCTATGTACACAGCTTCGATTGTGATCGCCTTGGTTGCGGCGGCTGTTTCTATCATCTACGGATTGCTCCTTGTTCTTTCTGTAAACAAAAAAGAACAGGGCAACAAAAAAATGGTTGACATTGCCAAAGCTATTCAGGCTGGCGCTAAAGCCTTTTTAAATCGCCAGTATTCGACTGTCGGCGTAGTTGCCGCAGTGTTAGCAATTATTCTTTTATATGCGCTTTCGTGGAAAATCGCGTTGGGATTTCTGATTGGCGCCGCTTTTTCGGCTTTAGCCGGTTATATCGGAATGAATGTTTCGGTTCGCGGTAATGTCCGGACAGCCGAGGCCTCTCGAAAGGGCTTGCCGTTTGGCATGGATGTTGCTTTTAAATCCGGCACCGTGACGGGTCTTTTGGTTGTCGGCTTGGCTCTTTTGGCCGTCGGTGGTTTTTATGCCATCTTCAAAGATGTTAATGCTTTGATCGGTCTTGGCTTTGGCGGATCGTTGATCTCAATTTTTGCTCGGCTCGGCGGCGGAATATTTACAAAAGCGGCTGATGTCGGAGCGGACCTTGTTGGTAAGGTTGAAGCTGGTATTCCTGAGGATGATCCCAGAAATCCGGCTGTGATTGCCGATAATGTCGGTGATAATGTCGGCGATTGTGCCGGTATGGCAGCCGATCTTTTTGAAACCTACTCTGTCACCGCAGTTGCGGCGATGCTGTTGGGACACCTTTTCTTTGCTAATTTTGAAAATGCACTGCTTTTACCATTGGTAATTGGCGCGGCTTCGATTATTACCTCAATCATCGGCAGCTGGTTTGTCAAACTTTCTAAGAAATCGAAAAACATTATGGGCACGCTTTATCGCGGTCTAATAATCGCCGGCGTTTTGGCTGCCGTTGCCTTCTATTTCATTGTGAATTGGTTAATGAAAGACAACGGTCATTATGGTGTGATGAACATTTATTACGCTTCTTTGGTTGGTCTTGGCGTCACAGCAGCGATGGTTTTAATCACCGAATATTTTACTTCGAAAAGCTTTGCCCCCGTTAAATCCATTGCGGAAAGCTCAGTTACTGGTCATGGCACAAACATTATTACCGGCTTGGCTGTTTCAATGAGATCAACGGCTGCCCCGGTAATCATTATTGGCGCAGCTATTTTGGGCGCTTTTTCTCTGGCTGGATTATACGGTGTCGCTATTGCTGCGATGGCTATGCTTTCAATGGCAGGTATTATTGTGGCAATTGATGCTTTTGGTCCGGTCGTTGACAATGCCGGCGGCATTGCCGAAATGGCCGAATTGCCCGAAAATGTTCGGGTACACACCGATGCTCTGGATTCGGTAGGTAACACTACTAAGGCCGTGACGAAGGGTTATGCAATTGGATCCGCCGCACTAGCTGCTTTGGTCTTATTTGCCGATTACACTGAAAAATTAAGCGCAACCGGCCAGAATCTTGCTTTTGACCTTAAAGATCCGTATGTTTTGGTTGGTTTGTTTATTGGTGGACTTTTACCTTACTATTTTGGTTCGTTGGCCATGGAAGCAGTCGGCAAAGCTGCCGGCGCAGTTGTCACAGAAGTTCGACGCCAGTTCAAAGAGATTAAGGGCATAATGGAAGGCAAAGCCAAGCCTGAATACGGCAAGGCTGTTGATATTGTCACGAAAGCGGCAATCCGCGAAATGATTTTGCCGTCGGTTATTACCGTTGCTGCACCTTTGCTCGTCGGTTTCCTTTTGGGTCCGGTCGCTTTGGGTGGATTTTTAATTGGTACTATTATCACCGGAATATTTGTCGCAATTTCTATGACTTCCGGTGGCGGCGCTTGGGATAATTCCAAAAAATACATCGAGGACGGTGCATTTGGCGGCAAAGGCTCTTTGGCTCATCAAGCAGCCGTGACAGGGGATACAGTCGGTGATCCCTACAAGGATACTGCTGGTCCGGCGATCAATCCTATTATCAAAGTAGTTAATATTATTGCTTTGTTGATTGCAACTTCGATTGTCAATGTTGAAGTGCCCGCTACAGCCAAAATTGTTATCGTTGCAGCTTTGGTTGTCGGTATTGCTGCCTGGATGCTCTTTGGATCGAAGAAAAAAATCAGACTTAGCGTGCCTTCTACATTAAGGGCCGAAAAGGCAACTAAATAGGTTTATGGGATAACGGGACGATTTTCGTCCCGTCTCCTATATATTTATTAAAATGGCAAATCCAAAAACGAACGAAATAAAACTCCTCATTCAAAAATTCGATGATACCGAAGCAATTTTAGTTAGTGAGAAAGAAGAGGAAATAAAGATTCCTGCCAGATTGATCCCTAAGCAATTAAAAGCCGGAGATTATGTCATTGCAAGTCTTATGGCTGAAGCCGATAAACTAGGCAAAGAAGAAAAAACGGCAAAAGACATTTTGAACGAAATCTTCAAAACTATCTGATACTAAGAAATATCAAAAAACTCCCGTTTCAGCGGGAGTTTTTTGATAATAAAACAGAATTATTAGACGGCTGGGGCAACCGGAGTATTGTTTGGATCGCTTGGTTCTTCCGGTAATGCATCGCCAGTTTCTTTAGCTGCGCCGGTTTCCGTTGGCGCCGCTGGTTCGGCGGCAGATGGGTCGGCCGGGGCAATGGGGGCGTCAGATACTTCGGGAGTGGGCTGAGCCGGTATTTCTGAAGACGATTGTTGTGGATCCAAATTGTTTTCCGTTGGCATTTGCGTTGCCTGTTTGCCAGTTCCCATGTCCGATGCTGATGTTACCGTCGGTTGGTCTGCATTATCCGCGGTGTCATCCTTTTTGTGTTTTCCAAAAGGCCACATTGTTTGTTTCCTCCGATTATTAATTTATCTCTTTATATTCTTTCTCATTAGAAAGAATAAGTCAAATCTAAAAATTATATGATATGATTTTTTTATGCAGCTTTTTCATTTCAATTTTATAAACCGTCTGCGTGCCCTTTTCCCCAAATCTCGCGCTTTTTTGGTTGGGGGGACTCTTCGCGATTTACTTCTAAATGTTGAAAGCCGTGATTATGACATCGTAATAACCGGCATTGATCACCAAAAATTAGCGGCTTTTTTATCTGAGTCAGGCAAAATAATTTCGGTCGAAGGACGAGCTTTTGGCGTAATAAAATTTAGGCCAAAAGGAAGCGATATTATTTTTGATATTTCAAAGCCAAGAAAGGAGCAGTATGCCTCCGGAAAAAGACGAAAGCATGCTGAAGTCGAAATCATCTCGGATATACGGGAAGATTTAAAGAGGCGGGATTTTACAATCAATGCCATGGCGCTGGAGCTTGGAATTGTGGGCGAAAAATCTGAAACAAAAAATTTATTTGGCGAACTTTTAGCCTCTGGCAAACTGATCGATCCTTTTGGCGGGATAGAGGATATCAAAAATAAAATTATTCGCGCGGTCGGTGTTCCGAAGGAGAGGTTTTTGGAGGATCCGACCAGAATTCTTCGAGGGATTAGATTTGCTTCCGCTTTTAACTTCACCATAGAAAAAGATACTCTGCTGGCGATGAAGAGGATGGCGCCAGAAATTTTAAAAAAGTTTAAGGATGATTTTGGCCGTGAGGTTGAAAGAGTATCTTATGATATGATCGGTCAGGAATTTCTTAAAAGTTTTACTGCCAATCCCATAAAGACAATCAGACTTTACGACGAAACCGGTATTTTAAAATTATTATTACCGGAAGTTGAAGCGATGAAAGGAGTGGCTCAACCGCCAAAATTTCACGCCGAAGGCGATGTCTATGTCCACACTTTGATGGCGCTTGAAGAAATTCCAGAAATATCGCCGCCAGAGTCAAAACTGGCCGTACTTTTTCATGATATTGGTAAACCGTCGACTTACGAACCGGCCTCAAAAACCGGCGATCGGATTCGTTTTAACAATCATGACAAAGTCGGGGCGGAACTTACAAGACGGGTCCTTTCGCGTTTGCGTTTACCTAAAAAATTAATTGACGATGTAGTTTGGTTGGTGCAAAACCATATGCGTTTGCCTTTCAGTTTCCCCAAGATGAGAAAAGATAAGCAGAAAAGATTTGCCAGAGACCCTTTATTCGAACAATTAATTAATGTTGTGTGCGCGGACGCCAAAGCGAGCATATTTCAAGACGGAAAACCAAATCCTTGTAATTTTATCAAACCGGTTAAGAAAATTTTAGCCGAGTTAAAAGCGGAAAAAGAGGCTGGCAAACCGCTCGAAATAATCAATGGCAACGAAATAATTGAAATCTTAAAGAAGAAAAATCCTAGTTTTGATCCTCGGATAGAGGGAAAAACCGTCGGGGATATTAAAAAATCAATTAATTCCCTGTATGATAGAGGGGAACTGAAGAGCAAGGAAGAAGCCAAAGATTTAGTCTCCAAATGGTTAGACAAAAGATAAATAGAAAAAAGCTTATTAAACTATCCGCCTTATCCGCGGCCGGTATTTTAATTGTCGTTTTATTGTCATTTGGTATTTTTTCGATTACTTATGCTTCTAAAAGCTATCCTCGCCAATATATTGGAGAAATGGATCTCGGAGCTTTAAAAAGGACGGAAATAAAAAACCGGATCAAAAATCGAACGGATAAGTTTTTAAAAGAGAAATTGATCCTAATAAACACAAATACGGGGCGGGCCTATGAAATCACTCCGGCGGAGATCGGACTCACTTATGACGTTGATAAAACTGTCGACGATGTTTGGCAATCCGGACGAAACAGCAATGTTTTTAAAGCAATCGGAGAGCAGCTTCGTTCTCTTTTCACAAAGACGGCTCATAATACCGAATATTCTCTAAACGACGAGGTTATCAATCAAAAAATAAAGACCATTGCCAAAGAATTGGATAAACCAGAAAAAGATTTTAAATTGGTTTATTCGAACCATAAATTTACTTTGTCGACCAATCTCAAAGTAGGATCAAGGATAGATCAAGCCAATGTAAAAAACGATATTAGGAATAAAATCGCGCGTTTGGAGATCGGCGACTATAATTTTGCCTTGCAAAAATGTGAGCCTGAAATAAATAAAGAAAAGGCCAGAACAAGTCTAGAAAAGGCCAATAAAATTATTGCCGGTGGTAGTATGATTCTTTTATACGAAAATCAACAGTTTGAAATTGATACGGATACCGTTGCCGGTTTTATTTTTTTCGAAAAAGACGGCGATGATCTTAAAATATCTTTTAATGAAAACAGAGCCAAAAAGTATGTGGCAACGATTGGGAAAAGCATCAATGTGAAACCCCAGAATGCCAAATTAACAATTTCCAACGGAAAAGTTACTGTTTTTCAAAACTCCGAGGATGGCAAAACTTTGGACGAAGCGCAGACATTGGCTGACATCAAAAATGCAATTTTTGCCAGAATTGAAGATGGGGAAACCGCCGTTGATTCCAAGAACATTGCCTTGAAAGTTGCCATTCTCGGGGCGGAGATTACCAATAATCAAATAGACACTTTGGGAATAAATGAACTGGTTGGCTCTGCTTACACCGATTTTGTCGGGTCGCCATCAAATCGTATTCATAATATTACAGTCGGGGCGAACGCCATAAATGGAGTGTTGCTAAAGCCGGGTGAGGAGTTTTCGACATTGGGACATCTCGGTACAATCGATGCGGCCGGTGGTTATCTGGAAGAGCTTGTGATCAAGGAAGATCGCACCGCTCCTGAGTTTGGCGGCGGTTTATGTCAGGTCTCCTCGACTCTTTTTCGGGCCGCATTAAATTCCGGTATGAAAATTACTGAAAGACTAAATCATAAATACCGGGTGAGTTATTACGAACCGCCGGTTGGAATGGATGCAACCATATACGATCCGGCGCCGGATTTTAAATTCATAAACAACTATAAAAGCTATGTCCTTATTCAATCTAAGATTGTCGGGACTAAACTAACCTTTGATTTTTATGGTACCAAAGACGATCGTAGGATTGAGATTTCCACTCCAAAAGTCTTTGATTACACAAATCCGGGGAAACCGATAATGATCGAAACCGACACTTTGCCAGCCGGAGAAAAAAAGCAGATTGAACACGCTCACCAGGGTGCGACAGCCAAGTTTGACTATAAAGTGACATCTAGCGACGGAAAGGTTTTGCAGGAAAAAACCTTTATAAGTAAATATGTGCCTTGGCCTGAAAAATGGCTCGTTGAAAAAAAGCCTGATTCCAAAAAAGCAAAAGAAGATAAAGCCAAAACTTCAGACTAACATTGCAGGAGTTCTTTAAAGGAGGGACTTGAAAGGTTATTTATATCATCAGTGGTCTGTTTCTGATATTGCTAATCATTTTGAAACTGATATTAGAGTCGGCCTCTCGGCAGAAAAGGCTTCTTTTCGGTTGCAAAAAAACGGTGCTAATTCTTTGGAACACATTAAACCTATTTCGGCTGCCTCAATTTTCTTTAGGCAATTTTCTAATCTTTTTATTCTCCTTTTATTTTCTGCGGCAATAATTTCTTATTTAATTGATGGCTCTTTTCAAACCATTGTTCTCTTTGGGGTAATTATTGTAAATTTAGGGCTTGGTTTTTTTCAGGAGTATAAGGCCGAAAAGTCGATAGAAGAGTTGAAAAGATCATATCGATCAACCAGCACTGTTATCAGAAACGGTCAAGCAAAAGTAATAGAAAACGAAGGCCTTGTTGTCGGTGATATTGTCGAAATAACGGCCGGAAACAAAGTTCCCGCAGATCTTCGCTTAGTTGAAGATGAATCCCTTTCTGTCGACGAATCGACTCTAACTGGCGAATCTCTTCCGGTTAGCAAAAATACAAAAATATATCCGCTAGACACATCGCTTCCCGATCGTAAAAATATGCTTTATGCTTCGACTCTGGCTGTTTCGGGTCATGGCCGAGGCATAGTAGTGGCAATAGGCAAAAATACGGAGTTTGGCAAAATTGCCGGCCTTGTAGGAAATACAAACGAAAAAACCCCTCTGGAGAAGCAAATAATATATTTAAGCAAGGTTCTTGGATTTATAGCGTTGATATTGGCCACCGTTATTTTTGCGCTTGGTTTGTTCCGAGAATTGGAAATTTGGCAGCTTTTGACATTTACAATTGCCCTGTTGGTTGGAATGGTACCGGAAAGCCTGCCTACTGCAATTACCCTTGCTTTAGCGCTGGGTGTTTCTCGGATGGCTCGGAAAAAGGCAATTGTGAGAAGATTATCAGTGATAGAAGCATTGGGAAGTGTCAGCATAATTGCGACGGATAAAACCGGCACGCTGACGCAAAATAATCTTTCGGTTAGCCGCCTAGACATATTTAATCGTTCTGTTCTTAAAAGAATTGATTTGGATAAAAAAATAGATCTAAACGATTCCCAAATGACTCTTCTTTTGTCGGAAGGATTAGCCTGTTCAAACATAAACTTCGACAAAGAAAAAAAGGGCGAATTCATCGGCGACCCGATTGACAAAGCTATCGCTGATTCTGTCTCAAGTCTCGGTATGTCAAAAAGCTATGAAACAAAAAAATACCGCCGTTTAATGGAGATTCCGTTTGATTCTGATAAAAAACATATGGCCGTTTTAGTCAACAGCAATTCCGGAAAAAAATTGATTGCCAAAGGGTCGCCAGAGAAAATTGCCGATTTTTGTTCTCTTACCCCCACTCAAAAAAAAGAAATACTTGGTGCGGCTGAAGAAATGAGCCGCTCTGGTTTCAAGGTAATTGCTTTGGCCAGTAAAACTGTTGACTCGACAAAAATGAGTACCTTAAAAGGTTTGTCCTTTAGGGGACTTTTTTCTCTAATTGACAAACCGTCTGCCGGAGTAAGGGATGCGATTTTTCAAGCGATAACGGCCGGGATTCGCCCCGTTATTATTACCGGTGATCATCCCGGGACCGCTAAATATGTAGCGGAAAAAGTCGGATTAAAAGCCAATGAAGATGAAATAATCACCAGCAAAGAGCTTGCGAGCTTATCAAAGACTGAGCTTAAAAAGTATTTGGAAACGGCCAAAATCTTTGCCCGTGTGACACCGGAGGAAAAAATCAATATTATCAGTATGTTTAGGAAAAATAATTATTCCGTTGCGATGGCGGGGGATGGCACAAATGACGCTCCGGCTTTGAAAGAAGCTGATGTAAGCATCGCAATGGGGCTAAAAGGCACTGATGTTGCCAAAGATGCCTCTGACATAATTTTATCCGACGATAAATATGGCACGATCATTTCCGCCATTGAGTATGGCCGAGCTATTTATGACAATATCAGAAATGTAATTGTGCTTTTGATCTCAGGGAATTTCAACGAAGTCATTTTGACTATCTGTTCTTTTATCTTTGGATTGCCTGTGCCCTTGTTAACGATTCAGATACTATGGGCAAATCTGATAACCGAAGAGATCAGCGCTCTGTCCTTAAGTTTTGAAAAGCCCAGCCGCCATGTTCTTCGGGAAAAACCTCGGCTGGCTGGTGTCAATTCGCTAAGGGTTTCAATTTATTACTCCATAGTTATTGCTGTCATATCCTTCATCTCGACATTTATTTTATATCTTTGGGGTCTAAACCATTCTATCGCCAAGGCCAGGACACTGGTTTTTTGTATGGTTGTTTTTACTGAGCTTTCTTATGCTTTCTCAATCCGTTCCAAGTTTCGTATATGGGAATCGCCAAAGGCTTTCTTTGAAAATCGGTACCTAGTTTTAAGCGGCCTTTTTGTCATTTTTTTGCAATTGATTATTTTTGCAAAACCCATTGCCGGAGTTTTTGGGATAGTGCCGTTAAATATTTCGGAAATTATGGCGATTGCAATATCGGTCGGTGTTTCGTTTATTGGCGCCGAAATTGCAAGAGTATTATTTAGAAAAAAATGATCTATTTTTTACCGGTCGCTTTGACGAAAGCGACAAAGAGAGGATGGGGTCGTTCGGGGCGGGATTGAAATTCCGGATGAAATTGGACTCCAACCATAAACGGGTGATCTTTTACTTCAACTATTTCCACCAGATTTCTTTCTTTGTTTACGCCCGCGATTCGGAGGCCGGCCTTCTCCATTTGTTCCTTAAATTCATTATTAAATTCATAACGATGCCGATGGCGTTCCATAATAACCGGAAAGTCAGTTGCCATTTTTGAACCTTTGTAAGCGCCGTATGAAATTGATCCTTTTTGTAATTCGCAAGAATATTCGCCCAAACGCATTGAGCCACCGTAATCTTTCCTTTTAAGCTTTTCTTTTTGCTCGGGCATTATGTGAATAACGGGATAAGGAGTTTTGGGGTTTATTTCTTCCGTATGGGCGTCTTTTAGGCCGACTACATCTCGGGCGAATTCAATCGTTTCAATCTGCATACCATAGCAAAGTCCGAAATAGGGGATTTTATGTTCTCGGCAATATCTGGCAACAGCGATTTTCCCCTCAATTCCTCGAGAGCCAAACCCGCCAGGTACGATAATTCCGTCAAGTTTTTTAAGCTCTTCCAACTTTTTTGGATCCTTTTCGTATTCGGTGGAGGAAAGCCAAATCAATTCTGGTTTAAGTCCCACCGACCAAGCGGCAATCTTTATCGATTCGATCACTGATATATACGAATCAGCTAACACATAATCGCCGGTTTCAAAATATTTGCCGACGACGCCTATTTTAACCGTTTTGTCTGCTTTTTTTGATTTTTCAACAAATTTGCGCCAGTTAACCAGATCTTTTTGCCGCGGGCTTAGATGAAGTCTTTTGAGGATTTTTTCACCTAATTTTTCGTCTTCAAATCGAACGGGAATTTCATAGATTGAGTCAACATCAGGGGCTGAAATAGCATTTTGCGGTTCGATGTCACAGAAAATAGCTAATTTTTCTCTTCGCTTATCATCGATCGGTTTTTCGCTTCGGCAGAGGATAAAGTCAGGCTGAATGCCACAGGAATTTAGTTCTCTGGCGGCCGTTTGTGTCGGTTTTGTTTTCATTTCGCCGACTTTTGAAGGAATCGGTAGATATGAAACAAGAACAAAGATAACATCTTTTGGCATCTTACGATGCATCGCACGGGCCGCTTCTAGAAAGAGCAGATTTTGGTATTCACCGACTGTGCCGCCGATTTCAACGATGGTTATATCGGCTTTGTTTTCCTTTGATGCCGTAAGTATCCGGTCGATTATTTCTTCCGGAATGTGAGGGACTACTTCAACGCATTTGCCTTTGTATTCCAAATTGCGTTCTCTGTTTATGACCGATTGATAAACTCGGCCGGTTGTCATATAGTTTATTTTCGTCAAATCTTCATTTAAAAATCGTTCGTAATTACCCATATCCTGATCACATTCATCACCGTCTTTTGTTACGAAAACCTCGCCGTGTTCAGTCGGGTTCATTGTACCGGCGTCGACATTTATATATGGATCGGCTTTGATAGCTGTAACATTAAAGCCTTTGGATTTTAAAATAGTGCCGATAGAAGCGGCAGCGATGCCTTTGCCGACCGAGGACATAACTCCGCCAACGATGAAGATAAATTTCTTTGATGCCATATTTCCCTCAATTTAAGAATAAACTTTAAAACTTCAGACAAATCGTAATAGTTTATGCTTAAATGAGGGCTAACCACACAAACGAAAAAACTCCCTGTTTATTTTTTTTGGAGTTTTTTTTGAGGATACTATGATTTTTTCTTACAATGCGAGTGTACTATAAATAGTTAGAAAATGCAAGCTGTTGATAAAGTTTTTAAGGGTTGCCAAAAAATATGATTTGTAGTAAAATAAGTCCACAATCCGCAAGAAATGGGGAGGTGCTATGTCATTATTGCAATTGGATGAAACTCGCGAAGTGGTCGTTCCGGAGGGTGAAGAACCCGCCGATCTGACCGATGTCGCACCGGTCCATACGCCGTATGAACCGGCCGAAATAAATCCCGCCGCTCGGCCGATGGTCGAGTAGGCAGCACGGGGAGCGCCAGACAAGGCGTCTCCCCGTAATTTTTTTATTGTGAATTTCTACAAAAAAATAACTCTAAGAGCCAGTAATTTGACATTTCCTCCAACTTTAGGTAATTAAAAATTAATCCTATTGCAGTTTTTGTGAAAGTATAAGGATAACGCGCTGACGGGAGGATTGACTTATGCTTTGCAAGCAATGTGGTATCAACGAAGCGATTGAGGGTCGCAGCGTGTGTGAGGATTGCCTGAACAAAGCAATCGGACGATATCTCGAAGATCATCCAAAAGACAACCCAACGGAGGTTGTCAAACTCGCACATAGGCCGGAGCCGAGGGAAAAACCAGCCGCCTGAAGCGGTACTTCGCGGTCGGGCGAACATGTTCGCCCGACCGAGTATATCCTGCTTGACATTTTTATTTATTTTTAGATATACTTGGAAAGCGGCAACGATCTTACCCCCTTGGATTGTTGCTGCTTTTTGAATTCAGAAGTTATTTTTTTACATTGTCTTTTTGAACGCCAAAAATATCCAGTAGTCAGAAAAACTATTGACAAAATGTAAAGTAGACTTTACAATTGCTAGTATAATAATAAGTAAAAAAGGAAGCACTATGTTTAAACCCCTCTCAGACCGAGTTCTGGTTCAACCTCTTGAAGCAGAAGAAAAAACCAAATCGGGGATTTTTATACCGGACACCGCCAAAGAAGCACCGGCACAGGGCAAAATTGTCGCTCTGGGAAACGGCAAAATGAAAGACGGAAAAAAGTATGAGTTTTCCGTTAAAATTGGCGACAAGGTGCTTTATTCCAAATATTCCGGCGATGAAATTAAAATTGACGGTAAAGAATATAAGGTTATGAAAGAAGAAGACATATTGGGCATTCTTTAGAATGCAATGATCAAATATCAATGGTCAATTATCAAATATTAATACTTAAATGATCATTGATAATTATAACTTGATAATTAATTTACGGAGTAAATTGTTATGGCAAAGATGATTAGTTTTTCGGAAGAAGCACGGGGTAAGCTAAAAGACGGTGTTAACAAACTGGCCGATACGGTCAAAGTGACATTGGGGCCGAAGGGTAGAAACGTTGTTTTGGATAAGAGTTTTGGCGCACCAACAATAACAAATGACGGCGTGACGATTGCCAAGGATATTGAACTCGAAGACAAATTTGAAAATATGGGGGCGCAGCTAATAAAGGAAGTTGCCTCAAAGACAAACGATATTGCCGGAGATGGTACGACTACCGCTACTATTTTGGCCCAAGCAATGATCAACGAAGGACTAAAAAATGTTGCTGCCGGCGCCAATCCGATTGAGGTCAGACGGGGTATTGAAGACACGACGGAAAAAGCAGTTCTCTTGATCAAAAAACATTCCAAAAAAATTTCAAAGAAGGAAGAAATCGCCCAAGTTGCATCTGTTTCGGCCGGCGACAACGAAATTGGCAATCTTATAGCCGAAGTTATGGACGAGGTTGGTAAAAACGGCGTCGTCACAGTCGAAGAATCAAATACAATGGGTTTGGAAAAAGAAGTTGTTGAAGGAATGCAATTCGATAACGGCTATATTAGCCAGTATATGATTACGGATACCGCCTCGATGAAGGCAACTCTCGAAAATCCCTACATTCTTATTACCGATAAAAAAATCTCTTCCATTCAGGAAATTTTACCGGTGCTTGAGAAAATGGCTCAAAGCGGGAAAAAGGAAATTGTCATTATTGCTGAGGATGTCGATGGCGAAGCTCTGGCCACTCTCGTTGTTAACAAATTAAGAGGTGTCTTAAATGTTTTGGCCGTTAAAGCTCCCGGCTTTGGAGACAGAAGAAAAGAAATGCTCGAAGACATTGCCGTTTTAACCGGAGGCACAGTTATCTCCTCCGATCTTGGCCATAAAATTGAAGATACTGAGCTTGATATGTTGGGACAGGCCCGCAAAGTAGAATCAGACAAGGATAATACCGTTATTATCGAAGGCAAGGGGACTGCTTCGAAAATTAAAGCTCGCGTCGATCAAATCAAAAAGCAAATTGAGGCCGCTACTTCCGATTATGACAAAGAAAAATTAAACGAAAGATTGGCTAAGCTTTCGGGCGGTGTCGGTGTTATTAAAGTCGGCGCTCCAACAGAGACGGAAATGAAACAAATTAAATACAAAGTCGAGGATGCTGTTTCTGCCACCAAAGCGGCCATCGAAGAAGGGATTGTCCCCGGCGGCGGTGTTGCTCTATTAAATATTCAGAATTCTCTTGAAAAAACGGAAAATCTTGGCGCCAATATTGTAAAAGAATCTTTATCCGCCCCGCTTAAACAAATTGCTGAAAATGCCGGTGTTGAGGGTGCCGTAGTCGTAGATAAAGTTAGAAATATGAAAGTCGGCGAGGGCTATAATGCCGCTACTGGCGAATATGGCGATATGATTAAATTTGGTATTATCGATCCGGCAAAAGTGACACGAAGCGCTCTTCAAAATGCTGCTTCTATTGCCGCTTTAATCTTAACAACTGAGGCAATCGTCGCTGAGAAGCCGGAAGAAAAGTCTCAGGCCGCGGCTGGAATGCCGGGTATGGGTGGCGGAAATCCTTATATGGGAATGTAATAGCTAAGTTAAAAATAAAAAATAATTGAAAATAAGTATGAAAATGCCCCAAATTGCGGGGCATTTTCTATAATGTTTTTTTGCAATTAATTTGGGGTTGCGGTTTCCATCACCGGTTGGACATAACAATAATTTTTGTCTTCTTTGATAGTGATGGTTTTGCCTTCCATTTCTATTACTTTCGATGTTGGAATAATTACTTCGGAGATCAATTTCTTAACATAAAATTTTCTAATGGTCATCGTCGTGCTATCAATCATATAATCGTAAACTCTTCCGACAAACTGGCCCGATTTGGTTATTACTTTTTGAGAAAGGCCATAACTTTTGTTTTCATATAATTTCTTAAGCCTGATTAAATCCTCTATATCACAAAGGGATTCGCTATCTCTGATAATAGCGCCGTCTTTGAGCAATTGAACAATATCGGTTGAATTGACGACTTTTTTATCAGACATAAAAAGATGATGAATTTTTACTATTATACCGGCAACACTTAGGTCTTCGTTGTTTATGAAAAGGTCGGCGATTTCGCCGGAACGACTTTGGGTTTTGATTTCCGCTACTGGTCCGCCAATAATTTTTGAATAAAGCAACATCATAGATTAATAATAATTAAAAAATGAACAAGGCGCAAACCTTGTTCATTTTTTAAAGACTATAGACTTAGTTTTAAGCTCTTTCGACATAAGATCCGTCTCTCGTATCGACAACGATCTTATCACTTTCCTTGATGAAAACCGGAGTGTCAACAATCGCTCCCGTTTCGATTGTCACTTTTTTGGTCACAGCGCTTGCCGTGTTGCCCTTAACGGCCGGAGGAGCAGAAATAACTTGGAAGGCCATTTTTATCGGTAATTCAATATTTAGCGGTTCGTTTTCGTAAGTTAAAATATCAACATTGGCGTTTTCGATCAGATACTTTTTTTGATCTCCGATTTTGGCGACGGGGATTGTAAACTGATCGAATGTTTCGTTGTCCATAAAGTTGGCATTTTCTTCATCGGCATAGAGAAACATTGCTGTTTTTTTATCTAATCTTGCCTCGTCAACTTTGTCGGCGCCTTGAAAAGTTTTGTCGATAGTGGCGCCGGACCGAAGATTTTTCAATTTGGTTTTGACAACTGCGCCGCCTCTGCCCATTTTAGAATGGGAATAGGAAACAACAACATACGGATCACCTTCGTATGAAATCTTTGTTCCGGTTTTTAAGTCTGTAATTCCAAGCATGAAACTCCTTTTCAATATGAACAACTAGTTAAACTAACGAAACGAACAAACTGTTGGATTGTTAGTTTCTTTTGTTAGTGACGTTGCTGTTCGTCTGGATTACCTAACCGTATATGGCAACAGAGCTAGAAATCTAGCTTTTTTGATTGCGCTTTCAATCTGCCGTTGATGTCTGGCACAGTTATTATTTCGGTTGGCAGGAGTAATTTTGCTCCAGCGATCCAAATAACGGCTAAGGGTTGCTACATCTTTGTAATCAACTTCTTCTGTTTTGGCCTTGCATAAAAGGCATTTGCTTCTTCTTGACATATATTCCTTTCGTCATAATGACCAATAACCAAGATATAAATTACAAAATATATTGATTATTGTTTCTGGATAATTGTGTTTTTTTAAAATGGTATCTCTTCAATGTCTATTTCTTCGTTGGCATTGTCTTTTGCACTATTTTGGCTAATATCGTCAACAGGGTTGCTCTTTTTGGGCTCGTAGGTGCCTTTGCCTCTGCTTAAAACGATGACATTGTCGGCGATGATTTCTGTCTTATATCTCTTAACTCCGTCCTGACCTTCCCAGTTGCGAGTCTGAAGCCGTCCTTCTACGAAAGCCGGCTCGCCCTTTTTAAGCATTGGCGTGACATTTTCTGCTTGCTTGCCCCAAACGACAATGTCATGATATTCAGTTGAATCTCCGTCCGTTCCGTCTTGATTTTTCCAGCGTCGGTTAGTTGCTACGGTAAAGTTTGAAACGGCTTGGCCATTGGGAGTAAAGCGCATTTCCGCATCTTTTGTTAAATTTCCGAGGACTTGGGCACGATTTAGATTGAGCATATAACCTTTCTTCGAAAGAATTCGAAATTTCTAATTTCTTATTTCTAATCAAATCCTAATTCTTAAATTCCCAAATGTCAAAGTGAATTAGCTATTGGTTAGATTGTTTTCGGCGCCTAAAGCTCGTCTTTTAAAATATCGTCCAATTCTTCGTTTAACTTTGACAATCTTTCAGCTTCGTCGCTTTTCTTTTCTTCTTTTTTGGGTTTGGCAGGGGATTTCTTTGTTTTTGAAGCCGGTTTTTCTTCTTTGGCTTCTTTTTCGAGTTCCTCTGCTTTTTTGGCGCTCGCTTTTTTGGCAACTTTTTTAGCCGGTTTCTCTTCTGTCTTCTTCTCGGTTTCTATCTCATTTTTTTGAACTTCGTCTTTCTTGGAAACTTTCGATGCTTCTTTTTGGGGTTCCTCTTTTGGCGCTTCCTCTTCAGCAATTTGTTCTCTCTTTGCCATCAGGTCGCGGCTTTCTTCGGTCTCTCCCTCAATCATCTCAAAAGATTTTTCACCGCCAATCGCGCTTTCAATATCTTCGGCTTCGGCAATATCTTCGGCTGAAAGCGTTATCTCTTTGGTGCCATAGTCTTTAACAATCAAAAGGTGGCGGAGAATATTATCGGCGTGTCGAAGATCTTTTTCAAACTCGTTTACTTTGTCAGCAGGTAAATAAAAATAAAGGGTGATGTAGGTAGCAAAATCCTGTTTCTTTATTGGATAAACCAATTTCCGTCGGCCCCAAATGTCTTCCTTTTCAACCTTGCCTTTAAGATCGGCAATAAGACCGGAAATTTTACCGGTAACCTTGTTTAAATCACCTTCTTGTACCTCGTCAGAAATAAGGTACGTAAGTTCGTACTTTCTCATTTTTACTCCTTCTTTGGCACTGATTTGTCAACTTGTCATTCCAGATTCGATTTGGAATCTAGTTCTAGTTCGTTTTAGATCGAACATCAGTTTCGATTTCTCGAAAAAAGTTAATTAATTGTAAATTGATAATATCAGAAATAACTCTCTAAGTCAACTATACATTGAACCTAAAAATTACCACATCGCCTCTGCCAGCTGGCGGATTTCATGTTAAACGTTGAATCTGAAAATTACTACGTCCCCATCCCGCATTACATAACTCTTGCCTTCGGTCCGGACGAGCCCATGGGCTTTTGCTCCAGTCCATCCGCCCTGTGCATAGAGATCTTGCCAAGGGACGATTTCGGCGGCGATAAAGCCTTTTTCAAAATCAGTATGGATCACTCCGGCCGCTTGAGGTGCTGTCCAGCCTTTATGAATTGTCCACGCTCTAGTTTCGGTCTCGCCGGTAGTCAAAAAAGTTTGTAATCCAAGAATAGCATAGGTTGCTTTTATGAGACGATTTAAGCCAGAATCGTCGAGACCTAGAGTTTCGAGGTATTCACCTTGTTCGGCAGTGCTTAAATCATTTAATTCAGCTTCAAGTTTCGCCGAAATGGGTACAAAAAGTGATGTCATCGCGAGGCCATCGGCCGTGGCGATATTGGATTGCTTCATCGCGTTCGCAATGACACTATTGGAATCAGTAAGCTGTTCTTCTGAGACATTGGCAATGTATAAAATCGGCTTTTCGGTCATCAGGCCCAATCCTTTTAGGGCTTCTTTTTCCTGATCATCCAATTCGGCTTCTCTGGCATTTTTGCCGTCATAAAGCTTGTTTTTGATCTTCTGAAGGCCGGAATGAACAGTTTTTGATTCTTTACTGCCGGTCTTCAATTCTTTTTCTACTGAGAATAACCTTTTCTCGACCGTGGAAATGTCGGCCAGCTGTAATTCGGTTTCAATTGTGGCGATGTCATCAAGTGGATTAATCTTGCCTTCAACATGCGCGACATTTGAATTTTCAAAAAATCTAACAACCATAGCAATCGCGTCGCATTCCCGGATGTGAGCTAAAAACTTGTTGCCAAGACCTTCGCCTTTGCTGGCGCCTCTTACCAATCCGGCAATATCGACGAATTCAACAACAGCCGGAACTATCTTTTTTGATTTGGAGATTTCCGCCAGTGGTTTTAGCCGCTCATCGGGTACCTCGACAATACCAACATTGGGCTCGATGGTGCAGAAAGGGTAGTTGGCCGCTTCTGCGTGCGAACCTTTAACAAGGGCGTTAAAAAGTGTGGATTTGCCGACATTCGGAAGACCGACAATGCCTATCTTTAAAGACATTTAATGCTCCATTTATTATTCTGGGTAGTATACTTGCTTTGCAGCAGGGCTAATATTGGATAGCCCGAATATTTCGATCTTCATAGTTAGCTGATTTTACCAGATTTAACTTATTTTGTCGATAATTAAAGAGAATCAAGCATTTGACAGAGAAGCAATTGTTCGGTAAAAAAAGAAGCATATCTCCATTCGCGGCAACTAGCCGCAAAGAAAGAGGTGCTGAATGGCAAAAGCGAAAGAGTCCACCAAGAGTGGCTCAGGACCCGGAAACGGCAGGGGGCAAACCGTTCAGGGGACCGGCAAAAAAGCCCGTAAGGATCGCCAGCAAAGCCGCAAAGGCGGCCATCGCGGCCGGCAGAAAGCCGGTAGCAGCTAGCTGGTATTCCAGCACTCATTAGCTCGGCTCCCGTCATCGCTCGACGGGAGCCGGTTGTATTTTACCTTTATTTTTGTGTCTTATTAGTTTATGATTTAGGCATGAACGAGAAGGAAAAAACTTTAGTCTTAATTGATTCGAACGCCATTATTCACCGAGCTTATCACGCTCTGCCCAAGAATATGTCGACAAGTAAAGGTGAATTAACAAATGCAGTTTATGGCTTTGCCACTACTTTGATAAAAGTTTTAGAAGACTTGCATCCCACTCATATTGCTGCCGCTTTTGATATTGGCAAACCAACGGAACGGCTGAAGGAGTACAAAGAATATAAAGCCACAAGGGTGGCAGCAGATCAGGAACTATATGATCAGATACCAAAAGTTCAAGAACTTTTAAAAGTATTTAATATTCCTATTTACTCCTATTCTGGTCATGAAGCCGATGATTGTATTGGAACAATTTCAGACAAGTTTGAAGAACGCAATCCAAATCAAGAATATAAGGGTTTTAGAGTTTATATTGTTTCGGGCGACAAAGACATCTTTCAACTAGTTGACGGCAATATCTTCGTTTATTGGCTGAAAAGAGGTTTGTCTGAGGCAGGAATTATCAATCGCAAAGTTATTGAAGTTGAGTGGAATCTTGAGCCGGAGGACTTTATCGATCTGAAAGCTTTAGCCGGAGATCCATCTGATAATATCCCGGGCGTCCCCGGTATTGGGCCAAAAACTGCGACAGAACTTTTACAAAAGTTCGATACTCTTAAGAATTTATATGACAAAATTGCTATATTGCTAAATTGCTATACTGCTAACAATACAACAATACAACAATACAACAAAGAAGTGGCGGAGAATATTGCAAAAGAACTTGGTCTAAAACCAAGAGTTATAAAATTATTGCTCGAACACAAAGATCAAGCCTTTCTATCGCAAAAATTGGCTACCATTAATCGTAATGTGCCGATCGATTTTAACCTTGAAGATGCAAAATGGGGAGAATATGATAAAGATGAGGCGAAGGCGTTTTTTGAGAGGATGCAGTTTCATTCCCTCCTAAAAAGATTCGACGCCGAAAGTGCCGAGAAGCCAAAGACGAAGGAAGCGGAGGAGCAAAAAGAAAAAGACAAACAACTAAAATTACTTTAATACTAATAACTAATTTTAAATCTCATCCAAATGAAACAATTATTAACGATTAAAGAAAAAGACATTTTTCCAAATGTAGTTGAGAATCCCAACATTCAATATAAAAAGAGAGAGGCGGCTCGAGCAGTTGTTTTTGATAAGGAAAGCAAAATTGCGATTATGAATGTCTCTAAACACCATTACCACAAACTGCCAGGCGGAGGATTACAGGGTGGCGAAGATGTTCATCAAGCTCTTGCAAGGGAACTTAAGGAAGAGATTGGCTGCAAGGCAGAAATTGTTAAGAAAGTTGGACAGATAATTGAATATCGTGATTTTTTAAATGAGTATTCTTTTAATAGTCAAATTCAGTATAGCTATTGTTTTATAGCCAACCTCGTTGGGAAAAAGGGCAAGCCAAGTTTTGAAGATGATGAGATCGAGAATGGTTTTAAAATTATGTGGGTTCCTATGGATACGGCAATTAAGTTGCTTTCGACCGATAAAACTAATGATTACCAAGGAAATTTTATACTTAAAAGAGACTTGGCATTTCTTGAGGAAGCAAAGAAATTAGTTCAGAATACATAATTGTCATTTCGACTCCTCGGGAGAGGACGGAGAAATCTAATGCAATCAAAAACTTATTATGTTTATATAATGGCTAGTAAGAAAGATGGGGTTTTATATATCGGCGTTACAGACAACTTAGTTAGAAGGGCTTGGGAACATGGAGAAGGAATCATAGACGGTTTTACCAAGAAATATTATGTAAAAAAACTGGTGTATTATGAAATAACCTCCGACATCAAGAGCGCATTATTGAGGGAAAAACAGATGAAAAAGTGGAATCGACAGTGGAAGATGAATCTGATTGAAAAAAATAACCCAGAATGGCATGATTTAATAGTATTAAATAAATTGTCATCCCCGCGGAGGCGGGGATCTAAGATTCCCGAATAGATCGGGAATGACAGACTCGAGATGACATGAATAACATTTCAGAAAAAGCGAAAAAGTTGGGGATCAAGATTCCACATATTACGGCGGAGGAGATTAACGATCAAATCAAACCGGTGCTTCGGAAGATGGAAAAGGTTGGCATCAGGATTGATTGCGATGCTTTACGAGAGCTTGATCGCAAACTAAGTGAAAAATTAAAAGGTCTTGAGAAAAGAATTTATAAAGAAGCAGGCCACGAATTCAATGCCAGCTCTCCGATTCAACTCTCCCAAGTTTTATTTGAAGAGCTAAGACTTCCCAAAGACGATATTAAAAAAACGAAATCGGGCTTATCAACCGCCGCATCGGAATTAAAAAAGATAGCGAAAGAACACAAAATTATTCCTTTGATTCTTGAGCAACGGGAGCTTTCTAAACTAATTTCCACTTATCTAAAACCGTTGCCAACATTGGTTGATAAAAATGATCGCCTGCATACGACCTATGGACTTGAAACTTCAACCGGACGAATGACCTCAAGCGAGCCCAATCTCCAAAATATCCCCATTCGCGGAAGTTATGGAGCGGAAGTCAGAGGTGCTTTTGTCGCAAGTCCCGGATGTAAGTTAATTGCGGCCGATTATTCGCAAATTGAGCTTAGAGTTGTTGCTTGTCTCTCTCAAGACAAAGCAATGATAGAAGCGTTTAAAAAAGGGGAAGATATTCACACAAGAACGGCCTCCGAGATATTTAATGTGTCCAAACAAAAAGTTACGCCCGACCAACGGCGCAAGGCTAAAGCCGTAAATTTTGGCATTGTTTACGGCCAAACACCTTTTGGCTTATCCCAAACTCTGGGAATTGAAACTTCTGAAGCAGCCGAATATATTCTGCATTATTTCGAAATCCATAGAGGAATAAAGGATTATGTCAACGAAATGATCAAAATGGCCCATAACGAGGGTTATGTTGAAACCTTGTTTGGCACAAAGCGATATTTGCCGGAGATTAATTCGCGAATTCGCTACATTGCCGAATCCGAAGAAAGGATGGCAATCAACATGCCGGTTCAGGGAACGGCGGCCGAAATTCTGAAGCTGGCTATGATTGAATTAGACAAAAAACTGACCGAGATTAGTCGGGAGTCGGGAGTAAGGAGAAGGGAAAGAAAACTCCAAACCCCAAACTCCAAACCCCAAACTTTGCCTACTAGAATGCTTTTGACCGTCCATGACGAATTAGTTGTCGAAGCGCCAAAAAAAGAAGCGCCAAAAATTGCTGAGATCGTCAAAAATACGATGGAAAATGCTGTAAAGTTATGTGTGCCGGTAGAAGTCAGTCTTGGCATTGGAGATAACTGGGCAGAGTGCAAATAAGCGATGAGCCGTTAAGTGTTTAAGGATAAAGCTGATTGACTAATAATATTTAGATTATGCCAGCAAGTGTTTAAACATAAAGATGGGGCAAATAGTGTGGAGGCAAGACAAGTGGGTAGAATCAACTCCTTTAAAGAAATACTGGCATGGCAAAGGGCACCAAGTTGACATTAGAGGTTTATAAAATCGTTAAGGATTTCCCCCGGTTCGAAGAGTTTGGATTAGCCGATCAAATGAGAAGGTGCTCCGTTTCGATCTCTTCAAATATTGCGGAAGGATTTAAACGCCGATCCAATAAAGATAGTTATCATTTTTATAATATTTCCGAGGGATCACTTGAAGAATTGAAATACCAAATTCTTTTAGCTAAAGACCTTGGTTATATTTCAGATGAAGATTTTGATAGACTATCAGTGTTGGCGGATGAAGTCGGCAAGACTTTATTTGGTTGGATTAAATCACAAAATTAGGCTGGTTAACTTAAACACTTAATTCTTAAACACTATGTTAGCTTTTTTATACGGTGAGGATACCTATTCCATAAAGAAAGCAACCCAAAAGTCGGTTGCCAATTTTATTGAAAAAGAAAAGACGGATTTAAACCTAAATATAATTAAAGCCAACGAACTGACAATAGAAAATTTTGTGGCAGCGGTTTATTCCACTCCGTTTCTTGGCGAGAAAAAGCTGGTAATCGTTGAAAATCTTCTATTAGAAAGAGAAAAAGAGCTCAAGGATAAATTGAAGTCAAAAATCGAAAAAATTCCAGAATTTACAACTTTGTTTTTTGTAGAGGAAGGGAAGCCCGATCAGCGCGAAGGTCTTTTTAAATATTTAAATAAAACGGCTACAACTAAATATTTTGGACCGGTTGACGAGTCTAAAATGCGCCAGTTTATCAAAGAAAAAATGCAGCCGGAGAATGTCGCTATTGCCAACGACGCCTTGTCTAAATTGATTCTCTTTATCGGGGCCGATCTGTGGCGTTTGGAAAATGAACTTCAAAAATTAATTCTTTTTATTAAATCAGAAGATCGCAAGGAGATCAAAACGGGTGATGTCGAGCTGATGATCGAGCCGAATCTCAATCTAAAAATATTTGATCTAACGGACGCTTTGGCCTTGAGAAATACTCAAAAAGTTATTTCTTTATTTCAATCAATGCTTAAAAAGGGTGAAGACGTTTTTATGATTTTTAATATGATTATTTACCAACTTAGAAATATGTTGATTGTGGAGGATTTGATTAAACGCCAAGTACAACGAAATGAACTCGCCAAAAAGGCGGGTTTGCATCCGTTTGTCATCACGAAAACGGAGCAATCTCTTCGAAAGTTTAGGGCGGGGGAAATTGTTAAGTTCTACAATTCTCTTAAAGAAACCGATTGGAAAGTGAAATCCGGTCAGATTGAGCTTGAGTCGGCAATGGATTTGCTGTTGGTAGAATTTTGCGAAAGTGGTAAAATATAGTAAGTCCTCTATTAGATACTCGGAGGGATAATTTGGGATCAAAAAGACAAAACAGTTTAAAACGCTCTGTCATAGGTTTTTACTGGCGAAAAGCGTCATTTTTTGCCTTTATTTTTGCTATTGGCGTCTTTGCTTTGTTAGAAGTTAAAATATTTAAGGCTGATGTAAACAGCGTCAATTTTGCTTCAGACAATCCCAATCTGACGATTAATATGCAAATACAAAAAGATGGGAGTGTTTCAGTTAACGGCAGCAGAATTAAAGATCGTATCAATATAACGAATGAAGACGAAGAGTTGATTTTACCTGTCATAGATAATGATGGCATTGGTTATTCGTCGGTTCTAATTAACTTAAATTTGCCGGAAGATGTAGCCTATCAATCGAAGTTTGATTTCAAGGGTATACATGGGGTAGAAAGCTCTTGGGCATACGCCATTGACGGGGCAAATGTTGCTTACGAAGCACATGGCATTTCTCCAATGGCAACTCTCTCTGTTATTGTTGAGATGCCAGAAGGGACGATCAAGCCGCCCCTTATTTATGAACTGTATTCATTGTTAAACACCGTTAAATCCAACGCTTGGGTCTCGATTGCTTTTATCTTGCCGATAGCTACCGCCCTTTTGATGTTTTTACTTGTCGCCTATCAAGCTCGTAGGCAAAAAGTTGAAGTGCCAAAAGAAGAAATAACTTCTCCGCCCATGGCCTTGCCGCCTGCTCTTGTCGGCGCTTTGTTTCGTCAAAAAGTTAGCGCCAGAGAAATTGCAGCGACGCTGATCGATCTTGCGCTTCGTGGTGATATTTACATTTTGGACAGAGAAAGAGATTTTGCCTTTACAAAAAACAAATATGACCGGCGGCTTTTGTCCTATGAAAGGATCTTGCTTTCCAAGATTTTCCGGAAAAATCTGGTTTCCGATAAAGCTGAAATAGAACAAAGGATCAACAATCATCTGTATAGTCGTAAAATCTCCCTCGTCACGGCCGGCATTTATATTATCGCGACAAGACTTGGCTACTTTCGCATCAATCCTCAGAAAGTTCATCTCAAATATCAAATTATGGGAATGCTGTGTTTCTTTTTGGGCGTGGCTGGTTTTGTGCTTAGCTTCTTAATGTTTAGAGACCCTCCGTACATTATTTACTTCTGGTTTGGGATGATCATATCCGGCCTCATCATCACTATTGTTGCTAAGAAAATCCCAAATCGTACTCCGTTGGGGCAGGAAGCCTTAAGCAACTGGCTGGCTTTTAAAAAATATTTATCAAATCCGGAAAAAATTCCATTTTCCTATGAAAGCCAAGATCTTTTTCAAAAATATTTGCCATACGCCATTGTTCTTGATTGTGAAGTGGCTTGGGCCAAAAGATTTTCCGAGCAAAATTTTCTTATTCCGGATTGGTTTGTTTCCGATCGTTCAGGAATGGGATTGCAGGATTTTTGCCTCTCTCTTTTTCCATTGATTTCGTATGTTGCCAGAAGTCTTGCGGCTATTAGAGAACCGGGTTTTGAATAATGGATTTTTTAAAACAGTTTTTAAATAAATTGATATATGGAGGCGGGGTTATTTTTGATTTGGCCAAGTGGTTTATCTTAGTTTTGCTGGTTTTGGTTATTTTTAATACTTTTTTCTATGCCATTTTTATAGTTGACGGCGAATCAATGGATCCGACATTGAAAGACAGAAGTTGGGTCTTTTGGGATAGAAATGTTTATCGAAATCAAAAACCGGAAAGGGGAGACATAGTTGTGATAAATTATCCTGGCGACCCCTATCACAAGGAATATGTCAAACGCGTTATTGGTTTGCCTGGGGAAAAAATCGCCATAAAAAATGGTTCCGTTTATATAAACGATGCTATTTTGAGTGAAAGATATATTTCTTTTTTGGTTAAAACTTCTCCGGACGGAGTTTGGCAATTAGGCAACAAAGAGTACTTTGTCTTGGGCGACAATAGAATGAACTCAAATGATTCCCGCTACTTTGGGCCGGTCGAAAGTAGGTTTGTACTAGGAAAGGCGCTCACAATCGTTTTTCCCAGTTTCAAAAAATTATACGGTGTTTAGGACAAAACAAAATCGGTTGCAAACTGGCAACCGATTTTGTTTTAGGAACTATTTAGAACTTAAAAGTTTTGTTAGCCTTGATTTGAGGCGGCTGGCTTTGTTTTTGTGAATGACATTTTTCTTGGCTGCCAGATCTAATTCTCTATATGCTTTGCTTAGAAGCTCAGTGGCATTTTTAACTTCGGTTTTGGCGGCGACTCTGACACCTTTGACGGCGCTTTTGATCTTGGCCCGAGTGATGTCGTTAATAGCATTTTTTCGAATGCTGGCTCTCAAGGATTTTTTGGCGGATTTAATAATCGGCATAGTTTTTAAATTAAAGGTTAAATATAAAAATTAAAATTGACTATCTAAAATAGTAGCATAAAAATGGGTAGATGTAAAGTAAACCTTAAATTCTGCTGTCTGCCCATCTTATCAAATGGTCTTTTCTGTCTTCAATAAATCTAATTATTCGTTCTGCGGAATGACCGTCGCCGTAGGGGCAAGGCTTTTCTTTCATTTCGTCATAGTGTTCTTTGAGATATTCATAAGCTATTTGCATTTGCCGAAAATCTAAGGTCGTTAGATGATTGCATCCTACGGCAACCGTTTCAGGTCGATCCGTTACATACCTCATTGTTAAACAGGGAGTGTGAAGGGCAGAAGATTCCTCTTGCAAACCTCCCGAGTCGACGCAGGCAAAAACCGCTTCTTTTAACAATTTAATGGAATCGGGATATTCCAAGTGTTCTATTCGAATAATATTTTTGTCTAATTTCAGATCATATTCTTTTATTTTTTGTTCTGTTTTTTTCCGCATCACCCAGTTAACCTGATAACCTTCTTTAGCTAAAAAATTGGCAAATTTCACAATATTGGCAAAGCGTTCCTTGGAACGAAGATTTTCTTCTCTGTGTGAAGAGAAGTAAATTTTGTTGCCGTTCTTGTCCGTTTTAACTTTTTTTGCCATCGCTTGAGCGATATCAACAATAGTGTTGCCGCAAACGATTATGTCATCTAAGTGAAAATTTTCCTTTATCAAGTAGGACGCATTTTTGGCAGTTGGGGCAAAATAAAGATTACTGCAAGCATCAACAATTCTTGTGTCACTCTGCTCCGGCCATGGCTCCCGCGATTCGGTTCTGAGTCCCGCCTCAACGTGTCCGACGGGTATTCCCAAATAATGGGCGGCAACGGCTGCCACCATAGCCGTCTTGGTATCTCCGTGCGGTAAGACTATGTCGGGGTTAACTTCTGTAAACAGTTGGCTTAATTCTTCTATGGCGGTTCCGATGGAGAATTTATTTTTTAATATGTAATCGGGTTTTCTCAAACCGACTGATTTGTACATCCCCAAAAACAAGTCGTTGTCATAGTGCTGATTTGTATGGATCAAGACTACATCGTGACCTCTTTTTTTTGCTTCCCAGACTACCGGAGCTTGTTTTATAATGTCAGGCATCGTGCCGGTTATAACTGCAATTTTCATATCTGTCCATTTTTTAATTATCACTAATTAATTACCATATTTAGGGAAATCATTCCAGTTAAAAGCAAAGTCAGCTTTTTTTTGGATATTTGATACAGCTTCATTCATTACTTCTCTGGCTAGCTTAAACATAAAAATACTGCCGTCTTCTGCCACGGCTTCTCCAGACACGGTAAAAGCCGGCCCCGTGTTGGAATAGCGCACCAATACCATCGCTTCTATTTCCTGATTTGTGATCCTAACGCCGCTATTCATTATATCGATAATAAATTTATCATTCTCGCCGAATTTTTCTTTGGCAATTTTGCACATTTCAGAAGCTATATCATATTTGTAGGCGGCATCTTTCTTCTCCAGCGACGGTTTAAACTCCGAAATTATGGTTTTTGGAATCCTGTATTTTTGCCGAATAAAATCAAGCTGCTCTACCGGATTTCTTCCTTCCCACAAAATTTTTGACAAGCCCAAAATATAAGTCAGAAAGATCGAGGCATCGTCTCCGCCCTGAGTATTTGAATAATATTTTGGGGCTCCCCAGATAGGATTAGTAAACGGCGTTAAATATTCATGGCAAGTGTTTTCGATGGCTGTCACGGCGTCTTTGTTTTCACTCATACTTTGCATAAAAAACGGATAACCAGGTTCAGCGGCTATAAACTTAATGGGCTTGCCGATCTTATTGAGAGAATTTTCCAAAAGGTGAGCGCTGATACCGGTTCTCATATCGTAAACGCAGGCAATTTTTCCTTCTTCATTATTATATGTTGCAAGATTTTCGGCCGTAAGAAGAAGGAGCTCGGTGCCGGTTAATGAAATTGCCTTTCCCTCACTATTTAATGCAATAACGGTGCCTCTGTCGCCGTCAGGGTCCAAAGCCAGATAGATTCTCTTTGTTTCCTTTGCTTTTTCTTTGAGTCTTAGCATCGGTTCACTCTCGTGTTCGTTGGGATCGATTATCTTATTGATATCAAAGTCTTCGTCTAGTTTTTCGTTTTTCACTTCAACATCGGCGCCAAAGGTTCGCAATATATCGACGAGATTTTTGCCAATGGGGCTGCCGCACATATCAAAACCAATATTAAGGCCGGAAAGCAGTTTATTTTGCGGAAGATTGGTGCCTGTTCTTGCTCTAATAAGATCTTCAATCACGGCGATATTATTTTTTGTCAGAGACGAAACACTTATAACAAAATCGTTTGGATTTTCTATCTTTGCAAAAAGTGGAAAATCGGCGTTAAGAAGCTTATTATAGAAAACTTCCATCAAGTCTTTGCCACAAAAAACTTTTCCTTCCATACCAAATTTAGCGCCCGCAAAGTCTTCTTTGCGATGGCTCATTGTGCCAAAAACCCAGTTTCCACCTTTTCCTGTTATTGCTTTTTCGTATTCGGCAACATTTCTAATTGAACCGCCGTTTTGCACGCCCCAATAGATTAAGCCGCCGTCATTTTCAAAAATACCGGTCCGAATAAGGGTATCGGCAAAAATTGACATAGTTTTATAATGTTTACGATAGCAATCGACCGCAATGTTTACGGTATGGCCGTTTTTGCGGCCGGTTCTTTCGATAAGGACGGAAGCGTAAGCGAGAGCAAAAAGTGCCGATAGAAGGGGATTTTCTCGCCAAACAAGAGATCTGATATCATACCACATCACTTCGTTCCTCAAGGTTTTCTCCAATTCCGAATCGGGCTTTCTGACCTCGGCTAAAAGTTTTTTTGCGTCGTCATTTAGCTCGTTTTTTTCGGTTGTCGCTTGACTTAAAAGTTCCAGTTTGCGGCCAAAGGAGTCGGAACAATCAGGGCCGGCTTTTATTAATCCGAATTTTCGTTCAATTTTTTCAATTATTTTAAGAAGTTCCTTTTGGTTGCTAGAAAGTGGAGCCATAAATATCCTTTTTATTGTTTAAGAAAACTATAACAAATTTAGCTTTGCTTGTTTAGCAGTAGAAAGTCGTTTTTCCACTAAAATGTCTTTTTTAGCCTTGACAATCACCGGTTTTTTGATATATTAGACAGTTTTCAAAGTAACCAAAATATACGAAAACGAATCCGTCATAGGCGAAAACTAAATAAAAAATTCGTTCTTTTCATTAATTGTTAGCTCTTGCATTGATATGGAATTATCGCCGAAACAACAAGTTGTTGAGATCTTGAAGAATAAGCAAAAAATTCTTCTTTTAACGCACAAAAATCCCGATGGAGATGCAATCGGCAGCATTTTGGCATTATATTTATCTCTTAAAAAATTAGGGAAAGAAGTAATAGCGGTTTGCAATGATGCCGCTCCCTCAGTTTTTGATTTTCTACCCAATGTCAAAGAGATATCGCAAAATTTCGCAAACAGCCGCGACTTTGTTATTTCACTTGATATGTCAAAAACCAGAGCTGACAAGGTAATGTATAAGACAAACGGCGATAAGTTGGATATCATCATAACTCCTCGTGAGAATGGCCGTTTTTCGAAAGAAATGCTTTCTTTTTCGGACGGTTCTTTTCAATTTGAAGCAATAATCGTGCTTGATTCAACCGATCTTGAAAGAATCGGTTCTCCGTACGAGAAAAATCCCGAAGTGTTTTTTGATATTCCCGTCGTAAACATTGATCATCATGCCGGTAATGATCAATTTGGTAAAATCAACCTTATCGACATCACCGCTACTTCAACTTCGGAAATTTTGGTCTCGGTGTTGGAAGCTTTGACCGGCGATCCGAAATTTTTTAACGAAGATATTGCAACCTCTCTCCTGACGGGGATTATCACCGACACAAATTCTTTCCAAAACAACAACACTACCCCGAAATCTCTTACAATTGCGGCTCAACTCGTTGCTTCTGGCGGCCGTCAACAGGACATTATTAAAAATATTTATAAAACAAAACCTTTATCGACTTTGCGTCTTTGGGGCCGAGCGCTTTCCAGCCTTCGGGATGAAAGGGATTATCATTTTGTTTGGACGGTTTTACGAAAAAAAGATTATCTTGAAGTAAACGCCTCCGAAACAGAATCAAGCGGAGTTATAGATGAACTTTTAAAAACCGCTTCAGGCGTTGATTTTGCCCTTTTGCTATCGGAAAAAAACGGCGATGTTCACGGCTCTCTTCGGGCGACTAATAAAAACAAAGATGTATCACTGATTGCCAAGATGTTTAACGGCGGCGGTCATCCAATGGCGGCGGCTTTTCAGATAAATAAATCTTCTCTCGAACAATCATCGGCAATGATAATTCAGAAAATCAAAGATTTTCAACGGTCGCAAATCATAAATGACTAAGCATTGATTATTTTACTATTTTGGGGTATAAATAATAGGAATTATTAGCAAAGGGGAGAAACTGGCGCGAGGTATTACTTCGCTTACCAGCTGAAAGGATAAAATGGCAGACAAAAAAACTGCAAAGGCAGAAAAGGGTGATCTGGTTAAGAAATACCAGTCTCACAAAAATGACACGGGTTCAACCGAGGTTCAGGTCGCAATCTTAACTAAAAAGGTTTCCGATCTTACCAAACACCTAAAAGATCACAAGAAGGATTTTGATTCCAGACGCGGTCTTTTGATGATGGTTGGCAAAAGAAGAAGGCTTTTGAATTATCTTCGCCGAACAGACGAAGAAGGCTATGCAAAAATTATTGCCGATTTGGGACTTAAAAAATAAGTTAAGGGGTTAAGACAAAGCATCCGACCGGATGCTTCTCTTAGTTCATTAATAATTAATGGAGAGAATAGAGAGAGGCGAGAAGGGTATTGGGAAAACGTCTAAAGGTATCGTAGTTCGTTTCACTTAACGGTTAACGAACGAATATCGACTAACCAAGAACGAACAACCAATTTCGCTCCCGCTTCTTAGCTCTCCAAGGAAGGTTTTTTATGACAAAAAAACTGGAATTCCAAACTCGAACCTACGAGGTTGATTTTGGTGAAAAAAAATTAACGCTTGAAACCGGAAAGTTGGCCGGGTTGGCCGACGGCTCGATCACGGCGCGGTACGAAGACACGGTTGTTTTGGCAACTGCGGTCGTCGCTTCCGAACCGAAAGAGGGAACAGACTTTTTTCCGCTTTTAGTTGAATTTGAAGAGCGTTTTTATGCTGCTGGTAAAATTTCCGGTAGCCGTTTTATTAAAAGAGAGGGCCGTCCCTCTGATGCCGCCGTTTTGGCCTCTCGAGCGGTTGACCGGCCCATTCGTCCGCTTTTCCCCAAAAGCTACCGCAATGATGTGCAAATAATCATCACAGCTTTGTCTTACGACGGTTCAATTGAAATTGAGGTATTAGCATCAATTGCCGCTTCAGCCGCTTTGATGCAGACACAGGCTCCGTTTAGCGGTCCTATTGCCGCCGTTAATGTTGGAATGAAAAACGGCGAATTTATTTTAAATCCCAGCGAAGAGAAGGCCGAAGCTTCAGATTTAAATCTGACTTTTGCCGCCACGGCCGAGAGAATAATGATGCTAGAGACAGAAGCTTCAGAGGTTTCGGAAGAAAAAATTTTTGAAGCTATAAAATTTGGCCATCAAGCCATGCAGCCAGTAATTGAAATTCAAAACCAGATTGCCAGAGATCATCAGCGGGAAACTATACGTCAGGAAGAGGAAAAAGTTTTGGGTGTCCACGCCGAAATTTCCAATCTGATGCTTGATAAGATCAAAGATGCCTTAGCCGAGATGGATAAAGCTGTCCGCGAGGCGAAATTAAAAGCCTATGAAGAAGAGGCAATGAGCACTCTCGAAGGCGCTTACAAACAAATTGATATTAAAACCGCTTTTGCAAAAGCCGTCGAGAAAGAAATCAGAAGTGTTATTTTGGAAAAAGGGCTTCGTCCGGACGGCCGGGAAATGGAAGAAATCAGACCGCTTAATGTAGAAGTCGGTCTTTTGCCAAGACCGCACGGTTCGGCTCTTTTTACCCGTGGACAAACACAGGCCTTAACTGTTGCAACTCTTGCGTCCCCTGGTATGGAACAATTTATTGATACGATGGAAGGTGAATCAACCAAGCGGTTTATGCACCATTATAATTTTCCGCCCTATTCAACCGGCGAAGTCCGACCGATCCGCGGTACCGGACGACGGGAAATTGGACATGGCTATCTTGCCGAGAAAGCCTTAAAAAGAATGATTCCTGATTCCGATACTTTTCCTTATACCATTCGTTTGGTTTCAGAGATTTTAAGCTCAAACGGTTCAAGCTCCATGGCAGCCACTTGCGGTTCGACTTTGGCCTTAATGGATGCCGGCGTTCCGATTAAAAAACCGGTTGCCGGTATTGCGATGGGTCTTGTCACAAACGAAGACGCTTCGAAATATCGCGTTTTGACTGATCTTCAGGGGTTGGAGGATTTTGCCGGCGATATGGACTTTAAAGTTGCCGGAACCGCCGATGGCGTGACGGCTATCCAAATGGATACCAAAATCCATGGCTTAACCTACGATATTATCAAAGATACTTTTGCCCAAGCTAAAAAAGGACGAATGGAAATTCTTGAAACGATGCTTTCTGTTATTTCGGCTCCCAGAGAAACATTATCGAAATATGCTCCGCGCATTGAGGCTGTCAAAATTAATCCGGATAAAATCGGCGAGTTGATCGGGCCAGGCGGCAAAACCATCAAGAAAATTGTTGAAGAATGCGGCGGCAAGGAAGTAATTTCCATCGACATTGAGGATGACGGCACGGTAATGATCTCGTCAATCGATCCGGAAATGGGCGAAAAAGCAATCTCTATCGTCAAATCGATGACCAGAGAAATTGTTGCCGGAGAAATTTTAACCGGCGAAATCTTAGAGATCAAAAAAGATCGAATGTCCGGCAAAGAAATTGGTGCCATTATGAAAATAACGCCAAAACTTGACGGTATGATTCACATTTCTCAAATTGCTAATGAGCGAATAGAAAAAGTTTCAGATAAACTCAAAGTTGGTCAAATAGTGACGGCTAAAGTCTTGGAAGTCGATCCGGTTAAGAATAGAATCTCACTTTCGATGAAAGCTCTCTTGGACAACGGCCAGGACAGAGAATAAGAATATATATTATAGTTTGATAGAAAAAGCCCCGAAGAGGGGCTTTTTCTGTTGACAGGGTTAGCTAATTATAATATAATTATTGGTTCTGTTTAGATATTCCAACAGGACTTAGGGGGGACAGGGATATGCTGTCTTGGAAAGGCCCAAAAGGCCTTGGCGAACAGCGGCGCTTTATGCCGCATGCCGGAGTGTTTGTGGAAGCGGAGGCCAAAATCCTCTTGCTTCACCGAGTATCGGGAGATTTCATGGGAGGAACATGGTGCATTCCCGGAGGAAGGGGTCTTGGCCAGCCTGTCGAATCGCCAGAGCAAGGAGCGATTCGAGAGCTCAAGGAAGAGACAAGGATCGAAATAGGGATTATTGGGCTCCAATTCTTCGATCGGGCATGGATCGAAGATTATATGGAGCGAGGGGATGTTAAATACAGTATGTATAGACTCCCGCTTACTACTATTCCCAAAGTGACCATGGATAAACACCACGACGGGTTTGCCTGGGTTACGCCCGAGACGGCGCTGGAAATGAAGTTGATGCCGTTCGGGGCCGAGTGCATAATGCGTTATGCGGCTCGCCGCCGCTAGCTTATCCGGTCCACACCCAAGTTTGAAGGGGGTTTAAATAACTTCGGTGTGGCATCGGTCAAAGTGATTAATTCTGAATTTGAATTACAATTAATCTCTTTGATTCGGTATCTAGTGTAAATTTCAGAAGATTCTCAATGATCGTCGATTTCTTTACTGAAATTTCTGATTGCTCGTCGAGTTCCCTCTGTCACTCCGTCTCTCCGTTACTTGCCAACCCATTGACAACTCTTTTCAAATTTGGTATGATCTATTTAGATTTGGAGACGGACTCGTACTATATATAATAGCGAATTTTGACTTTCATCTATTTTCATATTTAGCTTAATGGACGATTTGATTAAAAGAAAAGAGCTCGACAATATCGGCGATCAGGTCCGATCTTGTTCTCAGTGCAAATTATCAGAGACGAGGACACAGGCTGTTCCGGGTAGCGGCGATTTCAACGCGGAAATAATGTTTGTAGGTGAAGCTCCAGGAGCCAACGAGGATCAAAAGGGCGTGCCCTTTTGCGGTGCCGCCGGTAAGTTTCTAGATGAAATGCTAAAAAGTATTGGGCTTGATCGTGATAAAGTTTTTATAACTAATACCGTGAAATGCCGTCCGCCGGAAAACCGCGATCCAAAAGACGATGAAAAAGCGATCTGTCGTCCCTATCTTGAAAAACAAATCGAATTAATAAAACCGAAGATCATAATTTGTCTTGGGCGCCATGCCGCCGCTTCGATGTTGCCGGGAATGCCGGGAATTTCCAAAATTCACGGCAAGGCCCTAAAACGCAAAAATGGCATCATTTATCTGCCGCTTTATCATCCGGCCGCCGCTCTGCACAATGGCGGACTCCGGCAAACTTTGATTAACGATTTTATGAAGATTAAACCGCTTTTGACCAAGCTAAAAGCTGAAAATGAAAAGCAAAAAGAAAACCAAGAAGAATTTAAACAAGAAAAACTGATTTAGAAATTTCTAATTATATTATATTTCTAAATCCTAATTATCAAAAATTAAAAAATTAAGAACTAAAATTAAGAATTATTATTTATGGAAAACACGAACACACAAAAAACAAATTTAGCCGCAAATTCTGTGGCAATGAGTGCCTTAGAGAAAGCTTTGCATGGAGACGGAGTCACTTCTCGTTATGACAAAAGAGATCAACAAGAAAAGCGCTATCCCCAAAAGCAAAAACCGGAGGCACACAGATATAACAATGAGCCTCGCCACACTGCTCAAACTAGACCGGCCCAAAAAAATGAAGAGCCTCGCTATACAGCCCAAACTGTTGATCCGAAGGCCATGAGCTCGAAATTTTTCTACGAGCCAAAACTAAAAATTATTCCGCTTGGCGGTGTTGAGGAAACCGGCGGCAAAAACTGCACGGTGATTGAATACAAAAACGACATCGTTATTTTGGATATGGGTTTTCAATTTCCGGATGAAACGATGCCGGGCGTTGACTATGTTATCCCCGATGTAACTTATTTGGAACAAAATAAATCCAAGATCAGAGGTTTATTGATCTCTCATGGTCATCTTGACCACATTGGGGCAATTCCTTATGTCTACGAGCGTATCGGCGCACCGACAATTTATGGTTCACCTCTTTCGCTAAGTATTATTAAATCAAAACTTGAGGAATTTGGTCTCGACCGTATGGCAAAACTTTCGCCAATCAAACCGGGTGAAGATATTCTTCAGCTTGGCGTCTTCAAGGTCTCAACTTTTCGGCTGACGCACTCAATCCCGCAAGCGATGGGTATTTGCATTGAAACTCCTGAAGGCCTAGTTGTAAATACCGGCGACTTCAAGTTTGATCATACTCCGGCCGATAAAAAACCGGTTGATTTTTCCGCCCTTGCTATGATCGGTGCTAAAAAACCGCTGGTAATGCTTGGGGAATCAACGAATATTGAAAAACCAGGTGTCTCTATTTCAGAAAAAGAAATCGAAGATTCGCTGATGTCTATTATGGAAAATGCCGAAAATCGAATTTTTGTTTCGACCTTTTCAACGCAAATCTCGCGAATTCAGCAAATTTTGAACATTTCACACAAACTAAATCGTAAAGTCTGTTTTGTCGGCAGAAGTATGAAGACAACCGTGGAGATCGCCATTTCGCTGGAAGCTCTCATTGTGCCGAAAGATACGATGCTTGATGTCAAAGATCTAAATAAATATCCTGATAACCGAATTGTTATCATCTGCACCGGTTCGCAAGGTGAGGACAACGCTGCACTCACAAGAATTGCCACCGGCGAAGATCGCCAAGTCAAGATGAAAAAGGGCGACTTAGTCATCCTTTCTTCCTCTCCAATTCCGGGTAACGAGCGATCTGTCTCAGCATTGATGGATAACCTTTTCCGTGCCGGTGCGCAGGTCATCTATCAAAAATTAATGGATGTCCATACCTCCGGTCACGCCAATCAGGAAGACTTGAAACTTATGTTGGCCTTGATTCGGCCGCAATATCTTATTCCGGTACATGGCGAGCGTCATAAATTGATGCTTCATTGCCGTATTGCAAGAGATATGGGTATTGTCGATGAAAACCATTGTTTGGTGGGCGACGACGGTCAAGTTATTGAATTTTCCAAGGGTAAGGGCGAAGTTACAAACAAACGGGTCCCTGCTTCCTATGTTATGGTTGATGGTCTTGGTGTCGGTGATGTCGGCAATATTGTTCTTCGTGATCGAAAAGCCATGGCTCAGGACGGAATTTTTGTAATCATTGTCACGGTTGACCATGAAACTAATCAAATATTAACTTCACCGGATATTATTTCCCGCGGTTTCATCTATATGAGAGAAAGCGAGGAGCTGGTGCATAAGGCCAGAGCCGAGGTTAAAAAAATCTTTCAAAAAAATGCTAAACCTCAAGGTTCTCCGAAAGCCGACTGGACGACGGTGAAACAAAGACTTCGAGATGAATTGGGCGAATTCCTTTTCCGCGAAACGGAGAGACGTCCGATGGTCATACCGGTTGTGATTGAAGTCTAAGGTCAAATTAAATCCACAGAAATTAATCTTTCTTATATTTTCTCGTCCCTCCGAAGCTTTAGCGAAGGGGGATGGTCATACCGGTTGTGATTGAAGTCTAATAATATATAAATGAAAAGCGCCCTTGGGGCGCTTTTCATTTTGTATTGAAAGCAATTGGCAAATAAGATACTCTGCGATTAAGGGAGGAGCACATCAAATGTTGGCTTTAAGAACTGCAGTGTTGGCATTGGCAATAATAGCGTTGATAATCCAGATCCTTTTCTCTATATGGCATAGAAGAAAAGCAAAAGCATCTCTGGCCATCCTTGTGAGAGGATTTGTGACTACATCAATGCTTCTTATTGCATTTATGTCAGTTGTCGGCTTGATGAATAGTCGAGATAGTGCAATGCAGACGATCGGAATAAGCTTGATTTTAGCCGGACTGGTTCTTCGCATCTGGGCTCAGATCATGCTATTCCAATTTTGGTCTGTCGATGTTTATGTCGACAGTTTCCATAGGCTAATAACGACCGGGCCATACCGCGTTTTGCGGCATCCGATGTATACAGGGTACGGTTTAATTGGTCTAGGGACTGTCATCCTAACCCAAAATGTTGCAGTTGCATCTGTTTGCTTAATTGCTCTTGTACTTATATGGATACGAGCATTAGAGGAAAGCGGTGCACTCGATCAGCAATTTGGAGCCGATTTCCGGCGATGGTCTAACGGGCGGTGGATGTTATTTCCGCCGATCTATTTGATTCTCAGTAGGAGTAAAGGTAAAGAATGAAAACTGCTCTTCGCATCTGTCTTGGCATCGTCTTTCTGGTCGTCATCACGATCATGATCCTCAGCTCCAGCGATTTAGGGGAAATCAGGTCGGGATGGCAATCACTCGGCGATGCGCTCCAGTCAACATCACAGGCGGTCTTTATGACCACTGAGCCAACGGTTTCGCCGTATTGATCGTATGCTGGCAGTATATCAATGGAGGTAATCTGGTATACTGCATTGGCCAGATAAATTAAAGTTTAATTTATCTGGCCTTTTTTATTGCAAGCGCTTTTATTTTCAATTATAATTACTCTTGAGAAAGAATGCGTTAGCATTCCAATTTAATGTTATTCTCCGCGGAGGGAGTAAATGGGCAGAAAAAGGATACATCCAAAAAACAAACCACACAAAAAATGGTATCAAAAGGAAAATGATTGGGGGGACAATGTGTTTGATTGGTCTTTGGGTTTGAAGTCAGAGACTTGGCGCGTGATTTTTTCTCTCTTTATTATCATAATGGCCATAACGCTGTTTCTTGGTTTTGTCGGCAAGGCCGGCATCCTGGGGCAGTTTTTTGCCGGTTCTTCGAAAAAACTTTTCGGCTCATTTGACGCTTACATTTTCGATTTGGTTTTTCTCTATATCGGCGTTATTTTATTGAAACCGAAAAAGGAATATCGAATGGCCGAATTTGTCGGCTTGTTCCTTTTAATAATTTCCATTCCGGCTTTTTTGCACCTTTTTATTCCTGAAGAGGTTGCCAAAGAAGCGGCGGCCGTCGGCCAAAATGGGGGCTGGATCGGATACGCAATTTCCACTCCCTTGAGAATGGCGATTGGTCTTTTTCCGACCTTTCTTTTCTGCGTTGCTCTAATTGGTGTCTCGTTGCTTATGATTTTTGATATTTCACTCCTTGAATATCTCGGCCTTAAATCAAAGGAGGACGAAGAGAAGGGAGGCCATCTCAATGTTAATCAAAACGAAGCCCGAGTCTCTGTATTTGAAATTGTAAAAAGAAAAATTAATTCAATGAAAAAACCAAGGCTCGAAGAATCCAAGGCACCCGTCGTTGAGGTTTCGGCTGAGAAAACTGCCGCTAAAAAAGACACCAATTGGCAATATCCGTCAATCGAATTGTTGAAAGAGTTAGATGAGGTTGCTGATCCAGGCAACATTTATAAAAGCGCCGAAGCGATCCAAAAATGTCTCCACACTTTTAATATTAATGTTGCCTTGGGCGATGCCAATGTCGGACCGACGGTAACTCAATACACTTTAAAACCAAACGATGGCGTCAAACTAAATCAGATAGTTGCTCGTCAAAATGATCTAGCGTTGGCTTTGTCTGCAAAGAGCATTAGAATTGAAGCGCCTATTCCCGGAAAAAACGCAGTTGGCGTGGAAATCCCGAATAAAAAGCAAGCCAAAGTTACTTTGCGGGAAATACTTTTGGCCAATCAATTTAAGGTCATCAAAAGTAGACTTGCTATTGCGTTGGGACGAGATGTAGCTGGCGAGCCGGTGGCAATCGATCTTGAAAAGATGCCTCATTTGTTGATTGCCGGTTCTACCGGATCGGGAAAATCGGTCTGCATCAATTCAATTATTGTCACCTTGCTTTTCAATAATGCGCCTGAAGATTTACGATTGTTGTTGGTTGATCCAAAGAGAGTTGAGCTAACTTGCTACAATGAAATTCCTCATTTGCTCACTCCGGTCGTGACAGAGGTGGATAAAACTGTCTCTGCTTTGAAATGGGCGGTTTGGGAAATGGAAAGACGATATCGTATTTTTTCGGAGCAAGGTAAAAGAAATATTACCGCTTACAATGCGGCGCCGGGACCGGAAGGAAAAATGCCTTACATTGTCATTATTATTGATGAATTGGCTGACCTTATGGCAACTTCGTCCAAGGAAGTGGAAGCTTCGATCGTTCGTTTGGCTCAAATGGCTCGGGCAACCGGCATCCATCTGGTAATTGCCACCCAGCGTCCTTCCGTTGATGTCTTAACCGGTTTGATTAAGGCTAATATAGCTTCTAGAATTGCATTTGCTACCGCTTCTCAGGTCGATTCTAGAACCATTCTTGATATTTCCGGTGCCGAAAAATTGCTCGGTTTTGGCGATATGCTTTTTATGGCGGCCGGTGTTAAGCCAAAACGCATTCAGGGTTGTTTTGTCTCCGATCCGGAAATTGAAGATCTGGTTCAATTTTTGAAAGACGCTTCAGAACCTCAGTACGAAGATTCTATTTTGACTTTTGGTGCTAGCCGTAGCAACGGAGGCGGCGGCGATGGATCAGCCGAAGACGAACTTTATAATGAGGCTATGGAAACGATTGTTAACGCCGGTAAAGCTTCTGCTTCTTTGTTGCAACGCCGTCTAAAAGTCGGTTATGCTAGAGCAGCTCGATTGCTTGATATTCTCGAGGAAAATGGAGTAATAGGACCGGCGGATGGTGCCAAACCTCGTGATGTTTTGGTTTCCGGCAATTTTTCGTCCTTTAATGATGTTAATGATAATTTCAACGATAATCAAAATAATCAATTTTCTTAAATGGTAAGCGGTTTTATAAAAAGAAAAATTAATACCGGAAAATCTCTTGGCGAATTCTTAAAGGAAAAGCGTATTCAAAAAGAGATGTCTTTGGAAGATGCCGAAACCGCTTGTAAGGTCAGAATTAAATATCTGGCCGCGCTTGAGAAAGGCAACTGGAAAGCTATGCCAACTTTGGTTTATACTCGTGGCTTTGTTTTGGCCTATGCCAAATGTCTTGGAATTGACTCAAAAGAGGTTGAAGATCTTTTTTGGAATGAATACGGTTTTATCGATGGACAAAAAGGCAGCGATTTGAGCTACAAAAAATTGTTGGATTATAAAAAGGTTAAAGTAACACCCAAATTAATCGCTTACACGGTTTTTGCTTCTTTTCTTTTAATAATGTTCGGATATATTGCCTATCAAATCGTGAGTTTTGCCGGTAGCCCTAACCTGCGTTTAACAACGCCTCACAACAATTCGATAGTTGACACTGATTCCGTCGATGTCAAAGGAACTACGGACAGTGATATTTATCTTACAGTAAACAACGAAACAGTACCCGTGACAACCGACGGTCATTTTGCTACAAATCTTAAACTTCAACGGGGAATTAATGTTGTCCGGGTTAAAGCCATTAACCGAGCAAAAAAGGAAACCAGCGAGGTTTTAACCATTGAGTATAAGCCACAGACGGCCCTTATCGACTTGAGAACAAACCGGTGAAAAAATTTTAATTTCTGATGATTAACAACCAAGCATCGATAATTTAATACGAATTAAGAATTAGAAATTAGAATTTAACTCAAAGGATTGCCATGGCAAAGAAAGCTGAAGCTGAAGAGGGGCAAAAACAAAAAGCTGAAAACAACGGAAAAAGTGAAGCGTTAAAAGCGGCGCTTCTGTCAATAGAAAAACAGTTTGGCAAAGGCTCAATAATGACATTGGCGGACTCTACTCCGCTCAAAATCGATGCTGTCTCGACGGGCTCTTTCTCTCTGGATCTGGCTTTGGGAATTGGCGGATTGCCAAGAGGCAGAGTCATCGAGATATTTGGGCCGGAATCTTCTGGTAAGACGACACTGGCAATTTCAACAATTGCCGAGGCGCAAAAAACGGGCGGTAGTTGCGCTTTTATTGATGCAGAACATGCCTTTGATCCCGAGTACGCCAAAAACTTAGGCGTCGATCTCGATAATTTGTTAATTTCCCAGCCGGATACCGGTGAACAAGCTCTGGAGATTTGCGAAACTCTTGTTCGATCCAATGCTTTAGACGTCATTGTCGTTGATTCTGTCGCCGCTTTGGTCCCGCGCGCCGAAATTGAGGGAGAGATGGGAGATTCGATGATGGGTGTTCAAGCGCGCCTTATGTCTCAAGCCTTGCGCAAATTGACTGGCGCCGTTTCGAAATCAAAAACTATACTCATTTTTATCAATCAGATAAGGATGAAGATCGGCGTTATGTTTGGCAATCCTGAAACGACAACCGGTGGAAACGCCTTAAAATTCTATTCTTCCGTTCGTCTTGATATCCGACGCAAAGCGGCACTCAAAAAAGGCGACGATACGGTTGGTAACAATGTGGTTGTAAAAGTTGTTAAAAATAAAGTGGCTCCGCCTTTCAAAACGGCTGAATTTGACATTATGTACGGCAGCGGCATTGATTATGAGGGCGAAATCTTGGATCTAGGTGTGAAATTTGGCGTTGTCGACAAGGCTGGTTCTTGGCTTTCTTATAATGAAGAGAAATTAGGCCAGGGCAAAGAAGGAGCGAGAGCGTTTTTGAAGAAAAACCCAGATATGACGGCCGAAATTAAGGAAAAGATTTTGGACAAAATAAAAGAAGTAAAGGAGGCGGAATGACAGAAACCGAGGTAGAAACAAAAGATCCCAAAGAAGTCGAAAGAGACAGTAGAATTTATCAAAGAGTGCAAGAGTTGTTAGCTATTAGCGGCGATCCTCTTTACTGCGGCGAAGCGATAAGAAGGATTGTTGAGGAAGAAGAAAGCCAAATAGAGAATCATTGAAAAGGTTATGAAGAAAAAACCGCTTGAATACGCTTTGTATTTGCTTGAACTTCGGGATCGCAGCGTCAAGGAAATCGAGCGAAAGATGACAGAAAAGGAATATACTGCTGATGATATTGAGAAATCAATTAATTTTCTACTCGATAAAGACTTTTTAAACGATGAGAGATTTGTTGAAAATAAAATAAAACAACTGAAACTTCGGGGGCAAGGCAAGTTTAAAGTAAAATTTAGTCTCGGCCGGTATGGATTGGCAAAAGAACTAATTGATGAGAAAGTAAACGATATTTCTGAAACCGAGGAGTTTGAAAATGCCAAAGAATTAGCACAGAAACTAATCAAAAAGAAAAAGATTGAGCCGGAAAAAAGATATGAAAAAGTAGGAAGATTTTTGGCAGGAAGAGGGTATTCTATAGAAGTGGTCAAAAAGGTGCTTGATAAATTACTCAAAAATTCCTAATTTCTATTTCAAAATTTAGTTCAATTATTAATGCTTAATTATAAAACATTAAAAATTGATTAGGAATTAAAAAATAAAAATTAAAAAATTGTTTTAAGGAGGGTTAGTGGCGAAGAAAAAACCGTTTATACTTTGGTTTAAAGATATTCACAAAGAAGACGTGGCTTTGGTTGGCGGAAAAGGCGCCAATCTTGGTGAACTAACAAACGCGGGCATTCCGGTCCCTCCCGGTTTTTGCGTGACGGCGGAGGCCTATTATTATTTTTTGGAAAAGACAGGCATAAAGGTGAAACTAGCCAAGGATCTGAAAGGTTTAAATCCTGAAAATAACAAGAAACTAAATGCCGTTGCCAAAGATATCAAAAAAACCATTCTAAAAGCCAAAATGCCCGATGATCTTGCAAAGGAGATTAAGGAAGCATATCGCAAACTCGGGGGCTTTCCCGTGGCAGTTCGTTCCAGCGCAACTGCCGAAGATCTTCCTGATGCTTCCTTTGCCGGACAACAAACAACTTATCTGAATGTGCAGACAGCTGGTGATGTTGTCGATTCTGTCCAAAAATGTTTTGCCTCTCTTTTTGAAGCGAGAGCGATCTATTATCGTGTAGTTCAGAAATATGATCATTTAAAAGTCGGACTCTCTGCGCCGGTGCAGAATCTTGTTGACTCCGATGTGGCCGGTATTTTGTTTACCGAAGATCCGGTTGAGGAAAATCCTGATCATCTGGTAATCGAGGCCGGTTGGGGGTTGGGAGAAGCAACTGTTCTTGGGGAAATAAATCCCGATCGTTATGTTATCGATAAAAAGGAAATGAAGATTCTAAGCAAAGAGATCAGCGAACAGAAATGGCAGATAGTCAAAAACGGCGAAAGAGGAGACAAACACATCGCCGTTCCCAAAGACAAACAGAAAGCACAAAAAGTATCAGACGAGCAAATTCTCAAATTGGCGGAAATAGGCCTAAAGATCGAAAAACATTACGGCAAACCACAGGATACCGAGTGGGCGATAGAAGACGGCAAAATATATTTTGTCCAATCAAGGCCGATCACAACATTGGGCAAAGCGTCAAGCGAAAAGCGTCAAGAGAAAAATCAAGAAGAATCGCTAATCGCTAATCGCTCAACGAATAATGAAGTTATCCTTAAGGGCGCGGCCGCTTCTTTGGGAACAAAGAGCGGACCGGTTAAAATCATTCATAAACCAACTGAAATAGACAAGGTTAATCAAGGCGATGTGCTCGTCACGGAAATGACAACGCCCGATTATGTGCCGGCGATGAGAAAAGCGGTTGCTATTATTACCGATACTGGCGGACGCACTTGTCATGCTGCCATCGTTTCCCGCGAACTTGGAATTCCTTGCGTTGTCGGAACGGGCACCGCAACACATATCTTAAAAAATGGTCAAGTTGTCACGGTTGACGGCGCTCAAGGATTGGTCTACAAGGGAAAAATCAAGAATCAATCGTCAGAAAACAATAATCAATTGCAAACAACACCGGTCGGTTCCGGCAGCCAGATCGTCGAAGAAATTCCTATAACTGGCACCAAAGTCTATGTAAACTTAGGCGAGCCTCATCTTGCCGAAGAGGTAGCTAAGCAACCGGTTGACGGTGTTGGTCTTCTTCGAGCAGAGTTTATGATTGCAAATCTAGGCGAACATCCAAAAGCAATGGTCGCGGCCGGTAGGGCCGACAAATATGTTGATGCCTTGGTCGAAGGGCTAAAAACAATTTCACAAGCTTTTGCTCCAAGACCGGTAGTTTATCGGGCAACTGATTTTAAAACAAATGAATACAGGGGCTTAAAAGGCGGAGAAAAATACGAGCCGGTCGAAGATAATCCAATGATTGGCTACCGCGGCGCCTCACGATATATTGCCGAGCCGGAGATGTTTGCTCTTGAACTTAAAGCAATCAAAAAAGTTCGCGAAGAATACGATCTTAAAAATCTTTGGATGATGGTTCCTTTTTGCCGTACTACCAACGAAATGTCAGATGTGATGAAATTAATAACAGATGGAGGATTAAGGCAGGGACCGGATTTTAAGATTTGGATGATGTGTGAAATTCCCTCAAATGTAATTCTTCTTGAAAAATTTATTGCCCTTGGCATCGATGGAGTCTCTATTGGCTCTAATGATTTGACCCAATTAACACTCGGCGTTGACAGGGATAACCAGACGCTTGCTAAACTATTCGACGAGCGCGATGAAGCCGTCCAACTTTCGATTGAATATGTGATAAAAACTTGCCGCAAACATAACGTTACCTGCTCGATTTGCGGACAAGCGCCAAGCACTTATCCGGAGATAACAGAGATGATGGTAAAGGCTGGCACTACGAGTGTTTCCGTCACTCCAGATATGATTATCCCAACTAGAAAACTTATTGCTTCCGTCGAAAAAAGATTGTTGCTCAAAAATATCATAGATCGCTAGATTACTAGAAAAATAAGCGCTAATATGATAATCTGTTGTCAATCTCAGCACACTTTTGTGCTTCCATAGTTTTCGTCACTGTAAGGGGGTGAAAAGATGACGGAGCGTATAGCGAACATTTTGAAATACTTCGGATGGGTTTTGATTGAGGTATTATTTGTTTCTGATGGTATTGAAAAAGAAGATTTGCCTTTATTTCATCAGGCAAAAGTGACTATCCTAAGGCCAGAAAGAAATATCATTTCTCTTTCCTGGATAGAGGACGGGCGCAAGAGATTCGTAAGGATATTGGCAAGGCGTTCCGAATCGTTTGAATGTTTTGCTAATCTTCTACAGCCTTTCGGTCAATTTCCGTACATGATAGCTTTCGGATTGGACGAACTGGAGTATCTTCCGCAGTTTTTCAACCCGAGAAATCTTCCTGCCAAACCAGAGCAACCCGTGATCGTCCACTGGGATGATGATAAAGGAGATTTTCATCAGATTGCATTTCTGACAATTCCGGAATAGAGAGAGGAGATTGACTTGACTGACAAGCAGTATGATCCAGACCCCGACGGTTTGGATATCATTGTCGGCGCCGCCAAGACGCTGGCATGGCTTGCACTTATCATCGGTGGCGTTTGCTTTTGTGCAGACGGCGCCGATAACGCGCCTTGGGCGCCCCGACCATCGGTCGCGGGCGCCCTCGTACAATTACCAATAATTTATTATATTAAGCCACTTCTTTCTGCAATATAGAACGATCGTCCAATATCATAGAAAATTATTGGTTAGATCAACGAAAGTGCTATGACACCGGCTACTATTAGGCCAATTGCTAAATATTGGTGCAAAGTTAATTTTTCCTTATAAAAAATTCTTCCGTAAATCGCTACTACCAAAGGGCTAGCCGAAGATAGCGCAACGACTACGCTTAAATTGGACACTCGTGCTCCCTGATAATAACAAAGCGACCAAAGGGTCATCATTAAAGCTAGTGGAATTATAAAATAAAAAGCCTTTTTATTGTTAATTTTCAAATCGGTTTTCTCTTTTCTAATCAAAGAATAGGCGACAGGAATGGCACCGGCTTCAATGATCAAGGCCGCAAGGTAGGGTCCTAATTCTTTGGCGGAAAATCTCGATAAGATGTACCAGATGCCCCATCCCAATGCAGCGATCAAGGCATAGGGAATGCCACTTTTCATTTTTAAAAGTTGTGAGGATTTAAACTCTTTGAAATTTACAGAGATTAATATTACTCCCGACACAATTACTAAAATCGAAAGGATTTGCAACGGTGTCACGGATTCTTTCAAAAAGATTGTTGCAAGGATAAGTGTCACGAGGGCATAAGAAGAGGAAACGGGAGCGATAACTCCGACTTTGCCGATTGCCATTGCCCGGTAAAAGAAATACATTGGAATATAGCCGATTAAGGAAAGAATCAGCGTATAAACAATGAAGACCAGCGAGAAATTTGATTGACTTAGAGTAAACAAAAGAATGACCAATAAAAACAAGCTGTCAAAGACATTGCGATAAAAAATTGTTTTGTTGGTTCCCAACTCTCTGGAGGGAATCTTGACAAAAGAGTTGGCCAATCCGCCAAAAATAAGCGCGCCCAACCCAAACACGATGCCAAGCTGCAGACTACTCATTTGTTTTCCTTTTTGCTAAATAATCGGCGTATTCCCTAAGCCATGGCCAACATTTTTCTTTAAACTTTGGTTTCAGGCGGTTATGTAATTCTTTGAGCATTCCAAAAAGCGGCGGGTAATTTTTGACCGCTTTATTCGGATAGGGTGCGATTAATTCCGGATGATCAAAACATTCGGATCCCAAGCAAAGCATATGATTTATGCCTTCGATTTTATCAAGCGCTTTGATATATCTAGCCTCATCTGTTATTGCGTCTTCATATTCATGCCAAAGATTGTATATTTCTGTTCCCGACTTTTCTGGTAAAATATCCCTGATTTTTTCAATGGCCTCTTTTTCGGCTTTATGTTTTTCTTCCTTCGTTTTAATGCCCCAAGCGATCAAAGAATAGTCCGTATCGCCGGCCAAGGCTTCAACCAAATCGTGGACTAGAGCAATTTTCATACTTTTTAATACATCGACTTTCAGATCTAACTCTTCGGCGACGATAAAAGAAAGAAGAGCCACATTCCAGGAATGTTCGGCGCTGGATTCCTTTTTCTTCATTTCTTTCGTGTTTAAATAACGCTTTGTTTTTTTAAGCTTAAAGGCAATAGTCATAAAGTCGAGGATTTTTGCTAATCTTTTTTCTTCATCAAGGTTTAATTTATAACCGGTATCATAAATCTTTTTCCAATGCCAGCCAATCTCTTGGAACCCTGACTCTTTCCTATTTTGGATTATAGTATAAAGCGGTTTTAACTCAGGATAATTCTCAACTACTTTATGCGCATATAAGCCCATTACGTCAGGGTCATGAAAAGATTTGCTTCCCGAGTTTATCATATGAGTTTGAGATTCCAGTTTGTCCATTGCTTTGGCAAACTTTGCTTCTTTTGTTTCCGCTTTTTCATATTCATACCAAAGACACTCTATTTCCTTGCCGGAGGTGAGAGGCAAAGTCTCACCAATCTTTTCCATGGCTGATATTTCTTTTCTGTTTTTAACCTTACTACTTCTTAAGCCTTTTATTACGAGCAGACTAGCGACATCTCCGGCGATTGCTTCAACAAGATCATGGGTTAAAGCAATTTTTAATGATTTCAAGAGATTAATGTTAAATTTAAATTCCGTCATCATTACCAAACAAAAAACAGCCAAACTCCAGGAGTGATCAGCACTTGTCTCCTTGCGCTTCATCTGTTTAACTCCAAGCCAACGCTTTGTATTCTTTAGTTCTTCAGAGATTTCTAAAAAGTTAAAAATCTTTTTTATTTTGTCCGATGATTTGGTCATTTTCTGATTTGATAATATAGTGTTTATTCTTTAACGATAGCAAAGTAATTTAAAATTAAAAAGGCTTCTTAGGGTTGATATAATTTGCCTTATTTATTTTAATAAGATTAGGCAAATCCACAAATCTGGGAGATTATATGCCACTGTCGAGGTCGGAAATTATGCAGGCGGCCGAGAAGGAGATCGGCGAACAATTTCCGGAACACAGGATTGTGTCAGACTACACATACATCACCGGGGTAGATTTCCGCCGGTGGTGCAACTATCGACCGATGTATATGGTCGAGGTTAAGGTAGAAGATCAGAACGGACGAGTCAGTTTTGCTGATGTGCTCGTGTGTTCGCGGTGCGGAAAAACGGAGGTGATTGCCGGCAGAAATCAGAATACAACACAGGCGGCCTAGCAGCAGGTGTCCGTCTCGTCTGTCCCTCGCCCTTCTTTGTCGGGCGAGGGACATTCCTTTTTGGCTAGTTTTCTGTTTCTAGCCCTAAAATAGTCAGAAACTATAAATCTCCTGTTTTAAACAGTTCAAAATATTTTTGCTCTGATTTGGGGCGACGAAGGTAATAAATCCTCCTCCGTCGCCCTAGACGATTATGCCGGTGTTGCCACCGCCATCGGTGATTTGTCACGAGAGATTTTGGTTGGATGATTGCAGATTGGGCATTCCGAATCCCGTGCATCATAACGAATGCCACATTTGGGACATTGCACGTCACCATCTAAGATTTCGCGATCCTCTTTGTTATCAGACAACCTTGTACTCCTCTCTCTTTGGCCCAGAGCAAAAGCGCTCAAATTGTTAAAATTATATCAACAAAGAAATCCACTGTCAGCCCTCCAAATTGTGGACAATTGAATAGAATAAAAAATACACAAATTTATCCCAAATTTACCGAGTCTTTCTCAAGGGGGCGTTTTTCCCTCATCGTGAATTTAAAGAGATGACTATTTTTCTCTCGATCTTTCATTAAATGCTCAAATATTTGGATTAGTACCGGTTCATCTTGAAGGTAGGGCATAGCGTATTTCGTTGATGAAATTATATCGTCATAAGAATTAGCACCATGATACCAATTAATTTTTTTAGAAATATTGTGCTGGATATTGTAGCTTAACTTATCGAGGGCTTTTGCTATTTTTGCCTCTATTGTTTTGCCTTCGTCATATTCTTTCCAGAGATCTTTAAATTCAGTTTCCAAATCTGATGGCAACTTGGCAAAAATCCTGTCCGCTGCTTTTTCTTCCTGTACTTGCTTTAAGTCCTTGCCGGCTTTGGTCGGAACCCAGTCATCGCCGGTATATATTTCGATGAGATCATGAATCAAGATTATTTTTAAAGTTCTTAAAGTGTCAAATTTATTTTCAAATTCTTTTTCCAAAGATAAAAGCATCATTGCTACATACCAAGAATGTTCGGCATCGTTTTCTCTGCGCTTTTTATCGGAAAGATAGGGGATGCGTTCAACTAATTTAAGCTTTTCTATTTCTTTCAAGAATCCAAAGATTTTAGTGAGTCGTTGATCCATTAGCGATATTCGTCAATTAGATGTTTTTTCTCATCGGGGTCATCTTTGGGCCTAATTGGTTTTAATATTGGTGGTTCTCGTCTTTCCGGCTTATCGCCAACTTTTTCGGTTTTAGGAACTGGTTTTATTAGCTGGTCTCGAGTTGGATCAAAGGGAGGCAATCCTTCCATGGTTTCCTTAAATATAGTTAGTTAATTCTTTTAAATCGCTAATCAAAATGTCCGGTTTCAATTTTGATAGTTCCGTTTTGTTGTAAAATCCAGTCGTAATACCGCAAGAAAAAACTCCTGCATTTTGTGCTGCCAATATGTCGTTTATATGATCGCCGATATAGATAGATTCATCAGGTTTTGTTTTTAATTTTTCCAAACACTCCCGGATGCATTTTTCTTTTCCCTTATCCTTATCCGATTGAATGATCAGTTCAAATTTGATGTCTTTGTTGGCCTTATTTTGCATAGTTTTTTTAAGAACTTTGTCGCTGCAACTCGTGACGATACAAAACTTTTTACCTTTTTTCATCCATTCTTTAAAGATTTCCGGATAAATTACCTTGAGGGCAGGGTAGTATTTGTTTACATATTTCACAATTAATTTTCCAATCTTGTCCACTGATAAATCTGAATAATTCCACTCTTTTAGCCACTTTGCATTTGTGGAAATATTACTGCCCCAGATTTCTTTTTCAGTATGGTTATCCATCTTTAGGCCGTGATTCTTTTCTAAATCTTGGCGAACCCTCAGCATTGCCTCCATCGAGTCGGCAAGCGTAAAATCAAAATCGAAAATAAGGAGTTTGATATTTTTCATCCGGTTAAAACTTTAGTTCTTTAAAGTTATGAAGATCAATTCCGTACTGTCGGAAAATTTTTACATGGCCCTGATGGCCAAAATCTTTGCCATAAAATCCCAAAAGCTTTAAGCCTTTTTCTACGCTTTTTTTGCTTTTAGCTTCTATTTCCAGAAGGGTGGGAATCATCGGCCATTTGTCAATTTTAAATTCGATATCGTCTAAAACAAAAATCTGACTCTGGTTTTCCTGATAATACTTATCAAAATAAAAATCAAGCTTAGAGATCATTTCATAAGTCTTCTCAAAATCATCAACAATAACTTCCAGTTCTTCCGTTCCCGTCACAGAATTATCGTTTCGTTTTTTGTAGCAAAGGGTCGTTTTCTTCCCATTGGTTCTCAATCGAATCCATTGATGGCTATGATCGGGACGAATATCAAAGACCCAGCGCCTATTTAGCTCGGCCGGCTGTGCAACAGCGCCAATTTTTTTTAATTTGGCCTTGGTTTCTTTCTCATCGATATCTAAAATCTGAGTTTCAAACTCTGTTTTCATTGATTATTTTCAATTACCTTTTTTATGTCTCCAACTTTTGCGGCATAAATATGTTCGTCCTTTGCTTTGACGGTAAAACTCAAGTTGTGTTCCCCCCGAAGTGCTTGAACAAAAAGTTCTTTTGTTTGAACACCGCTTATAGAGGTGGTTTTTTCGCCCTCTTTTGTATTCACAACAAATTCTAATTCTTCGCCACTTTCGATTGCTTGCAAAAGTCTTGTTTTGGGCTCTGTCTCCTTGACTTCATTTCTTTCAATTGGTTGTTCGGTGCTTAATTTTGGCACGGAGATTCCCGTTCCACCCATTCCCCGAAAATGCAATTGATCAGGCGAATCTGCGCCTGGAATCTGTCTGGCCGTAATATCCTGATCATATAGATCAGTAGCTCGGTCTTCCATTGGTTGTTCTTGCTCCGTCATAGCATCCTTTCTTTATTTGTATGATTTATAATTACTAGATAGTTTGCTATCAAAATTAATGCTCCTCCTACGATTATGCCCAAAGTGATCGGTTGATGCAAGAAAATAGCGGCAAGCAGAGTTCCAACAACTGGCTCCAAAAGCATTATTATGCCGGCATCAACCGCCTTTACTTTTTTTACTCCTTCGAGATATGCAACTTGTCCTATCGCTATCGGAATTGCACCATAGAGAACGATAGCCAACCAAAGGATTGGCGAAAAAGTAAAGGAAAGATCGGTGAAGTTTTTATCTGTGATAGCGCGGTTAAATATAGCCAACGCGAGCAGTAAAAATATTATTTGGAATAATGCGCTTGAGAATTGTGAATTTACCGGATCGTTCCCTTTTTTAGAAAGAATACTTCCTGTAATAATCCAACCGGATAGTCCGAGCCCGCCGGCTAACGCAATCAAAATACTAAACAAACTATAATGGCCGGCTCTAAAATTTGTTAAAAGAAAAACACCTAAGATTACCAAAAAGCAGGCTATAAGTTCGTTTCTTAATATTTTTTCTTTTAAGAAAAATCGGGCGATCAGCGTTGTCCAAAGCGGTTGTGAATACAAAAGAAGAGTAATTACGGCAATAGGAAGCCCCAATATTAAGCCTGAATATTGGCAAATCACGGTGAATGCCGATATGGCGCCATAAAAAATCAAAAGAGGCATATTATTTCCAACAAAATGGCTTTTTTTTCGCCACAAAACAAAGGGTAAAAGTATAAATGATACTATCAAAAAAGGAATTATTGAAATTTGGGCGATTGATAAGCCGGCGTTGACAAAGACCTGCCCCCCAAAAATAATTGTTCCGGACATTATGCCGGCAAAAATTACATAGAGATAGAATTTTGAAATTTTCATTAAATTAATATTATCACAATGGGTATGCCATCGCTATTTGGGCTTAAATATGGTAAAATCTGCATAAGGAAATATATGCAAAATCAAGCTGTTATCGACAATCTACTGATCAATTATTATATTTTTAAATCGCAAGGAAAAAAAACGATTCTTTTTTTGCATGGCTGGCGCTCGGAGGGAATGATCTGGAAAGATATTGCTGATAAATTAGACGCAAATCTCAAGCTAATTTCTTTAGATCTACCTGGCTTCGGACTTTCTCGATTATCTAAAAAGGCGTTTTCTGTTTCGGATTACGCGGAAGTGGTTGCCCATTTTATTAAAAAAATAAATTTAGAAAATGTTATTTTGGTCGGCCATTCTTTTGGCGGAAGAATCGGCATTAAATTGGCTTCAAGCTATCCCGAATTACTTGAAAAACTGGTTTTAGTTGACAGTGCCGGCCTGATATTGGACCAGAAGAAAATTGAGAGACAACGAAAACTGGCTAAATTTGCCAAGCCTTTCTTTAGGCCCAAATTTATGCAAGGCTTGAGGAAGGCCATTTATAAAAGAATAGGTTCGGAGGACTATTTGGCAACGCCGGAGATACAAGAAACTTACAAAAAGGTTATCGGAGAAGATTTGCGTCCGGATTTATCAAAAATCAAAGTAGAGACGCTTCTTTTTTGGGGCGCGGATGATAAGGAAACGCCAATTCAGTATGCAGAAATTATGAATAAGGAAATAAAAAATTCACAAAAAGTAATTGTTCGGGAAGCCGGCCATTTTTCATTTCTCGACCAGCCTCAAGAATTTGCCGAAACATTAAAGGATTTTATCAAATGAACCCATTAGAGATTCTTAAATATCAGATCTATCTGCTTCAGCTTGAAAACTATGAGATCAAACGGTTTTGGAAATTGTTGCGAAAAAAAGGTTATTTGAAACCCGCGAGTCCTCTTCGAAAAAGCTTAGTTTGGACAAATAAAGCAAAGCTTATATTCGGAGCAAGCTTAGTCATCTGGATTGGACTAATCTTGTTGGCGTTGAGTTTTCATCCATATTGGGCTTTAGTTTTTGCCGTTGTTTTATTTTTTGTTTTTCCGGTTTTTTATACGTTAACTTTGCTTGCTTTTTTACCGGCTGATTATATGGCTAAAATTTATTTTATGAATAAAGCAAAAAGTATTGTCAAAAAGACAAAGGACTTGAAAATCATCGGTATTGCCGGCAGTTATGGCAAGACGACAATGAAGAATGTTATTTACAAAGTCTTATCTTCAAAGATTGATGTAAAAATGGCTTCTGGCAATATTAATACGGCGGTTGGAATTTCTGCATGGATTTGCAAAAAAGGATTAAAAGGCGGTCAGACTCTATTGATAGAATTTGGCGAGGAATATGAAGGCGACAACAAAAAAATCGCCGAAATCTTTCCACCGGATATTACGGTAATAACCGGTATCAATGAAGCTCATTTTGAGAGAATGGGAAGTATCGAAAAAATTTCCGATACAATTTTCGAGGCGGTGGCTTATTCCCAAAAAGATTCCAAGGTTTATCTAAATGTCGACGACCCAAATGTTATGAATTTTTATGAAAAGAAAATTTCAGGACGAGAAGCCCGTTTCTATGGTTTTGAGGGGTCAAAAATGCTGGATACAAAAATTAAGAATAAAAAATTTGATCAACAAAATCTAAACTGGTCAGCAGAAATAGGCGGTTTGGGCGAGGTCACAGTGCCGTTTTTGGCTGAATATGTTTTTGCTGATATTATTGCCGCTTTTATGATCGCAAAGTCTTTTGGTCTTAATAACGACGAAATTAAGGAAGGATTATCAAAAATTTCTCCGGTCGAACATCGATTGCAACCAATAAAGGGCGCGAGCAATGTTTTGGTTATTGATGACAGCTATAATGGTAATCCGGCGGGAGCGGCGGAAGCAATCAAAGTTTTGGGGCGGTTTACGGATCGTAGAAAGATTTACATAACACCCGGACTTGTGGAGTCTGGATCAAGCAACGAAAAAGTACACAGAGAAATAGGCCGACAGCTTTCTAAAGTTGCCGACAAAGTAATTTTAATAAAAAATAGCGCCACGCCTTTTATCGCCAAAGGATTAGAGGAAAGCAGCTTTACGAGCGATAATATTATCTGGTTTAATACTGCCACTGAAGCGCATGATTCTCTCGGTCAAATTTTGCAATCTAATGATGTTATTCTTTTCCAAAATGATTGGGGAGATCAGCATCTTTAACCCTTAAAGATTAAAGAAATTACTAATTATTAATTTCTAATTTCCAAAAAGGACAATATGAAAACAATAGGAGTGTTTTTTGGCAGCCGCAATACCGAGCATGACATTTCCATTATCACTGGAGAGATGATTATTTCCGGCCTTAAAGGTTTAAATTTCAATGTAATGCCCGTGTATATTACCAAAAGGGGCGAATGGATGATCGGGGATGAACTTTCCTCGCTTCAAAAATTTACCGATAAAGACAGAAAAGTCGACCAAGAAAAAAAATTTTCCGAGTATCTTCTTGATTTGGAAAATTCTCACGGCAAGATGATTTTCAAAAAGAAAGGCTTTAGCGGCAAGACAATTACAATAGACTTGGCTTTTCCAGCTCTGCACGGTGCCTACGGTGAGGATGGCACGATACAAGGGCTTTTTGAGATGTTAAACATTCCTTATGTCGGCTGTGGTGTTGCGGCTTCGGCCGTTGCCATGGATAAATCTCTCACAAAAAAGATTTGCCTGGCTAATGATATTTCCACTACCAAATTCATTGATTTCGACAAAAACGAATGGGAGAAGAATTCTGAGACGATTCTTTCTAAAATTAAAAAAGAATTGAATTGGCCTGTTTTTGTCAAACCCGTGCATCTGGGCTCTTCTATTGGCATCGCAAAAATCAAAAAGCAAGATGAGAATGATTTAAAGAACAAAATTGAAGTCGCTTTTTATTATGACGATAAGGTTCTGGTCGAAGAAGGAGTTTCCGACCTAATGGATGTCACCTGTTGTGTCATCGGCAACGACAAATTGACCGCTTCAGTTCTCCAAGAATCAATCTTTGCGGCCGATCTTTTTGACTTTGAAGAGAAATATCTGAAAGAAGGGGGTGCACAACTTGGTAAGGCAGAAAGCGGACTTGTGATTCCAGCCCGGCTTGACGAAAAAACCACCAAAGAGATTCGGGCATCAGCCAAAGAAGTTTATCGAGCGCTTGGCTGTAAGGGCATTGCCAGAATTGACTATCTTTATAACAAAAAAACAAAAAAATTCTTTGCCAACGAAGTAAATCCAATGCCGGGGACACTTTACCATCATTTGTGGAAAGAAAGCGGGATCGAACTTTCGGAACTGTTAAATCGTTTGATCGCAGACGCAGAAGAATTACACAAGACCAAAAGTGAGCTCTCTCATGTTTTTGAGTCAAGCGTTTTAACAAATCTTTCCGGCGGTAAATTAAAATCAAAAAAGTTGCGAGAGAAATAATTTTTTATTGAATTGGCAAAGATTTTACGCTATAATGGCGTAAATGACAAATGAACAATTAAGGTTGATTGGCGCAATGCTTTACGCCTGTGAAGGCACCAAAGCCAGAGTAGACAAAAGATATAACAGGCTTATTTATTCAATTGAATTGACCAATTCTGAACCTAACATAATTAGAATATTCAGCCTTTTTCTAAGAAGAATATTAAAAATTGATGAAAGCAGAGTGAGAGGACAGTTATTTTATTATCCTGATTTAGATGAGAAAAAATTAGTCGATTTTTGGTCGAAAGAATCTAAAATTCCCAAAGAACAATTTCAAAAAAGTATTCTGCTCCAAGGAAAAAATCGATTTAAACCCAACCCCAACGGAACTTTTAAAATTAGATATAGCTGTAAAAAAGATTTTTTAAAGTTACAAAAAATTATTAACAGTATTTGGAGAGATCGCATAGTGGCCTAGTGCGCGGGCTTGGAAAGCTCGTATACCCGCAAGGGTATCGTGGGTTCGACTCCCACTCTCTCCGCCAGTTTAATCAATTAAATAATGAATAATCATCAAGGCATTAGAACTTGGCTGGAAATTGATAGAAGCGCATTAAAAAACAACTATCAAATTTTTCGAAAGTTAATCGGTTCGAAATGTAAACTAATGGCGGTGGCCAAATCCAATGCTTACGGGCATGGGCTTTTTAATTATGCCTTGGAGATGACAAAATTGGGCGTTGATTTTTTGGGCGTTGACTCTATTACGGAGGCACTCGCATTGCGTAAGGAGGGAATAAAAACTCCGATTTTAGTCTTAGGCTACACTTTGCCGGAGATGCTAGACCAGGCTTTGCTTTCTGATATTTCCTTAACAATTTCAAGTTCTGATCAATTAAGGGAACTAAAGAAATTTTCTCAAGGGATCAAAACCAAGGAAGTTTTAAACATCCATTTAAAAGTCGATACCGGCATGCATCGTCAAGGCTTTTTTGTTTCCGATCTTAAAGAAGACGTCAAAAATGTTTTGGCGCTAAAAAACATAAACATTGAGGGTCTCTATACTCATTTCGCTGCCGCCAAAAATCCTGCTTTTCCGGCTGAGACAAAAAAACAGATCGAGGAATTTAAAAAGGCGATTGAAATAGTTGAATCATTTGGTGTTAACCCAATAAAGCATGCGTCTGCCACCGGCGGGGCCATCGTCTTTCCGGAAAGCCATTTTGATATGGTGCGAATAGGAATAGGGCTCATGGGACTTTGGCCGTCATACGAGACAAAATCTTGCTACGAATCAAAACTTATTTTGAAACCGGCTATGACATGGAAAACGATCGTTTCGGAAATTAAAGAAGTTCCTGCTAACGAGTCGATCGGTTATGATTTTACTGAACAGTTTGATCAGCAATCAAAAATTGCCATTTTGCCAATTGGTTATTGGCATGGCTATCCTCGCTCTTTGTCGTCAATCGGTCATGTTCTGATCAAAGACCAAAAGGCAAAAGTGATCGGACGCATTTCGATGGATATGATTGTTGTTGATATCGCAAATATTAAAGGCGTTAATGTCGGTGAATCTGTTATTTTAATGGGGAAAGACCGCCAAAAAGAAATATCGGCTTATGATCTGGCCCAACTTGATAACACTTCTTGGTATGAAATAATCACACAAATCAATCCTCTTATCAAAAAATTTTATCTCTAGTTTGTTATTTGTTTTTGTTTGCACTATAGTTAAGTAGCTATGAATGACCAAGTGCGGGAAGTAAAGGATCGATCTGACATAGTAGAGATACTCTCTACTTATTTAACATTGAAAAAAGCAGGTGCCAATTACAAAGCGGTTTGTCCGTTTCACAGCGAAAAAACTCCTTCCTTTATGATCTCGCCCGAACGGCAAACTTTCAAATGTTTCGGTTGCGGTGAGGGCGGAGATGTTATTACTTTTATTGAAAAAATGGAAGGCTTGGATTTTTTCAATGCTCTGAAGCTGTTGGCGGAAAAAGCAGGAATCGAATTAAAAACCAATTCCGTTTCTTTTGGGCAAAAAGAATACAAAGCCGACAAAAAAACCAGAATGTTTGAAATCAATGAATGGGCCAAAAAGGTTTATCATAAAATTCTCCTAGACCATCCGAAGGCCGAAAAGGCTAGAAAATATCTTGAAAAAAGAGGCCTCTCAAAGAAAGCGATTGAATCGTTTGAGATTGGCTATGCTCCTGATTCTTGGGATTTTATCCTACGGTTTTTAATATCGAAAAAATATACGCAAGATGAAATTGCCGAAGCGGGGGTTGCAATTAAAAGTGAAAGAGGCAAAGTATACGATCGTTTTAGGGGTAGAATTATTTTTCCCATCAATAATGCGATGGGAGCGACGATTGCTTTTACTTCAAGAATTCTTGAGGATGATGGGAAGAGCGCAAAATATATAAATTCAGCCGAATCGCCAATCTATATTAAAGGAAAGACGATCTATGGTTTAGATCGAGCAAAAACTGCCGTCAAAGAAGCAGATCTGGCCATTATGGTTGAGGGTAATATGGATGTGATTGCTTGTCATCAGGCCGGATACAAAAATGTGGTCGCAACTTCGGGGACGGCTTTGACAATCGATCAGTTAAAGATTCTTTCCCGGTATGCCTCAGAAATTGCTTTCTGCTTTGATGCTGATACGGCTGGGCAAACGGCCATGAAAAGGGCTGTTCGGATGGCTCTCCAAAATGACATAACGACAAAAATTCTAACTACTTCCCCCTTCAAAGATGCGGATGAGGCGATAAAAAACGATCCTCAAAACTGGGAGAAAGCAGTGAAAAACGCCAAACCGTCTCTCGAATATTGGATAGACGGATTGGCTTCTGAAAAAGAGATGGGTGTTTCCGAAAAGAAAAAAATCGCCAAAGAAATATTGCCGGTTATCAAAATAATCAATTCTCCCATTGAAAAGGAACATTACATCAAATATTTATCTGAAAATTTATCTGTTTCGGAACAATCGTTGATTGACGCATTGGATAAGGCCAAAACCGAGAATGAATTTCAAGGGAAAAAGGACGAGGAAATCAACACTCCCAAAAAGCTATCGTTGACGGAAAAAATCGCCGGTCTGCTTTGGGCAAATCCGGAGTTAATCAACAAAATTCCCAAAGAATTTAAATTAAATTTGGAAAATTTTGCTCAATTGGAAGAAATGGTAAAGTCGGGAAAAATTGAACGAGAAATGGTCAAACCTGAAATTGCAATGTCGCTTGATAATTTGGCTATCTCGGCTTTGCAAAATATCGATCCGGAAAACGATGAGTCGATTATGGAAGAATTAAACTTCCTGCTAGGAAGAGTAAAATCTGAGCAGAAGGAAGCGATTAAAGAAACTTACGCCAAAAAAATTCAGATGGCTGAAGCAAACGGCGACAAGGAATTGGTCAAAAAACTATTATTAGAATTTTCTAACTTGCTAAAATAAACGATAAATGTTATTATTCTCTAAAACGCAAGGGAAAATCAAGCGATTTACTTCTAAATAATTAATGAGGAACATGCGGATCTTAATAAAATTAGGACCTGCAGTTTACTTTTATGGCGAAAAAGGTATTTATACCCAAAAAAGAAGAAGCACTAGAGTTCTCTCCAATGGTCAACGACCTTTTAAGAAAAGGCCGTGCCCATGGCTATATTTCCATGCAGGAAATGATTCAGTCTATTTCGGAACCGGAGGAAAATATTGCCGAGTTAGACGAAATTTTTGACTATATGTTCAGAAAGGGGATCGAGTTTAAAGAAGAGGCTGAAAAACCAAAAGGCATTATCGCCTCCGTTTTACAAAACAAGAAAGAGAAGAATCTTATCGATGAATTGGGTTTGGCTGACATAGCTGATGATTCTGTTCGAATGTATCTTAGGGAAATCGGCAAAATCAATCTTTTGACCAACGAAGAGGAAGTTAAATTGGCAAAGAAGATTGAAAAAGGCGACATCTGGGCCAAAAAAAGGCTAGCAGAATCCAATTTGAGGTTGGTTGTTTCTATTGCTAAAAAATACATTGGGCGAGGCCTTACACTTTTGGATTTGATACAAGAAGGCAATACCGGACTGATGCGGGCGGTTGATAAATTTGATTATCGCAAAGGTTTTAAATTTTCTACTTATGCAACTTGGTGGATCAGGCAAGCTATTACCCGAGCTATTGCGGATCAGGCCAGAACAATTCGGATCCCTGTTCATATGATTGAAACGATAAACAAACTTATTCGTGTTCAGCGCCAGCTTGTGCAGGATCTCGGCCGAGAGCCGACTCCGGAGGAAATCGCTCAGGAAATGGGTATAGAAGTCGATAAAGTAGAACACATTATCAAGATTTCTCAGGAAACGGTTTCTCTTGAGGCGCCGGTTGGGGAAGAGGAAGATTCGCGGCTCGGAGATTTTATTGAAGATACCAAACATGTCTCTCCGGAAGAATCAACCTCCCAGACGCTTCTCAAAGATAAGATCCAAGAGTTTTTAAACGGTCTGCAACCCCGAGAACAAAAGATTCTAAAGATGCGTTTCGGTTTGGAAGACGGTCGAACGCATACGCTTGAGGAAGTCGGCCAAGAATTCGGAGTGACGAGAGAAAGAATCAGACAGATCGAAGCAAAAGCTCTCTCTAAACTTAAAAAAGCAGAACGCTCGGCTGATTTGGAAGAATATTTGCAGGGATAACTTCCAAAATTGTTATTTCGTAATTACTTATTTCTAAATAATTTCCAAATTCTAATATCAAAAGGATTGCTATTCTTTTGATATGGAAAATCTCAGCGGCAAAGTTGTTTTAATAACTGGTGGCACAACCGGCATTGGGCGGGCTACGGCAGTTCTCTTGGCGGAGCAGGGGGTAAATGTTTATATTTTTGGCCGGCATGAACAAATTCTTGAGGACGCGCTTTCGGATATTAAAAGATTGAGTGGATTTGAAGCTCACGGCTTTACGGCAGACGTCACGGATCTAACCAAGCTAAGCTTGATTTTTGAAACTATCAAAAGGGAAGAGGGGCGTCTTGATATTCTGATAAATAACGCCGGTGTCGGCGGTCGTTCTGTCATAAATACCAGCGAAGAAGACATTGGCTATTTAATCGATGTCAATCTTAAGGCTTATCTCTTTTGCACCAAATTCGCGTTGTCAATAATGCAAGATCAGGAAGGCGGCGGCCATATTGTCAATATCGGATCTTTAAGCGCCGAGACTACAGATGCTGATACGGATCTTTATGTTGCGGCCAAAGCCGGCGTTAGAGGATTTTCGGAATCTTTAAGAAAATTGATTAGTCCAATGTGTATCAAATTAACGTTGATAGAGCCAGGCGGAGCCGGAACGGATATGACCAATTTAACACCGGAGGAACAACGGTCCGAAGAAAAAGAACAAAAACTGCTAATGGCTGAAGATATTGCAAATAGTATTTTATTTGCTTTATTGCAGCCTAAAAGAACGGAAATTATTAAGATCCAACTGAGAGCTCACCGGCAAATAATCTAACAAAATTTATATAGGCCTCAATAAATCCTTGCAATTTTTCTTTTAGCTCCATATCGATTAGTTTTCCTTGGCTGTCGAATTTATTTGCGGCATACGAAACATAAATTTCCGGATGCTTCATATCGTAAGCATTTATAAAAGAAAAAAGTTGGCGCAGTTGAAGCTGAGCGCGAGTGGTGCCAAAACCGCCCGTTGATGCACCCAGTATTCCAACCGGTTTATTATCCCAGACATTATCTTCCGGCGGACGAGATCCCCAGTCGATAGCATTTTTCAAAACTCCGGAATATGAATAATTATATTCGGGCGTCACGAATATAATTCCATCGGAAACTCCGACGGCCCTTTTTAATTCCAGGACGCTTTCCGGTGTTATTTTTTCCAGATCGCCGTTATAAAGCGGGATATTCGCCAAATCAAAAATATGAAATTCGACAAGATTTTGGGGAAATAATTCGGCCAAAGTGCCCAAAAGCATTCGATTGTAGGATTTTTTTCTCAAGCTTCCGGCGAATCCGGTAATCTTTAATTTTTGCATAATCAAAAATTACTCCTTTTGGAGAAGAAAACTATGTATTTGCGAACAATGTTATTTGGCGGCAGAATAGATAACCATCGTGCTTGCGGTAATAAGAATCATAAAGATAGCTGTCGAAACAAGAAGTTTAACCGAATCTTTTTTTGCTCCTGAAAGAAAGAGATATATCGGTTGGCCCAAAAGCAGCAGACTAACAATAAGAGCTGAGAGCACAAACAACAAAAGAAAACTGATATCGGCCCAGATAGTGTCAACTTGGCCAAAGAGACGATCGCCGTTTGTCATAATAAGTGCAACGGCCATTACATAAACAAACACCCCCAAAGAATTTAAAAGCCCTCGTAGGACTAGCTTCGAATTTTTCATATTTCTCCTTTTCCTTTATTATATACCAATTGTTTGCCCGCACCATAGACGGTGTTATAATAAATCTATGTCAGACGATATCTATATAAAATTAGCAAAAGAAGCGATAGAAGCGTATTTATTTGACAAAGATTTCTCAACCGGATTAATTGCTACGGAATTAAAAAATCAAAAAGCGGGATGTTTTGTTTCTATCCATCTAAAAAGCAACAGAGAACTTCGCGGTTGTATCGGGACGATATTGCCAACCAAAGAAAATCTGGCCGATGAAATAATCAGCAATGCCGTTTCCGCTTGCAATGATCCGCGTTTCTTGCCGATTCAAAAAGAGGAGTTTAGGGATCTCGACATTTTGGTTGATGTTCTTTCGACTCCGCAAAATATTAAATCAAAGACCGAATTAGATCCTAAAAAATACGGTGTTATCGTCAGGGCTTCCGACGGTGAGCAAAGCGGAGTTTTGTTGCCCGATCTTGAAGGGATAAACAGCGCCGATGACCAGATTCAAATTGCTGCTGATAAAGCGGGGATTGATCTTAAAAATATCAAGATTGACCTATACCGTTTCACCGTAGAAAGACATAAAGAGTAAAATTAGAATCAGAATGGTTTACAAAAGAGCCTTTTTTTGTTAATATTCTCTTGTTAAATATTCCCCGATAGCTTCCGTCTCCCATTTGGCAATCAATCTGATTTCCAAATGAGGAGCCGAGATCTCGGCCCAAAGGTAATTTGGGACGGACAATGGCGGAGCATTTTGTTTACATCTTGTTTAGCGAAGTTAGACCAAAAACTTATGTTGGTTTAACTCCTAATATTGGCAAGAGATTACAGGAGCATAACAGCGGTTGTAATTCCTACACAAAAAGATATAAGCCTTGGAAGCTAGTTTATTTGGAGAAATTTAGCTCTAAGACAAAAGCGCTCGCCAAAGAGAAATACTTTAAATCTCACGCCGGGCGCAATCAAATGAAAAAGTTAATAAATGATCCCCGATAGCTCAATGGCAGAGCGCTTCGCTGTTAACGAAGATGTTGCTGGTTCGAGTCCAGCTCGGGGAGCCATAAAAAAATGATCACACATTGTGTGGTCGTTTTTTTATGGCAAGACTATCTGCGGCAGGTCCAGTTTGCCCACCGTAATGAAATGAAGGAGGGCTCGGGGAACCATAATAAGAACGCCGTGAAAACGGTGTTTTTATTATGGCAAATTCAAACCTCCATTGTAAGTAAAATTATAAAAAAATAGATCAAAGCAAAGTGGTCTTTTTTGTATAAATTCCTCAGCTATTTATTTTTTTGCCTTTGCTGATTTGATATACTAAAGCAAACTCTTAATAATCACATATTATGAACGAATTAGGTCAGACAGATATCTATCGCAGGGGATTGAAAGAAGGTGTAGATCAGCCCAATAGTTTTGAATCCTTAGTCCAAGCGCCATCCGACTCTACTTTGGAAATGGATACGATATTGCTTCGGGATGGTAATATCGCCGTTGTCCATCAAAAAGATATCAATAGGAGTATGGAAGAAATCGAGCAGATGGATCTTCCTGAGTTTGAAAAGCTTGATCAGCTCGATCGGAGCACGGGCGGGGCAATTTCCGGCCTCAAAATGCCTCTTGCTGACGAAATCTCTTTTTTGGCGTCTGATCGAAATGATAATTTATTTCTAGAATTAAAAGGCAGCAGCGATCAAATGGTGATACAACTTTTTGATCACTTGCTTGAGATGCTTATCAACCTAGATAAAAAAGGTGCCTATAAAGATAATCCTGATTTTTTGCAGAAAAATTTATCATTTCATTCCTTTTCCGTTCCGGCCTGTGAATATGCCGTAAAACGAATACGAGAAGAAAATATTAAAGCTCCTGTTTTTTTGGAATTGACTTCCGGTCGTTCCTATGCCGAAGAGATGGAAATTTCAAAAAGTATTCTACCCTATATGGAGGGCTTTCCGGATACGGAGGATTGGATTGAAAAAAGCATCCTTGTGGCGAAAGCAATCGGCTGTGAGGGTGTTTCTATGAACATCTCCAACTTAAAGGATGGCGCTAATTACATTGACTTTGCTCACAAAAACGGTCTGAAGATTTTTGCCAGATCTACCGCCCCGATTGATCAAGACCTTATTGAAAAACTAAAAGAGCAAGGTTTGGATTCCTATGCAAATGAAAATCTCAAATAAATGTGGTAAAATATTCAAAAAGGAGGGAAATGAGTTTTCTGGTAGAATATTCGAGCTATACGACAATTATTTTGGCTGTAGTTTTGCTGTTTCTGACCTATATTCTATATAAACTTCGCCAAAACGACAGACGGATAAAATCTAGACGGTAGGAACGATAATTTTCGGAAAAAATTGTCACCGGCAATGTTGCATTGCCGGTTTTCTTTTACTAGTCTTAAATAATATGAAAAGGCTGACGGAAACTGAAATTAAAGAAGCTTTAAAAAAAACGGTGCCCGATGTTATTGCGCCAGATTTAAAATTATTGCTTGTTGGAATAAACCCGGGTATTTACACGGCCTCAGTTGGACACCATTTTGCTCATCCGGCAAACCGTTTTTGGAAAGCGCTTTTTGATTCTGGCCTGACGCCAAAATTACTACCGCCGCAGAAAGAAAATGAACTGTTGGATTATGATTTTGGCATTACCAATATGGTGGCTAGACCTACCTTACGCGCAGCCGAGTTATCAAAAGATGAATTATTAAACGGCCGCCAGGATTTAGAAAAAAAAGTAATCAAGTACCGGCCAAGTTGGGTAGCGATACTTGGATTGGGGGCGTATCGCATCGCTTTTCAAGATAAAAAAGCTGTCATCGGTCCTCAAAAAAATAAAATCGGCGCTGCCAAAATCTGGGTTTTGCCCAATCCAAGCGGTTTAAATGCTACCTTTACTCCCAAAAAGCTGGCTTCCGTCTTGGCAGAATTGAGGAGAGAGATTTCCTAAGGCTTTATCTCTTAGCCTAAATTCGCTAAAATAAAGTAAATATTAACAGGAGGAAATATGGTCAAAGTTCTTTATAAAATTTTCTTGGCTCTGATGATCTCGTTATTCATTGGTTTTGGAATATCGGTTTTTTATTCCGCGCCAAAGGCGCCAAATTTCAGTTCAACCGATTATCAAAAGCAGTATGACGAATTCCGGACTGAAGTGGAAAATCACTCGCGCAATGTTTCTGTTATCATAATCGTTATTAGCGTTATTCTCTTAGTTATTAGCCTAACCGCATTGCTCTCGGTTGATATAATGGGGGATGGTTTTTTGCTTGGCGGACTCTTCACCTTAATTTACGGTATTATTAGAGCCCTCTTAACCGGTGATAGCACCTACCAATTTGCCGCTGTCAGCGCCGGATTGTTGATAGTTTTGATATTGGGGTATATAAAATTCATCAAACAGGATAAAAATAAAATAGCAGACAAACCGGCTGCTATTTAGTCTTTCCTATTTATTTTTCTTCAGGAAGAATAAGCTGAAAGTTCACTGACATAAAAGAGGTTAAAAGCCCAGCGTTTTTTCGAGCTAGTGATTTGGTACTTTTCTAAAGCATCGGCAATCTGCATGTTGCTCCTCTTTTAATAATCGGATTATCAAAATAGTTCCGTTGCTTTTTTTTGTCAAGCAATTCATATTTGAAATTGTAAAATATATCAATGAATCTTTGATACTGAAACGATTAATATTGCAGGCGAAATGAAATTTCCCCAAATTAAAACTAAACATTTCTTAAAATTGTCAGATGATTTTGGAATTTGGCAGCATACAAATGGTGATGTTGTTTATAAAAAGAAGGGATATGCCTTGGACGATGCTGCCAGAGCTTTAATAGTTGCAGCAAATAACAATTTTTTTAAAGAAGGAAAAGTATTTATAAAATTCATCGAGAAATCATTTCTTTATTATTCTAATTTTTTTGACGAGAACAAAAATCCGATTGATATTCCTGTTTCCGATGATGCGGCGGGGGAGGCTTTTTGGGCTCTTGGGTATTGCATTGACAGGGGTTTTCTAAGAGAGGACGCGTCACAGCTTGCCGAAGAAATATCTCTAAAAATCGAAAAAATGGAAAATCTGAGGGCTGTCTGTTATGCCGTTATTGGATCGTCCTATTTCTCCAAAGAAAAAACAAAAAAATTATCCCAAAAGATGCGCAAGCTTAATCTCCTAAAAGTTACCTCGGATTGGTGCTGGCCCGAAGAAAGCTTAAATTATGGCAACGCGATAATACCTTATGCCTATTTAAAATCATTTGGCGCAATAAAAGACCCTGATCTTTTGGAAACAGGCCTCCGCTATCTTGATTTTTTAAATAAGAAAACAAAATATTACCGAAGGCCGATCGCCATTGGCAATAAAGGATGGTATCAAAAGGGGAACATACGAAATCTCTACGATCAGCAACCGATAGATCCGGCCTACCAAGTATTGGCCAATCTTTCCGCTTTTAAAATCACATCAAAGAATGAGTATCTAAAAGAAGCAATAACATATTACCTTTGGTTTTGGGGCAACAATCTAAAAAAGATGCCAATGGTTGATTTGTTTAATGAAAGCGTAAGCGATGGTTTGCAAGAAAAGGGGCCGTCCGTAAATCGGGGTGCCGAGAGTATAGTCTGTTATCTGATAGCTCAAAATGAATTGCTAAAAAGCTAGGCGTTTGAATCTTCGCCATCGGGCGCTTCTTCTTCGATAATCATATCTCGACAAGATTCGGCGCATTTTCGGCATATCTCCGCGCAAGCTAACATATGAGAATCATTGAAGAATTTTTCGCAACTTTCGGCGCAATCGTCGCAAATAAATGCACATAAGCTGATAATGTCGCCGGCATATTCGGAATCTCTGATAAAAAAATCAACTGATAATCTGCAAATTTCGCTGCAATCGATCATCCAACGGATGTGTTCTTTCTTGGCAAAATCCCCGCCCTCATCCAAGCTGTGCATTAAGCCGGATATGCATGTTTCCCGACATTCCTCTAAAGTTGCAAGCAGATCACGGGCTGATTGGCTGAATAGTTCGCCTCGGTTCTCTTCTTCAATGTCCATATTTCTCCTTAGTTTAATCTTCCGATTAATTAAACAAAGAGTTTCGTCGAATAGGAATGTTCAAAACTCCAAAGCTCTCGCAAACTAATAAATATGCAGCTAAAACTGCGTCAATTTTTAAACGGGTTTTAGGTTTATTAAACAAAGAAAACGGCCCAAAATTGGTTTAGAAAATAACAAAAGGAGTTTAATGCAAAAAATCATTGAAGAATTGCAAAGCAGATTAATATTTAATAAATTTCTCGAGTGGATTTTCAAAACCAATTTTGCCGACATTTTAGATGGCAGAGGTCCGTTTACCGTTTTGGCTCCGGTTGATGAGGCTTTTGAATCTTTAAATGCGGAAGAACTTAGAAAAATTGAGGCTGATCCTGAGGTGTTGTCTGAAGTAATCGGCCAACATATTATTATAGGCAGCCTAAATACGGCTGAAATAAACGATATGGATGAATTACCGACAATGGCGAATCAGACTTTGGCGGTTGAAATGCATAATGAAGGCTTGATAGTTGGCGCCGCAAAAATAATACAACCGGATATCGAATGTTCAAATGGCATAATTCAAGTGATTGATACCGTTCTTTTTCCCTAATTTTTTATTCAACTAAAAGATTGCTATAATAAAACTGTCTTTGGGCAATAGTTTTTTGGAGTTAAATGGCTAAAAAGAAACCGTTGATAATAGCAATTTCTGGCGTCGCCGGTTCCGGCAAAGATTCGGTTATTGAAAAACTTTGGAGTTATCCGGAATTATATGATATTTCCGTCTCTTATACCGATCGTCCAATTCGTCCGGGAGATATTCCTGATAAGACCTACCATTTTATTACCAAAGAAGAATTTGACAAAGCAATCGCTGGTAATGAATTTATTGAATGGGAAAAAGTTCGCGGCGAATATCGCTATGGAAGGAAAAAGGCTGATTTTGAAAAGTCTTTGGCTTCTGACAAAACGGTAATATTGCATATTGATGTCTTGGGTGCCCAAAAAATGAAAAAAAAATTTGGCGCAAAGACTGTTTTTATTATGCCCCCAAGCGAAGAAGAGGCGATAAAAAGACTTGAAAAGCGTGAGAGCGATAGTGAAAATGAAAGGAAGATTAGAACCGATCGTTATGCTTTTGAAATGTCTTTTCGTAAAAAATACGATTATGTAATTATCAATGATAAATTAGAAGCCGCCCAAGACGAACTTATAAAAATTATCCGAAAGGAAAAAGAGAAGCTTGAAAAAAAGTCTAAAATTCCGAGGATTATTCATCTCTCCTTGCTGTCTCTCCTTGTCTTGGGATTAAGTTTCGGTTATGCTTACTCGTATTTTCAAAAGAAAAATGAAATTACCAAAAAATCCTTTCCGCCGGGAATAACCGGAGAAGTGAAAGAGGCTGAGAATCTTGCTGCGGGCAAGGCCGACACCAAAAAAACCGTTGCCACACCTACAAAGGAAATAAAAAAGAAGATTGCCGCCGTTCCGCCAAAAACTACGGTTCTCTCAGGAAACATAGCTGAGACCACTAAGAAAAATACGGACGGATCGACGACAACTGCGGTATCGACTGGCGGTGCTATCAGTGATTCTGATTTAGCAAAAGCAGAAAGTACCGTTGCGGTTGATTCGCCGGCCGACATACCGTATACCGATGAAACCGGAGAATATCCCAGCTTGGGTACTACTTTAAAAAGTTATCTTGATTCAACACTAAAATGGAAAAATGAAGTCTCAGCTCTAAAAAATATTACCGTCAGAAATGCTGGCGCCAGCGGATGGAACGGGCAGTATCTCGGAAGTTATACTGTTTCTTCGGCCGGAAATATTGTTTCGGCTCAAGGGGCAATAATTTTAAACACCTATTATATCGAAAACGATTATTGTACTCCCGATCGTGATTTTACCAATTGCGAACAGGAATACGCTAAATATATTTTTTCTCACGAATATGGCCATCATTACACGCTCTATCACAAATGGGTTGATTGGAATTTGAAGATAGGTTTTCGTTTTCCGGATAGCTACTATTCGATACGACCGCTTTCAAAGGCAACTACTGCAACGGATTATTCGCTTGGTTGGAGTAATTGCGAAATAGAGATTATGGCGGAGGATTATTCTTATATTTATTCAGGCTATGGTTTACATTCGATGAAGGACACTTACGGTTATCCAAGTTCAGCAACAAAAACTTGGCTTGATAATATCGGTAGCGATTCGCTTTTAAATACAATTCAAAATAAGGCGCCGGTTATTCAAATAACGGCGCCGGCCGAAGACGCGTCTTTGTCCGGTTCAATCGATATTACCGCCAGCGCATCTGATGATAATGGCATTTCAAAAGTTTCCTTTTACATCGGAAGCAAATTGATTTCGGAAGATTCGGCCTCTCCTTATTCCGCTAATTTAAATACGGCGTCGTACACAAACGGCGATTATGTGATTAAGGCGATTGCCAGCGATGGCATTTTGACGGCCGAGGATTCTATCGGTGTCACTTTTGCAAATACGGTTGTTGATACCGAAGCACCGGAAATTACTATTACCAATCCGTCTCAAAATCCATACTCCTTAACCAGCGACACATTGCTCGTTAGCGTTGAAGCTACTGACAATGAGAAGGTTAATAAAATAGAGTTATATCTTGACGATAAATTCCAGCAAAGTTGGGATCTTGATAATCTTTCCCTGTCAATCTCTTTTAAAAATCTATCGTCAGGAACATATAAATTAAAATTCAAAGCTTTTGATTCTTCTCTAAATTTTGCGGAAACAACGATCTCGATAATCAAGCCGTAAATACTTCGAAGGACACAATAATAAAATCTTCTGCTATAAAAATACTCGAAAAAAAGTCTATTAATTATTAGCTCTGGGACACATAAAAATTAGTTGTTGATAAGTATTTAATAAAAGCCCAAGATATAGTATTTTTTAACCCAATAACACCACTAAATATAGTGGCTTTTTTAATTTAAAAATTTGACCGAACAAATGGCGAATAGTAAAATGTTAACTACCGCGTAAAAAACAGCAATAAGTAGTAAGCCGTTAAGCGTTAGTAAAAATTCTTAATTTTTAATTCTTAATTCTTATTGCTAACTAATCGGAGGGAGAAAATGTTTAAAAAAATCCGGAAAAGAAATGGCAAAATCGTTGATTTTGATGTTCAAAAGATCGCCGGTGCAATTGCTAAGGCGGGAAAAGCCTCGGGCGAATTTGGTGACGAGGTGGCCAAAAAATTAGCCGACAAAGTCTTGAAAGAAGCGGAAACTGGAATCCGCCGGAAGATTCCGACAGTTGAAGAGGTACAGGACATTGTTGAAGAGGTATTATTGTCATCCAAATATAAAAACACGGCCAAAGCTTATGTTATTTATCGCCAGAAACATAACGAAATGCGAGAACTGGCCGAAGCACAACGCGTTGATTTGATGGATCAGTATTTAAACAATCTTGACTGGCAGGTCAAGGAAAACGCCAATATGGCGTATTCCTTGCAGGGACTTAACAATTATGTTTCCTCGGAAATTTCTAAAAGCTATTGGCTCCATAAGGTTTATACCGATGAAATAGCCAGAGCCAATTCCGAAGGCGATATGCACATTCACGATCTCGACAAAGTTTCCGTTTATTGTGTGGGTTGGGATTTGCAAGATTTGTTAAGAGAGGGTTTTAAAGGCGCCATCGGAAAGATCGAATGCAAACCGCCAAAACATTTAAAAACCGCTTTGGGCCAGCTCGTAAATTTCTTTTATACTCTTCAGGGCGAAGCTGCCGGTGCCGAAGCCGTGTCCAATTTTGACACTTTGCTTGCGCCTTTTATTCGCTACGACAATTTAAAAAGAGGTGATGTTAAGCAAGCTCTTCAGGAATTTATGTTCAATATGAATGTTCCAACCCGTGTTGGTTTCCAAACACCCTTTACTAATGTGACAATGGATTTGACTTGTCCTTCGACACTGGCGGATGAGCCGGTAGTAATTGGCGGTGAAGTTAAAAAGGAGACCTATAAAGATTTCCAAAAAGAGATGGATATTTTTAATGATGTTTTTGCAGAGGTTGTAGCGGAGGGTGACGCCAAGGGCCGCGTTTTTACCTTCCCGATTCCAACTTATAATATTACAAAAGATTTTGATTGGGATAATAAAAATCTGGAAAATGTCTGGAAGATGACGGCTAAGTATGGCATTCCGTATTTTTCCAATTTCGTTAATTCGGATATGAATCCGGAGGACGCAAGAAGTATGTGCTGCCGACTTCGATTAGACAACCGTGAACTCAGAAAACGGGGCGGCGGTCTTTTTGGCGCCAACCCGTTGACCGGTTCTATCGGTGTCGTCACGATCAATTTACCGCGTCTCGGCTTTCGTTCGCGGGACAAAAGAGAATTTTTCTATAATCTTGCCTATATTATGGATTTGGCCAAGGAAAGTTTGGAGATGAAACGAAAAGTTCTTGAAAATATGACCGATGCCGGACTCTATCCTTACGCCAAGTTTTATCTACGCAACATCTACAAACGCGACAAAAGATATTGGGGCAATCATTTCTCCACAATCGGTTTGGTTGGAATGAACGAAGCTTGTCTTAATCTTTTGGGTAAAGAGATAACCTCCGCCGACGGCCAACAGTTTGCGGAAGAAGTGCTTGAGTATATGCGGGAAAAAATTGCCGGTTATCAAAATGAAACGGGAAACTATTACAATCTTGAGGCAACACCGGCAGAGGGCACATCCTTCCGATTGGCGCTCAAAGATAAAGAACGCTATCCCGACATTATGGTCGCAAATGAAGGCGCCTATCAGGAGAGCAAAGTTTCTCCTTACTATACAAACTCTTCGCATGTGCCGGTTGACTATACCGACGACATCTTTGAACTTTTAGATCTTCAGGACAATATGCAGATAAAGTATACCGGCGGTACCGTTATTCATCTCTTCGTGGGTGAGGAGATTAAAGATACCGGTTCGGTTAAGGCCCTTGTTAAAACGGTTTGTAATAATTACCGCTTGCCTTACTTTACCCTAACACCAACCTTTTCTATTTGCCCAAACCATGGTTATCAAGCCGGCAAGGTGATGACTTGTCCAAAATGCGGCACCGAAAACGAAGTCTATTCTCGCATTGTCGGCTACATTCGTCCGATTCAGCAATGGAATGCCGGCAAAAGAGCAGAATTTGACGATAGAACCGAATACAAATATTCTGATGCGGTTAAAAAAGCCAAGGGCGAGAACAAGGCTAAAGAAGAAGAAAAAACGGTAAAGATGCCTTTTGTTGAGGAAGCAGGAGAAACCATCAAAGAGAAAATTGAAGCTCCGATTTTAGCTCAGGCGGAGGCGGGAGCTGAACAGGGAGCGTTAATATAATGCAGATTGCGGGAATTCAAAAAATGACGCTGGTCGATTTCCCCGATCATGTAGCAGCCACGGTTTTTACCCGTGGCTGCTCTTTCCGTTGCGGGTTTTGTCACAATCCGGAACTCGTAATACCTCAAAAATTTAATCCGTTGCTTTCTGAGAAAGAAATATTCGATTTTTTAGAGTCGCGATATGGAAAGTTGACCGGTATTTGTATTACTGGCGGCGAACCGTGTATGCAACCAGATATCGATAAATTTATTTCTCATTTAAAGGCGCTTGGTTTTGATGTGAAACTTGATACAAATGGATCCTTTCCCGATCGTCTGGAAAAAGTTATTAAAGATGGAGATGTCGACTACATTGCTATGGATATAAAATCGCCGCTAGAGAAGTACCCTCTAGTGACACAAGTCGAAAGTCAAAAGTCGAAAGTCGAAAGTAATAGTGGTGTCATCCCGAGCGACCGAAGAGAGTCGAGGGATATCATCACCATGTATAGCGGCGGCATCGACCTTACCGAGAAAATTAAGCGCTCGATAAAACTAATTATGAACTCCGGCTTTGATTATGAATTCCGAACCACAGTTATGCATCCCCTTCATAAACTAAAAGATTTTGAAGAGATGGGGAAGATGATCAAGGGTGCAAAAAAATATTATTTGCAAAATTTTGTCAAAACCAAACAGATCGCCGAAGACAAAGAGTTTACACCCTTTACTGACCTTGAACTTGAAAAAGCTAAAAAAACAATGGAAAAATTTGTGAAGGAAGTGGGGATAAGATAGCAAATTCTCTTTTCAGATTTGGAAGATAAAAAAAGTTGATCCCCAATAAATTTATAGGACAAAACAATTAAATTCTCCCCCTAATTTAGGGGGAGTTAGAGGGGGTATAATTGTTCAACGATACATCCAGAAAACAAATCCGACAAAAACTTCGCAATAATATGACCTCTCCGGAGTTACTATTATGGTCGAAATTGAGGGGAAGCCAATTCTTTGGTCTTAAATTTCGCCGACAATATGGGATAGATAAATTCATTGTTGATTTTTATTGTCCAAAGATACGATTGGCGATAGAAATAGATGGCAATAGCCATTTCAATGAAGAATCGATCAAGAACGACAAAATCAGAGAGAATTTCATTCATTCGTTTAATATAAAGCTAATAAGGTTTACAAATCTAGAAATTAGAAATAATATTGAGGGGGTATTGGAAAAGATTGAAAATGTTTGTAATACCACCCTTAATCCCTCCTAATTTAGGAGGGAGAATTACGATCATATGATTATAGATAAAGCAAAAAAACATTTTTTAGAAACAATCGGCAAACATAAAGATCGGTGGAATTTGAAAATTCATATTCCCGAAGCCGAAAAATGGCTTGATTATATTTTTAAAAAATATCCTGAGGCCGACAAGGAAATCTTATTGCTTTCAGTTTGGCTTCACGATATTGGCCATTATCCGATCATTGAAGGTCAAGACCATGCAATTATTTCAGAAAAAATTGCTAAGGATTTTTTAGAAAAAGAAAATTATGACAAGGAAAAAGCAAAACGGGTTTTACACTGCATAAGAAGTCATCGCAATAGAGATGTAAAACCGGAAACTTTAGAAGCAAAGCTTATGTGCCTTGTCGACTCGGCTAGCCATTTTACCTATGCGCCATATATTGATGCTTTTCGCGATGGCAGGGGAAAAGAGGCGCTCGAAAAACTGGAACGCGATTATAAAGATCTGGATCTTTTTCCGGAAATAAAAAAAGAGCTCACGCCCATCTATCAAGCATGGAATAATCTACTAAAAAGTCTATTGCAATTAAATCTTTAAAATTGGTTTTTCTAGGCTATTTTTCTAGAAATATAAACGACCGTTCAAAATCATAAAAATAAAATTTATGGACGGGGGACACGGTCGTTGATCGTTGAATGATCTTTGACCGTGTCCCCATGGATTTCGTGGCCTTGTCGGGCCGTGACGAAATTCGTCAGTTCGTGCTGTCCGAGGTTGAGGTGTTGGCCTCAGTGTAGGCGCGGAGCGCCGCATCTTCATCCTCGCTTGGGATGTCAAATTCGAGCGGCGTACCGTCGGTTAACAGAGTGAGGTCGCAACCGACCGGCGGTTGCAATTCTTCGGTCATAATTACCTCCATGCCGGATTAATTTAGCAGCATCCTCGCTGATAATCTGTGTTGAGTTTTTCGGGATGACTATTTTATACCCTAATTGCAATTGCTTTGTAAATATAAAGAAGGGCGCAAAATCTATAAATGATTTTGCGCCCGATGGGCAATCCGGAAGGATTATGTTATTATTTCAAATCTGATCAACTTCCAACTTTTTATCCAATCATCTTCGATGGGGGTGGGGATCTGAGCCAGTGCTAGCCAATTGCCGACAATTTTTCCTTCGGCGATCCGGCAAAGCAACCGGTCAAATCTTACTCCCTTTATGCTTCGGGTAGAGATATGGATCTCGATGTATGTTGGCTCCAATCGAAATTCATTTATATTAACAATAAATGTTCGGAAGTTCCCCTCGGTGGTTTCAACCGTAATTTTAATTTTTAATCCGACCGGATTTGTAGGCAGATTCAATGTTTCTAAAATGTCGTCTGCCATTGCAAACCCTCCTTCATTTTTAAAAGAACACAAAAAATGCTTAAGATCTTTAAATTCTTTAACAAAAGATCGGCAAATTATATTCAAGCAATAGGCTGTTTGACTTCATAAACCCAAGAACATATCATTTAGTTATGATCGAAAACTACATCACCGATATCTTATATAAAAAAATCTCTTTTTCGGCTAACGATCTAAAGCTTTTTCAGACTAAAGAACTTTCTCGCTTGCGCCGTGTTTCCCTTAATACTTGCGCAGATTGGGCATCCTTAACCAGCTCTTGTTGCAGCCGTTTTGAGCACTCCTTGGGCGTTTGGCATCTTGCCAAACTTCTTGCAGCCAAAAGAGAGTTTGCCGAAATTGGCCAAAATTTGAGATTTGCCGCCTTGGCTCACGACCTCGCCACTCCGCCTTTTTCCCATAGTTCAGAGAAAGCAATGAAAAAAATTCTCGGCAAAGACCACGAAGAAATTATTGACGAAATAATTTTTAACTCGGAGTTTGGCAAGGAAGTTGAAAAACAGGGTGGCAATCTCAGGATTATCAGCGATCTTATTCAAAAACGCCATCCCTTAAGCAATCTTATCAACGGTTCGATCGATTTGGATAACCTTGATAATACTTTGCGTTGGGGGTTTTCCACCGGCGTAATATCAAAGAAAAATTATAGTCCTGAAAAACTAGCCCGAAGTTTTACCATAAAAGATGGCAAATTGGCCCTAATCTTTTCCGACGATTTAAAAAAATGGGAACAATGTCGCAAGGTAGCGTACAAATATATCTACACTATTTATCCGGAATTTATTATTTCGCGTGCGCTTGATTTTGCTTTGGAGGCCGAAGAAATAGACGGCAAATATTTCCAAATGGACGATTTCGAAGCCAGCCAATTTCTCAAAAATAACTGTAATTCAAGGACTAAAGAAATCGTTGAACGAGCTGAGAGATGGCAACTTTATCCATTAGTTTTTAATTTGATTATAAACCGTCCAGACGACGGGCTTCTTCGAAGATTAAAAAATCCTCAGGCACAACCTCTTTTGGCTGATTTCTTGGCAAAATCACTTGGTTTCCCAAGAGAAGATATAGTTGCGGGAGTTATCCCTAACAAGGGTTATAAAAAAATCCATTTGCCGATTATAAATGATGGCGAAGAGGAGGTTCATAAACCCAATCAAAAAGATGTTTGGTATATTCATATTTACTTATTCGAAATTCATACCCACCAGAAAAGTCACAAAATTGCGAAATTGGTAAAGGATTACTTCAACTAAGGGACCAGCCCCGCCTTTTGAAAGACGAGACTGGCGGTTTGGGTTAGTTTTCTACGGGATAATATAGATCGGTCCGTGAAAGTTTCGAAAGATGTTAAAAAGCGCTTCTTCGGCCTTTAAATCGGAGCCGGCTTTTGCCATTCGGGCATTCATAACGATGGCGGTTATTCTCTCATGATGCGTTTCGAACAACTCGCTTGCCATAAAGGCCGAATTGGCATACAGAGGGAAATATAATTCCTCTGCTTGCAGAATGGAGGCGGGCAGATCGGATTCGTTGCCTAAAATCAGGATTGTGCCCATTGCTGTAAGTTGTTTCATCGGGGGATCCTTTCGACAAGAATGTGACTAACCTTCGTTTATTTTATTTTTTAGGATGCCGGACTAGAATGTGAGATTCGATAAAAATAGTCCAAAAAATTATCAATTATGGCGCTTTTGTTAAAAACGATTATTATACAGGCAATAAAATGGCTTCCTTAGCCAATAATTTAGACAAATAAGTTGTCTTTCCTATGGATTTTTTGCAGATTTTACTATATTATGTCGTTATAAAGTGCAAAGGTCGAAACTTTATAAAAGATAGGTAACTAGATTCTTTAAATTAGTGTGTTTTGGTTCGAGCTTGTTTGCTTAAAATGTTTCGTTTTGGCTACTAATTTAAAATCTATTGATAGGGTTAAAAATGGATCAGAATGATGACAAAAGGGATTTTACTCCCGCTGAGCCAAATCAGAAACTTTTCATTGGCGGACTAGCTTGGGCTGCAACCGATGAAGATCTCCAATCTGCTTTTGCTCCTTTCGGCGAAGTAGTTTCTGCTTCAGTTGTGCGATATCCTGATACCGGCAGGTCAAAAGGCTTTGGCTTTGTCGAGTTTGCAACTGTTGAGGAAGCATCTAAAGCCAAGGAAGAGATGGATGGCAAAGAGGTTGTTGGCCGTTCCATCAAAGTAGATTTTGCGAGACCCGCAAAAAAAAGAGAAGATAGAGCAGAGTAATTTTCTCTGATATATCGACTTAAAAATACCCCCCGGATTTCCGGGGGGTATTTTGTTATCCCCAAAAAACGAGCTTATCCCCAGTTGATATATAGGGGGAGGGGGTATATTGTGGATAGGCGGGGGTATCGGTGGGGACAACCGATGTTATCCGCAAATTTAGCCATTTTGTCTGATTTTAAGACTATGAAATATCAATCTATATATAATCGATTGCGTAGGATTGAAGGCCAAATTCGCGGCATTGAGGAAATGCTTAATAAAGATATGGCTGACGAAGAAATTTTCATTCAAATTTCTGCTGTCAGGTCGTCTCTCAATTCAACTTTAGTTGCGTTTATTTCCGATCTTTTAAAAACAGAAAACGACGGCAAAAAAATAATTACCGCCAGAGAAATAGATCTGATACTTAGATCAATAAAATAAAAAACCGACAAATAGGACTTTGTTTAAAAGAAACAGGCTAAAAATTACCGTAAATTTTGTATTGTATAAAAACGGCAATTGCAACACCAACGGCTATTGAAAGAAAAAACACAACCAAGATGATTGCAGCCTCAAAAGGTTTTAGCGTTGCAAAATCAACCGATTCTGCGCCAACCCTAAAAACCTCTTTTTCAAGTTTATTTTTCATAGTTAACTTGAGCTTAAACTGATGATTTTATTATAACATAAAAAATCAACAGGAGCCATAAATTGCTATGACTTCACTCTAAAAAAGTTTGCCAGCTCCTCTTTTTTCTAATATAATTGACTAAGTTGTTATTAAAGAAGAAGCAAAGGATTTCTATGGCAAAGGAAAAAACCAAGAAAAAGATTGTTGTTGATTGTGACGCCTGCATTGGCTGCGGCACCTGCGAAAGTATCGCCCCCGATTATTTTGAAATTGTTGACGGCGTTTCCGAAGTAAAAAAAGCTTATGATGAAAAGGATGCTTCAGATATAGACGATGCGATTAACAATTGCCCTGTGCAAGCTATCTCTTTGGAGTCCGAAGTTAAAGAAAAAAATTAATAGTTATTTTGGAGGGGGTTTGTCAACATTGTTTTTATCTTGGTGGTATAAAACCCAGTTTAGAGCCGTTTTGAACTATTCAAAGCATTTTTTGGGTTATCTCTACGACTTATTTTCAATTCGGATTTGCTTTTCGACTCTGTTTGCTGTCTGGAAAAGAGATCGTATTTCCTATAAAAATTTGGGTATCAAAGAGATGTTTGAAGCTATGACTTTAAACATAGCTTCTCGTTTTGTGGGGTTTTTTGTCAAAATATTTACGATCATAGCTTATCTTGCTGTGACACTAATATTTATAGCCTTGTTTGCTATTTTTGACCTCATTTGGCTGTTTTTACCGCTAATTATTCTTTTGATGCTTTTTGTCGGTTTTAATTTATTGTTTGGAGCCCAATGGAAAATGTTTATATAAAACCAAACGGTACTGTTCTTGCAAAAACAATCGCTCTTGACGGCCTTCGGTCTAATTTTTTAATAAAGTTCTTGTTGTTTTTATTTTGGTTGGCCGGTTTGGCGTCGATTATCTCGCTTGTGTTAATATTTTTCAACCTTTGGCCTCGGCTCTCTTTACCCATTTCTATCGCACAGGGTAGCGGAGCAAGTTTTGTTGTTCTCGCTTTATTTCTTTTCTATTTGGCATTTCGCTCCTTTTATTTAAAATACCTTCTTAAATATTCGTTGTTATCTCCCGACAATGCCAAACAAAAAATTGCTTCCAATCAAAGAATTAATCTTTTTGATGTATTTTCATTCGATTTGGGATTAGTGTTGGCGCCGGTTTTTTCAAAAAGAGACCAATCCTTTTCACTTAAAGAGATGAGCAAAGCTCTTGTGGCTGCAAGGGATATGAAGTTTATCCTTATCAGACTTGGATTAAGCCCTTCCGATATCATTAATTATTTAGAAGATTCAAAAGAGAATGTTGCTGAAATAATCAAAGAGGCGATAAACTATGCCATTTCGAATAAGCATAATGCTGTCTGGTCCGGTGACCTTTTCTTTGCGATTTGCAAACATTCGGCGGGTATGAAAAAAATGTTAAGTGATCTTAAAGTGGAGATAGATGAAGTAGAAACGCTAGTTGTTTGGGAAACAAAAGTTTTTAAAGAAATCGAAAATGGGCAGGGATTTTTTAATATTACTCATTTAAAGAAAAACGGCGGCATTGGCAAAGATTGGGCTTACGGTTATACAAATTATTTAAACCGTTATTCTTTGGACATAACCGAGATGATCAGGAAAGAAATAAACTATCTTTCAGTGGTCGGCAGAAACAAAGAAATCAATCAGATTGAGGAGGCTTTGCTAAGAACAGACAACGCAAACGTTATAATTGTGGGTAATGCTGGCGTTGGCAAACACACAACGATACTCGGTTTCGCTAAGAAAGTTATTGCGGGCGAGGTTGACGGCAGACTAGCCCATAGCAACATCTATCAGATAAATACAGAGGCGCTGATTTCGGGATCGCATGACGAAGATGATATAATCGGTCGATTCTCTAAGATATTGGAAGAAGCTTCTTTTGCCGGACATGTTATCTTATTGATCGAGGATATCGACAATCTTTTTTCAAATCAGGGCGTGGGTACGGCCGATTTGACCGAGGTTTTATTGCCATACTTAAGCGACGGTTCGATCCATATTATTGGTACAAGCGAAGTTGGGCCCTACAATGAATTTATTTTAGCCAACACTTCTTTGGCTCAGCATTTTACCCGCATAACCGTCAATGAACCGAGCGGCGAAGATCTTTTGGAAATTCTTGAGGAAACTGCTCCGACCATAGAATACAATTCCGGTTCCATAATTACATACGAAGCGATAAAAACTGCAATAAAAGATGCTGACCGCTATATGATAAATATGACAAATCCGGAAAAGACGATTGGATTACTTGAGGGTGCTTCAAACAAGGCGACTAGTGAGCGAGGAAAAACTATCGTACTTTCAAAGGATATTGAAGATTATGTTTCTGAAAAATTTGCCGTTCCTTCTGCCGAGGCCAATGAAGACGAAAAACAAAAGCTTCTCCAGCTGGAGAAAATAATGCATGAAACCGTAATCGGTCAAGACGAAGCGATTGAAGCAGTCGCAAATGCAATGCGCCGAGCAAGGACTCAGGTATCGGATTCAAAAAAACCCATCGGATCTTTCCTCTTCTTGGGCCCCACCGGTGTAGGTAAAACTGCCACAGCCAAAGCGTTAGCGAGAGCTTATTTTGGAGGGGATGAAAATATGATCCGTTTTGATATGTCAGAGTATCAAAACAGCAGAGACATATATCGGTTGATCGGAACCGATCATGAAGCGGGCAATCTTACAACTTTTGTTTCGGAGAAACCTTTTTCACTTCTTCTTTTTGATGAAATAGAAAAATGTAATCCGGAAATTTTGAATCTTTTCCTGCAAATTCTCGATGAGGGTGTGCTCACTGACGGAAAAGGCAAAAAAACGATTTTTACCAACACCATAATAATTGCAACTTCCAATGCCGGTTCAGATCTAATCCATGAAGCTATCAACGGGGGAGATGATTATAATAGAATTAAATTACTCTTGCAGGATTATCTAATAAAGCAGAATATTTTCAAGCCTGAACTATTGAACCGTTTTACATCGGTAGTCGCTTTTGCACCGCTGGATAAAAACGCCGTCAGAGAAGTGGCTAAATTGGTTATTGCTCATTTGGAAAAAACCGTTTCCGAAAACAAGGGAGTGATCGTAAAGATCGATGATGACGCAATTGATTATCTGGCCGAATTGGGTTTTGATCCCGAAATGGGAGCAAGGCCGATGGAAAGAGTGATCCAAGATAAAATAGAAAATCTTTTGGCAAAGAAAATATTGAACGGTGAACTAGGAAAAGGAAGCAGTATTTCGATTACCAAAGAAATGATCGGTTAGTTTACAACATCTTTACATCAGAACTATATTTAAGTCTTATTGGATTATTTATTTGTGTATATAAACCGGAGTGCCGATTTCAGTCCATCTGTAAACTGTTGCTGCGGCGCCGACGCCCAGCCGAACGCAACCATGGGAAACCGGTATACCAAGATGATCTTCGCCTTCTTTATAGCCATTGGGCCATTCTGGCAACTCATGGATACCATAAGGTCCGTTAAATTGTTCCCAATAAGGCATATAAAGCCCATATTCTGCCGACCAAGCCTTGTCTTTCTTTTCCTGGATGTGAAAAGTTCCCGTTGGCGTGGGCATTGAGGGTTTTCCGGACGAAACTGTATAACAGCCAAGAACATTTTTACCTTCAATCTGGCATAATTTTTGCTTTGTCAGGTCTATGTCTATATACTTGCCCTCGAACCGTCCTGTCACAAGGCCTTCGGCTGGAAATACTTTTATTTCCTTTGGCTGTTCTTCATAGGTCAATAAAGTAACGGTAATATAATTTTCATTTATTTGATCCAGCAAAGAATTTAAGGCATTATCTTTGTCGAGATATTTTCCCTTTCGGCCTTTCTCAATAACATCACCGTTTGTGGCGTTGATTCTTTTATCGATCGTTAAGATCTCGAAATTTTTGGCAATTTTATTTAGATATGCTTTTATATTGGACTGATTTAACTCGGCCATATATTTGCCGTTTACAAGGTTAAAATTTATCCAGTTTCCGACTTCAGATTGGCTGGGAGAATATTGTTTTTCTTGGTAGGAGAAAGTATAAGTTTTTGATAGATAACCCTCGGCTTGATTTTTTGCAGAATCAAAATCGGCGTTTACAATTTTTGCTTTTGAGCTCTTAACGGCCAAAGAAATCTTGTTTTTGTCATTTTCAGCCAAACTGATAATCTGGCTAGTCAAATCCGAGGTGTCCGCAATGTGCCCTTCTTTGCTGTCAGTTAATATTATTTTCCCGTTATTTATCTTTAGTGTTGCGTCGACCGGATCGTTATTTAACTGTCCGATGGCAATTTTTATAAAATTATCATATTTATTTTCATTGATATAAGGTTCTGCTTCGATGGGAATCTTGTGATACATACTTTCAAATGAAGTTCTTAAGTTTAGAATAAAAGACCTTCCCCGGCCGATATCATAGCATTTTTCGGCTGTTTTTTGGACATCAAATGTAAGCCCTGTATCTTCAAATTTGGCCGACACGGTTTTGCTGTTGGCAGAGATTACAAGGTCTTTTTTGAGGAGTTCTTGAAATTTGTTTTCGATTAAATACTCGGCCTGTTTTTTAGTTTTGCCCGAGAGGTCTAATTCGCCGAAATAAACATTGCGGTATATTTTGCCGGCGTAAACCTGCTGATACGAAAAAAGCACCAAAGACATAAGGAAGAGAAGGCAAAAGAAAGTAATGGCGCTATAGAAAAAATGTTTTTTGTATCTTTGAAACATCGATCGGCCCCTCGCTAAATATCTATTAATATCGATGAAGTTGAATTGGTGGGCCTGGCAGGGATCGAACCTGCGACCAAGCGGTTATGAGCCGCCTGCTCTGACCACTGAGCTACAAGCCCCAAATAAATAAAGTTCCGATAGAACTGATATTAATATAGCAATCTCGGCTATGATTTACAAGACATATAAGGAGAGCAAGTTTTCAATATAACCCTTGACAAGTTATGGTTTAATTGATATAATGATTTAATTTCATATTTCAGTATGAAAAAATCATACAATGAAAAACCAAAACAAAATTAAAAAGTTCTTGAGCATAACCGTCATTTCGGTAGTTTTTTCTACTCTTATTGCTTCTCCTGTTTTTGCCTCCCAAATTACGGAAGATAATTTGGCCTATTTAATAAATAAAGAACGAACCTACCGAGGCCTTTCTCCTTTGAGAATTAGCGTTAATCTTGATCAAGCGGCTGAATTTAAAGCAGAGGATATGCTCAATAGAAATTATTTCGAGCACTATGCTTTTGGTCTGGCCCCTTGGGATTTTATGAAACAGGCAAATTATAACTATCTTTATGCTGGAGAAAATTTGGCAATGGATTTTCAAACGGCAGAAGGAATGGTAAACGCTTGGATGAATTCTGACCTTCACCGAAAGAATATTTTAAATCCTGATTTTGAGGAAATGGGAATCGGTGTCGTTAAAGGAGAATATGCTGAATCCGGACAGATACACGATACCATAATTGTCTCTAATATGTTTGGTCGGAAAAAACCGGCCATTGTTGAAGTTTTTAATAAAATAGTTGACGGTTTTGCCAAGTATCTAAAATCACGATCGGTAAATCTATAAAAAATCCCTGTGGATAACCTTTAAAGTTGGCTATGGGACCAACTTTTTTTGGTTGTTGACTTACTTTGAGCTTGCTTTATACTAAAAATCACGCAGAGAGTAGCTTATGGTAAAAGGTATGAAAAAGTATGAAACTATGGGCCTTCAAAGCTTTCTGATACAGAAACAAAAATTTCTTTCCTAAGCTTTGGTTTGGGATAAATAAAACAAACTGTTCGTGTTTCTTGCCAGAGGGGCAGCAGGGATTTTATATCCTTGTTTGATATTGAACTAAAATTCTTATTGCTCTTTTGGAGGGAATTTTATCCTTAGGGATAATTTTTCGTAATTTAAATTTTATAAATTAAGGAGTGGTTTATGGGTAAGTTACTAAAAAAATCGCTCATCTATTTGCTTGCAGTCATGATGGTTATGCCGACTTGGCTAATGGCAAGCTATATGAGCGCACCAAAAGCAAAGGCAGCCATTGGTGATATAGTATATGAGAATTTTGATGGTGGAACACTTCCTACTACTTTTATTGTTTCGGGAAGTACAATCAATTCATCTACAAGTTATTACAGTTCATCGCCAAATGCCTTAAAATTCGACAGTAACGGCGATAGTTTGGAAATAGGAAATCTTCAATCACCCAATCTGCTGTCTTTTTGGCAAAAAAGAACAAGTGCAAGCAGTGTTGATTTATCTTTTAAACTGGATGGATATAACGGATCCAGTTGGGAAAATAATATCGATAAGATTACTAACATACCGACGACTAAGACTGATCCAGCGGCTAATTATTCTCATTCGCTTAAAGAAAATTTTACAAAAATACGATTAACTCTTATAAAAGATCCAGCTGAGAGCGAATCCGGTTATGCGGTCATTGATGATTTAAAGATAAGCTCGGTGGGTATCCATTCAACTTATTCTCTTAATTCGGACAAATCGATATATGAATACGGTGTTAGCGGCCAGCTGATTTCTACTCAAGCGGATGCTCAGAAATTGGAGGAAACAGTAAAGCCTATCGAAATTACGCTATCAGCTAATAAAATAGGAGATATTGGTTATAATAAGGTTCAAATTCCGGCTTTAAAAATTAATTCCGAACATCTCCAACTTTGGGCCAAGGATACATTCGGCAATTGGTACGATATAAATCAGGTTGGTTGGGGGCCGGAAGGGGGATTTCCAATCTCCAAGGATTACAATGCAACAACGCAAGTTTATCCTGTTGCCGATCAGGTTGGGTCATACACGGGCCAGATAACTCTCGAAAATAAAGACAAGGATAATGAAGGTATAATTGTACAGAGCGCCCCAATAACAATTAATGTCTTGGCAGAAAATTCCACTTATGTTTTGAGCCAGACAGGATTGGCGGCTAGTTATGAAAAAGGTGTTTTGGCTGACTTAACGGGGAAGGTGTCTCAATCAGAGATCAACGCTGTTGTGGAAGATGCAGTAAAAGATTTGACACCGGTCAAGGTGACGCTGAAGACCGACGAACTTGGGTTGAACGGTTATGACCGCGTGAGAATAAAACCGACTAATATTTCCAATACTCAACTTTGGGCCAAGGATACATTTGGCAATTGGTATGATATAAATCAGGTTGGTTGGGGACCGGCAAGCGGATTTCCGATCCCGGCGAATTATCAAGCGACAACGGATATCTATCTTCTTTCTGACAGCGCCGGCAACTATGTTGGAGATATAAATTTAGAGAACACTTGCGATCATAAGATACTCTCTAGCCTGACATTAAAAACTAGTATTTATCTGCCCGATATAACGGTAGATGGTTTATCGGAGAGTAATTTACAAGAGCTCATTAGCGATGGCTATTTGGTTGATAATTTGGGCGCAGTATCTGTGTGGGGCAATCTCAAAATTAGGGTTTTTGATAATCAGGGAAATGCAAATGAAATTCTTATTCCCGCCGGAACTGTTATATCGTCCGCAAACCATGAAGCCATCTCTGCCGCAGAATTGAGCGCCGCTTTGCAGGATATAGCCAAGACAAGTGGTTTCGCAACGGGATTTTCTGCTAATGCCGTGTTGCAATGGGGGATTAGCGGCAAGAAAATTGCTTTTAGCAATCCTATTTCTATTTCAATTTTTGTCGGGAAAGCTCTAGACGGCCAGACTTTAGCGATTAGGCGTTCAACTTCCGGAACTGGAGATTGGGAAACTGAAGGATTGCAAACAACAACCTGCAAAGTTTCAGAAGGTTACTGTAAATTCAGTACAACAGAAGCTTCATATTTTGCCGCTCTTTCTCTAAATATTTCCTTGGATTTTTCTGTAATCAGCAAAATTGATAACGGTAATAAAACGATTACCGTTAGTTGGAAGGGAATCGACGCTGTTGATGCTTATAGCGTTTATATAAATGGGATCTTGGTTGCCCAATTAAATTCGGTACCGGGAAACAAATATTTTTCCATAAATCAAAATGTTAGCAACTATGGTTTTTATACCGTTTCGGTTGTTCCAGCGAAAGAAGGCGTCGTTTCTGCTGAGCCAAAAGTTAAGACCATAGAGATCAAGCCCACGGTTCAGAAAGCAGTTGCCAAGGTGGATTCAAGCGTAAAAGCACCAACGGTAGCAAAGCCGATTCTGCCTCAGGAAGAAACCCCTGAGAAAAAAGTGGCGACATCGAAAGATGATGAAAACGGGATAATAAAGGGAGCTAGCGATGCCGACGAAGAAAGCACCGAGGAAACTAACTGGATGCCATGGATTATTTTATTTATCTTAATAGTATTGGCCGGCGCTGTCACGGGCGGATATTTCTATTGGTTTGCGGGCAAAGATGAGATTGAGCAAGCCGAAAAAGACATTAAGAAAATAAAGAAAATAACGAAAAGCGACAGCAAAGTGACGACAACGGTTCGAACCAGAAAGAAAAAATCCGGAAATTCCAAAAAACCTAACCGGTGGTAATGAGAAATTTAAAAAATATGGGCGCCGAGAAATCGGCGCCCATATTTTAATCCAATGATAACTTCGATTATAATAGAAAAGATGAAACCTTATTTGCAAAATATAAAAGCCCATATCGAGCGATATATTCCCATGACTTTTGGCAATCTTTTACTTTTTGCTTTTTTGATTTATTTAATTATCGTTGTTGGACAATCAGTTATTACAAACTATAATTCCAATAAAATTATCGATGAAGAAAGGGGAGATTTGACGGGCCTAAATTCTCAAATCAAAGATCTCGAAAATTCAATTAACTATTATCAAACCGCCTCGTTTCGGGAAAAAGAAGCAAGGGAAAAATTGGGATACAGAACTCCCGGTGAAAAAGTTATCGCATTGCCGATAGATACCGAGGAAGACAAAATGGCTGATACCGGTTTGACTGATGTTTCTATCAAAACGCCCAACTATCGTCTTTGGTGGCAGTATTTTTTTGGAAGTAAAAGCTCATAAACAAAAAAAGAATGTTAAAACATTCTTGTCTATTCGATTCACATTATTAACTCAGCACTAGCGAGACGAGTGGTAGCAGGGGTGGGGATCGAACCCACGACCTCGGGCTTATGAGTCCCACGCTCTAACCATCTGAGCTACCCTGCCGTATAAAATTTTCAATTAACACATAAATGACAATTGGAAATCGATAAATAATTTTTCGATTTTCTGCCAAGAACTGCCAGCCAAAATTGTCTATCAATTCTTGGTAGACTTAATGCACTTTCATTTGAACCGCTGCTCGATTGGCTAGACCAATTGATGAGCGTATAT
>Ga0172374_1000056_pt1 | contig 92937 bp, 80 predicted proteins | sample LakKiv3m_FD_114536 | JGI IMG/M metagenome (GOLD analysis project Ga0172374, IMG submission 114536) | Freshwater microbial communities from Kabuno Bay, South-Kivu, Congo - kab_092012_10.3m | ecosystem: Environmental > Aquatic > Freshwater > Lake | place: Democratic Republic of the Congo... | reverse complement strand
TACGAATATACGAATAAACCCCGTATATTCAGCAATTCGTATATTCGTAGGGCGAAGCGCCCGCCTGTAACGCTTTGCGCAGCAATGCGGGCAAGCATTCGTAATTCGTAGATAAATCTCATGTTTGATTTTCTAAAAAAAGAAAGCAGAAAGAAGATGAAGCCGGTTGCTTCTGAAAGTGAAAAGGACACGGAAAAAATTTATCAGGAGGGTCTAGCTACCGTCATCGATCTTATCGCGCCTTCCGCGCTCCGCGTCAACAGCGACAATATCCAGATTGGCGAAACATTAGCAAAGACAATTTTCGCAACCACTTATCCAAGATATCTGCACACAAGCTGGTTTTCGCCAATCATCAATCTGGATATGCCTATGGATATTTCCATGTTCATTCATCCGGTGGAAACAGCCGAAGTCATGAAAAGCCTGCGCCGATCCGTTACTCAAGTTGAATCCCAAATCCATCTTGAAGAGGAGGCTGGAAAAGTCCGCGACCCGGTTCTTGAGACCGCCATTCAAGATATTGAAACCCTTCGCGACAATCTTCAGCAGGGAACAGAGCGATTTTTCAAATATGGCCTTTATATAACAATTTACGCTGACAACAAGGAAGATCTGGAAAAATCGACCCGATTTATCGAATCAATCCTGGAATCCAGCCTTGTTTATGTGAAGGACGCTATTTTCCGCTCAGAACAGGGATTCTCCTCAACCTTGCCCCTGGCCAATGACGAATTGGGCGTGGGAAACAACATGAACAGCGCCCCTCTTTCAACGACTTTCCCTTTTGTTTCCTCTGACCTCACTTCGAATACCGGAATCCTTTATGGCATCAACCGCCACAACAACAGCTTGATTCTCTTTGACCGCTTCCAGATGGAAAATGCCAATATGGTGATTTTCGCCAAATCCGGCGCCGGGAAAAGCTATGCCGTAAAACTGGAAATCCTGCGATCACTAATGATGGGGACGGATGTAATTGTCATCGACCCGGAAAACGAATATGAAAATCTTTGCGAGGCGGTCGGGGGAAGCTTCATCAATATCTCCCTTAGCTCGGCCTATCACCTGAATCCTTTTGATTTGCCAGTCGTCCCGGAAGATGAAGATCCCAAAAATGTCTTGAGAAACAATATCGCCAGCCTGATCGGGCTACTCAATATCATGCTGGGAAATATTACTCCCGAAGAGGATGCCATCCTGGATCGGGCGATCAGCGAGACATACGCAATGAAAGACATTACCGCCGAAACCACCACTCGCTCGTTTACGAAGGAGCAGGTTCCCACTATGTCTGATTTATATGAGATCCTGCGAAACATGGAGGGAGCTGAGGATCTCGCCACCCGCCTCGAAAAATATACCCAGGGAATTTTCTCCGGTTTTCTCAATAATGTTTCCAACATAAGCCTTGATAATCAAATGGTAGTTTTCAATATCCGGGACATGGAAGAGGAGCTTCGCCCGGTTGCCATGTATGTCGTGTTGCATTTCATCTGGAACGAAATTCGGTCCAAACTCAAAAAGCGCCTCATTGTGGTGGATGAAGCCTGGGTTATGATGCAGCACGAAGACGCCGGATCGTTCATGTTTTCTATCGCGAAAAGATGCCGCAAATATTATGCGGGGCTCACGACAATCACCCAGGATATCACAGATTTTCTGACTTCTCGTTACGGAAAGCCAATCGTAACCAACTCATCGATCCAGCTGCTGCTCAAGCAATCACCGGCGGCGATCGACGTGATTGGCGACACTTTTTTTCTCACCAATCAGGAAAAATTCATGCTGCTCGAAAGCAATGTCGGGGAGGGAATCTTTTTCGCCGGCACAAAACACGTTGCCATCAAGGTTGAAGCCTCGTATTCGGAAGACCAGCTTGTGACTTCAAATCCCGCCCAAATTTTGGAAAAAAAGAGGAGAGAGGAAGAGGAAAAAAATAGCTAGTCAGTTTCAATATTCATAAAGCATCCTATGCCATCCCAAGATTATAATGATACTAATAAGCAGAAAAGTCATGGCTATGAGCGTGCTTTGAAAAACGCTCAATACCGGAACCGCCCTCTTCCAGGTTATGCAAAATCCCTAAAGCAATCACCTAACGAAAGAGCGCTCAGCCAAAAAAATGTGCAGAGAAAACTGAATAATATTAGACGAAATGCCCCCGGCCTGGCAAAAAATATGGCTAAAGGTGGATTCATTGGAACAGCGAAATCAATATTGAAAATACTGGCACAAATAGATCTGTCCAAGGATTGGCTATTCATTCCGCTTCTGGCGTCCTTTGCTCTTCTCAAAGACATTCTTGACATTGCACTGGGCGCGATTCCCGGAGTCGGAATTGCCGTATCCTTCATAACGGAGATCATGCTGTTTTGCTTCACAATTATCGCCTTGCTGATTTCGGGGTCCGACCTCAAAAACAGGGGGGTAGCCAAATATATCGCAGGACTAGCTATTGGCTTCATTGCTGAGATAATTCCGGGGATTGGCTGGCTGCCAATAGCTTTTATCCAGGCGCTTGTCCTATATGGCATGGTTTTGCTCGACCGAGCTATTGCTCCAAAAGAAGGGCAAAAAAACATAGGACAAGACTCGGGCGGACAGCAAAACGAAAAATTCACAACGACGACACGCCGCTTAGTAGGAAAGGCATAATCAATTTTTGTTTATAATATTTAAAATTATGGCTATCAATTTATCCAAGAAAAGAACGTTTAATAATTTTTTCCGGGATTATCAAAGGGAAATACTGATTGGTTTTTGCGTTTTACTGGTTCTTTTTGTAAGCCTCATTTTCCCTAAAAAATCTTCCGGAGAATCCTTTTGGCTGACTTTTTTTCTGTTCTTTGTTTTTCCATTTCTAGCCATCCGTTTTCTCCTTAAAGAACCGCTGGAAAATTTTGGATTTTCCAGGGGTGATATGAAAAAAGGAGTCATTTTTTCCACAATATTCATCGCGATATTTATTTTTCTCAATTATTTTATCGTTTCAAAGCCGGAATTCAGGAATCAGCTCCCGATCGCGCCAGGAATCGCCAGTAATTTTTGGAATTTCATCATCTTCCAGTTTCTTATTGCGCTGCCCCTCCATTTTTTTGGAGAAACTTTTTTCAGAGGATTTTTGCAAATGGGAATGGAGAACAAGCTTGGAAAATATTCCCTTATTCTCCAAGCGCTCATTCAATCTCTTCTTTTCGCCCGGGGGTCTTTGGCTTTGATGCTTCTCGTCTTTCTTTCCGCCCTGACTGCCGGCATTGTCACTTGGAAAAGCCGTTCTATTTTCTATTCTTTCGTCTCGATGTGGATAATATCCGTTAGCCTCGATATAATGCTAATCAGGTTTATTAATAATATAATTTTAAAATAAATATGAAAAAACAAAAAAAGATAATTTATGCGGCAGCCATTTTTTCCATCCTGCTTTCAAATCTCATTTCTTTCAATCCGCAAGCGGCTTATGCTTTCACTTGCAACCTTTATAGCTGCGATGTTAATGTCGCCGAGGAAACTGACAACGCTATGGATAGAGTAATGAGCCGGACAGAAGAAATTTTCACCGAAGCGGAAGACAGATACGGATTTGACAAAGATATTTGGCGAAAAGCCAAGCGCAAGGTCTATGCTCCCCGCGTGGAAATTTCCTTCGACAATGCAAATCCGTCAGCGGGGGAAAAAGTGACCGCTCACGCCGTTCCTGAATTTTTTCAGAACGACCCTCAAAATCTTTATTATACCTGGTATCTTATCCACACCGACGATGGTACTCCTCAAAGCGCCACAAATTCGATCGAAGAAGGAAAAATAGAAGCCGCTAAGATCATGGCCCGGGGAGATTATGATTCAGAACTTGACGACGCGAATTATAGCGGATCAAGCGATGATCCTGATAGCGACGGCTGGCCGTCTGTTGACGACAGTTATAGCGAAAGCAAATCAGCTGCCCCTTTCGGAGGGGCTGATGGAGAGGGGGGTATCACGAATAGTTCCAAGATACATTCTTCGGCTAGTGAATATTGCAATTCTTTGGCTGAAGATGAGTCTCCCTCCAATGACAACTGCAGTTATTTGAGCGATAGCAGTTATACATCCACACCGCAATACTATACCCTTGACTCTTCCCAGACAGATTATTTTTGCAACCAGTGCCGAAGCTATTTTCTTGAACACACCGACCTTCTCCCAAGCTCGTCCTGCACGGGAAACCGGAATCAGTGCTGTTATAACGCTATTCCGCAGGCAAATCTCGAGTGCTCCTCGACGACGACCGTCATTGACCCTATTACTGGCGAGCCTACTGATGTTACTACTTATTTTAAATGCGCTTATGACAGCAGTACGGGCTATTGCGGCGACACGGCAGATTATTGCGGCAGCGATACAACTTGCCAAACATCAAGATCAAGCTGTTATGATAATTTTAAAACCTGCAATAAAAACACTGTTGAGAATTGCATAGATGATAAGGTGAATCAATGCGAGGATGAACACACAAGCAACAATGATGAAATAATTTTTGATGTTACTCGTTGCTACAAACATAACTTTGGAACAAACACGGGTGAGGTTGCTTTTTCAAACGATGATGGTTCCGGCATTGATTATCCTGTTGCCTGCAAACATAAATGGGTGGATATTTCAGACAGCTATGCCAGCGGTTCCGGTAAATTTCCCAACGGAGAAGAGGATAAGTGGAAAACCGATCCAAGAGATCCAGATACCGACGGAGACGGATTCTCTGACGAGGCCGATGTTATTGGACTGGGCCAGGAGGATTTCACCTGGAACTACCAGGAGGGGGATCGGGTTGGAGTGATTGTCGAGGGAACTTCCATGCTTCCGACTGACGAAAAGAATGTTTATTATAAAATAATGTGGGGCGGTTTGGATGTTTGCGATAATACCAAGACAGGATTAATGTCTGATGACGAGTGTGACGGATCGGACGATTATGGCTACGTTTTTCTGGCTACTAAATCTCCTAGCGAAGAAGCCTCGGAGGAAAAACTGCAGATTTCCTTGAGCTACTCTCCCGAAAATCCGGTAGCCGATCCGACAAGCGATGAAACTATGTCCGACGCGAATGAAGTGACGGTTTCCGCATCTCTCGACAACACCGATTTGAAACCAGAAAACCTCTATTATACCTGGTATATACAAGAGGAAGAAACTACTGAAGGAGAGGTAAGCTGGGAAGAAATTGACCTGGAGGACAATTTTGAAATTTCTACTTCATCCTCCGGACTGGGAATCAGTACTTTCAGCTTTACGCCAAAAAAGAGTTTCCTGGAAGGAAAATCCGGAGATATCGTTGACCTGAGGGTTGTCGCCGCCGTTTCCAGGACATCCTCGCCCTCCTCCTATGAAACAAGCTCTCTTGGCAGGACATCCCCCCGCAGAGGATATGCCAATGTCGAGATTCCCATAAATAAGAATGGAGTTTATATAAAGCTTTATAATGTAAGCATAAATGCTGACGGGAAAGCCGATTTAGGAGATGAGATTTGCGATGAAGATCCGTACAGAACAAATTGCCCGGCCGTCCAAAATGAAATGCTGGCCGCGAAAATTTCCGGGAGCAGCAGCAGATATACTTCCGGCAATATTTCCTGGAGCCTTAACGGCGAATCGCTTTACCAGCCCTTGGATTATTCGTTATTTGAAGATTGGAGCAGCCTGAGCGATACTGCCGTCTTCTTTCCGATTACAAAAAACACAGGCGAGACTGAGAAGATCTCCATCATCGCAACTCCAAAAGACAAGCTTCAGACAGTATCTGTCAGCCGTTCAATCAAGGTGACCAGTCCCTCAGCACAAATAGTATCAGATGACGAAAGCGTAAGTTGGCGAAAAGTGACATCCGTTGAAAGCGAAACAGCCATGGGTGAAACAAGCTTCATTGAAAGCGATTCTGTATACGAAGCTTTTTTGGACAATTCACCTTCCTATAAACTTGATTCGATTCCTAATTACTTACTATTTAATACCGACAATACAACAATAAACTGGTCCATAGACGGAGTCGATATAAATGATCCGGATTACAATGAAGAAAACGGAAACCTGATAGTTACTGGATTTGCCGATAATAATCAGACAATTTTTCTCAACACAAGCATAGAAGAGGGAGCATATTCAACATTGGGAGCTAAATTCAAAAAGTATTGGAGTAAAGATGAAAGAAATGTCTTATACTCTGCTTGGGGTATCCAGCCGCAGACGATAGAGGCCTCTACTTCAATCGATATAGAAACCGTGGCCGATGTACCAATTGAAGATGATGAGGACTCATCCGCTTTAGCAAAACCTAAACAAATTTTAGCCGCCATTGGAACCCATCTGCCGGAGTATGCAATGTATATCCTGCGCCTGGCTTTGACGATTTTAGTTATGTTTTTTTCCAGTGTTTTTTTCTACGGCATAACCCAAAGAATTTCCCTGAATGAAGAAAAATAAAAAGAAAATTTTGCTTATTATTCTGTTTCTCTGCATATTTTCCGTTTTTTCCACCCCCTTGGCTGCCAGTGCCGCCGGGTATACGAACCAAGAAAAAATTCCGGGAGCCGAACCGACTGAATGTCTTCCGAAGTATATACAGCAAATTATCGGTTTTGGATTTGCGGTAATTGGAATCCTAGCCCTTTGCATGCTTTGCATCGGGGCCTATCAATATCTGATGGCTGCGGGGAATATCGGAAGGGTTGAAAGTGCCAAGGAAACAATCGCTTCCGCGCTGTTAGGCTTGGTTTTGGGGCTCACGGCCTGGCTGATTCTCGCTAAAATCAATCCGGATTTGGTTGAAAAAAGCGAGAAATGTAAGGCTTCTGTATTAGAAAATAATTCTAGTCTTGCTGATAATAGCGCTGCTTATTTTAAAAGTACGAACCTGTATCATTTCCCTGAATGAAGAAAAATAAAAAGAAAATTTTGCTTATTATTCTGTTTCTCTGCATATTTTCCGTTTTTTCCACCCCCTTGGCTGCCAGTGCCGCCGGGTATACGAACCAGGAAAAGATTCCGGGAGCCGAACCGACTGGGTGCCTTCCAGATTACATAAAGCAAATCATCGGTTTTGGATTTGCCGTGATTGGAATCCTAGCCCTTTGCATGCTTTGCATCGGGGCCTATCAATATCTGATGGCGGCGGGGAATATCGGTAAAGTAGAAAATGCCAGAGATACCATTGCGTCAGCCCTATTAGGCTTGGTTTTGGGGCTTACGGCCTGGCTGATTCTCTCTAAAATCAATCCGGATTTGGTTTCGATGTCTCTGGATTGCAATATCGCAAATAACTGGACAGGCGGTTCTGGCGGCACAGGCGGCAGCTCTTCTTCCGGGGGGTCTTCTTCCAGCTCCAGTAGCGGCACAACAAGTCCTAATGCGGGAAAGTGCGTCGAGGGAACCGGAAACTGCGCCGAATCGAACATGGCTTGTTTCGGTGCCCGAGCGAGAGATGCTTCGATTATCTGCAATGCTGAGTCCGGAGGAGGCGCAGCAGTAAAAAGCAAAACTGATCTATGTGGTAACGACTCAGCATCTGTGGGTTTTATGCAAGTTAACCTTAGCTGTCATACAATAGGCGGAATAAACTGCTCAAAGGCTTTCACATGCTGCTATAGCCCAAAGAGCGGATGCGGCAGGCAAAAATGCCAAGTAACCAACAGGGGTCTTTACGACCAATGCGTGGAGGCCGCTTCTAATATAACCAATAATATGGAAGCTGCCTGTCGCATATATAAAGAGGCGGGTGGATTTGGACCATGGGGATGGACAGCAAATAAATGCGGCGTGGCGAAAAAAATATAACAGAACACCGGATGAATAAAGAAGATAAATAGAACTAATTTTTTATATTTAATTATTTTCACTCTGTTATTCCTATGAAAAAAATACTCTATATAGCCATTCCGCTAATTATACTAGTCATCCTCTCTCTTTTTCTTATTTCCCAAAGAAAAAAAGTGACTGACCAACCAAATTCCGAAGCAGATGTCTCTGATCCGGCAGCTCTTCCTGAATCGACTCCAGGAAATCAGCCCCAATCGATCGACCCTGTCACTAGCCTGGAAAAGACAAGCAATGATCAGTTGCTGCAAGACACCCCTTCCGGCCAGGTTAAAATAAATAATTTCGCGAAAATGGCAGAGCAAGCGGATAATGGTATTATTTATTTGATCGATAAGAATAATTATAACATCGGCTACAACCCGACAAGCCAGGAATACATCGTCACGCTTCTTGTTACAAAAAACATCGAAGAAATAAGGCAAAACGCTGAAAATGATCTTTTGAATTCTTTGGGAATATCTAGGATAGATGCCTGTAAGCTTAATGTTTATTTATATGTTTCAGCTGCTCTGACAAAAGATGACAAAATGTCTCAAAACCACGGTCTCAGCTTTTGCCCCGGAAACCAGCTTTTCTAAAATAAGAAGTATTTATTATAATGCATAAAAAAATATTTGCCATTTCAACAGTTTTGCTTGTAGTCGTCGTCGCGGCTATTTTTGTGTATAACTTTGCTTTCAAAAAACCTACTACCCAGAATAACGAAGAAGAAAAAACGTCCCAGGAAGGAAAACTTGCCAATCAAGATGACCAAACGGAAAATCCGGAAACCGATTTGGAAAAATCATCAACAATAACCCCCGTTTCCAATGAAGCGGTTTTTGGAGCTACGCTTTCAACCGACGGTAATTATCTGTATTATTTTCTGAAGAGCAACGGACAGCTTAATCAGGTAGGTCTTTCCGGAAAATTGGAAAAAGTTCTTTCAACCGAATCTTTTTTCAGCATGAGGAAAGTCGTGTGGAACAAATCTAAAAATAAAGCCATAATCAAAACCGAACCGACTCCCGGAATATCAAAATACCTTTATTTTGATATTTCTGGAGAAAAAGTATCAACTTTAAAAGAAAATCTAGATTCAGTTGCTTGGTATGGCGCGGAGGACAAAATTATCTATAAATACTATGATCCAAAGAGCAAAAAAAGGGCTATAAGCGTTGCAGACCCGGACGGGAAAAATTGGCGGGATATTGCTAATTTTGATTATCAGGGAGTTGAAATCAGCTCTTTTCCGGGATCTTCGGCAATTTCTTTTTGGCCCAGCCCCAGTGCTTACCTGCAGACGGCTGTTAACACCATATCTTTCAATGGAGAAAATAAAAAGGAAATACTGAAAGATAAATTTGGCACCGATCTTCTATGGTCTCCGGACGGAGGAACTGCCGCCGTCAGCTTCTCCGACCAAAAAGGAGGACATAAAATTCAGCTGGCTATTATGAATTCGCGGGGTGGCGAGCTCAAGAACCTGATGATGGCTACTTTCGCTACAAAATGCGCCTGGTCGGCCAATTCTAAGTTTCTCTATTGCGCCATTCCTGGAAATATTCCCGATTCGGCTATCCTTCCCGACGATTGGCTTGAAGGTAAAATTTCTTCAACTGACACCTTTTGGAGGATCGATACTTCAAGCGGGAAAAAAGACAGGCTTGTCGATCCAAAAAAAATCGAAGGATCCTTTGACGCGCTTTATCCTTTTCTTTCTAAAGATGAAAAATCGCTCTTCTTTGTAAATAAGAGCGATGGGAAATTATATAAGCTGTCTTTTTAGCTAACAAATAAAAAAATTACAACTTACGGGTCTCAATCTGTTGAGTTTCTTTTTTTGAAACCAAATACAGATTAACTGAAACTATTACCCAGAATAAAAAAGCCATATCATTTCTCCAATAGGTTGTGTCTACAAGGCCATGAATGAGAAAGTAGATCATGATAGCCAGACATAGAACTCCGTATAAATGATCGTTCCCGATCGCCCCGCCGCCAAAATATTCCTTATCGTGCAGACTATCGCTAGTCTGTCTTTTTTTCTCGCGAATAAAATTATCGTTATTCTTATTAATTTTAGCTAAAAGGTAAACCTTTCTGTTGTCCTTGAAAAATTGAATCAGCAGCAAAATAAATCCTAAAAATCCAATAAATCCCGTCTCTAGCCAAAAAGCTAGAAATAAATTGTGAGGCTGGGGGACGGACCACTCAAGATAGGGCGGATAATATTTTTGATATTCAAGGTATTTGTTTTGAAAATTTCCCGCTCCAATTCCAAAAAAAGGATTGTCTTTAAGCATCGCTCCGGCTGATTTCCAGATCATTATCCGAGACATAAGTGATGATCTATCGCCGAGATTTTCAATGCTTTTGTATTTTGCGGCGCCTGTGATTCCGAGAAAAAAAAGTAAAAATATTAAAGGCAGAAGAAAGTACATCCACCGCATTTTTTCCCTGTATCTAAAGTACATTATTATGACAAGCGCCAGTCCGACGGCCATCCAAGATCCAAAAGATTTTGTTAGATATAAATTAGATACGTTCAATATAATTCCTACCCAGATTAAGGCTCTCTCCCAAAATAGCTTTTTTTGCCCAAGGATAAACACTCCAATTAAAAGAGTAGGAGCTATAAACATTGCCAGCTGATTAGGCGAATCATAGAATATCCTAAGTCTTCCGTCGTATGTTAGAATTCCAGAGAGCTTATAATATATCCCGACAAGAGAGATTATGAATCCGGAGGCAAATAGGGTTACAAATATTTTGCCTAATAACTTATGGTCCTCTTTGAGAAAGCCAAACAAGACAGATGCAAACACAATAGGAAAAATAAACCAGCCCTTAAGAATACCCAGTCCCATGTGAAAGTTTTTATTGAAGATTATTGAAAGAGAAACTCCAAATAGAATCAAAATCGTAGGGAAAATATAGTTCCGGAAATATTTAGCACTATGTAATATGTCTTTGGTTTTTCGGTTGAAAAGCCATAGCACCGCTAATATCAAAATTAATATCTCAATTAAGTTCAAAGAAGCCCAGCCGTATTTCAATCTTATGAAATAAAATGGCAGGGAAAACAAAATGGCAATAATAAGATAGTTTTGATATCTATGCTGCAATTTTGACATTTTCTTTTTTAGCCTCTGAATCTATTTTGATTCCTAACGAAATAATAATCAAAAACATTGTCAGTACCTGTGGAGAATAAATTGGCGTATCAAATATGCCGTGAACAAAAAAGTATACCAGTCCCGCTGAGAGCCCTAGGCTAAGCATATCCTTATTCCATACATTTCTCAAAACGGAAACCAAAATAAGACAAAAGAAAATCAAGGCGTTTAAAATTCCTGTTTCCGCCGCAACATCCAAAAAAATGTTATGAGCATATATCGAAGAACGCTCTTCAGCCATCGGATTAATTGTAGTCGCGTAGCTCCCAAGACCTACTCCAAAAAAAGGATTGTTGGAAACAACATCTGCCGCTTCTTTCCAATTCTTCATCCTTTCGACATTTGACCCCTCCTTCAGATTGAAAGACGAAGTCAATCTCCGCGATATGGCGCTTGAATAAAATAAAAGAAAAATCAGTGCTATGATGCTAAGTGCCGCCAAGGTTTTTTTCAGATACCCTGATCGGCTTAGATAAATAAAGGAAAAATATATAGCCCCCGACAAAATACCGAGATATGCTCCGCGGGAATAAGATAGCAGGGCAGCTGAAAACATCAAAATCGCGCCTGCGGCAACCATAATCCTAATAGCAATTCTTTTCTCCAGGAATAAGTATCCGATAGCCACAAAAAAACAAAGGCTTATAAAGAAAGAAAAAATGTGCGGATCCGGAAACAATCCAAAGGCCCGCATTTTAGTTTCACCTGAAATATTCACCAGCCAGCTGGGGTTTGTTGTTACGATTTTTCCAAAATATTTTCCCAAAAAAAATGGAGCAATGCCTTTCCAGACTTTTAGTGTCGCATCGAGGCCAACAACGAAAGGAAGGGCAAATTGAACCAGACCAGCGATGGCAGCCAGCGTTCCGCTGATAACGATTGCTTTAGCGGCTTTAGCTTTATATTTTTTGTTCCGCAAAATGTCGACTGCTACAAAATAGACGGGAAACACGGTTAAAAAAAACACCATCTTTCGGCTTCCTATTCCCCAGTCTCGGCTAAAAATCATGGAAACAAAAGATATTCCAATAAAAAAAAGAATTAGCCAGGTTTCCGCCTTGCTTGGCAGCCATAATTCTTTTTTGGAAAATCCACGCACAAGCCACACTAAAAAAATAATCGGCACCAGCACCCGAGTTATCACTAGGTCAATATTTTCTCCCGCGTTAAGAGCAAATTGAAAGGGGAGAATTAAAATAAGTCCGATAAAAAAATATTCTGTCATTTTTTATTATAAATAACATTCTTTATGTAGAAGGGGAGTCTCAATAATTTCAAAAGGACTGTTTTAGTGGTGCCAAAGTTTTTGCGAAAATAATATTCTTGAGAATCGTAGTAATATTTTTTCTTATTTTGATTATCTGCGAAGCTTTGGCCGCTCTGGTGGAAAATTCTAATTGAGGGATGCACCATAATTTTATAGCCCCTCTTTTTTGCCTGCAAACACAGATCAACATCCTCAAAATACATAAAGTAATTTTCGTCAAACCCACCCAACTCATCGAACAAATTTTTTCTTATTAACATGGCTCCGCCGCTAACCCAATCGACTTCAAAAATATTTTCATTCTCATCTTCGTGTCCGGACGGAAAAAGTTTATTTTTTATTATTGAAAGCGGAGTTTTATTAAATCCGTATGATTCTTCCGCCGCTCGACCGTTATGATCAACCAACACTGGTCCGACAATACCCACTTTTTTGTCAGACTCAATGACGCTAAGCATTTCTTTAAATGCTCCTCTTGGAACTTTCGTATCGGGATTGAGAAAGAGGATAAATTCTCCTCTTTTTTCGCAGCAACCCAGATTATGAGCTCTCCCAAAACCAATATTCTCATTAACCTCAATTACTTTAGCCTTAAAAGGCTTTATATCCTCTATTAGTTCGCTCAGCTTATCTGGGTCGTTATTGATGATAAGGACATCTGATTCATGAATATTTTCCAGATTTTCCTTAAGCGAATCCAGACACTCCCTGATAATCTCTCGGCTGTTGTAATTTACAATTTGAACCGTTAGTTTCATAAAAAAGCCTTAAGGGGCTGAATAAATTAGAATATTTTTTTCGCGGCACTAAATAACTGGCTCGTATTCGCGAACTTCTTCGCCTTTCTTGCTTATAAGGCTAGTTATTTCCTCTGCGCTTATCGCCTTGAAAATCCAGAGGAAGAGGAAGTAAATCAAAGTGCTTGTTGCTACTAAAATAAAGAAGTTAAGACCGCGGAAGATGAAGAGAGAGCCAGCCATCGCTAATCCGCCAACCAAGATTGCCCAGGCTTTTTCCAGTGAAGGGTGATAATTTAGTTCGCGATAAGCAAGATAGCCGGAAAGGATCACCACTAAAAACTCAGTCAGTGAAGATGTGACAGCTGCTCCTAAGTAGGAATATCTGGGGATCAGCACGAAGTTTAAAGAAATATTAAATATCGCACAGACAAATAATATTTTCATCAATTTTTTTTGCATATTTCCGGCAATCAATATATTCGTGAAATAATTTCCAAAGAAAACAAACGTAAGCGCCCAAGCCAATATTTTAAGCACGCCTACTGATTCGGAAAATACGGCACCGCCGATAAGCCCAATCACATCACGTGATAAAAAAGAAAGACCGACAAGAAGAGGCACCGCGAAAATCAAAAAAACTTTGAAGGTTTTGTCAGCCACTAAGTCAAACTTGCTCCTTTCGTGAAAAATATATCGGGCCATTATAGGCATTACAAGCCCAATAAACATAGCTGGAAAGAAAATGATGCTCTCAAGGACTTTATAAGCGGCATTGTAGATACCGACATCGGCACTTGTTTTTAGAACTGAAAGAAGGATTGTGTCCAATTTAAAATAAGCAAAGACGATAATAGCAGAAATGCCCATCGGATAAGATTCCTTCAGGAAAGCCTTCCAGGCCGGCCAATCGAAAATAAGCCTGAAAACAATATATTTTCTGGACCATAAATATATCACCACAAAGCTGACCAGCATATTTACCAAAAGCGATCCAATAATAAACCGAAAGCCCAAATTCATTTTCACAACCGCAACTACAACCGCCACTTGAAATATTTTCCCAATAAGCTCCCCAATTGCCACCTTATCCATAACCAGCCTTTTTTGAAAAAGTCCGATCAAAACGGAATAGGAAGATGCAAAAAAATAGGCCGAAGCCGCGATTATTATTCCTATTTTTACCGACTGGGAGTAAGGGAAAAAAATCACCACGAGCGGCGAGATAATCACAATGCCAAAGGAAATCAAGAGCCTTATAGCGAAAACATTACCGATTATTTTCCTTTCATCGCTTTCGGGACGCGAAATTTCTCTTGTCGAAATTGAATAAAGCCCCAGATCGGCTATGGCGCTAAAAAAAGCAAAAAAGGCTAGTACGGTTGAATAATCTCCAAAACCGTCTTTCCCTAGATAGCGAGTAATAAAACCAATACTCACCAAGGCTAAAATTGTTCCGATTATTTTTGAAGCGGAGGAGACAATAGCGTTGTAAGCAATTCGCCGAGAAGTTGATGACATAATAAACGACTTGCCACTTGAAATGGCTTATGGCGCCTGATTTAGCTCAAGCTTATCACCATCTTCAATACTGCCAACAGGCTTTATAACTACCTTTCTTTCTTCGCCCTCTCCGATACTTTCAGTTTTGACCTGCTTATTTTCAGCAAGCTCCATGTGAACAATTCGGCGTTCATAAGCATTCATAGGCCGAAGCACTATCGGGCGCTTATCAGAAATAGCCTGACTCGCCATACTGCGAGCAAGCTCAAGAAGAGAACTCATTTTTTGACGATAATAATCATTTACATCTACCGAAAAACCCAATTTATCCTCTGCTTTTTTCCGCGCCATCGCCCTCACAAGGTGCTGAAGCGCGCGCAAATTCACTCCATATTGGCCAATCAAAAGATCTGATTCATTCGATTCGATATTAAAAACTATATTCTCTCCGTTAGGCCCCGTCTCTTCTCGCACGCCAATACTGAAACCCTCGAAAGTCATTTTCTTAAGAGTTTCGTCGATTAGCTTTTTGAGCATTTCGGCGTTTTCTGGCTTCATCATATATGTAAGTTTATCAATTAGCTGTTTTTCCAGTATTTTCTAGGATTTTAGCAGAAACAACCGGGTTTTTTCTTATTATCAAATATTGCTGGCCAATTGCGAATAAGGTGTTAACAACCCAATACAGGGCCAATCCAGCTGGAAACTTCGCTCCAATAAAAAGGGTAAGCAGCGGCCCGAGATAGAGCATCTGCTGGCTCATTATTGCTGAAAAATCTCCCTTTTTAGCGCTTGGATCTGTTTTCGGCATTATCATTTTTGTCTGGATGAACTGTCCCGCAGCTGCAATTACCGCCAAAATAATACTCGGTTTGACTAAATCCAAAATTCCAAAAAATGTGGTTTTTATTCCCTCCGGACACTTCACAGAGGAATAAAGATCCACGCACCCTGAATCGAAATTGAGCCCGGCAATAAAAGCCCGATAAAGAGCAATAAAGAAAACTATCTGTATTATAAGGGGGAGGCAGCCAGAAGCCGGATTAACCTTATTTTCCTTATAAAATTCCATTAGCGCCCGTCCCTGCTTTTCCTTGTCGCCCTTATATTTATCTTGGAGTTTCTTGATCTCCGGCTAAGCTCCTGCATCTTTTTCTGAGACTCAATCTGTTTTTTAGCGATTGGATACAGAATAAGTCGGATAAAAACCGTAAGTACAATGATAGCCACCCCAAGATCATGCCCAGGAAGAAAATTATAGAGAAGAATAAGAATGTTATATATAGGCTGGAAAATAAACGAGTGGAATAGTTGCATCATGATATAATTTTGGCTTTTTTAAGCAGATTTTCAGCTTTTTCCTGCATTAAATTAAAGCTTATTTTTTTGTATGGAAATTTTGAATTAATTAAAAAAACGATTTCGTAACCCGGCTTGATATTTTCCAGTTCTTTTCGGACAGCTTCGCGCATCCATCTTTTTACTTTATTTCTTTCCGATGCTTTTTTGGAGAATTTAAGTCCGACCGAGAAACCTAGAGTGGTCTTATTGGCAATTCCTGGCCTAAATTTCATAACCAAAACATCATTAGATGCTGTTTTCCCCTCGCAAAAGACCGCATTAAAAACTTTTTTATTCTTGAGCCTGTAATCAATAGGTAACACTTGACCTGGAAATATGCATCCGAGCGATTGGAGTGCAAATTTTATTAATAATTAGCCTGCCGACATAAAATCCTATCCTCATTCGGAATTATTTCAGACAGTGGTTATACCGATATTTTTTTTCGCCCTTTTGCGCGTCTTTTTTTGAGCACTGCTTGACCGTTTTTGGTTTGCATCCTCTTCCGAAAACCGTGCCTTTTCGCTCTTCTCTTTTTTTTGGGTTGATAAGTTCTTTTCGGCATATCTTTATTTATTAATTTAGAAATTTTAACTTCCTTGATTGTATCAATAAAAGGGGGGATGGTCAATTCACCGGACACTTGCCAATCTTTGAAAAATTTTCTATCCTTTCAACAGGTTATCAACATAGTTATCAACAAAATTAGCCCTTTCGATTTTTGGCTGTGTTATAATACTTTATACTTATGACCAACGAGGAAATATGGCGGGCTGTTTTAGGAGAGATCGAGCTAGTTATTTCACCAGCTAGTTTTACAACGTGGTTCCGAAATACGTCTATTTTTAGCATTGAAGACGCGCAAGTGGTAATCAGCGTGCCAAACGGCTTTGCTAAGGAGTGGCTTGAAAATAAATACAACCAGTATATCCTAAAGGCGATCCGGAATTTCAAGGAAAACGTACGCGGAGTTCGTTGTGTTGTCACTGCCAGTCCGAAATCGAATCCAAAACGAGATGTCGATTCAGTTAATATTCTATCTAAAGACAGTCTTATTGATCTTCGCGGAGCAAATTTAAATAATCAGCAAGGAGATAATGGCCTTATTAATCTAAACCCCCGTTATACTTTTGAAAATTTCATTATTGGGTCTAATAATGAGCTGGCGCATGCCGCTTGCCAGGCTGTTTCCCAAAATTTAGGCAGAATATATAACCCTCTTTTTATTTATGGAGGAGTGGGCCTTGGTAAAACCCATCTTCTTCAGTCCATCGGAAACACCCTTTTGGCCCAAAACCCAAACGTAAAAATCCTCTATTCCACATCTGAGCGCTTTACGGATGATTTAGTAGATCGAATTAAAACAAAGAATATTCGGGATTTTAAAAAACCCTATCTGGAGGTAGACCTCCTTATTATCGACGACATTCAATTTATAGCCGGAAAAGAGAAAACTCAAGAGGAGTTCTTTCATATATTCAACACCCTTTATCAATTCAATAAGCAGATAGTACTCTCAAGTGACCGGCCGCCTAAGGCGATTGCCACGCTTGAGGAAAGACTCCGTTCCCGTTTTGAAGGCGGCATGATCGCCGATGTTTCAAGGCCGGACCTTGAAACCCGCATCGCTATTTTGCAGCACAAAGCCGCTGAAAAAGATTTTGAAATAGATGATGAATCCCTAAATTATATCGCCACTAACATCCAACACAACATCCGTGAACTTGAGGGAGCCTTGAGCCGCGTTATGGTTTCTTGCGAACTTAAACAAATTGAGCCGAATCTTTCTAATATAAAGAAAATTCTTTCTGATATTATACATTCCGGACGGAAAAAGGGCGTTAACTTTAAACAAGTGCTCCAGGCTGTGTCAGATTTCTATGATATAAATAGCCAAGATTTAATCAATCGATCCCGAAGAAGGGATATCGTAAAGCCTCGGCAGATTGCAATGTATCTCCTGCGTGAGGAGCTCCAAGCTTCATTTCCCGTTATTGGAGATCAGCTTGGAGGCCGGGACCACTCTACTGCTATGTATGCCTATGAAAAAATCCGTCAGGAAATTGAACGGGATGATGATTTTGAGCAAACTATAATTAGTATAAAAAGTAAAATTTATAATCAAGGATAGAAATTATACTCAAAAACTATTAATAATGTGGGTATATCTTCTATATAAACCAGATAAAATCATATATTAATATGTGTAGAAACCAGCATAATAATAATATATTTAAATTTCTTTTTTATTTATCAATAGTTTATATACAACCTTAATACCTTATTATAATCAATTTATATATTTTAAATTATTAAATAAATATTAACTCAAAAGTAATTTTCCACAATAAATCATTTTTCTATAACTATAACTAATTAAATATATACTTATTATTAATATAACTTTATGAAAGCACTTTGTATCACAGATAATCTTAAAAAAGGGATCTTAATAGCAGAAAAAATAATTGGAAAAAACTTAACACTTCCTATTCTTTCAAATATATTATTAGAGGTTGAAAAGGGAAGATTTAGGATTTCAGCAACAAATCTTGAGATTGGTATTATTTGTTATGTGAGGGCAAAAATTGAAAAAGATGGTAAAATTGCAATTCCAGGAAAAATTATAGGAAGTTTTATAAGTAATATTATTGATAATGAAAAAATAAACCTAAACACTAAGGAGCAAATATTATATTTAACATATCAAGGTAATAAAGCGACGATAAAAGGATTAGACGCAAGTGATTTTCCTATCATACCAAAACCCCAAAATAATCCAATTTTAGAAATTAATAGTGTTAATTTCCAGGAAAGCGCCTTAAAAGTACTGCCATGCGCGGCTGTTTCAGAAACCCGCCAAGAACTCACAGGAATTTTTATCGGCTTTGAAAAAAATAATCTGGTTTTAGCGGCTACTGATAGCTTTCGTCTTGCTGAAGCTATAATAAAATTAGGAAAAGAAAATTTAACAACAGAATATCAGAAATATATAGATAAAAACAACTCTATTATTATTCCAGCAAAAACCATTCAAGAGGTAGTAAGGGCTATTACGCCGGAAAGTGGAAAATTAAAAATATATATTGGTGAGAACCAGATATTTTTTGAAGTGGATGATATTCTTTTTGTTTCACGCCTCATTGATGGAAAATATCCTGAATATAAACAGGTGATTCCAAAGGATTTTGCAGCGAATATTGAGCTTAAACGAGAGGATTTCTCTAAGGCCGTTCGAGTAGCCAGTATTTTTTCTGACAGCAAGAGCAGGGAAGTGAAAATGAAAGTTAAAGAAGGAGAGAAAAAAATCCAGGTTGAAGCCCAATCGGTAGAGGCTGGAGAAAATATAACAGAAGTGGAAGGCGTGGTTAATCTTAAAGGATCGAGCGTGATAGCGTTTAATAACCGATATTTAATTGACGGTCTTAATTCAGCCTCTACGGAAAAAATTTATATCGGCTTTAATGATTCTTTTGGACCGGTTATTTTTCAGGAAATAGAAGAAGGAAAAATAAGAAAAGACTATCTCCATATTGTAATGCCGATTAGGAGTTAGTATTTTATCTCCATATGAAAGGAATAAAGGACCTTATAAAAAGAAGAAATTTTTTGAGGAAAAAAAAGAGCCCTGAAATTGATGAAAAAACCATTACTAGTATTTTCCGCAGCGTAGCCACAGAAGAAATTAGGGGTATTTCTTCGGAAGATATTCAAGAAATTTATTTTAAGAAAAAAGATCTTTATATAAAAGCTATTCATCCGGCAGTGGCAAGTGAGATTTGGAGAAAGAAAGAAAATTTAATAAAAAAAATGAACGATATCACTGGGAATAAAACAATAAAGGAGATTAAAATAAAATAACAAAACAGCAGCTAATTATTAATTTATAAATACATGGATGATCAGGAAATTGGAAAAGTAGCTCACTACTTTGACAAAGCAATGGTCGCCCTTGTGAAGCTTTCGGGCGATCTCGCGGTCGGAGATATGGTGAAGATCGTAAAAGGAGCTGATGAGTTTGAAATGAAGGTTGAATCGATGCAGGTCAATCACGAAGCGATAGCTGCCGGAAAGGCGGGGGATGAGGTGGCTGTAAAAGTAACAGGCCCAACAAAGGAAGGCGCTATAGTTTTTAGGGTGGCAAAGCAAGGGGATTAAAAGTTCTAAAAACCATCTCTCTGAAAATAAACTAATATTTTTAAAATAAGAGCGCAAAATATCTTTAGTTGTATTTTAATTTTATAAATATAAAAAATGGAGAAAAAAACAAGAAAAATAATGAAAAACGACAGGGGAAACTATTATGTTAATATTCCCAAAGAAGTGGTGCGCAAGCTTCAGTGGCGCGAAAACCAAAAAGTAGTCGTGGAGAATATCGGGAAAAAGATTGTGATCCAGGACTGGAAAAAATAATCAAGATGGGCTAGAAGGGTATAAAAATCTCTGTTTGATATCTAAATAGAAAGTATTTTAAAAAGATGCTTGGATTTATTTCCAAGCATCTTTTATCTTCTTATCTCCTTCTAAAAATCGCTGGACTTGCATTCTTCTAAATTACCCTGGACATCAAACTCTTTTTTCTCGGCCCATTTTTGGACGCCTTTCTCCCAGGCAGCAAACTGTGGGTCTTTATTGGGATTTTTCGGGATTTCGCCACGAGGATTATCTTTATCTACCCAATAAAGGATATCATGGGCTGAAAAAAACTTCTTTTCGCGTTTTTTCTTATCGGAAGGGCAGTTGTCATTTGCTAGGCAATACTTTCCATCTCCGATCTTGCAAACAGTAACTTCTTTTTCCTCGCTATTTTTAGATACTCCATCTAGGACGGCTTTTCCAGTCTTAATTTCTTTGGCTTCAGGGAATTTCTCAATAGCCGTATTAGCAAGCGCTTTGTCCATAAATTCACGCCAGATTGGAGCAGCTACAAAAACTCCATCAGCCCCCTGTGCCATAGCCGCGTTATTATTGTTTCCTGCCCAAACGCCGGTGACAAGCGAAGGTGTGAATCCGACTGTCCATCCATCTCTCCACTCATTTGTGGTTCCTGTTTTTACCGCTACGGGACGGTCGTCAAAGCGAAGGGGGCTGTTTGAGCCGAAAACAGGAGCGCGCAAATTATTAGCGGAAAGAATAGCTTCGATTTGAGCGCATACTTCACTTTCCAAAACTTTTTCTCCAGGAGATTCTTTGTATTGTTCCAGTATTTCTCCTTTGGAGTCCTCAATCTTAAGGATAGCTGTCTTTTCGTGTTTCACTCCGCCAGTGGCGAAAGTGCCAAAAGCGGCTGTATGATCGACTAACTTAACTTCTCCACCCCCAAGAACAAGTGATAATCCATAGCGCCCGCGGTTTTTAAGGGTAGTGATTCCCATTGATTGAGCGGTGTTAATTGAGTTATCGACGCCAGCCAGATATAAAGTTTTAACGGCAGGTATATTTAAGGACATAGCCAAAGCATCTTCCATTTTAACGGGTCCGCGATAGTCATTAGAATAATTCTGGGGGGTGTAGGGCTCATCCTTGGTTCCAAAATTAGTTTCGGTGTCAAAAATTATTGTTCTGGGAGTGTAGCCTTTTTTGAAAGCGGTGGCATAAACATAGGGCTTAAAGGAAGATCCAGGCTGCCTGTCCCGGATAGCCACATTCACATTTCCATCGATTGATTTATCGAAATAATCTTTCGATCCAACCATAGCAAGAATTTGCCCTGTTTTTGGGTCAATGGACACTAAAGCGGCATTAGAAAAGCGATACTTTTTCCCGTTTTGGTCCACTCCTCGCCTTACAGCTTCTTCTGCTGTCTGCTGTTTTTGCCAATCAAGAGTAGTGTAAACTTTCATACCACCCTCCTCTACCTGTTTTTCGCCGTATTTATTGACTAGCTGTTCCTTGACATACATCACAAAGTGAGGAGCTTGAATATTTTCCTGAAAGGGGCGTATTTCAGAAAGGATATCAAACTCCTTGGCTGATTTAGCTTGGTCGGCGGTAATATAATTTAGCTTTGCCATTTGATCCAGAACATACTCTTGGCGATATTTTAAATCTTCCAGATTAGATCCGTAGGGAGAAAAATAGGTCGGAGCCTTGGGGAGAGAGGCGAGAAGGGCTGATTCGGCGAGCATCAAATCTTTCGCGTCTTTTCCGAAAAAGGTTTGAGAAGCAGCTTGAATTCCATATGCGTTCGAGCCATAAGGAATTTCATTAAGATACATTTCAAGAATTTCATCTTTAGAAAATCTTTGCTCAAGCTCTACGGATAAAATAACCTCTTTCACTTTTCGAGTGAAAGTCTTTTCATTAGTAAGAACTGTATTTTTTATGAGCTGCTGGGTAATAGTAGATCCGCCCTGACTAACCTGACGGCCCAAAAGGTCATATACAGCTGCGCGGGCAATGGCCTTAAATTGAATTCCATAGTGCTGGTAAAAGGTTTGATCTTCACCGGCGAGCGTTGCCGCTCTCACTATTTCGCTCATGTCTTTGAGAGGTATCGTGGTTCTCTTTTCCTCGCCATGGATTTCATAAAGAAGATGTTCGCCGGTTCGGTCGTATATTCTGGTTGATTCGACAACTTGCCTTTTGTTGAGTTTGCCAGGACTAGGAAGATCTTTGGCATAATAGGCAAAAACACCAATGGCGAAAAAAATTCCAGACACGAAAATCCAAATAAAAACCTTCAGAAGTTTTTTAAACCAGTGCTTCTTTGCTTTTTTCTTGAGAGCATCTTTAGTGTTGTCGACCAGATTATTTTTCATTTGAATATAATACGTAATTGAAGGCTTGTTATTTTCGTTTATTTTAGCACATTTGTCAATGTATTGCAGTAGCTGAGTCTACCCTCTAATTTTTTTGGCATGGGAAATTATCATCTCAGAAATAAGCTGTGATACGTCTTTTCTCGCAGCGGCGAAGGCTTCCGGGTAAAATCCGGGGAAATTATTCTCATCGACTAGCTTGTATCCCCATTTTGTTTTAATGAAATCAAAGCCAACGATAGACTTGTCAAGAATTTTTGCCGCTTTTTCAGCTAGCTTCTTTACTGGAGCTGGATCGACATAGTAGGCATCGCCGCCTTTGGCTTTTATGTCATACACCTTCCATCCGGCGAACTTCTCTTTTTTCTTCCGGTAGCCATACGCAACCTCACCGTTTATTATTGTAGTGCTGATCCATTTGCTGGTATCATTTTCATAAAACCTTTCAACGAATATCTGATTTTGCTTGTGCTCCATTTTGAGGTATCCGGCAATGTCGCGAAAAGTTTCAAAGTCGCTAATTTTGATTATGCCTCTCCCAAAGCTTCCGCGTTGCGGTTTCACTAATATGGTTTTCCATTTTTTAATCAGCTTTTGCATCCCTGCTAGGTTATCATAAGCAACGAGAGCGAATTCAGCTACTGGCAAACCACCTCTTTTGAGAAGTGAATGAGCCAGAAGCTTATCGGCTGCGACAATGAATGATTTCGGGCTCTTGATCACTTTAACGGTTTTTGACAAGGCCTTAAGCTCATTCAGATATTTTTTCATTCCAGGAGCATACCAAAAAAACAAGTCGGTATTCCTGAGATTTATGCCGTTGCAAAAAAAATTATGACCAATTAATTTTATCTTCTTGAAGTCGACATTGCCAAGGAATTTAATAGTAGCGTCGCTTTTCAGGACTTTCTCAATCTTTCCTACCTCATTTTTGGTCAAAAATCCCTTCTTCTTACGGCCTTCTTTGTAATGAGGAAGATAGATAGCAATTTTTTTAATTTTTGTCATATGGTTTTAGGCTTAAACCTTTATAGACGGTGCGTGCGATAGTTTTTCCCCAAGCGCTTAGCTCCTTACCGCCTCTTTTTGATATGGATTGCCTGGTTATGACCTTAAGAATTTTTCCATTTCTTCGATAGACTGCGCCGGCTTCGGGAACGCCTTCAGTAATAATAAACTCCCCCTTCTTTTTTATATCCTTCAATTCCACTCCAAAGCGGATGAATTTAAGCTTTCTGCTTTTTATTTCATATATACCGCCTCGCAGGTTTTTTGAGGAAAAAGCGTCGCAACCCAAAGGATTAAAAAGTAATAAGTGCGCTCCATTCCTTTTTGCTTTTTTGCTATAAACCGACAGTTCGGACACTTTATATTGAATCCCAAGCAGGTCCAAGACATGAAATGCCACAAGGGGAACTTCTTTTTTTTCAAGCTGAACATACACTGCCGTCGGGAACGTTCCAAGAAGACGCAGGTTGATTTCTAAGGGTATGAGACTGTTGTTTTTTTTATTCCACATCAGATCGAGCCCGAAAATTCCAAGAGCTCCTTTTTTTCTCAGCTCCCCTCCTATTTTTTTGGCGAGGCTTCGGGATCTTTTGTGGATGCCTGGCGGGATATTGTTCGAAAGAGACCAATCATGTCCGCAGAATATGCCGGTGGCATCCCCTTTATTCCGGGTAACCTCAGGAATATCGATTAATTGATACTGGCAATACGAAGAAAGGACTCCGTTATTTTTGGTTATACAGCTAGTAATACTAAGGGCGGGTCCTTCAATAAAAGAAGAAACAGACAAGCGGGGATTTTCTCCTCCCTTTTTTATAATTTCCAGCCTTGTCTTAATTTGTCTGACAACAATATCTTTGTCTTTTTTTTCAAAAAATAAAGTTCCTCTTCCGCCTCCCTCATCCATTAGCTGAATAGCAACCTTGTTCCCAAGCTTTTCGAAAATATAGTCTATTTTGTTCGGAAGCTCCTTTAGTTTTAATAAAATTACTTTTCGCTCGAATCCTATTTTTTTAAGAAGCCTGTAAAATACTTGCCGGCTGTCGAGTTTTTTATAGAGTTTGGAGGGGTTAGCTATCATCATCCAGCCTTTTTTCCTGCAAATATCTTCCACTTCAGAAGTCGGCTGATAAATATAAATGCCAACTTTTTTTCCTTTCGAATTTCGTCTTATAAAGCTCTCGACTTTTTTGTCAGAAAGAAGAAGGAATGGTTTTTTTACCGGATAGGGAATAGGTTTTTTCTTTTTTGAAAAAACGTTTACGGGGACATTTTGTCTGACAGACTGCAATTCTCCAGTTTTATTCGAGCAGATAATTTCATAGCCGGGAACAAACGGCCAAATCTCGCTTCGGGTGCTGGGAAAACCCCCGATTCCAAAAAGCTGGAAATTATTTGATGCCAAAGCCCCTTTTACATCTTTAATATTTTTGATTTCAGGGTGCTTCATAAGCCTTCCTTAAAAATGTAGCTAATGATCTCTTTTGAAACATCCCTTGGCTTTCCAATGGTCGGCTTATGGTGAATGTAGAGGTCTGGTTTGCCGTTGATTTCCAGTATAGAATAATCCTTTTCGCCCTTTTTAATATCGGCGCAAAGCAAGTCAATTCCTCCCATTCTCAATCCGACAGTCCTTACGGCTCTTTGGCAGATTTTTGCCAGAGCAGGACTTATTTCTTCGGTGCGATCGATCGAAACGCCTCCTTCAGCGAGACAGGAATTATTCCTTAGAAAAACTTTTTTTCCCTTAATCGGAATGGAGCCGAGGTTTTCCATTTGGCTACCGAGAATTTTTTTAAGAATGGAATCAAGAGGTGTTTTTGATGGCGTGTGCATTTGCTTTTTTTGGATCAATTCGCCGATTTTTGTTTTGCCGTCTCCTATGACGAACGGAGGAATCAGTTCGAGAACGCCTAATATTTTTTTATCCAAAACTAGAACGCGGTACTCGGTGCCTATCGCCGTTTCCTGGATTAGCATGCTTTTGTGTATGGGCAAATGTTCTTTTATAATTTTCAATCCTTCGGATGCGGAATTGATTCCGGTAAAAACCCCACGACTTTCCGATCCTTGGGAATCCTTGATCACGATAGGGAAGCGCAGCATTTTGAATATGCTTTTCAATTTAACTTTTGTGATATTCTCATTGATCAAAAAAGTTTTTGGCGTTCTAATTTTTTTCTCTTCCAATAGGCGGGTGGTGAGATCTTTGCATTTTGTCAGGCGGGAAGTTGTGGCTAGGCTGTCACGCAGGATGAGCTTGATGGAAAAAATTAAACTCTTTTTTCCGATATTTATGCGATAGGTAAACCTTGGCTCACTGACTGTTTCGAGTTTTCCTCCCAGTTTCTTTATGGCTTTTTTAATGTAAATTAGGTTTTTTTCAGCAGACATACGGTTTTATGGGGGTTTATTATTTAATCTCTATTAGAAATTTCTTCAAATCCCTTTTTCCTACTATCATCGGATATTTGAGCTCTGTCCGTTCGACGATGTTGGCTTTGGAAAAAACCTCTTCGTCATCCATCACAAAATTTATCTTCACTTTTGGCCTTATGGTGACGCCGCTTGAAGAATATACGGCCGCAATATCCTCAAGATCGTTATGACCGGCAAGATATTTTTTCCGGAGGTTTTCTTCTATTTGCTTTACCTGATCCCTTGTGAATCCCGATGGCTTTTCGATGCTGTCAAAATATTCAAGCAGACTTTCGAATCCTAATTCTTTCGCCAGTTTTACGTCGATTGAAGTGGAGTATGCGCCTGTATCAATCTTTGCATCTACCTCGATTTCTTTTTTATCCTTGCTAATAAGCTTTATCTTCTCGACCGTTCCGATAATTTTCTTTCCTGAAATGTCTTCAATTTCCTCTTCGATTTCTCCGCCAAAAAGATTTATTCCTACCGCTACGCCTTTTTCTACGGTTTTTATCTTGAGTCCCTCCACTCTCCGCAGCCGGCCAAGAAGACCGTCAAGGTTTGCTATTTGAATAGAAAGCCCTGGGCGGGCGTTAAGCTCCAAAAAAACAGGTCCTTTGTCGCGGTCAATGGCAATATCCGCTCCCAAAAAACCAAGAGCAGAAACATTTTGCGCTCGTACGGCTAAAGTTAGGATATCTTTCCAATGAGGAATTTTTATTCCGGAAAGAAGAAGGCGTGTTCCCGGGATATATTCTATCATCCTGCTTTTTCTGAAAACGGCGGTGGTTGTCACGCCGGTAGCCATATCTATTCCGACGCCGATAGCTCCTTGCTGAAGGTTGGCTTTTCCACTGGATTCTTTCGTAGGGAGGCGGAGCATAGCCATAACGGGCACTCTATTGTAGACAATGATGCGAATATCCGGAACGCCCTTAAATGAATAGGGTTTGAAAAGCTTTAGGATTTTCATCCGTTCTTCAAAAAAAGCAATATCCGGAACGCCCGACAATGAAAAGCTGCCGTCGATAATATTTCGAATATGGGTTTTGAGGTCTTCGCTCGTGATCAAGGAACCATCAGCTTTTATCCAAGTGTTTTCGAGCCCTTTTTTCTTTCCGTAAACTACAATAATTCCCTCTCCTCCGAATCCGCGATTAGGCTTCAAGGCAAAACTTTCTGGGAGACTATTCCAATCAAAATTTTCAAGATCTTCAATATTTTTTATCTTGGCTATAAGAGTTGGAACGGGAAGCTCGGCCTTTTTGAGTACGTATTTGCTGAAAAGCTTATCATCAGCAAGTCGCTTTGCTCGTCTCAGATTGTTTGGTCGGATAAACTGAAGATTACGGGCGTTCATTCCCAAAATTTTTCGGCTGTTTTTAAAAAACGAAATCATCGGGGTTTGATTATTTGCCTAAAACGAAAATATTCGGAAACGCGAAGCCCTGTCCATTTGCCAAGGAAAATATTGACCGGGATAGTTAAAAAGCTAACCCAGGGATAATTAAGTAAAACTTTAATTAGGAGTCCCCAGCTGGCTATATAATATCCAACAGCGGAAATAAGAAGAGTTTCAACGGCCAAAACTACTGCGGCGCGTCCGCCTTTTTCAATTTGAACAGCAACGAATTTTTCAACCAGAGTAATCATTATGAGGATTGGAAAAATACTGACGCTGGCCAGTCCGGTGCGGTTATAAATTCCTCCGATAATAAGGAGAATCAAAATAGAAAAACCAACAACCGTTATCATGATAGCGACCCTCGGCAGATAAAGTAGGCGGAAATGTTTCAAAAGTAGCCTCGTGAGAGTTCCGACGACTATGACAGTGATAAAAATAGTTATCCCATAGCGGATTTCATTGGTAGCCAAAAAAGCAAAGGTGACAATTGCTGGGGTATAGATACCGAAAGCCTTTATTCCCATCACCTGACGGAAAAAAGCGATCATTGTTACGATAATCGGAAGAATCAGGACTAAAATCAATGTTTCGAGCGGAACGCCATTGGTCAGCGCCAGATCAACGAACGAATTCATAAATTTAGCTTAAAATTAAGGAGATTTATGATATAAAAATACCGCTTTTTGGCGGATTTGTCAATCATTTTCACGTAACATGGAGCGCGTAACACATAACAAAACTCGAATGTGTTTCAAGTCGGAGACTAGTGTTTATGCGAAAGACGCATTTGGCGCGAATTCAGGTGGCAAATTGCGAGAGCGACTGCGTCTGCGGCATCGTCGGGTTTCGGAATCGACTTCAGATTCAAAATACTTTTCACCATAATCTGGATCTGTTTTTTTTCCGCCCGTCCGTAACCGGTGAGTGCCTGTTTTACTTGAAGCGGAGTATATGAGAATAGAGGAATAAGATTTTTTTTGATTTCATATAAAATGACTCCGCGGGCCTGAGCAACAGTTATAGCAGTTTTAAGATTCTTGAAAAAGAAAAGATCCTCAATGGCTGCTTCTTGGGGTTTGTATTTTTTTAGAAGAGTAGCGATATCCTTTCCAATCTCAACTAGTCGTTCCGCGTCGGATTTCATTTTTGAAGTATTTACGCATCCACAAGCAATAAGCCGCGGTTTTTTTTTCGCTTCTTCAACAACAGCCCAGCCGGTTATGGCAGTTCCGGGATCAATTCCGAGAATTCGCAATTTCATAATTGATTATTTTATTAAATCCCAAATTAAATCAAACTTTTTCTTTTCAGCCTCGGCAATTTCTTCCGATTCGATGCGAATGGCGATCATTTCTTTCTTTGAGGTGAAGATAGAAACAATATTTCTATATATCATTGTGTAAGTCGGCTGTAAATACTCATCGGGCAAGAACTTTTGCTCTCGAAATTCACTCTTATTCTTTTCTGGCGTGAAGATTTTTGCGCTTTCCCACTCAAAATGAAGCGCCCGGTATATAGTGTTGTTTGTTACGCGGGTGGGGATATAGTAATGATGATCATAATCTTCCGTGACCACTTCATAAACTTTTCCCAGTGATCCAATGGCTCGGATAATATCATTCTTTGTCTCGAGTGAATCCTCGAGAATCGTGAAATACCCTTCTTTGCCTTCATAAAGAGTTATTTTCGGCTTCGACAAAAGATTATCGGAAAGAGCGGAGAGTTCTGGCAGGATTTTTTCTATTTCCTCCTGTTTGCGTTCAAGTTGCTTGGCAAAAGTTGAAGGCGGGGAGGTGACGAAACGCAATCCTGATCGCATCTTGAAGTTTCCCATAAGACCTTTGGCTTCGAGAGATTTTGCAATTGAATAGGCTGTCGGTCGTTTGATGTCGGCCAGCTTTGCGATTCGCGCGAGTGGCGCCTCGCCGATTTTGAGGCCGGCGAGATACAGAGCCGCTTCCTCGTCGGTGAGGCCATAATTTTTGAGAGTTTGTTTGATGGACATATTGTTGCAATTTCTGACAACATTATATCATCTAGTCAGTGAATTGTCAATATAAGGCTTTATTAAAGCAAAATATATAAATAGTAATTTTGAATAATTTGTCTAGAAAAAAGACCTAATATTGATAATTGAGCATATTGATGATATTTTGACCCGAAAACCGAAATCAAAAAAAGATCTTTGAAAAAGGAGAAAGTTATGAGATATTATCTAATTTGCGCGATGGCAATGATCTTGGTGACATTATTTGATTACGCACTTCTTCCTAGTGCCATTGTTGAATCGACGGCGTTCCGTCTGCACGTGTTTTATTGTTCAGGCACAGGAGCAATTTTCATGTGGGCCGTAAATAAAATTGCCTTAAATTAAACCGTTTTTTGAAAAGGAGATTTTTATGCTAGCCGGCGCATTTTCTTTATTGTTTCTAGGAAACTTAGCTGCCGCTCAAGATGAAGCCAAGGATCTTGATCTACAGTTGTGCGTGTTTGAGCGCGACCCTGAGCTTATCGCCCTGAGGCGCGAACTAATGCGGCATCCGGGAAAAGCATACGCTATCAACAAAAAAATAGCGGAGATTAATAGAGGAAGACTATTAGCTGGTTTGCGGAAAAAATAAATCGAGAGGGAAAATAAGGAGGAGAAACTGTGAAAGAAGAAATATTCACCCTCCAGAATATCAAAATAAAAATTTGCAGCGATTCCTTGGTCTTTCCCCCGTCTCCGCACGGGACGAAGGGACTTGGAGAAAACATCGAGGTTCGCAAAGGCGATTGGGTCTTGGATATCGGGACGGGGACGGGCATACTGGCGATTCTCGCCGCGAAGATGGGGGGAAAAGTTTGGGCTGTGGATATCTTGGATAGGGAGGTTGAATGCGCGAAACAAAACGCGCTGCTTAACAAAGTCAAAATATCAATCGTGAAAAGCGATCTGTTCCGAGAAATTCCGAAGCGGAAATATGACGTGATCATCGCGAATGTTCCCCAGGAGCTGCTTTCGCCGAAAATAATAAAAAACTCAAAGCCCGAGATCATAATCGGCATGCATGGATTCGGCGATGGTTCGAGGTTGCTCATCAAAACCCTGAAACAAGCAAAACCTTTCATGAAACAATCATCCCGCTTATTCGTCGTCGTTTATACGATGATCGGTTGGCGGAACAGTTTGAAATATATTTCGAAGAATTATAGCGCAAAACTCCTTGATTTTTTCCCCGGCGAGGTCAAGAGTTTCGTCTATGAAGATTTGGAATGGTACAAAAGCCGGCCGGAAATCGGAACTTATCGAAAAGGGGAAAAGTACTGGGCGGATTTATTCGTTTTTGAACTCAAGCTCAAATAGGGGACTTCAGTCTCCCTTCAACCAAATCCGTGAAAACTTTCATGGAATCCAACGAGGAGGTGTGGCTTTGCCAGCTATATGTTTTGACGATGCATATCGCGGAAAAAATATTTTGTCTGCCTTTAGGAATGCTTTTGAGATCTATAACAAAAGTCAGGCAAATTTTCAATGGAGATTAAAACAAGAAGAGAAAAACGACGATGTATGCGTGCGAAAGGGGGCAGCGGAGATTCAAAAGAAAATAAAAATTGTCGCATTATTGTATACGAAAAAAGTGCGCTGGTGGGCCGGCGAGTGCTGGCAAAACACCAGTCTGGAAATCTCCGTTGAAATGAATCCGAAGGCATGGAATGTCGGCCGGGTTTATTGGCGCATTGATGTGAGCTTCGCAAATCAGTCTCTTTTTGATTGGTTCCTACGCTCCCAAATGTACGAAGCCTTGATCCGCAATTTCATATGTGATCTTTCCGAAAATGGCGAATGAACTTCCATGTCATCGCAATAACAGCCGAGCTGTACTCCAGCCCGGCTTTTTATGTCGTTCCACGTTCCGCTTCTATGTTTCACGATCACAGATTGTCATAAATCTCCTGAACGTCATCAAGCTCATCCAGCTTTTCGAGCAATCGCTCATAATCAATTTTCGTGTGGCTGTCGATTTTGACTGGCATCAGCGGAACAAAAATAAGTCCTGCATTATCAATGTTAACTTTTTCTTTTTCGAGCTGTTCTTTTATTTCCTTGAGGTCGCGCGGATCGGTGAAAATTTGGAGCATTTCACCCTGGAATATGGTATCAGCCGCGCCGGCGTCAATTGCCTTTAGCTCGATTTCGTTGGCATTTTCAGGTGAAGTTGTTACATAAATTACCCCGACATTTTTGAAAAGATGTTTTAGGCTTCCGGCTGGGACCATTTTGACGTTTGTTTTATTGAAAAGCGTCTTTAGCTCGGAAATCGACCGGTTCTTATTGTCCGTTGCGACTTTTATGAGCATAGCGATATTTCCCGGAGCCATGGCTTCGTAAATTATTTCTTCGATTTGCGCTGCGTCTTTGAGTTCGCCTGTGCCGCGCCTTATTGCCCGATCAATATTATCTTTGGGCATATTTACCGAGCGAGCCTGGTCAATGGCCAGTCGCAGCTTGAAATTCATTTCAGGATTTCCACCGCCTTCTTTCGCGGCGAGCGTCACTATTCTGGCAACCTTAGTAAAAACACCCGCCCGTTTGGCGTCCTGCAAAGCTTTTTTGTGTTTTATCCCCGCCCAATGTGAGTGTCCGGACATATAGGAAAATTTAATATTAGCCTAGAGTAATACTAGCCTTATTGGGGGATTGTTTCAAGATGTTGCTTAGGGTCTTTATCCTTCCTTTATGTTTCTGCTCCGAAAGCCTATGATTTTTGTCGGTTCGATTTTATCTTTTTCGATGAGGCGCTTAATGGCTTCGAAAACAACTTTGAATTGGCTATCGTATTTTTGTTCCATTTTTTCGATTTTTTCTCGGAGCTCCCTGTTATTAACGATCATTTCGCGGATTTTGGTGAAAGTGCGCATTATCTGTATATTCACGCGGATCGCTCGTTCGCTTTTTAGAACGGAAGATAACATCGCCACGCCTTGTTCAGTGAAAACAGGTGGTTTTTTCCGTAAGCCTTTTACATCACCTTTGGAAGTCACAATTTGTGACTTCCAAATTTCAGCCTCTTCTTTTGTCAATTGAAACATGAAATCTTCTGGAAATCGGGCAATATTTCTGCTCATCGCCTGATTTAGAGCTTTAGTAGGAACTCAATAAAGCCTTGCCAGATCTCTGTCGAACATAACTTTCTTTCCTCGTATTAGAAAGATCCGATTTTCGATTATTTCGATCGGGACGATTGAGTTTTTCATCTGTGTATTTTTACTGCTTATTCTCTTTAAGATTGCCAACCATGATCTTAAAAACCTAATACCATAAAATATGAATTCTTTTTTTTATATCACTGACGCCAGAAGATAATCCAGAGAGAATCGGTTTTTTAGCGGGCAGAAATTTATTTCTTTATTGAGCGAAGAAAACAATCCGATATTACTAAAGAAAATATATGCATCTTCAGTAGAAAAAATAGAAGTATTGTTGAGATTGTAATATTCGTCTGTTGCGCCCAAGACTTCTCCAGCTTCATCTTTGTTTTCACTATCCTCTTCTTCGGCGGCTTCAATTTCGCCCGTCGGATCGTCAATAACTTCATCCTCTTCGGCATTTTCGCCCATTTCCTTTGTGTCTGGCAGAATCCATTGCCACTGTCCATTGATTTTCACATAGGCTTCGTCCTCGCCGATTTTTCCCGCCCGACTCGCTTGGCGACTCGAAGCGGGCGGGTCTTTTGAATATTCGACTTCGTCTATTATTTTTCCATCCGGCGCGACAAGTTGAACTTTGCCCGCTTTGTTATTGAGTGAAAACTTTGAAAATTCGCGCGTGACAGTTTTGTTTTCGCCGGAATTGATCGCCAATTCGCCGCTAATCGGATGATTGAACATTTTTTTGTCTAATCCAGTCGCAATTTTCCAGCCTTTGAGATCGACTTTTTCGCCGGAACTGTTTTTGATATCGACATATTCTCCGTCCGTATCCGCTCCGGTGGGATTAGGAAGGAGCTTCACGATCTCGAGATCCGGCAGGGGAGATTTTTTCACATTGACAGCGAAACTTTTTTCGACTGTTTGCGAATCGTCCGTGATGGTGAGCATCACCGTATATTTTCCCGTCGCAAGATATGTGTGAGTCGTTTTCCTGAGATAGCTTTTCTTTCCGTCGCCAAAATTCCAGGTATATTTCAATTTTTTAGTTTCCTTATCTTTGGCCTTGGCGGAAAATTCAGTGGCGATGTCTTCAAAGGCCTTTTTAGGCTTATTTATTTTCACTGTCGGCGTGGAATCAAACTCGTTTTTCTTTCCTGGCGTTAGATATTTCGTCCACTTCCATTCTTGGCCGTCAAAACTGTACGAAGAATTTTTTGAAGATTTTTCGAAAGTCGCGCTGGAAACAAGTTCATTTTGTGGATTAAACAAATATACAGTCTCATTCGAATTATTGAGCGAGAGTTTCGAATCGGGTTTATATATAGCCAGATATTCACCGGGATTCAGGATTTCATGTTCTTTAAATTGATAGCCCTTGCTTTTCGATGCGTCTTTGATTTTCCAGCCACGCAAGTCGACCGGCTCGCTTTCGCCGTTTGTGATTTCAATGTATTCATCGTCTGAACTTTTCTTTGGATTGGGTAAGATTTCATTGAGATATATTTTATCAGACAAAGAATAATTTTCGCTTGTTTCGGCATGAGTTGCTTCCTCGTTTTCAGGCGCTGGCGGGATTGGTTCATCTGGACAGTTTCTCGACTCTTTTTCCGGCGTGCCTCCCGCTTCACAGCTTTCCTGCCAGTCGGAACCGTTTCCTATTCTTTCCAGGCTGTAGTTTGATTTTGGATTAGGGAGAGGGAAATCGCATTTTACGGAAGATCCCCAACAAACTAGGTCGATAGCGTTGAGATTTTTTGTTGCTGAAGTGCTTATGTAAATTGCGCCGTTTGAGGCTAAGGCGGCTGAATAAGATGCAATAGTAACGACATTCGCGCGTTTTTCTTTGAAAACAGAAGAAGATAGAATAAGATACTCGCGAGACCTTATTATGGGATTCGGGTCTGTATATGCAAGAGTTTTTGAGGTGTCAATTCCGGAGGAATTGACAATATGCAATTTCAGCGGCAACGATTTGATGTCAATATCATTTGGAGTTGGATTATATAGTTCAATGAATTCCTCGTCGGCTGTGTTTCCGCCGACTAGTATCTCTGAAATTATCAGATGATCGTCGGCTGCGCACGCGAATTCGGTGTAATGCAAAAATATAGCCGCTAAGATAATGATTATAGCTAGGGCGATCTTTTTGGTTTTCTTTTTCATGTCTTTTTGAAATTAGTAATAATGCGTGAATCGTAACAAAAAAGACCGTAATAAATTCGTATTACGGTCCAGGACGCGCTAATTTATTTATTAAAATATCGAACTTTACTTAATTTCGGGCACAGCGAAAGCCGACATCCACGTCTTCGTAGTCTTTCCGGAAGCCGCATCTTGTGGATGCGCGCTGTTCGCTTATTCCGTCATCATAAGCTCCTCCCCGCAGCGCCTTAAAGCCCTTTTCAAAATCTTCCTGGATATATTTGTCGTTTTCCGGATAAGCGTTGAAATTATCAGCTGTCCACTCATAAACATTGCCTGCCATATTTAAAACGCCATAGGGACTCACGCCAAGCTCCGTGCCGACGGGGGCCGTATATTTCCAGCCGTCGCTTTCATCGAGACCATAGCCGTCGCCTTTTCCGTGATTATCTCTTGTTGAATCCCAGGTGTTTCCCCAGGGCCAAATTCTTCCATCCGTCCCGCGCGCTGCTTTCTCCCATTCGGCTTCATTGGGCAATCTTTTACCCATCCATTGACAATAGGCATCGGCGTCGTCCCAATCAACTCCGACTACAGGCTGGCTCGGCAAGTTTAGCGTATGGTCATCCCATAGCGAGGGGGCGGCGCGCTTGGTCGCTTCAACGAACATTTTATAATCGCTATTTGAAACTTCCTTTTTATCAATATAAAAATCATCTAGTGTGATCTTCCGCTGGGGGTATGATGAAATATAATCTTCTTTTTCCCATCCTCCATCGTTTTGGCGCCAAGTATCGAGAATCTGCTGCTCGGTGCTGCCCATAAGAAACTCGCCTGACGGGATCAAAACCATATCTTCTTGAGGCATAGGGGCGGAATTTTCCGAAGTTTGTCGGGGCGAATTTGTCTCAGTGACGGGCTTAGTCACGCCGTCTTTGTTGCCGAGAGCAATTATGCCATAAGTTATCAATAAAATAATAAGTGATGGAATAACCACTTTCTCCTTAGTGGAAAAGCATTTCCATTTTGCCTGCCTGCTGGCAGATTTTTTTTGTCGTACTTCGGTCGATACTAAGCCGTCTATTGAATATATGTTGTTTTTGTACGAGATAATATTTCGGCCGATAAGTGAATTTATCTTGTAACGATATTGTCTAATATGATTTTCGGTGTATTCCTTGGCTCCTGCCGGATCAAGAAACTCGTTTATGTCGGTCAAAGTCACATTTCTCTTGTCGCACAAAAAAACAAGCAAACGATAAGCGTTGCCTGTCAGTGCCAGCTCCTTGTGGTTTTCGTCGAAGACCCTCTTGCTTTCGGTGTTCAGTTTGAAGTACCTATGTTTGAATACCATTGGCTTATAATTCCCCGCGGACGGTCTTTCCTAGCTCCCGCCCTTCTTCGGCATTCGCTTTCTCCTGAAGTTTAACGATCACGTTTTTGACATAATTCGGATTCGGAATTTGGTAAAAGGTAAATCTTCCGACTTCACTGGCTGTTTGAACACAGATATTTCCGTAGTTTAATACGGTGGGGATGAAGCCGTTTATTTCAGAAGTAACATCCTGGATTTTGGTGAGCTTCAGCTCCGATATGTTTCGGTTAAAAAAACCTTTTTGCTCGATATTTATGACTCTTTCATTGGTCACGATCCAAACGTCGAGATAATAGTCTATCCAAAGAATAAAGAAAAAATTCCACAAAAAAAGCATCGCAAGGCTCTCGCCGAAAACAAGAAGATTATAAAAAGTACTTTCCTGGAAATTAGAATTCAGATCGCCAAAGAGAAAGTAAGCAGCAGCCAAAACTATTATTGAAATGATGACAAAGAAAAGCCGCATGAAAAGAATAAACCAGTGGCGGCGTAAAAGAAGGAGTATTTCTTCGCCCTTTTGTTGTCCGGGGAAATGGATTTCTTCGTACATTTATTTCGGCTAACAATGATCAAGGTTCAAAAATATGTCTACAATCAAAAATTTGAAAATATTTGATTCCAATTGACCGATCTAAAGAAAATAATATTTGAGACAAGGAAAATAAGGGATCCGGATATGTAGATTATGAACATTATCCCCGCGACACGTCGGTTTATCTTGTATCGGAGCAAATGAAAAATAATCCCCGCGCCTATGGCCAGAAAAATGATGATTATCAGCAAATAAAATAAAGTAATAATACCCATTTTTTCAGAAGAGTTTGTCTTGCTCCTTATTATACTCTATTCCCAAATGTTTGTAAGCCGGTTCGGTCACGACTCGGCCGCGGGGAGTTCGGGCGAGAAAACCGACCTGAAGAAGATAGGGTTCATAAACATCTTCAATGGTCTGAACCTCTTCAGAGGTCGCGGCCGAAAGTGTTTGAATTCCAACCGGACCTCCTCCAAACTTATGTATGACTGTTTCCAGGATATGCCGATCAGTTGGTTCAAGCCCTAGCCCGTCTATTTCCAGCATCTCAAGAGCTCTGACCGCCAGATTTTCATCGATTTGCCGGGCATCTTCTATCTGGGCGCAGTCGCGGACGCGCTTCAGGAGGCGGTTGGCTACTCGCGGAGTCTGGCGGCTGCAGACAGAGATTGCTTTTGCTCCCGCGCTGTCGATGGGAATAGAAAGAATTTTTGATGAACGATGAATAATCTTCTCGATCTCTTCATTTTCATAGAAATCCAGGCGATGGATTACTCCGAAACGGTTTCGCAGGGGGGAAGAAATTGATCCGAGGCGGGTTGTGGCGCCGATAAGCGTGAAACGGGGCAAGTCGAGCTGCAAAGTCTTGGCTGAAGGGCCTTTTCCGATTATGATATCAAGCTTGAAATCCTCCATGGCGGGATAAAGAACTTCTTCGATCAATTTATTTAGCCGGTGAATTTCATCGATAAAAAGGACATCGCCATCATTGAGATTTGTAAGGATGGAGCCAAGATCGCCAACTTTCTCAATTGCCGGCCCTGAGGTGACCCTGATATTAGCTCCAGTTTCATTAGCAATAATATGAGCCAAGGTGGTTTTCCCGAGTCCGGCCGGTCCGTAAAGAAGAACATGTTCGATAGGCTCTTTTCTCTTCCTGGCCGCTCCAATCAAAATATCAAGGTTTTTCTTCACTTTTTTCTGCCCGACGTACTCAGAAAAAGTCTGCGGCCGGAGGGTGGCATCGAGCTTTGTATCATCGATTTGCTCGGAAGAAGAAGTAATCACAAGTATATTTTATATAATATTTATGGGACTGAAAGTATTTTACCATGCGGATCAATATTATCAAAAAATGCCCTTATTGACAAAAAAATCAGCTTGTGCTAAGCTGTTTAGTCCGGATAAAAGCGGATATTTAAGCAAAACTCAAAAGCCTCTAACTTGCAGGCAATAAGGGGAGCTCGTAACTTCCTTACCTGGGGACTTTCTTGCCCAGACATGGGCGGTTTGGTTTCGGCTAAATCGTTCCTCGGCACTGTTCCTGCCCCGCGATTCCCTAGTTGCGGGATTTGCCTGCAGATTAAAGGCTTTTTATTATTGTCGAGCGAAGCGAGAGAGATGTCCCGCCTTGGCGGGATCATTTCCGAGCAAGCGACGACATCAAAGCGGTGAGTACCTCGCGGCTTGCTTGCCTCGCTGGCGAAGCGGTCCGCGGAACCCAAAAGGGTCCAGGGCTTGCCCTGGGGTTAAAACCAATTTATTCTTCCGTAACCCTTTCTACTTCCTCAAGGGTTGTTATCCCTTCAACTACTTTTAGTATGCCGTCTTGCGGCATTGTGATCATGCCCTGTTTTATGGCGAGATCTTCTACCGCTGAAGTAGTCGGATGCTGTGTAATGAGCTCTTCCATTTCTTTGGTCATTTCCATGACTTCACTGACTGTGGTGCGGCCTCTGTAGCCGATATTGTTGCATTTTGGGCATCCCTGGGCTTCATAAATGAAATCTATGTTTTTTGGGATATCAATTTTAGCTTGAGGAGAAATGGCTTGAAGTGTTTTTTCGATACGGCTTTTTATTTCCGGACTGGGACTGATTTTTTTCCGGCATTCGGGACAAAGGAGGCGAACCAAGCGTTGCGCCATGAAAACATTTACCGAGGAGGCGATATCAGTGGGGCTGACCCCCATATTAATCAGTCTTTGGACCGAACCGGCGGCATTATTTGTATGAAGTGTCGATAAGACCAAATGGCCGGTGAGGGAAGCTTGTACCGCAATTTGGGCGGTTTCATCGTCCCGGATTTCACCGATCATCATGATGTCCGGATTTTGGCGAAGAAGGGCCCTTAAGGCTTTCGGAAAAGAATAGCCTTTTTTATCGTCGGTTTGAGTCTGAAGAATTCCCTTTAGGCGGTATTCAATCGGGTCTTCGACTGTGATTATTTTTATTCCAGGCTTGTTCAGGACTGCCAGCAGCGAATAAAGAGTGGTTGTTTTTCCGGAACCGGTCGGGCCGGTGTTGAGAACTATGCCGTTGGGCTTTTTTATCTGATTTAGGATTTTTTCCAGATTTTGTTGTCTGATCCCAAGCTGATCGACATCCGAAGCCCCTGCTCCCTTATTGAGAAGGCGCATTACCACTGTTTCGCCATAGCCTCCTAAAATTATTGAGACTCTCACGTCGATTTCGCGTTCTTTTATTTGAGGTAGCGCGCCTTCATCCAGAGTGATAGAGAAACGGCTGTCTTTTACGCCGCTTTCCACGTCAGATGATTTGAATCCGCTCAGGATCTTTATGCTTCCAAGAAATTGAGGGTATTCCGTCATAGGAACCTGGGCGATATCCTGCAATATTCCGTCTATACGGTAGCGAACTTTTACCATGTTTTCCTCCGGCTCAATATGAATATCTCCGGCATTCAAGGAAAGGCCGGCAGCAATGACCAAGTTTAGGATTTTTTCGGGAGATGAAGTGGTTATGAGGCTTTGAAGGTCAATGGAGCCTTTTTCAGTTTCTTGAGCCTTGTCACCGATTTCTTTTGTGATGATTACGGAGCGAAGAAGCAGCTGGCTGATTATTTTTTCGTAAAGTTCTTCCAAAAATTTTCCTTCCCCAGTGACTCTTTGTACTTCCTCAAGAGAGGTTGTCCCTTCGAGAGCTTTCAAAATTCCATCCTGGAGCATCATTACCATTCCAGCCTCAAGCGCCAGAGCCAGAATATCCGGTTCCGGCGCCATCTCTGAGATTTTTTGGGAAATTTCATCATTGAGCGTGAAAATCTCAAAAATTCCAACCCGGCCCTTATATCCCAGACCATGGCATTTCGGACAGCCTTTGGCGCTATAGAAGAAGTCAATGTCTTTTGGAATAGTGAGTTTGGCTTTTGGCGATATGACAGCCAGTATTTTTTTTATGCTTTGGACTGTTTCGCGGGCGGGAACATACTTTTCCTTGCAGTGGGGGCACAAGCGGCGAACCAGGCGCTGGGCGATTATGGCGTTGATGGAAGCCGGAATGAGAGAAGGTTTGATTCCCATGTCAACGAGACGGGGAATTGTCTCAATGGCGCTGTTGGTGTGAACGGTGGAAAGCACCAAATGCCCGGTAAGCGAAGCATGCGTGGCAATACTCGCCGTCTCATCATCGCGGATTTCACCGACAAGAATGATATCAGGGTCCTGTCGGACAATGGATCGAAGCGCATTGGCAAACGAATACCCCCGGGATTTTGCAACTTGGGTCTGGGATATTCCCTTTATTTTATACTCAATCGGATCTTCAACAGTAATAATCTTCACCTCCGGAGAATTCAGCTGGTTAATGATGGCATAGAGAGTGGTTGTTTTTCCGGAACCGGTCGGGCCAGTGTTGAGGATCATGCCGTTGGGTTGTTCCATTTCCTCGCGAAGTTTGTCATAGGCGAGGCCCTTGAGTCCCAAATCATCGAATTTGAGGGCTACTGACTGCTGATTAAGAAGGCGCATGACTATATTCTCTCCGAAATTTCCCGGAAGAATGGAAACGCGGACATCTATTTCATTATTGCCCATATCAATAGAGAAGTGTCCGTCTTGGGCAATGTCGCGAATGTTTATTTTCATTCCCGAAAGAACCTTTACTCGGGAAAGGATATAATGATAAATCGGAGATGGGAGAACAGTTATGTTTTGCAGGACTCCGTCCAGCCGATAGCGGAGACGGATTCCATCCTCCTGGGGTTCGAAGTGGATATCGCTGGCCTCCATCTTCACCGCGCCGGCCATGACTATGTTTATCACTTCAGTCGTTGGAATCTCAGAAATCCTTTTTTTGAGATCAATGACATCCTTGAGATTTTTTTCGAACTCTTCAAGGTCTTTTCCCGAAAGGGTCAGTCCAAGCTCTTCAAGATTGTCGGCAAGAGCGATATGCTTGTATTTCTCAAGAGTTTTTTCAAAACCCGATTTTGAGCAGAGAAAAATCTTATATTGGTAGCCGTCGTCTTTTTCGAGGTGTTGCAGGTATCCCTTCAGATCGGGTCGGGTAACATCGACTACGGCTAAGCTGATATTCTTTCCTGCCCGTTGAATAGGCACAATTTCATATTTTTGCGCCTCTTCTTTTGGGATTGTTCGGAGTGTTTCGGGGTCTATGGGGAAAATATTCAGGTCGATATAGGGCAATTGCAAAGAGGCCGCCAGAGCTGCGGCCTGCTGTTCTTCGGATTCATGCTTCATCTTTGTCAGCACCCGCTGAACTTCTTTTTCATGATGACCATGAATTTCATGGATGGATTGTTTTTTTTCTTCAGCCATGTGTTTCTGTTTTCTCACTGCGAAAACTTGTTTCGCAGAAACTTTTCTTTATTTTATTCCATATCACATAAAAAAACAAACTTGTTTTGCATTGCGCGCGACTCGAAATACAAAGAAAAAGTTTGTAAAAATCCACGGATTACATTTATGGCAGGGAATTTAGTTTGGCGAGAAGATCTTTCTCTGCTTCAAGAATATTTTTCCCTTCAAAAACTATCTCAAGGTGTCCGTTAGCGGCTTCTCCGCCGCATTTTTTTTGGATATCCTTTAGAGATCCTGATTCGGAAGTTTTCAGGATGGCAATGCTTTTGTCAAGCGTTTCCGAATAAAGAATAACAAAATACCTTCCGGCCGAAAAATTATCCTTTATTTTTTCGAGGATCAAAGGAAGTTCGGCGGGTTTTGTCCGGCTTTGGACAAAATCCTCAATGGAAACCATTGACCAGGCCAGCTTCAGCTTATCGTCCCAATTCAGCCTAGCCATCACTCTCCCCCAAAGTTTTAGGAAGGGGAAAGACTGGGTCTTGAAAAGGCTCCTGATGATTTCCTGCTGATTAGCTCCCTTTTCAATCAGCCAGGAGGCGGACAAAAAAGTCTGCGGAGTTGTTTTTTTGTTTTGAAAATTCGAGGTTGCGGAAATAAGGCCGGTCAAAAAACACTGGGCAATTCCCGATGTAAACTGTTTTTCCCATACGGACTTCGCAAGGCCTGTTATAACTTCAGCGATTGACGAAGCGGTCATGTCTACGAGATTTATCTGGGCAAAATTTTCGTTGGCGTTTGAATTGTCAATGTTTATTATCGGAACCTCAAAAAAAAGGTCGGAGTTTTTTTCACGGATTTCTCCAAGGCCATCGAGATTTTGGCAGCCTAGAATAATAACCAGATCGTATTTGAATTTCGCTGGTATAAAAGAAAAGTCCCGCGGGTCAATCGTTTCTTTCTCGGGAGTGATATAAATATCAAAGGTGTCGATTTTATTTTCTGTTCTAAAATCAATTATCTTGTTCCGTGCGGTGCTGAAAGAAAGGACGAAATCTCGTGCTCCTTTTATTTCCTTCTCGATCTGTTCGGGCTGAGGAAGAAATTTTATTTTTTCATTTTGGTAATTGCGATCTAAGAGTGTCGGGTTTTTCCCAAGGCTTTTCAGAAGATGGAAAAACCCCCAGCTTGCAGCCAACGCGTCGCCGGATGGTTTTTTTCTTGTCAAAATCAAAATGCTTTCTGCGGATTCAATTTGGCTTTTGATTTGTTCCTGGGAGGTTAACGACATGGTGCTTTTGATATATTAAACAAAGATTTATTTTATCGCTACGCCTTTCATCGTCTGTCAAAAGAAAGTTAGTATATCAACATATCAAACGCGATGCCTGATGTCAATTTTTCTTTTTCCCCTGAAACATTAATTTTGTGGATAAAATAAGGATAATTCCAAGAGTGCTTCACGCACATTGACAAATGGTCTTTTTGGGTGTAAAATGTATATTTAAAGTAAAGGAAAGAACAAGATATTTGGCTAAAAAGCCATAAAGGAGGATGTGTAATTGTTCTTAAAAATATATTGGTGGTATTACCGTGCAATCATGACCTGTCGGTGGCTTTTGCCATAAAGGCTTTTGATCTGATAAACGTCGTTTCGGCAAATTTTCGCTTTGCCGGAGCATAGTCAAAAATGGAGATAAGGCAACATGAAAAGATTATCTGTTTGGGTTTTAGCCGTTTGCCTGGCCGGAATGAATGTTTTGCCGGCCGAATGCCAGGACAGGCAAAATCATTGGCGGCACCAGGGACAACAGGCACCGGCTGTCCGCCAGCAGGGGCCCGCTCCCCAAAGGGCGCCTCATCCCGATGTCCGATTCCATCAAAATGAGCCTCGCAGGCAGGTAAGGCAAGTTTTCCGGGACGGTCCGCGCCACCCGGCCGGGAATTGGATTCCTCCGGAATCTGTCTACCGCGTGCGCTATCGCCACCACCATCGTGACGGACACAGGCATCACTTTGCCAATGGCCTGTGCTATTACTGCGGCTTGGCTGTACCTGCTGTGATCATCGGAACGGCAGCTGTTGCTACGGGAGCGTGGATTATACTAGCATCGGCTCCTCCTAGGCTGGATCCGAGGATCATTCAGTGTTCCTCGTGCAAAACCTGGTACAGATGGCAACCCGCGTACGATGGCGAGCCCACGCCGGGGCTGCCTCCCTGCTTCTGCTGGGACGGATACCGCTAGTCCAATAAGACTGCGAATGGCCGGGACGAGACTATTTAACATAAAGTCTCCTCCCGGCTTTTTATTTTTCATAAATTCCATATATTCAAAAGGACTGCGGGAATGAAACCAATATTCATTGACACGCTAATCCCGCTTAACTTATACTTACCTTATAGGCTTCTTCTCGATGCAGAAATAAAAATATATTTTTTAAAAAGTGGATAAAAAACAAGAACTTATAAAAATAATCCAGGCAAGCGACATCTCCGAAGACGACAAGAAAGAGTGGGAATTTATGATCAATTCATCACCGGATGATTTTGTCAGCAATCTTTTGGATATGTATTCGAGGTTTCCGAGCGAGATCGGCTGGTTCAATGATATATATAAAAGAAAGAAAGCCGCGTTTGAGATGATGGAAAGTGAAAAGGAAAAAGCCGATGCGGCCCTTTCCGAAATTTTTGAGGAAGAAAAGAAAAAAATGGATGAGCTGGAAAAAATAGGATAGTTTTTTATGATTTTGAAAAATTTATGGAAATAATTCCCGGGAAAAAATTAGGCGGAGAAATGCAAGAAGCAGAGCGGCTGGCCCCAGTAGAATTGGCAGAGGTGATGGATAAAGAAAAAGCGGCTATAGGCATTGAAGTGTCGGAAAAAAAAGACGAAAAACCAGGCTGGCGTCAAAAGGCGGGCGCGATTCTTTTGGGAATCACCATTCTGGCTTCGGCGATGGCCGGGATGACCAAAGAGGCTAATGCGAGGGAGGGATTCAATTTTAGCCGGAGGGCGGCAGAGTCGCTTCAGCAGGGACTCAATCAGGGCATCAGCGAGGCTTTTCAGGCGGATCGGGAGCAAAGACAAAGGATGCAGAATAGGCAGGATCAGGTTTTCAATGCCCAGCTGGATATGGAAAGACAGATGATCCAGCAGCAGATAAACGACAGAAACCAAATTCGGCAGATGAATGTCGATCAGGTTCGGCAGGAAATACAGCAAATCAATAACCGAATTAACACATACGAACAGGTCAAAACAGAAGCAATCCGAAAACTCAACGATCCTAAAGCCGATAAGGCCGGGATACAAAGCCAGATTAGGATCTGTGAAAGCGAGATAGCAAAGCTTGAGCAAAAAAGGGCGGCCTATCTCGGGGCTGCTACCGGAATATCTCAAACTCCGCCGCCTGCGCCTCAGATGCGCCCAAATCCGGGATATGCTCCGCCGCCTGCGCCGCAAGGTCAGTGGAGGCCATTACCTCCTCAAACTCCGCCACCACCACCTCAGATTCGTCCGCAAACAGGAAGGCCCTTGCCCCCGCCCGTTTCTCCGAATTACAATAAGCCTGTTTCTCCACCCTCATATTCAAACGAAGCACCCCTGCCTCCGCTGCCGGATCTATAGTTTTTCCGTATCTGCCAATTTTATTTTTTCAAGCCAAGTCGGCATTTCAAAGGCTTGGTTTTTTGTTTGCTAAAAATTGTTTTTATGCCACAATAAAAAAGTAAACATTAATCAGGATTCATAGCTTGAATACCTTTATTTCAACCAACTCCAAACAGACCCAAAAAATAGGCGAAATGATGGCTCGGGAGTTAAGAGGCGGGGAAATCATCTGTCTTTCCGGGGATCTAGGGAGCGGAAAAACCACATTTACCCAAGGTATTTTGCAGGGATTGGGGGCAAAAGGGCGCTTCACGAGCCCGACCTTTTTGGTGATGAAGCATTATAAAATCAAAAATCAAAAATCAAAAATCAAAATTACAAATAAAAATGCAAAAATAAAAAAAAGTATCCAGGATATCTATCATATAGATTGTTATAGAATTAAATCCCAGGATATGCTTAGTCTTGGCTGGGAAGAGATTGTTGAGGACAGGAATAATATAGTAATTGTGGAGTGGGCGGAAAGGATCAAAAGTATAATTCCAAAGACGGCTGTTTGGATTAAGTTCAAGCATAAAAAAGAAAACGAGAGGGAGATAAGCATAATTGGCGGTTAGTATCTGGGTTAAGAATTACTAGTTTCAAATATATTATGGCTAAGAAAAAACTAATACTCATTGACGGCAATGCCATCATTCATCGCGCCTATCATGCTCTCCCACCGCTGACAACCAAGAAGGGAGAGCTCGTGAATGCGGTATATGGCTTCGTTTCCGTGCTTTTAAACGTGGTGAATAAATTTGATACCGATTATATAGTAACCACTTTCGATCTCAAGGAACCTACTTTTCGCCATAAGGAATTCAAAGATTATAAGGCTACGCGTATCAAAGCGCCCGATGATCTTTATGAACAAATTCCGCGGATCAAAGAGCTTGTAAGGGCTTTTAATATTCCTGTTTTTGAAAAAGAAGGTTACGAAGCCGATGATCTCATTGCCACCTTTGCGCGCCAAGTTGAAAAGCTTCATCCGGGAATAGAAATAATCGTTGTGACAGGCGACCTTGATACGTTGCAGCTCGTGAATAAGCACACAAAAGTGTTTGCCCTCCGAAGAGGAATGAGCGAGTCGATACTTTATGACGAAAAAGCCATAATAGAGCGCTATGGACTCACGCCCGAACAGATGATTGATTATAAAGGTCTCAGGGGCGATCCTTCAGACAATCTTCCGGGAGTGAAAGGCGTAGGAGAAAAGACAGCTATTGAGCTTCTGAAAAAATATGGCAGCGTGGAAAATGTTTATAAGAACCTTTCCGGGATAAAAGAAGGCATCCGGAAAAAGCTGGAGAAAGACAAACTGCAGGCTTTTTTCAGCAAGAAATTGGCCAGGCTAGTCTATGATGTTCCGGTGAAATTTGAACTTGAAAAAAGCGCTTGGCATGATTTTGACAGAGTAAAGGTGATCAACCTTCTCCGCGAACTCGAATTTTTCAGCTTGTTGCGGCGTCTCCCGGGATATGAAGAATTTTCCAAAAAGGAGCAGCAAGAAGACGGGGGAAAGAAGGATTTTCGTTACGGGCGGAAGGTGATTTGGAAAAATGTTCCGGAAAAAGAGATTATTGGTGCGATTAGGGAGATATCAAAGAATCAGCAGATTTCACTTGCGGCAGATATTGAAAATGAAAATCAAATAAAAGGATTGGCAGTCGCCACCGGTCCCGGTGAAGCTTTTTATTTTCCCCTTTCCGGAAAAGAATTTTCAAAGGAGATCAAAAATATTCTGGAGGATGATAATATGATTAAAATCGGTTTCGACTTAAAGCGAGAATGGGGTTATTTGAAAAAAATCGGAGTAAATCTCAAAAATATTTCTTTTGATGTGATGATTGCTGCCTATCTTTTGAATCCTGGAGCCAAGATTGAGTGGGAGAGCTTAGTACTTGAAAATTTAGGAATAATAATTGAAAAAGAAGAGAAAAAATCGGGCCAAAGCGCACTAGTTTTCAAAGATGAAGAAAAAGAAAATGAAAAAATTTGTCTTCGGGCAGCCTATGCCTTTGCCCTATCCAAAATAATCGGGGAAAATTTAGATAAAATAAACAAAAATCAGCTAGCTGAGGGGAGAAAATCAACTATCCTCAATATTTTTCAAAATTTAGAGCTTCCTCTGATTGAAATTCTGGGAAATATGGAAATTGCCGGAATTAAGATTAACAAGTTAGTCCTGAATGGAATTTCGGAAAAACTGGACAAGAGGATTTCGACTCTGGAAAAGGATATTCACAAACTTTCAGGCAATGATTTCAACGTGAATTCATCAGTCCAGCTGCGGGAAATTCTTTTTGAAAAACTTAAAATATCCACCCGGGACATCAAAAAAGGGAAAACGGGATATTCCACGGCTTCGCCGGAACTTCAGAAAATAAAGTCAGAGCATCCGATAATCGAAAAAATCGAGGAATATAGGGAACTATTCAAACTCAAGACCACTTATCTCGACACTCTTCCGAATCAGACCGACGAGAAATCAAGGCTGCACACAACCTTCAACCAGGCGGTGACCGCTACAGGGAGGCTTTCTTCATCGGATCCGAATTTGCAAAATATTCCCATCCGGACCGACCTGGGTCAGCTGATACGAACGTCATTTGAAGTCGAAGACGGATTTTGTCTTGTGGGTGCCGACTATTCCCAAATCGAACTCCGCATCGTAGCGCATCTCTCAGGCGATGTGAAAATGATCACAACTTTCTTGGGCGGGGAAGATATCCACACCGCGACTGCATCCCGGATAAATAAAGTTGATCTGAATAAGGTGACAAAAAAAATGCGATCTTCGGCCAAAGCCCTAAATTTTGGAATCATCTATGGCATGAGTACTTTCGGATTTTCGCAAAGCGCCGGCGTGGACCAGAATGAGGCCAAAAACTTCATCCGAAAATATTTTGAAAACTATCCCCAGGTAGCCGGCTTTCTAGAGGAAATAAAAATATCGGCGCGGGAAAAAGGATATGTCGAAACGGAGTTGGGGCGTCGGCGCAATATCGCAGAAATAAACTCATCCAATTTCCAGGTGAGGGCGGCTGCTGAGCGCATGGCGGTGAATATGCCTATCCAGGGTCTGGCTGCCGATATCATCAAGCTTGCCATGATTGAAGCTGACAAGCTCATCCAAGAAAAATATCCCGCATCAAAAATGATACTCCAAATACATGACGAGCTTCTTTTTGAAGTTCCGGAGCAGGATGCGAAAAAATTTGCCAAAGACATGAAAGAAGTCATGGAAAACGTTTACAAACTTTCAGTGTCCCTTATTGTCGATGTCAAAGTCGGGGACAACTGGGGGGAGGTGTAGGATAATTCAAAATTCCCGCCCGCTTCGATTCGCGAAGCGATTCGGGCAGGCAAAAATCAAAATGCAAAGCAACGGTACCGCTCCGCGACTTAATTTTTATATAAAGATCGGTATTTTTTTGGTCTTACTTCTCTGGCTGGGGTTTTTTATGGCGGAAAAAATTGATCTTACGACGGCTGATCTGGGAAGGCATATTAAAAATGGCGAACTTTTGGCAGGTTCAGGCTATGATCTTACCGACAAAAATTCCCTGTTGTTTCAAAATTTTTATTCCTATACAAATCCGGATTTTCCATTCACAAACCACCACTGGGCCAGCGGCGTAATTTTTTTCTGGGTATATAAAATTGTCGGATTTGCGGGCCTCTCCATCTTCTATATTCTGCTGTCAGTAGCAACTTTCTCAATTTTTTTCTTTGTCGCCAGCCGGGAATCTGATTTTTCGTTAGTATCCATTTTTTCGTTCCTCCTCATTCCACTAATAGCCGAACGGCGGGAAATCCGGCCTGAAATTTTCAGTTATTTTTTCGCAGCTCTGTTTTTTCTTCTCCTTTGGCTTTGGCGCGTGAAGAAAATCTCCTGGAGATGGCTTCTGGCTCTTCCGGTCATAATGGTCCTTTGGGTCAACCTCCATGTTTATTTTTTCCTAGGCATTGTTCTTGTGGGATTTTTTTTATTTGCAGAAGTTTCAGAAATTTTTTTCTTCCGCCTTGCGGACGAAGATTTTGGCGAAAGGATTCGCCTGGCGAAAGGATTGTTTCTCGCATTTGTTTTGACGATACTTGGGACGTTGGTGAATCCTTTCGGCTTCAAGCTTTTGCTGCATCCTTTGAACATATACAAAAATTACGGATATACCGTTCTTGAAGAAAAATCCGTATGGTTTTTGGAAAATTACGGGATTGCGAATCCAAACTTCTTGACAGTAAAAGCCGTATTGGTCCTTTTTCTGGCCGGCTTTTTTCTCCTTCTTTTTATTAATCGGAAAAAAATATCCGTGCGATATCTTTTGATGGCGATTTTTTTTGGAGCCATTGGCTGGATGGCATTGCGAAATTTTTCTTTACTTGGGCTGTTCGCCCTTCCAGTCCTTGCCTATGTCTATTCCGTTATTTTCCGGCAAAAAAAGGAAGAAATGAACATTGCCAAAGAAAACGGAATAACAATGTTATATATAGTTGTTATTTTGCTGGGTTTATATATAAACTATCAGTTTATTTTTGCCCATTCGAGAAATTTTGGCATAGGACTCAGGCCGGGCGCGGAAGATGCTGCAAATTTTTTCAGGGAGAAGCGGATAGCCGGGCCGATATTCAACGATTATGATATCGGAGGGTATCTCATTTGGAATTTGTATCCGCAGGAAAAAGTTTTTGTGGACAATCGCCCTGAAGTCTATCCGCACTCTTTTTTCAGCGAAGTATATAAACCGATGCAGGACGATCCTGATATTTTCAGAAGAATAGATCAGGAGTATAATTTCAACTCGATATTTTTCTATAAGAACGATATAACCCCTTGGGGGATGAATTTTATGAAAAATATCAAGGAGAATCAAGAATGGGCGAAAGCTTTTGAAGATGATTATGCGGTGATTTATCTTAAAAAAAACGAGACTAATAAAAAACTGATTGAGGATCACCCGAAATAAAAAAAGATTTCATGTTTCAAGATAAAATGGGCCCTTAGGGGCCCATTTTAGTTTTATTTCTTTGAGAAGAAATTACTTATATCTAAGAGCGGTCAAAGCATTCAGCCGGGCTGCTCTCTGGGCAGGATAGATCCCCGTAATAAAACCCACTACGGCCGAGAAAGCGATTACGAAAATGATGAACCATCCGGGAGTGTAAAAGATGTTTATGGGCTGGCCGCCGAAACTCTTTGCCAAAAGATAAAATCCGTAATTAAAGCTCCAGGTGCCGAATTTTCCCAGTATTATTCCCCCGATTCCTCCGAGAATGCCGATCAGGACGGATTCGGTAAGAAAGAGGAACTTTATTTCGCTGTTTGATGCGCCAAGCGATTTCATTATGCCGATTTCACTCGTTCTTTCAAGAAGGGCGATTGTCATGGTGTTGAACATTCCGATGGCAGATACGATAAGGGCGATAATGCCGAATAGGGACAGTACTATCTGGACGACGTTGAAGATCTTGTTCGCCTGATCGACAGTGTCTGACAGCGCGGAAACAGCAAGCCCCTTGTCGACAACCGCAATCCGCGCCTGTTCAAGGTTGCTTTGCTTGTCGACTTTGAGCTTCACACTGTCAAAATTCGGAACAATCGAACTGTCTACCCATCCGATAGGTATGAAGCCTATGCTCGAAGTATCGTCATCGGTGATGCCGGAAATGACAAAATTCCCGTCAAGAGGAAAAAGATCGCTTTCAGTGTTCATTTCCTGTTCCTTGTCGGAAGTGTTTTGCGGAACGATCAATGTTAGCTGAACTTCTTTTCCCAGAGCTTCGCTCGGATCGTTGATCCCCAAAGATTTTATGACACCGGTCGAAATGACTATTTTCCGGTCATTATCTTCGGAAAAAACTTCACCTTTCAAAAGAGTGATTCCGCCGAGGCGGAAAAAAGGATTATTTACCGCGTTCAGGGTAACGTTGCTGGAGATTTCCCCGATTTTCAACTGGGAGAGAACAGATTTTTGGGGGCTGACTTCCGAGATGTTGGGTATTTGGGTCAATTCCTTTTCCAGATTTTCATCAATCTTGATAATAGTGGAGTTTGCCGTGCTGACATCAAGAGTGAGAAGTGTATCGGACGTAGCCAGTCTTTCCAAAAGCACTTTTTGAAGCCCGTATCCCAGGGATACGAGAAACAGTATTGTTCCGATTCCTACTCCGATGCCAAGAATTGTAAGAAAGGTCCTGAGTTTCCTGGTCTTGAAATTTCGAGTGGCCAATTTGATGTTGTCCAGTACGAACATGTCTTTCTTTTTGATTATCTTTTATGAATTTTGATCCGTTGGTTTTTCTTCGGGTTTATCTTCTTTGCCATATTCTGTCAAAATAATCAGTTCAAGTTTTTTCGAGAAATTTTTGGCGGTCTTTTTGTTCAGGCCCGCGCCGCCGTCTGCGAACGGGCGGTCAAGGAATTCCCGGAACTCCTCCCTGTTTATCCTATTAAACAGCCGGTATTCAATGCCCTTGTCGATTGCTTCAATCTGTTCGAGTGTTACGCGGCCGGAGTAGCCGTCGAGTAGAGATTTCCTGAGTTTGTCTATGGTCATTTTCACCGGATCAGGTTCCGCTTTTTCAATCAGGGAGTATTCTTTTTTCAAAAATTCAGCCTTATCAACCACTTCTTCGATGATTTCTGAAAAATGCATGGCGGTTGTTTTATTGAGCCCAAGCCCGCCTTCGGAAACGGGAATATCCAATTTTTTTATCAGTCCGTTTCTGTCGATTCGGTCAAGGAGCCGATCGGTGATGATAGCCTCCAGCTTTTTGATTTCTTCGGAATCAAATTGGCTGATCAGGTAGTTGGCCAGTACTCTGGCTTTGAAAGGTGCCAGCATCGTGTGAAGCTGCATTCCTGACAAATCCGGATATGCCTGGAGCAAAAGATCAAGCGACGTTCTTTCTTTTTGTTTTTCCTTCTCCTCAACTGCCTTTTTCTCGATTTCTGGTTTTCTTTTTTCGCGGTTGATTTCAGTCTTGATTATCATCCCGTCCTTCATATAGAAAATTCGGTCTGCATAAAAAAGATGTTCTGGATTATGAGTTACTGCTATAATCGTCTTTTTTTCGTCTGCGTTCAGCTTTCTTAGGATTTCGAGTACGTTTTTTGCTGATTCGCTGTCTAGGTTCCCGACAGCTTCGTCGGCGAGGATTATTGCCGGATCGTTCACAAGCGCCCGTGCAATGCCGACTCTTTGCTGCTGTCCGCCCGACAGTTCTTGAGGAAGGCGTTTCCCGAAATCCTGCAAACCCAGCTTTTCCAGAAGTTCCCGTCCTCTTTCTTTTCTTTTCTTTCCGATCACCCGCTCAAAAATTTGAGGAAGGATGATATTGTCCAAAACGTTAAGTGTCGGGATGAGATTATAGGCTTGGAAAATCATCCCCAGTCTTTCTCGGTGAAAAGTTGCCATTTGTCGGGCAGTGAGTTTTGTCAGGTCTTGGTCGGCTACAATCACAACGCCGTTGGAGGGGGCTTCGAGCCCGGCAATTATATTTAGGAGAGTCGATTTTCCGCATCCAGACGGGCCGAAGATCATGATGTATTCTTCGGGACAAACATCGAAATTGATGTTTGTCAGGGCTTTTGCTTCATTTGTCTTTCCTGGATTATAAACAACATTTAGATTTTCAATTTTTACGACATAGCGATTGCCTGAATTCTGCAAAAAATTTTCAGACGTGTTTTCTTGGCCTGGTTCAGAAAAAACCTGTTCCTTGATTTCGGCTTGATTATTGCTTTTAGAAAAGGGGGACTGCATATTTCTCTGGGGTAGTTTTTATTTTTATAAGCCAGACAAAGAAATGCATGTACTACCGACTGGCTTTTTTGGGGAGTGAGCAAGGTGAAGTTCTCGGAAACCGTTTCGTTGCTGCCGCGACTACTCAAAACACCTCGCGCTTTGATGCGGGCTCCGATATGATTATACCATGAAAAAGAAGGGCTGTGAGCCCTTCTTTTGTTTGTCCTTCGGAATTAACTCTTTATCTTCTTCAGCCAGCCGAAGGTCTGTTCAAAATTTGAAATAATAAGCTGTATTATGGACTGGCTTTTTTGGGGAGTGAGCAAGGTGAAGTTCTCGGAAACCGTTTCGTTGCCGCTCTCATCTTTCGATACAACCTTGAAATGATAGACCGTTCCTGGTTTGAGGTTGGTCAGAACGATGATATGATTGGTTGTCAGGTTGTTATCCTCTCTTGATTCTTGCGAAAACGTGTCTGAAATAACAACCCCTTCCTCGAATTTCACCTGGGATGTCGAGGCTTCACTGGTTTTCCAGAATATTATCGATTGCACTTTCTCCTCTTTTCCGGATATCAGGGAAGATTCCGTTTTCACCTGGGAAATCTCAGGAGATTGCGTGTCCGCAGCGGTTGTGATGGTAAAGGGGTTGGAGATGAATGAGTTTTTATTCACATCCGTTCCCTTGATCTTAACTTCATATTCCGTTCCCGGCTCAAGATTTGATACGGAAATCAGGTGGTCGGCGGTCGTATCCGGCAATCCCTGGGTCCCGCCTTCTTCATTGGTCTTATTGAAATATTCTACCATCGAATCCGTAGGGACATTGGTTTTCCAGGTCAGTTTTGCCAGAGAATCCGTGACTTCTTCGACTTTATAAGTTTCCAGTTTCGGGGTGGCATAGGTCGCAAAGACATAATCATCGGACGCGACATTATTTGAATTCTTATCGATTCCATTGACCCTCAAATGATAAGTCTGCCCCGTAGTCAGTCCGGTAAGCTCAATTTTGTGAGTATTGGTATTCGTTTTGTTTGACGTGCTTTTTCCATAGCTGGTGGTGGGACCATAGTCCACAACCGAAGTGGCAGGATTGGCTGTTTCCCAAGTAACAACGGCAGAGTTAAGCGTGATGTTTGTGATGGAAACGCCTGAAAGAGCGGCGATAGCTGAAGTCTTGAAGCTGTCATTTCCGGATTGTCCTATATTGCCTGCCAGATCAGTCGAGACGACCATAAAATTATAGGAGGTATTTGAAAGCAGTCCATTGATGATCACTTCATGGGTAGTGGTGAATTTGGTCGGATCGGAAACAGTTATGTCTTCGGCGGCTGCTTGTCCATAAGTATCATCAAGGCCGTACCTTATTTTCCCGTCGGTGTCTTCGTTTGTATTCCAGCTGATGGTAATCGAATCTGCCGTGGCGCTTGAATTTTTTATGTTGGATATGGATGGCGCAGTGACGTCAACCGTTTCGCCTTCTCCTACAGGCGTTTCATCAATCTGTTTAGGCAGAGTAGTGAAGGAATACTCTTTGGAGCTGATGGAATTATTAAGATTGTCTTCCGAACTTACCTTGAAGTAATAGGTAGTTTGGGGCAGAAGATTGGCGAGAGTCACTGAGTGGCGGATATTCAGGTTATTGTCGGTTATCGGCAGTTCGTTGTAAGTGTTGCTGATAGTGCCGAATTCAACCACGGAGTTGGCTGGCTGGTCCGTGTCCCAGGTGATGACGGCTTTTGTGTCCACTACAACAGATGGAGGATCTGAAACATTTGTGATTGTCGAAAGCGGATCATGCTGGAATGTGGGATCTTTCAATGTGCTGAATGTCGAAACAGTGCCTTCGCCGACATTATTTGAGTCATCGCGGGACCTTGCCTTAAAAGAATATTCAGTATCTGACTCGAGTGAGGAAAGGATAATTGTATGATGATATTTATCCGTAACTGCATCAATAAATGAATCGGTAAGAGAGCCGTTCTTTCCGTAAGAAATTTCACTCGAAGAGAACTCGTCTGTTGTCCAGGTGATAACCGACTGGGTATCGCTTATAACTTCGACCGAAACGCTGGAAACTTCTGGAGATGTTGTGTCTGCTAGGGTGGTGAATGTTTGGTCAATCGTCTGCGTCTCATTTCCGGAAGCATCTTTTGCAACAATGCGGTAATGATAGATGGTTCCGTCGGACAAGCTGTCTAGCATGGCATAGTGGAGCAGTCCATCCATATCGTCCGTTCCCATGCGCTTATCGTAGTCAGTTGTCGTGCCATATTCAACCACAAAATTCGTGTCCTTATCGGTGCTGCAGGAAATTCTTGCCCCAGTATCGGTTATATTTGATGAGGAAATATTCGAGATAACGGGCGGATTAGGATCCGGTCCTGCAGAGGTGGTCAAGGTATAATCTCCCGATACTCCCTCGGTATCGGCCTTTGATCTCATGCGGAAGTGATAGGTCGTGGAAGGCAGTAGCCCGCTTAGTGTAACGCTGTGATTTTGAGTGAGGTCATATTTTCCGGATGCTGATCCATACGCGACATCGATTCCGTATTCTACAAAAGAATTCGAATTGAGATCGGTATTCCAAGTGACGGTCGCTGTTGAACTAGTGACGCTGGTGGAGACATTCGAGAGCACAGGCGGCGAAATGCCTGAATCGGTCGAAAAATTATAATTTCCAGAGTTACTGTCGGTTGCCAAATTATTCGATGCGTCACGTGATTTGACCTGGAAATGATATGGCGTAGAGGGATTGAGACCAACCAAAGTCACGGAGTGGCTGGTTGCCGGGGTCGGCTTGCCCTGCTCGTTTGCATATCCGAAATCAGTGGAGTATCCGATAAAGGAATCGGAATTTTCATCCGTCGTCCAGGTAATAGTAGCCGTTGACTGAGTAGCGTTTGTTACAGACACGTCGGAAATGGTCGGAGCTTCATAGTCATGCGGATCGGTCGCGGTTTGGAAGGTATAATCTCCCGATATGGACAAATTGCTGGATGCATCCCGGGATCTCACTCGGAAATGATAGGTGTTATCAGCCAGGAGGTTTGTTGGCAAGGTGATTGAATGATTTGTCACCGAATCTTCAAGTCCGACAATTCTTCCATAGGCCGTTGTCAGTCCATACTCGACAAAAGAATCAGCAATTTCATCCGTTGTCCAAGTGATTGTTGCGGTGTTATACAGGGGAGTGCCGGAAGAAATGTAGGATATTACGGGCGGATCATAATCGTGCGGATCAGTTGAGGTTTCAAATGAGTTTTGGGATGAAGTTCTCTCATTTCCGGATGCGTCAGTCGTATGGATCTTGTAATAGTATGTTGTATTGGCGGATAAGGCGCTTATGACTACAGAATGGGCAGTGGCCATATTATAATTCCCGAAGTAATCACCCTGGGTGAACCCATCGTTTTCCGAATATTCCACAAATGAAGTGGAATTTTCATCCGTATTCCAAGTGATGTTGGCTGAATTGAAACCAGGCACGCCTGAAGAAATGTTTGAAATGGTCGGAGGATTGTCATCGGTTGCCACGGTTGTGAAGGTAAAACCGTTACCGCCATTGTTATCTTCTCCAACGACATTATCAGCGCTCATGGATTTTACCTGGAGATAGTATTGGGTTCCCGGATCGAGGCCGAAAAGCGTAACCATATGATTATTGATCACAAAGGAATTCACCCCGATTTCATCAGAGAAGATTCCGGCTGTATCCGAGTATCCGACCGTAGAATTTGACAGGACATCAGTGTTCCAAGTGATTGTAGCGGAGGAAGTCGTGACATTTGAAATGTTGACGTCATAGATTTCCGGAGCGATAAGTGATCCTCCTCCTCCTTCACCTACATCTTGAACGCCATTGGCCTTTCCATCGACGGTTTGAGAGAAATAAGAAATATTTCCATCCGAATCTTTCATGGCAATCTTATAGTAATAGTGCTGGTTATATACCGTAGTTGAATCCCCGTAGTAATTGAGAGTTCTCGTATCCATAGTATTGAGAAGTGAGAAGTTCACATTGTTTTCCGAACGGTAAATTTGATACTCAAAAAAAGGAGGATTCGCGATATCGGCAACTTTCCAGGCGGTGAACAGCCTATATTCTTCCGGGTCGACCAAAAGATTGGAAGTGTCCTGGATCATCATCCCTGTTGGCATCTCTGGTGTGGTAGTCGAATATGTCGCAGTGGTATTGCCATAGACGTCTTGAAATCTGACATATACCGTATCGGGATTGGTGAGAAGTGAAATCGTGGCTGAATCGGAATATGCGGTTGAGAGGACCGCTGGGAAAGTGTTGGAAAGATTCGTGTTCATTCTGAGAGTTGAATCATCGGTTGAGGAAAGCGTCAGATTTGCCGGAGTAGCGGACGCATCGACCAGAATCGGGTGTGTTCCGACTGCCGGAGTTTTCACATCGAGCGAGCTTGTGTTTCCAATGGCTTTCGAAACATTATTGGCTGCCTCATTATCGTTCATAGCGACGCGGATTTGGAAATTGTTGGAATAGTTTTCCGGTATCTGGTTCTTGGCGTTCCAGTAAGCGGTGTATGTCAGATAGCTTCCCTCAAGAACCTTGTGGTCGATTTTTCCGTCCGAGTTGACATCCCGCACTTCTCCGCCTGAAGGAGCGGATGCAAAAGTTATGTCAGCCAGGTTCACGTCTGCCCAATGCGATCCGCCGTCCAGAGTGTATTCGAATGTCGGAGTGGCATAATTCGGCGTGTTTGTTCCGGCTGTCGTATCGATATCCTTGAAAGAATAATCGATTTTGACTTTTCCCCAATTGGAATCTCCCGAATTTGATATCTGGTTTATGGTAACACCGTTTGTTCCGTAGGCTGGGTCGAATTCCGGAGGCGAGTTCACGACATAAGTTACTGTGACATCAGAAACGGTCGGATTCGCGGAGAGATCGGTGGATGTGAGAATGGCTTTATATTGAAACCATTGGTCTCCACTCAGGTCGTTGAAAGCGGAGTTCATAGTTTCTCCTCCGGATGGGTTGGTGAAATAGTCAGAGGTGCTGGTTGGCCCCATCCATTCGCTCCAGGTTCCGGGAGACCCTGAATTGTCGGGTGCGGTTCTGATTTGAAACTTGGCGTCTGTTCCAGAGGGAAGATTTTCGGTCCAGGATATATGACTCAAAATATTGGCATCACTTGAAGAATTGTATGGGGAAGAAATCAGGTTGCCATTCAATGACCCGGCCCTGTATGTTCCCGTTCCACCGGCTGCATTGCCCGTTCCCCCTGACAAATTCTGGGTAACTGACGAATTGTTTGTCCCGTATTCCAGGGAAATTCTTCCTCCCGCCCCGCCTCCGCCGTCGTATCCGTTTGTTGCTCCGTTCCCGCCTTTTGCAGTGAGTGACCCGGTTGTTCCTTCGAGAAGGTTGACCGTGAGCCAGATGGTGCCTCCCGATCCGCCCCCGCCGGAACCTATCCAACTATAGTAGGAATTGATTCCGTTTGATCCGTCCGCCGAGAGTGTTCCATTGATGGTCGTTGTGCCTGATACATTGATTCTCGCCGCGCCGCCTCCGGAACCTCCGTCACCGTTATACGAAGCGTCGTTACAACTCGTGTCTCCTCCCGATCCGCCTCCCGAGCCTAAAAGCGTCGGTTGCGCCGCACTGTCGTAAGAAGCTCCACCTGCTCCTCCTGCCTGTCCCGCTCCGCCCGTGTTGCCGTGTCCCGCTCCGCCTCCGCCCTGGTTGTCTGCCGTTCCCGGACTTCCTCCTCCGCTGCCATAACCGGTCTGGCAGGCAGATGTTCCGCCGCTATATCCTTTTCCGTTAACGCTGATGATCCCACCGCTGTCCACGGTCAAATCATTAGCGATGGACAAATTAAGAATATGGGTTTGGGCGGTTGTGTTTCCGTTATGCGTGACGGTTCCGCTGTTTTGCACAGTTAAGCTATTCAAAGATAGTGCAGTTGATTGGGTAAGATTCCTAGTCTCAAAGGTTGTGCCATTTGTGACAGTGAGATTCGATAATCCAGATATTTTTGTAGCATCAACGGAGAAATAGCAGGTCGGAGTGACGTAATCTGCTGGGAATACTGTTGTCCCGGCATTGAAAAAGGATCCGCTGGAACAGGTTAAATTTACTACCGTCAAGCTAATGGATGCTGAAGCGGAAGTAATATCAAATTTACCGCTATTGCGAATAGTCAGGTTATCGTATATAGGGTCAACCATATAAGGCGTATTGGCGCCATTCTGATTATTGTTATCAATAATAAGATCCCCATTTGTCTGGGAGGCCAATTTTTTATAAAGGGTTCCGGCACCTCCGATTGCATATCCAGTGCCTCCATACAATTGGTAGGTTACAGAAGAAGTGTCAGTAGAGTAATAAACAGCAATCCTTCCGCCACCGCCACCGCCACCGCCGGTGCCATAACCATTCCCTCCTTTCGCGGTAAGAGATCCGTTTCCCTGAAGCGAATTGGTTGAAATCCAGATAGACCCGCCGGATCCCGCACCAACTGAGCATCCACTAGCAGCGGCAGTTCCGTTAGCTGTGATTGTTCCAGCAATGTTTGTTGTGCCCGAAACAGTCAGCTTGATCGCACCGGCTCCTGTACCTCCGACTCCTCCGCACCCATCACCACCCCCGCCACTTCCGATATTGTTGGGCTGCGTTATGGATCCGTAAGCCGCTCCCGGAACGCCAGTTGAGTCTCCTCTTCCCCCAAGGCCTCCAAAACTTGCTCCACCTCTTTGATAGGTACCCGCGCCAGGGCCAGACTGCGAAGTATAACCTTTGTAATCAGCGTTAATAGATCCGGCCGCGTCTACAGTGAGGTTGTTATTTACAGTGACATTCAGTTTATAGGTCTCAGCGGTTGTATTAGAAGAATGAGTCAGTATGCCGTTCACGTTCAAATTACTGAAAGTTCTTGCAGTATTCTCAACCAATCTCGAAGTTGCGGGTATTATTAAATCAGACCCAGAGCTAACTACCGAGAATGTTCCCCCGTTATCAGTGATGATTCCTTTAGTTGACCAGTTTAATGAAGAATAGGAAATATTTGAAGAGGTTCCGGTCGTAAGGTTGCCGTAGTTTTGGATAGTTAAATTGTTAAAAGTATAGGTTTCATCAATCACAGTTTTCCCTGGGGCGTAGTCGCTCCAAGCGTCTTGGTCATTGTTGTCGATGATCAGATCCCCATATGTTTCTGAAGCCGATTTTTTGTAGACGGTTCCCGCTCCGCCAAAAGAGTATCCGCCTCCGCCGTATGCCTGTAGAGTAACTGTTGATGAATCCGTCGTATAATGGACAGCAATCCTCCCGCCACCGCCGCCTCCGCCTCTGCTTTGTCCGCCAACTCCCCCTCTTGCGGAGATCGTGCCGTTTCCCGACAAAGTTCCGGTTATGATCCACACGCTTCCTCCAGAACCGGCACCTGTACCGCAACCACCATTAATACCATCTTCTCCTTTGGCAGTGATGGTACCTAAAACATTAGCGGTTCCGCTCACTGTTAATTTTATAGCGCCAGCGCCTCTTCCTCCCGTGCCACCGCAACCATCTCCACCACCACCACTTCCTATATTGCTTGGCTGAAGGATAGATCCATAGGTAAGCCCTCCTGATCCTGACGAATTACCCCGGGCTCCTTTACCGCCATAACTTCCTCCTCCTCTTTCATAAGTTCCAGCGCCGGGTCCTGTTTGAGCTTGATATCCTTTATTATCAACATTGATTGATCCTGCAGCTCCAATTGTTAGGTTACCGTTTATTGTGATATCCAACTTATATGTTTCAGCGGTGTTATTAGAAATATGTGTTAATATTCCGTTAATGACTAAATTGGTGTAAGTGTGACTGATCCCTTCAACTAGCCTTGAATTCTGCGGTATCGTGAGATCAGTTCCGGCAAAAAATGTCCCGCCACTATCGGTAACTATGCCGTTATTTGACCAGTTTAGGTTCGTGTAAGAAATATTAGTTGATGATCCCGTCATCAGGTTTCCGGAATTTTGGATCGTCAAATTATCAAAAGTAAAAACAGCATTGAGAAGTGTTTTCCCTAATGCAAAATCCACAGTGTTGTAAATATTATTATTATCAACCAATAGATCCCCGTTGCTTTGTGCAGATGATTTCTTGAAAATAGTTCCGGCTCCTCCGACTCGGTATGTGTCAGTGGAATATCGGCCGCCATACGCCCGAAAGCTGATAGTGGAGGCATCGGTTGTGTAATTTACGGCTATTCTCCCGCCCCCGCCCCCGCCCCCATTAAATCCATCACTGTATCCGCCATTTGTTGTGGCGGTTCCATTTCCAATGAGAGTGCCGGTTGTAAGCCAGATACTCCCCCCGGAACCTCCTCCCGGATTGCATCCGCTTCCATTGCCTCCGTTCGCATTGATAGTTCCGGAAATATTGGTTATGCCCGATACGGTTATTATTGCGGCGCCTCCTCCTTTCCCGCCGTTACCGCAGCCTCCGTTACCGCCTCCGCTTCCGATGTTAACCGGTTGGCTGACCGATCCATAAGTAGTTCCGCTTGTTCCGCCCGCGCTGGACCCTGCACCTCCGGTTCCTCCATAACCTGCACCTCCGCCACCGTTTCCCGTGCCCCCAGCCCCTGTTCCGTATACGTTTTGAAATCCCCGGGTGCTAAGGTCGATAGTTCCGGAATTGGCAATCGAAAAATTCGCCGCCTCAATGTTTAGCCGGTGGGTTTCAGCCGTCGTATTGGTAGTGTGGGTAAGCGTGCCGTTTACTCCGATCCCGATATCATTTGTGGCGACAAGTTTTTTTGTCGAGTTGTCTCCGTTTGATAGGGTAAGTGTCGAGGTATTGGTTGATCCCAGAGACAAGGCTTTGACTGTGACGGTTCCGCCGGCAAGGTCAAGGATCGGTGCGTTGCTTCCATTGCCGTTAATGACGACTTCCGAGCTTGAATTGGGAGCAGTGCCTGAGCTCCAATTGCTTCCAGTGCTCCATGAAGAGGATGTTCCTCCCACCCAGGTTGTATAGCCGCTGTCGCTCGTTGTAAAAGAGATCACGTTTCCGTAAGCGTTGATACTATTTGCATCTGTTGCGAAGGAGCGGCAGTAATAGAGCGTGTTCGGGAGCAAGCCATCGAATTGGGCGGAAAAGGATCCGGTGTCTGATTTTGTCCCAAGTCTAATGGATGGCGAACCGGACGTTTTTTCGGTTACGCTGGAATAAAGAATGTTTATGTCGCTGGTGCTCAGCGCGGATGAATATAACCTGAAATCGTCAAGCTGGCCGGTAAAGTATCCGTCGGATCCGTTTGGCCAGGTATTTTTATAGCTGCCCACTCTCCAATAACCGGAATAATTTTGGGCGTTTCCGCTGCCGGTGCCTTGAAGCTGTCCGTCGATATAAAAGCTCGCCGATCCTCCGCTTAAAGTGGCAACCGCTTGGTGCCAGTTTCCGTCAATTACTGTACCAAGAGATGCTATTGTGGTCATTGATCCCGTATACCAGCCAAAATATGCCTTTCCGTCTGTCCCGACCCAAATTGATCGGTCATAACTTGAAGAAGCGGTGCCAGTTCGATTACTTTCAAAACCGACAATTTTTTCCCGGAGGCCGAGCTGGTTTTGAACCAAATCGAAAGAGTAAAAGACTGGGGGTTTGAGAATTGAGTAGTTGAGTAGACATAATCACTTGAACCGTTGAAAGAGAATCCCGAATTTATCTTTCCTGAAGTTGACATTGCAGATGTGTTTTGGATGGATGTTCCAGTATTCGTACCAATGGAATCGGTCACGGTCGTGTTGGCAGCATTGTCATTCATTTTGTACTGCAGGATGGGCGCCACTGAAGGCGTGATTACGGGATCAGAATCTGTCGAGCTGCAGACAAAACCATGCTGGCTGATGGTTGATCCGCCCAAATCATCTATTGAACCATTAAGGGTTGCATAAGTCGCGTTGATATTTGTCGCGTCTTGCGTTGAAACCGTCGGGGCGGCAAAAACACTGTTAGAGCAAGCTAGCAGGATCAGGAATGAGAGTATAGCTATTTTTGTCTTCGTATTTTTTTTCAACAGCTTAATGAATTTTTAGTTTCTTTTTCGTTAATTTGAAAATCTTTCCAATTTTAGCTCCGCACTTCCGGTGTCCATTCCGCCTTTGGAATAATACTTATTCCAACTATTTTGATCAGTGGGGTGGATGGGGAATGGCGCGGAAGTGGATGCTCCGCCAGTCCAGTCAGTCTGAAACCAGGTGTAAGTCGCCGCTTTTACAAGTTTTTGGCCATACCATGCCCCTGCAATCAGGATGAATAAAACAGCCAGATAGGTAACTACTCTAAAATACCAAGGTTTTTTCAGCAGATTTTTGGCCTGATTCCTAACTTTCTTGAGTATCCTAAAAGAACCAAAAGAAAAAACAAACTTTCTTCCGGATTTTTCAAAATGCTTTAGTTCATGCTGGACAACTCTGCTCCTTTTTCGAAGAAAAGCTTCGATTTTTTCCTCTAGATCTTTGTCCAAGTCTTCGCTTATTTTTTCGGATTTGTCTTTAGGCATTTGAGATAAAAATTTATTATTTGTTTCTCAATTCAAAAAAACACGAGTCGCAATTTACGGCGCTTATCGAGATGATTTATTCAAATAAATTATACCACAAAAGAGCCCGATTCTACATCGCTTTTATCCACAGGATAAAGGTGAAGACCCAGTCCCATCATTGACCGAAGCAATTTTTTAAAATACCATTACCTATATGCCCGAACTGCCCGAAGTCCAAACAATTATTTCCGATCTGAACGAGAAAATAAAAGGTGATACCATCACCGATTTTTGGAGTGATTGGGAAAAATCAATCAAGTTGCCGATTGAAGAATTTGTGCGCGTAATAAAAGGAAAAAAAATTCTGGATGCCAGCCGTGTTGGAAAAAACATTTTCATCAATCTGTCGGGAGGGAAAACGATATATTTACATCTCAAGATGACGGGACATCTTTTAGTCAAGGAAAAAGGAAAAAGGAAAAAGGAAAAAGACGAGAAAGATTATTTTAGTGAAAAAGTGAATCAATATATCCATCATATTTTCTATCTCAAATCCGGGAGGACCATGGAATTTTCGGATCTGCGCAAATTCGGGAAAATAATCCTGGCCGATACGGATAAAATTAGCGAAATAAAAGAGATCAGAGACCTGGGTGTGGACGCAATGGAGAAAGGATTTACCCAAAATAAACTTGATGAAATTTTAGGTGGCCGAAAAACAAAAATAAAGCAGTTGCTAATGGATCAAAGTAAGATTGCCGGAATAGGGAATATCTATATAAGTGAGATTCTATTTGAGGCAGGGATATTGCCGACTCGTCCGGCAGATAGCATATCCGGCCAGGAGAGAAAGAAGCTCTATACGGCCATTAAAAACACCCTTAAAAAAGCCATAAAATTAAGAGGGACCTCGGATAGCGATTACAGGGATACGTCTGGGGCGCCGGGGAGCTTCCAGAAAGTGCTCAAAGTATATCGCCGAACTGGAAAAAGGTGTCCCGGTTGTGGTACAATAATCCAGAGAGAAAAAATTGGGCAAAGAGGAACTTTCTTTTGCTCGAAATGCCAAAAATAATTCGTAAAAAAATAACATGCTCGAAAAAATAAAAATGATGAGCGCAAAGGCGAAAACTATCAGCATTATCCTTGTGGTGCTTTTGGTTGTCATCGTTGGGTATTTTCTTGGATGGTTTGGAAAAGGAGGAGGAACCCCTCTCAACCTCAATTCGATGAAAGGAGAGGTTGAACAGGGGGCGCCTCTAAACACGGGGGAAGTCAGTCCTTTCACTAATCTTCCTTGCGCCAACTGGAACCGCCGACCGATTGCGGTTATGCAAGCGGCGGACGTGAGCGTGCGACCGGATAGCGGCTTCTCCGATGCCGATCTAGTTCTTGAAATGCCGGCCATTACCGCCAGTATTACCCGCCTTTTGGGTGTTTATGTCTGCAATGATCCGGCCGAAGTTGGATCGATCCGGTCGACTCGCCATGATTATATCGCCCTTGCCGCCGGATGGGACGCGATTCTCACGCATTGGGGAGGCTCACATTTTGCCGGAGATATTCTTAATACAAAGACGATTGATAATCTAGATCTCAACGGAAGTTTTGGTAACAAGGCGCCGGAATGCGGTTTCCGAAAAGCCGGAGTTCCGGCTCCGGATAACGGCTTTGCCAAATTTGATAAACTTCTGGAGTGCGCCAAAGCCCGGAACTATCGGATGGAGAATAAATTTTCGGGATATGCCCATCAAGCTGAAGCGCTGGCGGATCAGCGACCAGGCGGGGGACATCTCCGAGTAGGCTTTGCCGGTGCTTATGCGGCTGAATATGATTATGATAAAGCGACCAATACATATCTGCGCACCTGGGGTAAAGTGGCCGACACGGATGCGAACAACAGCAAAAGACTGGCTCCGAAAAATATTGCGGTCGTGATTGCTTCTTCGGAACAGATCGAAGGGCAATATAACAATGTTCAGATAGGTGATCCGCAGTTTGATACGGTGAGCGAGGGGGATGCGTACTATTACTTCAACGGAAAAGAAATGAAAGGGCGCTGGAAAAAGGACAAATCGAAGTGGGCGTCAAAACTTTTTATGTACGATGATAAGGGAGAAGAAGTGAAATTCGTGCCAGGACAGATTTGGGTGGAGGTTCTCGAGCCGGGACAGGCGCTGAAATGGGAACCCGCAAGTTAATTTAAAAAGTAAAAATGAAAAAGTAAAAATTATGGATCGCCCGCCCGCCTCGCGTGGCGAAGCATAGCGGGCGAGTTTCGCGATGATAATATTTCTGTATGGCGAGGACGAACTTCGATCGGGACGGAAACTTGCCGAAATAAAAAACAAATTTCTTGAAAAAAACAAAGAGGGTGGCACCCTTTTTGTTTTTGACTTTGCCCAAAATGAAATAAAGGCAGATGATCTTGTCATGAATCTTTCCTCGGGTGGTTTATTCTCCAGAAAAAAGCTCGTAATCGTCAAAAATATTCTCCAAAACAAGGCGGCAGCGGAAGACAAGGGCGTGCTAAGCTACCTCAAAAAAGAAGAATCAAAAGATATAACCCTTGTTTTTTGGGAAAAAGAAAAAATAGACAAAAAATTAAAGCTGGCAAAGTTTCTTTTGGAAAAATCAAAAAAACAGGAATTTGTCTCTTTGGATGGCGCGAAGCTTACCGGCTGGATTGAAAAAGAGATCATAGAAATTAGCGATGAAAAAGTTTCAATTATTCCAAAGGCGGCGGAGAAGCTCTCCATCTATGTCGGGAACAATTTATTCCTTCTTTCAAAAGAAATTGAAAAGCTAGTTGCCTACAAAAATAAAGGAGAAGTATCCGAAGGTGATGTTGAACTTCTAGTAAAAGCTAAAATCGATACCGATATTTTCAAGACAATCGATTCTCTTTCGCGCGGTGATAAAAAAACGGCTTTGAAACTTTTGCACAATCACCTCGAGTCCGGCGAAGATCCGTTTTACCTCCTTTCAATGTATTTTTTTCAATTTCGAAACCTTCTCAAGGTGAAGCCTCTTGCGGAGAAAAATCATTCCCAGTATGAAATTGCCGCAAAGCTGAAAATCCATCCGTTTGTCGTAAAAAAAAGCATTGATCAGGGAAGAAATTTTTCGCTTGAAAAGCTGAAAACCATATATAAATCTCTTTGCGAAATTGATTTTGAATCAAAAATCGGGAAAGTGGATATTGGGCTGGCGCTTGATAAATTTGTAGCGGGGATATAAGAGGCAAGGGTTTAAAATTTCCAATCTTCAAGATATTTGGAATTCAAAAACCGCATCCCTTCCAAGGATGCGGCCTTTTTTATTTCACGAAAGAGAATTATTTTTTTGAGATCTTATTCAGCATCTTTGCGAGGCGGGATTTTTTCCGGGCGGCGGTGTTTTTCGCGATGACATTGACCTTGGCTGCTTTATCAAGAGCTTTCTGAATGGAAGGCAAAAGCTTTTTCGCCTCTTCTATCTCTTCGGATTTTACCAGTTCCTGCATTTTTTTGATGACTTCGCGAAAAGCCTTCTTGAGCCTAAGATTTTGCGCCTTTCTCTTTTCTGAGGCGCGCATGTATTTTTTGGCGGATTGCTTTATTGGCATGTTCACTATCGCTCAAATGTAAAATTTAAAAGGAAAATTTAAAAATTACAGTTGAATTTAAAGATTCATGGAAAATACTATATATTTCTAACACGGGTAGCCATTTCTGTAAAGAGAGAACGGTGCGGCAGATATGCTTTATACTTTACACTAAATAATATATACTTAAACTATGATTGCTAAAATAACTGGGAAAATCGCATATTTCCGGGATAATTATGTGGTAGTGGAGGTCTCCGGTGTGGGGTATAAGATATATGTCACCGAGTTTTCAATGGGGAAAATCGCCGGGAAGGAAGAAATTTCTCTGTTCACCCATACTTACGTGCGTGAAGACACACTTTCGCTATATGGTTTTTTGGTCCTTGAGGAACTGGAGATGTTTGAACTCCTGATTTCCATTTCCGGTATCGGCCCGAAAGCCGCGATTGGAATTCTTTCCATCGCCGAACCCAAAACAATTCGCACGGCGGTGATTTCGGGCGATTCTTCGATTCTTACCCGGGTTTCAGGTGTGGGCAAAAAAACGGCTGAAAGGGTCATACTCGAGCTGAAAAACAGAATTTTGCAGATTCCGGGAGAAGACGAGGGTACGGCTAAAGCCGATTCCGAAGCAATCGAGGCTCTGATTTCACTTGGCTATACGAACGCTCAAGCGCGGGAAGCCTTGAAAAATATTCCGGAAAAAATAAAAGATGTTTCTGAGAGAGTGCGAGCGGCGCTCAAGAGTTTAGGGAAAAAGTAAACAGCGGTAAGTAAAAACCATTGGGAATATTAATAAAAAAGCATAAAATATTTGTTCTTACGATTTTCGCGATGGCAATCCTCTTTTTTTATTTTTCTTCGCAAACATCTTGCGCGGGCGGACTTGTTCCTTGCAAGGACGATTGCAATTTATGCTATCTACTCGTGGGATTTTCGAATATATTCGCCTGGGGCATGGGATCGCTACTCACAGCCGTTGTTCTTCTTTTGATTTTGATTGCCGGGACAACTTTCATAGTCGCGGGAGCTTTTCCCAAGGTTCTCAATTTTGCCAAACAAACGCTTGGCATTGCCCTGAAAGGATTTGTTTTTGCTCTTTGCAGCTGGGTCATCATCAACTCAATTATGAATATTGTCGGCTGGAAGGGATCAAGCTGGTGGGAGCACGAATGCGCCTATTCCAATTCGGATTCGGATCCTGGAGGCAGCAGTTCAAGCGGCGGATCTGGCACTGGTTCGGGCGGTTCAAGCAGCAGTTCCAGCAGCTCAAGTAGCTCAAGCCAGTGCAATCCGGAAAATAAAAAAATTGATTCAATTATCATTCAATGTGCGGAACAAACAGAAACCCTTGCGGACGGCGGATCCGGGTTCTATGTTGTTCTCGACACCCTCTCTGAAGACGGAAGCGGAAAAACAAAGCAGCTCAAAGCCATTGCAAAATATAATTGCAATGGAACGGCCAGTGAGGAAGACATAACATCCCAAGCAGAATGGAAAGCGAGCGATGAAACACAAATCAAAGTATCGAAAGGTCTTGTCCAAGCCGTGACAACCTCGCTCGGGTCATCATCGGAAAGTCCGCCCTATGTCGAAGCAAAATATAAAGATAAAAATTCCAACCAGGCGAAAGTGTACATCAATTCGTGCCCGAATACAGAAATTGCAGACATTAAAACGAATGACAAATTTCCGCTACAACTCGATAATTTTCTGATTCCGAAAGCTTATGCCGAACCGGATCCGGTAAAAATGAAGAAATGTGAATCCTGCGGGCAAGGGAAAACTTGCAAGTGGGTTGCAGGATCTAAAAATAAGAACCCAAAATATTTATTTGTTTTCCAGCGGAGCAACAATTTAGCATCTAATAAATATTGTAATCAGGGAAGTAAATCATGGGCGAAAGAAAATAGCAAGGAGTGGGCAGCTTTTGAAGAATCGGTCCAAAAATATGCCGATGGCTTGAAATACATCCCAGTTCCGTATCAAAATAATTTTGCCGTATGGATCTCCAACCAAATTGATACGCATGATTATAACTGCCCTACACCTCAACAAACTACCTATTTTGGATATGTTCAGAATGGCGACGGATGGAGGGCAGATGCTGAATATGGCGGGAAAGCCCGTTACTGTGTAACTTCAGGCGAAGCGACGTACTGGTTTAGTAATGAGTGCTATGATAGGATATTTGCTCACGAGCAAATCGGACATGCCTTTGCATCCCTTGATGACGAGTATACAAATTTAGATTTCAATCCGGATTGTTTTCAGTCATCTCCCCATTATAATTGTACGACGGATAAAGATTGCACTAAATGGGGAGCAGTAAAAGATGATTGCAAGCCGGGATGTTTATATACCGATGCTTATTACAGATCGTCAGTAAACAGTATTATGAACAAGCACTACTTGGCATCGGGTTTTGGCTCTGTGAATTCTTATATCATATCCGAGAAGGCGACCGTAGGCCAGCCTAGAGAAATTGTAAGCGGTCAAGCGTTAGGGGAAACTCTTATACTTAATTGTCCCTATTAAATAAATATCTTTAAAATATTATGAGCAATCTTGAAATTAAAAAAGAAAGGGAAGGCGGAGGGAAAAAGAAAAATATTTTTTTGACGAGAGCTTATCAAGCGATGAATGCCGGGATGGCAATTTTGGCGCTGACCGGGCCGATTAAGGATGCTGAAAAGATAAAAAATAATCCAGCAGAAAAAACAAGTTCGGCCAGTAGCGACGGGATGGGCATACGACCACCGAGCTGGTTGATGACAGACATGACTTCAAAGGAAAAAGTCCTTCACGGGGACTGGAAGAATCCTGAATTCAGGAGAGTACCTTTTTTTGAAGGTTTAGATGAAAACGGCAATCCGAGATTCAATGCCTGGTCTTTGGTTGCCATGTTTCAGGCAGAAATACCATATCTTGACAAAGTGGAAGGCAAGGTCACTATCCGCATGCCATTCGAATATGCCCGTCTTTTTGCGGAAGATAGAAAAGCCGACCACCCTCTTAATCCCGGAGATCATTTAAAGATCGAAAAGTTTTTGGATAACGAGTTCAATAAAAGGTTTGAAGAAATATTGTGCGGTTGGGATTGGAGTAAGAGAGTCTATAAGCACTCTCAAAAAGATCCTCCGGAAAATTTGCGGATCAGAAGCATTGAAATCACTGGCACAGCATCTCCCGAAGGACCGCGAAGCAAAGGGCCGGAGACGATCAGGCCGGGAGCGGTAGATGAAGACAACTTGGCGCTAGCTCAACGGCGTGGAAAAGTCGGATTGTCTCTTGCGAAAGAGTGGCTGGAGAAAAGCGGAATCAACCTTAGGCAAATAGAAGAAAAAATTTCCAAGATTAACGCAGCAGAGATCCAATTAAACGAACGCGAGATGGCGGCATTAAAAAGAATTTCTCAAAAAATGGAAGGTAGTGATGATATGGAAAGGATTTATAATCTCATAAAGGCCTACAACGACAAAAGAATCGGAGATGGCGATATCATCGATATACTCGATCAAGCTATAGGCAAGAAGAGAATGGTTGAAGTGTCCATAAACTATGAGGGAGAAAAAAGGAGAAGGGTGTTGATTCCTATTCCATTGCTGCCGATAATATTTGGCATTGCTTTGCCCGGATTAGTGCGTGCGGTGAAAAAAAGGAATGAAACGAAGCAGAAAGTTCTGGAGATATCTTCCACTGTGGAAAAAACTGATCTGCCTCCGGAAAATTCAGTCGAATATCAAAATATGTGGAAAAAAACTCTAATTGATGATCTTGGCTTGTTTTTTGACAATAAAGAAGCTGTCGGACGAGGTCTTAATTATAGAATACTGGCTGATGATGCGAAAAAGCACCTCGGAGATTTTAGGGATGAAAATGAAAGGGAATTATATTTGACCGATAAAATTCTTGAAGCATGGAAATCTCATGATAAGAAATGCAGACAAGAGGCGGGATTTTCGCCAACGGATTTGGAATCGGGACTAGATTACGAAAACCAGCCATATCAGATCAAATGGGCAAAAATGCATGCTAGGGCACTTTTAAATTTAGTCTATGAGAGTCAGAAAAATGAAGATGACTATAAACATATTTTGAGTAGAAAAATTTCCAAAATACTTGATGAGAGCGAAGGAAGCCAGGGTTAATATTTTCCAGGTAAAGCCTATGAACACGAAAACAAAAATAAAACTTCCATTTATCGCTCTATTGTCAGTTTTTATTTTATTCCCATATTACACGATAGCCCAGGGCTTGAAAGATGTTTCTAACCATCCGGATTATAAAATCACGCAGAAGGTAATTAATGTTGAATTATACAAAAAAAATAATGGATACGAAGTTAAAGGATTTGAGATCGTATTTGGGGAGTTTCATTACCTTTCAGATTATAAGAAATGGAAAGGTGTTTCTCATAATGGAAAGGTAGTTTCCTTTAAAAAAGAAAATCTTGGCTTCTTCTATATTCCCAATGCCTTGTCTGTTGTTTTGTGCGATGATGGAGTGGATAAAGACGGGAATATGGTTGGGGGGTGCCGTTCGCTTCCTGAAGGGGAACTTGTTGTCCAGATTCCTTACTTCCCAAATGGAAAATATGCAGATATCTTCGACCCATCCGGGAAAAAGGTTTTGACTATTGATCTAACTTCTAAAGCGACTTGCAATGAGAACGACAAATGCGACCAGCCAATAGAGGACGGAGAGAATTGCCCGCAGGATTGCAAAAACCAGGAGCCAAAACTTGATCCGGTTGTGGTTGAAAAGGCAAAGGTGGCGCAAAACGATTCTCAAAAAATATCTTCAAAATCAGTCAACTGGATAATGATTTTAGCATTTGGGGCAATATTATTTATCGCTGTTCTTGGGATCTGGCTATGGAGGAGATACAGGAAATATAAAGAGCAAAGCTATTAGGTTTTTGAAAAGTAAATCAATTATGAAATCTGATATGGAAGAAGCAAATCAAAATTTCATACAGCTCAATTCTCCGGACGGGGGTTTTCTGCAATCGGAAGATTGGCGGAAATTTCAGGAAGGCGTCGGGCGGAAGACTTTTGAGCTGGAGGAAAAGGATGGAGATGATAATGTCAGCATGTATGCCCATATGATAACGCATACGCTTCCAATCGTGGGAAAATATTTTTATATTCCGAAGGGACCAATAACACATAACATGGAACACATAACATGGAACAAGGATAGTATAAGAGTGTTTCTGGATAATTCAATTCAATTGGCGAAAGAAAATAATGCCGGGTGGATTCGGATTGAGCCGAATAGCGAAAGAGATCTCGATTTGATAAATGAAAATTTGCCTGCAGGAAATAAAATAAAAAAATCTCCGGTTGATATGCAGCCGCGGGAGATACTGGCGATGGACATCTCCGGAAGCGAAGAAGATATTTTAGCGCGGATGAAGCAGAAGACGAGATACAATATAAGACTGGCGGAGAAAAAGGGTGTTAAAATTTTTGCATCGCAAAAGCCAGGAGATATCGAAGAATTTTTGAGACTTATAAAAATTACGGCGAAGCGGGATAAGATCACCGCTCATCCGGAAAGTTATTATCGGAAAATGCTGGAAGTTATCCCGAATGATATTTTGAAATTATATGCCGCGGAATATGAAGGGAAAATCATTGCTGCTAATCTCGCTTTGTTTTTCGGAAAGACCGCGACATATATGCATGGGGCGTCGGACAATGAGCATCGAAATGTTATGGCGCCATATCTTCTCCAATGGCGGCAGATTCAAGATGCGAAAAAAGCAGGTTGCGCTAGGTATGATTTTGGCGGGGTTAAGATTTCACATAGCACACAACACATAACGCGTAACATAAATAGCTGGTCGGGAATCACAAAGTTCAAGACTGGTTTTGCGCCGGAAGCAAAGCCCATTGAGTTTCCGGGATGCTATGATATAATCCTGAGCCCGGTAAGATATTCATTTTACAGGCTTTTAAGAAAGATAAAGCCATGAAAAGAATAATTCCACAAGCCATAAAAAATATATACCATCTCTTTCATGCTGCTTTGGCGAATTTTCGCTATGGATTTCCTTCGCGGAAGCTGAAAGTCATCGGAGTTACGGGAACGAACGGGAAAACCACAACGGTTCAGATGATTTCCGGAATCTTAGAAGGATCCGGTTTCCCTGAAAAGATCGACGGCTACGGGGCAAGTAAGATTGCGATTGCGTCAACCATTAATTTCAAAATCGGCGCAAAGGAATGGGTGAACGATACGAAATTCACGACACTTTCGAGTTGGCGTTTGCAAAAATTGTTAAGGGATGCGGTAGAAGCGGGATGTGAGTATGCGATTGTTGAAGTAACTTCTCACGCGCTGGATCAAAATCGCGTCTTTGGCGTGGATTTCAATGTGGCAGTAGTCACGAATGTGACGCGGGAGCACTTGGATTATCATAAGACGATGGAAGAATACTGCCAGGCAAAGCAAAAACTATTCAAGATTGTTTCTGGGAATAAAGACGGAGTAAGTATCGTGAATCTTAATATGGAATTTGCGAATAATTTTCTGGAATACTCCGCTAAGAATAGATACGGATACGGGATTGGAAATCAAAATGTCAAAAGCCAAATTTCAAATCAAATCCAAAATAAAGAGTTTAAACCGGTTTTTGCGGAAGATGTGAAATTAAATATACATAATACCCAATATACAATACTCAATACTCAATTCACACTCAATCTTCCAGGCGAATTCAATATTGAAAACGCCTTGGCGGCGACGTGCGTAGGGCTTTCTCAAGGAATCAGCCTCGAAAAAATTTCCAGAGCTCTCGAGAAAATAAAAAGTGTTCCCGGCAGAATGGAAAATATAGAAAATGACCGGGGATTTGCGATAATCGTGGATTACGCTGTTACTCCTGACTCGCTTCAAAAGCTATACAATTATATAGGCGGATTGAAAAAAGAGGGAAGCAGGATAATTGCGGTTTTTGGGTCATGCGGGGAAAGAGACCGGGGTAAGCGCCCGATTATGGGAAAGATTGTGGCGAAAATAGCGGATTATGTCTTTGTCACCAATGAAGATCCATATGGCGAAAATCCCCAACAGATCATCGACGAAGTTTTTGCCGGCGTCCTTGATCACAAAAAAGAAAACGAAAACGCTTGGCGTATTTTTGACCGCCGCGAAGCCATTAAAAAAGCCCTACAGGTCGCAGGGGTCGGAGATATTGTTGTTGTGACGGGGAAAGGGGCGGAGGAAATAATGGTTGTTGGCAAGAAAAGAATTCCTTGGAACGATCCTAAAGTGATTCGAGAAGTTTTATCAGAGCGAGTGAAAGAAAAAAACCGATAAGTCCGCCGACGATTACCTCGCTGATGCGGTGCCCAATTCTCTCTTTGAGCCGAGGGAACTTTCTTTTGTCCACCGGGAGCTCGTTGACGAGCATATTGAGATATCTTCCCTGATCGCCGAGATACATCCGAAGGCGCACGGCATCATCAATAATCAGAAAGGCAAAAATGAAGGAGAGGGCGAAAACTCCGGAAGTGGTTCCTTCATAATATCCGATCGAAGTCAGCGCGGAAATCACAAAAGCGGTATGGGCGCTCGGCATATGTCCATGCGTAAAAAAGTATTCAAATTTAAATCCGTGTTTTTTTGCGAAAATAATAAATTTCAAGGTCTGTGTGAAAAGCCCGACAACCAAGGGAATGATAATCACGTTGTAACTTTGGAGATTCAACATGCTATTATTTTACAATAACAACCAAAAAAAGGGAAATCTATGCCCTGGAAGGGGTAATAATTTATGTAATTTCCAATATCCGATATTTGTTATAGACATCAAACGCCTTCCCGTTGTATTATATAGACATAAGAAATGCTAAAAGCTATTTTCCAGTATTTTTCAAATGTCTGCAAAATATGAACAAGGAGGATCTCAAAAAAAATTATATTCTTCTTTCTAAGGTAGCCAAAGAAAAAAAATATGCTCAAGAATATCTGGGTCTTTTGGCGCGCAGAGGAGATCTTGGATCGATCAGGATTGGCAAGCGCTGGTATACCACTCGGGAATGGTTTTCCGAATTCCTGCAGGATGCTCAAGAAAGAAAAGTGAAGGCGGAGCAAAAAAATATTTTCGAAAATATTTTAGCAAGGGAACCCTTGCCTAAAAAAGAAGTCAATATCGTGATGCCCATAACCAATCCTAAGGAAGGGATTGAAGAATTGGAGCCCCAAAATGTATTCGTTTCCATTCCGGCGCGCATCCCAGTCAAATTTCAAAGAAAGATCAGTTTGGCAAGACAACAGATAAATCATTTTCGTCCAGAGAAAAAAAGCGTAGTGATCGATCTTCGGAAATTATCCTTAGCCGCGCGGCCAAAGCTCGATGAGAAAGCTGTCGCGGAAGACCATCGCGTTCCGTTCATTCCAAAAAAGATGGCTGAAGAAAAAATATCAGTTCCGGAAGTTGAAATTTCACCTGTGGAGCGATTTTACCAGATAAAAAGCAATGACGGCATTTTGTCGCCTGCATTTCCCGCGCGAGAACGCCGAGAGATGGTGTGGCTTCCCAGGTTTGCATTTGGATTTGCTTTTGTGCTATTATTTTTCCTACTTTTTCAGGGGACTGTTGCCTATAAAAAAGATGTCATGAAACTGGTGGGTTTGGAGAAAGGAGTAGTGGCGGGAGCAAGTGATGAAAAGAAAAATGACTTAAATGCAATTAGGCTAGTGGCGGATTATTATGTGAGCGATCAGGGAAATCAAATAAAAGAAAGCATCTCTCTTTCCCAGTTGATGCTAAGGGCGGCGATTGAAAAGGAAAAAAACAGCGAAGAAGATGTAGAATGATAGGATTATTTTAAAATTTAGTTTAGAAATTTAATAATTAAGCTTACTCTGTTAAATCCTCGCTATGCGAAGTCCGCCTTTGGCGGAATTTAAGAGGGCAAAAAACCATGGTTTCACTGGTAATACTCGGAGTTGTCGTCATCCTCGTTGTTTGGGCAATCGCGGTTTATAACGGACTGATTCGTCTCAAGAACCGAGTTGATGAGGCCTGGAGCGACATCGATGTCCAGCTCAAGAGGCGGTATGATCTTATCCCGAATCTTGTGAGTACGGTAAAAGGTTACGCTACTCACGAAAAAGAAGTTTTCGAAAAAGTGACGGAAGCGAGGACGCGGGCAATGGGAGCGCAATCAGCGACTGACAAGGCGCAAGCCGAAAATATGCTTAGTCAAACCCTTAAAAGTCTTTTTGCGGTGGCCGAGGCGTACCCGGATCTCAAGGCAAACCAAAACTTTTTGGAGCTACAGAGAGAGCTTGCTGATACTGAAGACAAGATCCAGGCATCCCGGAGATTCTATAACGGAAATGTACGCGACTTCAACACCAAAATCCAGGTTTTTCCCAACAATGTTTTTGCCGGGATGCTTGGCTTCAGCAATCGTGATTTCTTTGAAGCGGCAGAAGGAGAGAAAGAGCCTGTCAAAGTCGAGTTTTAATCTTTTCGTATGTATGAAACAGAATTTCCATTAAGCTAGTAATAAAACTAGGACGTTTTATCATATGTCAACTATCTACACCCAAGCCGATAAAAACAATCGCCTAACTTGGATTTATATCACAGGCTTTTTGATATTTATTATCTTTGTCGGGTATGTTTTTGCCGGGGCAATGCGTAATTCATGGATCCTAGTTGGAGCTGTCGTATTCAGCACAATTATGAGTTTTGCGTCTTATTGGTGGAGCGATAAGATAGTCCTTGCTATGAGCGGAGCTAAGGAAGTGACGCATGATAATGCCAAGGAGATATATCATATTGTCGAAAACCTTTGTATCACAGCCGGCCTTCCTGTTCCCAAAATTTATGTTATTCAGGATTCTTCTCCCAATGCTTTTGCGACCGGGCGCGATGCCGAGCATGCGGTAATTGCTCTTACGACCGGGATAATTGAAAAGTTGGAAAAAAAAGAGCTTGAGGGGGTGATTGCCCATGAGCTTTCGCATATTGGAAACCGGGACATGCTTCTTTCCACGGTTATCGTGGTTCTGGTCGGTTTTGTTGCGCTTATGGCGGATTGGTTCCGGCGCTGGGCGTGGTTTGGCGGGGATGACGATAATGGGAGAAATCCAATCTTCATGATAGTTGCAATCGTACTTTCAATTCTCGCTCCGCTTGCGGCGATGCTCATCCAGCTGGCGATTTCCCGGAAGCGCGAATTTTTGGCAGACGCGGACGGCGCGCTTCTTACCCGCTATCCGGAAGGCTTAGCAAGTGCTCTCGAAAAAATTTCAGCCGACCCTCAACCGATCCGTCATGCTAATCGAGCCACAGCCCATCTTTATATTGCCAATCCTTTCCGGGGGAAAAATATCGCGAAACTCTTTATGACCCATCCCCCAATTGCAGACAGAGTAAAGGCGCTTCGCGATATAGACTTATGATTTACCCGCCAAAGCTTTAGCGTCGGCGGGCGCATCCCCCGATTTCGGAGCTGGTGAAAGCGTTGCGGGGCATGGACGTTTAAATTCCTTTTCGGGTGATCAAATCCCACAACGTGGATATGTTTGACCGCTTTTATTTGCCCGAATATTTAATAATATATATGGTAGTAAAAAGTTAGAGTATCTTTACTACAACTAGTTGCAGTAAAGAAAAATGAAAAAGAAAACGGCCGCGGTGGATTTTATCCAGTGGGTCGTTGTTTCATTTTCGGCATCCAATGCCACGAAATAATTAAAAATTCTTTATATAAAGCAAAATATGCGTTCTTGATTTGACAATAATGGTTTTTGGGTGTATACTGTAATGTTGGAATTAGCAGCTCCTTAATAAGTCAAGCTGCATTTGCCACGGTGGAGAGTGTTCCTGGATGGAGGTGATCCATCCACTTTCTCCGCTGTGGCAAAGTCAACGTGACGGAACCAAAAAACAGCGAATATTAATCGTGGCAATATCCTGTGGGATGGTCACATAACAAAAGGAGAGTGGCTATTGGCTACAATATCCAAAGCTGATTTTAGTTCAGGGTTGGCCCACAAAGCTTGTTGTTCGTGGGCGGATGCAGAAGGGACTCCCGAAGAACTCAACAAGTTCGCGGAGAGTCCGTTACTGGTTGGCCAGGTTCTGCAGGTTATGCGGGGACAGGCCAAAATCGTGCCTGTCGAGAAGCCGCAAAAGGAAAGGCCGAAACCGCCGAAACCCCTGCTCGGTCCGCCAGTGGATATCATCACCGTTCCGGACAGGGAGGAATTTGTTGTCCCGGAGAATTTTGCGAAACTCTGGGGCAGCAACTGCGAAAAATGGTTCCGCGGCAAAGTCGAGGAGCCGATTACCGGGGCTATCTTGCGCGCCCAGCGCCTGCTGCGGCCTTCGACGGATCCGGCGATTATCGCGGCTCTCGGCGGGTCTCTCAAGGCCAGAATAACGCTCGCCGACATCAATGCTGCGAAAGAAAGCGGGGCATTGAAAAAGGGCGTGGTTTACATCGGTTACAAGGAAGACGAGATTCGCTTCCCAGCTGATGAGCCATTTTCGTATATCAACGAGAAAGGAGATAAATGCGTGCTTCGCGCGGTGGACTTCGTCTGGAGCGGCGATGGCTGGAGCGCGTTTGCGAACTCTGTCGGCCTTCCGGATGAGTGGAGCGCTGGCAACCAGGTTCTCTCCCGCAATTCTTGTTAATCTTTCTTCCTTTGAATATTCAAGTTTTGACTCTTCGATTCTTTGGAGCTTTGGCCCTTTGAAAAAATTTCTTCGGAAAATTTCAGAGGGTCATTTTTTTATCCCAAAATGTTTGCTATACTCAAATTGAAATCATGCGATATGCAGCGGCTACGGCTTTTGCGTCATGGTCTTAGGATATTTTTTACGAGAGTCGCGTCGGGCAAGTCCGCCTACGCTAAAGCTATGGACGGATAAACCTTGCGCGAGAGTGCAAAAAATCATTCCTTCAAAAAATACAGGAATTGGCGCAAGGAGCCGGCGGACTTCGAAGTCCCGAATACGATACAACCCGGAGAGTATTCGAAGGGTGGTGGAAAGGATGGCTTCTTGCTCGAGAGTGCGGGCGTGCTTCGCGCGGTGAACTTCAACTGGAACGACGATGGCTGGAACGCGAATGCGAACTCTGTCGACAATCCGAATGAGTGGAACGCTGGCAACCAGGTTCTCTCCCGCAATTCATTGTCTTTCTCTCCCGTCGGTTTGCGGGAGAGTTTTCTTTTCCAGTCCTTTTTTCCACCCGCCGATCATTCGCCCGATTTCTTCAAGTTTCGCGGACAGCTCCAAGTATTTTTCATTCGGGATTAATTTGTTTTCCCAGGCGATTTGCGCGAAAAATTTCAGGACATCCAGACGCGATTTGGTTTTTCCCAGCAAAATTATTTTCGGCCCCGGCGGCAGATATGCGGCGGCGAAAGTCATCTCAAGCACGGACAGAAAAGAATGTCCGATTTTCTGCCCGATGCCCAATCGCTCAACTTTGGGAAAATTGCGGTGCAATGCGAGCTAGAATTGAAAGGCCTCTTTCTCTTTTTGTACGACGACCGGAAGCGTCGGGGGGGGGGGTTATAAGGCATAAATTAAAAGTGAAAAATTAAAAGTTTATGAAAATCCAGTTGCAAGAAAAATTTGAGGATATTATTTCAGTTGAGAATTTGCTTTTGGCCTGGCGTGAATTTGAGCGCGGAAAGAAAAATCGGAGAGACGTGCAGGAATTTTCTTTGCGACTGGTGGATAATATATTTTCGCTTCACCGAGACCTTTTCAATCATACTTACAAACACGGCGGATATCAAGCGTTCAAAATAAACGATCTGAAACTAAGAGATATCCACAAGGCGATTGTTCGAGACCGACTCTTTCATCACGCCATTTACCGGATACTTTATCCGTTTTTTGAAAAAACATTCATTTCGGATTCCTATTCATGCCGAATTAGGAAAGGCACACACAAAGCGATTGGCAGATTCAGAAAGTTCGCGTATAAAGTTAGTCGAAACAGCACGCGAACCTGTTGGATTCTGAAATGCGACATCAGGAAATTTTTTGCGAATATTGATCATGGAGTTTTGATAAAAATATTAAAGGAATATATTCTCGACAAAGATATTATTTGGACTTTGGAAAATGTGATTGGCAGTTTTTCGTCCGTTGAAGGAAAAAATATCGGGCTTCCCTTGGGGAATCTTACTTCGCAATTGTTCGTTAATATTTATATGAATAAATTAGACCAATTCGTGAAACACAGACTAAAAGCCAAATATTATATTCGCTACTCGGACGATTTTGTGATTCTGTCGGAAAGCAAAAAACGGCTGAAAAAGATTATTTCTCCAATAAAAATATTCTTGGAAGAGAAATTAAAACTGGAGCTTCATCCTAACAAGGCATATCACAAAACGCTGGCATCGGGAGTGGATTTCCTGGGCATGGTCAATTTTTCTGATCACCGGATTTTGCGCACGAAAACTAAAAAGAGAATGTTGAGAAAAATCAAGGAGAATGGATTTCTTCTGCGGGAGGAACTTATTTCGGAGGCGAGATTCAGTCAAAGCCTGCAATCTTATTTGGGAATATTGAAGCACTGCAATGGTTATGATATCCAAAAAGAAATTGGATGATTTTGGCGGCCGGATGTATAATTGTCGCATAACAGGTTTTTATGCAATTTAAAGTTCCCAAAAATACGGAGAAATACGAATGGACACAACACGCCGTCATCAAAATGAAACATTACGGCCTCACGGCTCAAAGGATTTTGCGCGTGGTGAAAAATCCGCAGAGAGTGGAAGAGGGAATCGTGAAAAATACCATTGCTGTGATGCAGCCTGCTTCGATGAGGACAAAAGATGGAAAAAGATTTTGGAGCCAGGAAATTTGGGCGATGTACCAGCTCCGCGGCAGCGGAGCAATTTCCAAATCCCAATTTCCAATTTCCAAAAAAATCCCAGACTCCAAATCACAAAAACAAAAAGAATCTAATGCCAGATACAAAAAACAAAATACTAGATACAAAATGATTAGTGCGTGGCGGTATCCGGGCGTGAGTCCGAAAAGAAATCCGATTCCGGAAGATATTTTGCGGGAATTAGTAATGTGATTTCTTCTACATTGAAAATACCTTGCAATTCAGAGGGCTTAGGTATATTATATAAGCATAAAATGGAGAGTTTTAATGTGGGCTATTTTAGCACCGATCCGAAGATGTATGATGCGAATTGCTAAAAAGAAAATATTCTCTTATCCAAATAGAAATAGAGAATGTCGAAGTTGATGTGTTATAAGGAGAAAGCCCGGAAAAATACGAAGAAGCATATTTAAGATTGATCACTAGCATGACGCAGAAGTAAACGATGAAAAATATTTTCCAAAAATCATCGGGGTTCGTCGAAAGGTTAGGAATGGCAATTACCAAAGGAACCTTAAAAGAATTTCTGTCTTTTTGACAGAATTTTTTATTGCAAAATGATTCGAGCTCTTTTTTCAAATAATCAGTTAATTAAAAAATAATGAAAAAATGTGTAAATTGCGGAACTGTCAATGAGCCTGACGTTCGCTTCTGCGTAAATTGTGGAAGTAAGCTCTTAAACAGTCATGGTTTGACTAATAACCACGAACATAATGCGGGCGCTTCTTATCAAAAGCATGGATCGATTGATGCGGAATTGGCCAACAAAGCTAAAGAAACAATGCAACAGACAAAGAATCTGGCAAAGTTTATTTGGGACAAGTTACTATACCCGGAACGGATGATAGTTATTGGCGCAATTTTGGGTTGCATCGCGGCAATTTTTTGGGGAACTACCGTTTTCTTATTATCGGCGTTTTATTTTTTAACCATGTTTTCATCCTTAGCGCTGATTTATCTTTCGCAAAAGACTTCAATAGCGAAAAGAATTGAACTGGCGCGATGGCAAATAGTAATCGGTACTTTTTGGTTGCCCTTAGCTGTCATAGCTATGCAAGTTATGGGTTCGATAAATGGCATGATAGGCTCTTTGGGCGCTCTTACAAGAACGTCGGTTTCCACCGGTTCGCTTACTTTCAGCTTATGGTTATCTTTGTTCGCTTCAGTTCTGATTCTTGCCGGGGCTATTATGCTGCAAGGATTGCTATTACGAGTATTTTTGCAACCCAAGAAAAATAATTAATCGAAAAAATATGAAATGTCCAAATTGCAACGCGGAGAATATGAACTCTGCCAGGTTCTGCAAACATTGCGGTGAAAATATTTTGCAGACCAATGGCCAAATTTATCAAACTCCGCGAGCTAATCAAAATAAGACCGCATTGTTAGAAATAGGGATAGTCGTGTTAATAATAGTGGCGGTAGTAGGGTATTTTATTGTAAGAGGTGATAATAAAACGGAATCGAAAAGTAACAACGAGCTTAAAGCTCAAAAGCAGCAAACTCCTTTAGGGAGTGGTGCGAGCGAAGGTGATTCTTATGATAAACGACGCTTAGATTCGTTTCGCTCAACAGCGGTAAGTATCAATCCTGCGGCCATGCAGTGTGCCGACGAAAGCAAGTTGTCGACAATCTCGTTTTTACCAGGGAGTAATATTTGCTCGGATACAGCTATTGAAGATAGCACCTATCCTTCCCCCCCTAAGGGTGTCTGCGACGAAGGCGCTTACGGAATTGAAGTAACCGATACGACTTCGGCAGATGGCGCGTATCAGTATAGTTTGACTTGTACCATTGCAGGGAAAGAACAGGCCGTAACTTGTGATCAAAACGGCTGCTCAAAAGCTCCATGAAGCTTCAACTTTTCTTGTGACATTTTCTCGTTTTTTTCTAATGCAATTAGGAAATCAAAAAAGTTTTTCAATATAAAACTTAATTAATTGAAAAAAATATGAAATGTCCAAATTGCCATGTGGAGAATATTAACTCTGCGAAGTTTTGCAAGCATTGCGGCGGAGAGTTTTTGCAAGCGCAAAAACATGTTGCTCAAACCACGAGATCTAAGCCGTTGCTCTCGCGCCGCAAAATAATGACAATATTAGCCATAATCGCGGGAGTGTCCATTGTTGGCGTTGGCGCTTGGTTTGGATACGATCAATGGGCGCAGAAGAAATATTTAGATATGGATTATCTGAAGAAGTTGGCAGCCGAGAACTCTGCGATGAAACTGGATTATGCGAAAAAGAACGAAACAGACCAAATCGACCAGCATCTCGATAAAGCTCACGAAATAAATAAAAAATTTAAAGTATCCACAGGGTATTTCGTGAAATATGCCAAAGGGACTAATTTGAAAAATGATTCTCAGCTGAAGGAATTTATTGAAAAGAGAAGTCTTTTGGATGAAATGTCTTTGTCCGAAAGTGATTGCAAGAAGCAATCAGACCCAGTATTTGCAAGTAAGATTTTAGCTTCCGCCGGATTTAATAAACAGCAAAATGACAGATTTATGGCTATTCAAAAAAAATGCTGTGAAATTTCGAGGAAGCTTGACGATGTAGAAATTGAGAAAGACATGGAAAAAGTGAAAGGCTCTTATGACGAACGGGAGAACGCGAATATTCCGAAAGGATTCACCATTGTGTCCGAAGAACCCCAGAATGGAGAAGCGGGAAGTGTCGTGGTGCTTGTTCATGGTGAAACAAAAGGCATGGGCAATATCACCGTAAAGGAACCGATAAATGGTGTTAAGCTTATTGGCACTGGCGATATAACTGATATTGCCAAAAAAGCGGAAGATAAACTAAGGGAAATTTTAGCTTTGTGGAGCAGCCAAAATTTCACCGCTGACTCCATCGCGCCTTTTCTTGATGAAAAAAATAAAGATAAATCTGCCGACTGGGAGGATTCCTATAAAAAAATTGCGTTTAACTGGAGACGCTTCGAATCGGCGAACCCGAAATCAAATGATGCTTCATTGAAGGAACATAGTTATTCCTCAATTGATTATGCCGATTCCCCCGTGGTATATCTGCCGGTTGAGTTCAAGCGTAATTCCGGGTCTTTGCCAACTGTTCCGTTTTTCTATGACGCGAAAAGTGACAGCTGGGTTTCACAAAATGATACTATTGCAGCGCTTTTCGACATCACTTCGAATCAATCAATGGATGCGACTATAACACCGGAAAAATTCCATTATAACGAGGATGATGATTGCGATCCAGGATGGTTTTCAAGTTGGGAACAAGAAATAACGTTAAGTAACGCTAAAATTACCGGAAAAAGCGGTTTTTCTATCCAGCAAAACGCGTTACTGGGACATTTCACCGACATCCGTTTGACGGCGGACGGATTCATCGGGGAAGCGCATATCGAAGGCAGCAGCGAATCTTCTCTGGATCAGGATTTGATTAACTACGTCAATCAGCAAAAGAAAAACGAGTTGATCATCAAATCCTTGCAAAGCGATAACGGAGATTGCAAGTATGATAAGGATATTTTGTTGACTATTCCTACTTGGGAGGGGTAAGGAGAAAAAATATAATTTGTTTTAATAAGATTATGTTTTGTAAAAAATGCGGGAAAGAACATCTCGAGGAAGCGAAATTCTGCCCCAATTGCGGTGCTTCTTTGACGGGCGATTCAATTCAACAAAAAAAAGAAATGGACGTCAATCTTTCCAGTCAGTCTGTCCAACCGGCAAAAGATGAAAACCAAGCTCAACTTGAGGAAAAATCGGCCGAAGGGGGCAAAAAGGATGTCAAAGCAGCAAATAAACGAAAATCTAAGAAAAAATACTTAGTTGTCAGCTTGATTTTATTTCTGATTTTTGCAGGCGTCTATCTCATGCTTCGACCTGACAATAAAAAGGAAGAAAAACCGTTTGTGTTTGAAAAAGGTGATGAAATTTCCGTTGTTAATCAGGATAATTCCAGACTGGTTAAAAACCAAACCCAGAAGTATTCATTTGAAACGCCAAGCGAATGGTTTGTGGAAGAAACCATTGCTCCTATTCCCGGGGTTGCGGTGTGGGATGAAAGCAGGAAATGCAAAATACACATGGGATTTATTGAAGATAATTCTCAGTCAATAGATGAGATTGTGAAATTTTCTATAGAATACTCCGGGGCAACAACAGTTGCTGTTAAAGATTTTGTTCTTATTGATAGGCATAAGGGGAAAAGATTGTTGCACAGATATGGTAATGATCCGATCGTAAGATACATTTCAGCATATGTTGATGTAGCAGGAAAAATGTTTTCACTTTCTTCTGGTGGCGAACGGTGTGATTCTGCCGAGGATTATTTTAGTAGCGTAGTTCCAACAATCAAATTTAAGTAAACATTCTTGTATCATTGGCATGAGAATTACTAAGATCATTATATCACTTATATGTAGCTTCATTATTTTTGGCGTTTCATATGCCCAAGAAGACTCTTTTATGCTTCCCTACAAAGAAAATAATTCCATGATTGTAACTCGAGCCTACAATACACCAATAACCCACCTAAATAAAGACTCTTACGCTATTGATTTTGGCTTGGGTGGATGTGAAGCTTTTGGAAAGATTGTCATGCCTACAAAAACTGGCTTAGTAAACAGAATGAGCGACACTAATAGTGATATTGGTTATGGAAATTTCGTCGAAATCAAAAATGATGATGGAACAATCTCAATATATGCACATCTTTCCAAAGTCCTCGTCTCTCCGAATCAACATATTAATTCATTGGACACGGAGATAGGGAGAATTGGAAATACGGGAAATGTTGAGGGCGTAGCATGCGCGAGCCATCCGGGAACCCATTTGCATTTCGCAACCTATGGCACAGATCTTAAAAATTGTCCTAAAGATAAACAATCCTATAATAAGTGCGCTGTTAAGCCGGAGCCGATGTCAAGCTGTATAAACCTCAAAAAGAATGATAAATTGCCGAATAAGGAACAATGTCAAGAATTATTTGCTGAAAAAGAAAAGGATAAAATCTCAGGTGCTGCAGAGGGTGTTTCTGGTTTAGTCAATAACATGAAAGATAATATAGAACAGACAACCGAAAAAAAAGTGACTAAAGAATTGGATAAAAAAACAGATGAAGCCTCAAAGAATCTCGAAAAAGAAATGGAGAAGGAGATGGATAGACAAGCTAAAAATTGCTGCGCTGCGGAAGCGGCATACGCTAGCTCAACCGATGATGACTTGTATGTTCTGCGTGACTTTCGAGATGATATTCTTGAGAAAAATGATGCCGGACGCTGGTTTATTAGCAAATATTATAATAACAGCCCGCCCATTGCCGCTTATCTTTCCGAGCATAGAGCCGCACGTGACATCATGCGGGAGGTAGTTATTGAGCCATCTGTATTGATGATAAGATTGTTCTCGGAATAAGGCGATAATAGTCTGTGCACGAGAATGTTTGCGAAATCGAATACAAGCTGATATATTTCAGATAAGAATGTATTGATGTGTTCGATTAATTATTCGTTAATTTTTTATTTTAATTTCATGAACGAAACAAAGATGGGGGGGGCGAAGGATTCGAATGCGCCAATGATACTGGGCATCTTCGGCTTCATTTTTTCAATTCCGCAAGCAATGTGCGCCGGTGCTTGTGCTGGATGCGCCACATTGGGGATGCTAGGAGCACAAAACGGTTCAGAAGCTGCGGGAGCATCGACAGTTTTTATGGTTTTTATTCTTCCGGCCTTAGCTTCAATCACGGCTTTCATATTTTCATTCAAGACAAAAAATTCTCCCAAAAAAGCGGGGATTGTGCTGATTATTTGTTCAATAGTTCTCCTTATTATCTCGTTTTCTAATCCGTTTACTCTGTTTTTCGGATTAATCGCGTCCGCTCTTTATTTGATCGCAGGTGTTTTGAGCGTAAAAAATGCGAGCAAATAACTGTTCGAAGATAAGATAGCTGGGGAAGTTCTTTTTTGTTTATAATGAAGTGGTTTCATGTTGCCAAAATTTGAAATTTTCGGGAATATTGTTGCGATATATAACATATTTCTTGGTATTGCTTTTGTCGTTGCGGTTCTTGTGATTGAAAGACAAATGGAAATTTTTTCAATCAAGCAGGAAAAGCGCGATAAATTAAGGCTGCTGAATGCTTTTGTTGTGCTATGCGGAATCGCCGGCGCCGCCTTTTTTGAAGTGATATTTCAACACAAAGAAATTACGATTGGCAATCTACTGACCACCGGACTGACATTTTACGGAGGAGCGATCGCCTCGCTTATTCTGATGATTGCCTATGCCATCGCATTCAGGATTAATATTTTTTTTCTGCTAAACTTTTACGCGGCGCCGCTTGCCATCGCCCACGCCATCGGACGCATCGGCTGTTTTTTTGCAGGATGTTGTTTCGGAACCGTCACAAATTCTTTTTTTGGGGTAATCTTCCCGACCGGCAGTATTCCTGATATCCACTATCATGAGGCGATAAAAATTCACCCCGTTCAGCTGTATGAAAGCCTAAGCCTATTCATACTGTTTCTTGTCTTGAGGAAAGTGCCCCTGGAAAAGCGGCTTGGGATATATTTGATATATTATTCCTTTGCGAGATTTTTTCTAGAATTTTTGCGGGCAGATTCGAGAGGTAGCATTCTTGCCTTTTCCTCTTTGTCGCCTGCTCAGCTGATCAGCATTCCAGCTTTCATTGTCGGAATCCTGATTTTGGTTTTTTCTCTTTATTATTCTTCCTCGGCAGTTTCTTGCAAAAAACCGGCATAGCACGCGATTCATCGCAGAATAAAAAATATTTACTCCCTAAAGCCATTTGATTGTTTACTTTCTTTCTGATAGATTTAAGTTAGCAAAAAATCATTAATAAACGAGAGGAGGTGAATTAAATGGAAAATCAGAAAATGCAGCAAGCGGGTTCCCAGGGCTCCCGTTCGGATGCCGAAAAGAACAAAACGATGGCGATTATCGGCTATATCTTTTCATTCCTCTTTTTTATTCCTCTGATCAGTGAAGACTCGAAAAACAGTTTGTTTGCTAAATTTCACGCCAACCAGCAGCTTATCCTCCTGATTTACTGGGTAGGCGGAGGTACGATAGTATTTATACTTAGTATAATTTTAGCATTAACAATTATTTTACCTCTCCTTTTATGGTTTGCATTTAGTGTCTGCGGAATTATACTCATAATTCTTGGAGCGATCAATGCGTCAAACGGTGAAATGAAACCCCTGCCTCTTATCGGAGGATTTAAACTGATCAGCTAAAGTGCTATTGCGCAATAGTATTTTGAAAAGGCAGCTCTTTGAGGGCTGTCTTTTTTGTGGTAGAATTAGCATGCGATAATCGCGAATTATAAAAGAATGAATGCGAATGATTATTCGCGAAAATTCGCATAAAAATATTTGCATAAATTCGTAACCGTAATGAAACGAACAAAAATAATCGCCACTATCGGTCCGGCATCGGAAAAAGAAAGCGTGATGACGGAAATGATAAAAAAGGGCATGAATGTTGCCCGCCTCAATTTTTCCCACGGGGATTTTTCCTGGCATAAAAAGACCATCAGGGAAATCAGGTCAATCGGAGAGAAGATGAAAAAATCAATCGGGATTATGGCGGATCTCCAGGGGCCAAGAATCAGGGTAGCGGGGAATAAAGAAATAAAAGTCAAAAAAGGTGAAGTCATTCTAGTTGCATCGGATAAATCAAAAAAGGCAAAAAAACAAAAAAGCGCAGAGAAGAAGCATAAGACTATTTTTCTTGATTTGCTTGAAGCTGTCAGGCTGATCAAGATTGGCAGCGATATCTTGATCGAAGACGGGCTTATCAAGCTAAAAGTCGTCGCAAAAGACAAAATAAATGCCAAATGCATTGCAATGAATGACGGCATCATAAAGCCCAGGAAAGGAGTGAATATTCCCGGTATTTCCGGAAAGCTGGGCGCTCTTACCGAAAAAGACAAGGAAGTTCTGGATTTTGCATTGTCTCAAGATGTTGATTTTATAGCGATGTCTTTTGTGAGAATGGCAAAAGAAATAAAAAATCTCAAAAACATCATCAAAAGAAAGACGAAGAATAAAAAATATCTTCCGCAAGTTGTAGCCAAGATCGAGCGGCGAGAAGCGGTAAATAATTTTGATGAGATTCTGCGCGTGACAGATGCGGTCATGGTGGCGCGGGGAGATCTCGGAATTGAAATGCCACAAGCTGATCTTCCGATTACTCAAAAAGAAATATGTGCCAAGTGCGTACGGATGGCAAAACCGGTAATCGTTGCTACGCAAATGCTTGATTCAATGATCCGCAATCCCCGTCCGACAAGGGCGGAAGTGAGCGATGTCGCCAATGCCGTTATCGACCATGCCGACGCCGTTATGCTTTCAGGAGAAACTGCCAGCGGAAAATATCCGGCTGAAGCAGTGCGAACTATGAAGGAGATAATCGAAAGAACGGAAAGATCTCCTTTTGACGATCTCGAGCATGGATTTTTGGGCGATCAGAAGTCTTCTATTTCAGCGGCTATTGCCCAATCCGCCCATGAGCTTTTGAAAGATAGCGATGCAAAGGCTGTTGTTGTCGCGAGTATCAGCGGATTTACGGCCAGAATGATCACGCGCCATCGGCCGGAGCAGGAAATAATCGTTATGACGAATAACGAAAAAACGAGCAATCAGCTGACCCTGGTCTGGGGAGCGCAGAGTTATGTCCTTCCGGAGTGCCGGGATCTTGACGTGCTATTGGACAAGTCGATTGAAGTTATCCGAAAAAATAAGCTGCTCAAAAAAGGGGATAAAGTCGTGGTCGTTGCCGGCCGGCCGCATCTCAAAAAAGAGCATATGAGCCTCATAAAAATAGAGGAGATAAAATAGTTATTCCTATTTAAAATCTTGATAACGGATTATTGTCAGTTGAATATAAAAAGGATGTTTCTTGCATCCTTTTTTTGTGGTATAATTTCTTTTGAAATAAAAGCGCGATCTAATTGGATGCGGTAAGAAAAAATTGCCACTTATTGAAATACAAAAATGAAGACAAAACACATCCTTTGGTTTTCGAAAACCGGAATTGAAGACATTGAGCTTGTTGGCGGAAAAAACGCGTCGCTGGGGGAAATGTATTCAAATCTCAAGAAAAAAGGCATCCGGGTGCCGAACGGTTTTTCAGTGACGGCCGAGGCCTACCGGTATTTTATCCGCCAAAACGAGCTTGATGTCGAAATCAAGAAAATCCTCAAAGGTCTTGATACGGGGAATATGAGAAATCTCGCCGAGCGGGGGTATCTGGTGCGCCAGGCCATCCTCGGCGCCGAATTCCCGGTTGATCTCTGGAATTCGATCATCGAAGCCTATTCAAAAATTTCCCACGAATATAATCCGCACCGCAGTTTCAAGATAAGTTGGGACAAAAAAGACCATACCAACCATTTTGCCGGAGGAGTGGATGTCGCGGTCCGCAGTTCGGCAACCGCAGAAGATCTTGCGGACGCGTCTTTTGCCGGACAGCAGGAATCGTATCTCAATGTCACCGGGGAATATCAGCTTCTCGAGTCTATCAAAAAATGCTTTGCTTCCCTTTTCACTGACCGGGCCATCTCCTATCGCGTGGATAAGGGATTTGACTATCTTGAGATAGCCCTTTCCGTGGGAGTGCAAAAAATGGTCCGATCCGATGAGGCCTCGAGCGGAGTCATGTTCACAATTGACACGGAATCCGGATTTTCGGATGCCATCATCATCAACGGTTCCTGGGGATTAGGCGAAAATATCGTCAAAGGCAAAGTCAATCCGGATGAATTCATAGTCCACAAGCCGACTTTGAAAATCGGTTTTGAGCCTATTATAGGGAAAAAACTGGGAAGCAAGGAAACGAAGCTTGTTTACTCCGTTGGCGGGAGTGCCTCAACTCAGAATGTCGTCGTGCCTCAAGAGGATCAAAAGCGCTTCTGCATTTCGGACGAAGAAGTATTGAAGCTTTCCCAGTGGGGAATGCAGATTGAGGAGCACTACAAAAAGCCGATGGATATCGAGTGGGCAAAAGACGGGAGGTCAGGTGAGCTTTTTATTGTCCAGGCTCGACCGGAAACTGTTCAGTCACAGAAAAAGAAAAATGTCCTTGAGGAATATATTTTAAAAGATAGAGGCAGGGTTTTGTGCGTTGGAGCGGCGGTGGGAGGAAAAATCGGCCAAGGAAAAGCGAATGTGATCAAGGATGTGGCTAAAATAGCCGAATTTAAAAAAGGTGAAGTGCTGGTGACGGAAATGACCGATCCGGATTGGGAGCCGATCATGAAAATCGCATCGGCTATTGTCACAAATGCCGGGGGTCGGACTTCGCACGCGGCCATTGTTTCGCGCGAGCTTGGAATTCCCTGCATTGTCGGAACCGGAAACGCAACGGCGGCTATAAAAGACAAAAAACCAGTGACGGTGAGTTGCTCCGAAGGGGAAGAGGGAAAAGTTTATGAAGGAATTCTGAAATATGAAATAAAGACAACGAACCTGAAAGAGATAAAAAAAACAAAAACCAAAATAATGATGAATGTCGGAAATCCTGACCAGGCATTCGATCTGTCGTTTATTCCAAACGACGGAGTAGGATTGGCGCGGGAAGAGTTCATTATTACCGAATATATCAAAATCCATCCAATGGCGCTTGTTCATTTCGAGAGAGTGAAGGATAAAGAGGCAAAGAAAAAAATAAGCGAACTTACCCAGGGCTATAAAAACAAAGAGGACTTCTTTGTGAATAAATTGGCGGAAGGAATCGGGCGGATCTGCGCGGCCTTTTTCCCGAAGGATGTTATCGTTCGGATGTCAGATTTCAAAACCAATGAATATGCAACTTTGATCGGCGGAAAAGGATTTGAACCGGCGGAAGAAAATCCGATGATCGGCTGGCGCGGAGCTTCAAGATATTATGATCCCGATTATATGGAAGGATTCCGCCTTGAATGCCTGGCTTTCAAAAAAGTGAGGGAAGTCATGGGTCTCACCAACATGAAGGCCATGATTCCTTTCTGCCGCACAGTAGAAGAAGGGGAAAAAGTTCTGGCCGTGATGAAAAAACACGGCCTTGAACGAGGGAAAAACGGTCTTCAGGTCTATGTGATGTGCGAAATTCCGTCCAACGTGATTCTGGCCAAAGAATTCTCGAAAATATTCGACGGTTTTTCGATCGGTTCGAACGATCTTACTCAACTCACGCTTGGTGTTGACCGCGACAGCGCCAAGGTCTCCCATGTTTACGATGAGCGCAATGAAGCAGTCAAAGAGCTCATTCGCCAAGTGATCCAAAAAGCGCACAAAGCCCGCCGCAAAGTCGGCATTTGCGGACAAGCTCCGTCGGATTTTTTGGATTTTGCCAAATTTCTGGTGACTGAAAAAATAGATTCCATTTCCCTCAATCCCGATACGGTCATCAAGACAATGATCGAGATTGCGAAGATAGAGAAATAGAAATTCTCGAATATGCCAATATATACAAAATCAGGCCTAAAAGCTTGATTTTGCTTTGTTTCTAAGTTATTCTTAGGAAGCAAGGAATGGTCGCATAGAGACCGAGTCCCCGCCTTGGCGGGGTTGGGAAGTAATGTATTATGTTTATATAATCCAAAGTGGAAAAGACGAGCGTTATTATATTGGATCTATAAGCAATATCGAAGTGCGTTTGGCGTTTCATAACGAAGGTAAAAATAAATCAAAAAAACACAGACGTCCGTTCAAAATTATTCATCTCGAATCAACCGAGAATAAAAAGGATGCCTTAAGAAGAGAAAGAGAAATTAAATCCTACAAAGGAGGAAATGAATTTAAAAAATTAATAAATGGAAGGGTCGCATAGAGGCCGAGTGCGCTCGCTTGGAAAGCGGGTATACCGCAAGGTATCGAGGGTTCGAATCCCTCCCCTTCCGCATCGAATAGGGAAAGGGGTCGGGAAAACGGGAGTTTTCCCGCGGCGGAAGAATTGAAACCGATGGGTTTCAAGGAGCTTCGCCTTTTGGCGAAGCGACGTTCGAATCCCTCCCCTTCCGCAATTTTTCAAAATTAAAGTTTTTGAGGTCGGAGGCCTCGGCGCTTCGCGCCTCGGCATTGAAATTGTCCAGGATTTTCCAAGCGTTTTTGAAATCAAAATTCAAAGTCTGCTCGGAGAGGCGGAAGTT
>Ga0172374_1000054_pt1 | contig 94862 bp, 87 predicted proteins | sample LakKiv3m_FD_114536 | JGI IMG/M metagenome (GOLD analysis project Ga0172374, IMG submission 114536) | Freshwater microbial communities from Kabuno Bay, South-Kivu, Congo - kab_092012_10.3m | ecosystem: Environmental > Aquatic > Freshwater > Lake | place: Democratic Republic of the Congo... | reverse complement strand
GCGGCCTGACCGAGCTTGGACAGAATCAGCGTGATCGCAGCCGTCAACGTCGTCTTCCCGTGGTCGATGTGACCGATCGTCCCTACGTTCACGTGAGGCTTCGTCCGTTCAAACTTCGCCTTGCCCATAGGTTCCTCCTACGCAAACCACACAGGAAATTGTCAGAATTTTCGTCTCAGCCGGTCAGAGCCGAAGACGGGTCGAGTTCGTTCGTTCATGGGATATCCCATTGCATGGAGCCCACGACCGGGATCGAACCGGTGAACCTCTTCCTTACCAAGGAAGTGCTCTACCTACTGAGCTACGTGGGCCCGGTTGACTTCCCGGCCGGTTGAGCGTTCCGGCCGTCCGGTCCTCAAGCGGGCAAGACCCGAAAGGGCCTTGCACCCAGAGTAACAAGTGGAGCGGGAAACGGGATTCGAACCCGCGACCCTCAGCTTGGAAGGCTGACGCTCTACCAACTGAGCTATTCCCGCGTTGTTGCGCCGTGCCTGGAGTCTCCATGGTGGAGGGGGGAGGATTCGAACCTCCGAAGGCTGAGCCAACAGATTTACAGTCTGCCCCCTTTGGCCGCTCGGGAACCCCTCCGCACCGGGAGCTGGCGATGGGACTCGAACCCGCAACCTGCTGATTACAAATCAGCTGCTCTACCGGTTGAGCTACGCCAGCAAAAGGCTCCTCTATAAAAGTATGATTTATACCGCCGAACAATATTCGTGTCAAGCACTTTTTCCTCACCCCGCTGTACACGCTATCGCCAGCGCTCCAGCAAGGAGTAGGTTCCCGTCCAGCATTCCGTCCAACCACAGTCGATCCACCAAATGACGCCCCTTATACACCAGGAAGAGCAGGCCGAATACCAAACAATTCACCACCAGCGAAAATCCCACAGGCTTCACCCACCCTACCGACGCAGCAACCAGCAGGAGCACGCCCAGGAACACGAGCAGTCCGATCAACAAACGTCCTGCCTTCGTTACCCCGATGAGGATGGGGATCGTCTCGCGACCCACGAGTCGGTCGCCCTGGATATCCAGCAGGTCGGACAGCGCGGTCCGCCAAAAGACCATCCCCGCGGCAAAGACAAACGCCACCGCAAGTGCGGCCACGTCTACGCTCGCCGGCGATTCCGCCACGGGCAAGACCGCCGCGGCCATCGCCCAGCCCAGTGCTACAAGCGGGGTTTTGGAACCGGGGATCTCCTTGAGACTTCGCCACTTCTTAATAGGAAACCACGCGGGCATTTCCACGGGAAGCGTATACAGGAGCCCTCCAGCGATCATCGCTACGAGGAGGGCAAAGCAGTACGCGCCGAGTGTCAAGCCCACCGCCAGCGCTGCCAAGGAAGACGCCACGCCAAGCGCGGTCAGCAACCCGTGATGCCGTGCGTAGAAGGCCGCAACTTCCGGGGTGTTGAAGCGCACCGCGCCGGAGCGCTCCAGGATGCGATTCAACAGGTGCATGGAAAAGACGAACAACATCGCCGTGAGGGGCGCCAGAATGGTCACATCGCGACCTTGAAGCATGAGACAGGCCACGGTGAGACCGCCTCCGCCTAGAGCCGCCCACAGATAGGTCATTACGGCTACGTCAAAGACCCGTCGGAGCCGCTTCAAGGGCGTGGCGGCTCTGGTCATGCCGATCTCCCGCAAGCGGTCGATCACTCGTTGTATTTGCCAGTTCGGGGTGCTTGCCCCCGCGGTCACACCGACCACCTGAGAGCCGGCGACAGCCGCGCTCGGGATTTCTTCGGCGGTTTCCACGTGGAGCGCTTCGATGCCCTGAGCCTGTGCGACCTTGACGAGACGCCGGGTGTTGCCGGACCCGCGGCCGCCCACCACGACGACCATATCCACCTGACGAGCCAGACGGCAGACTTCGTCCTGCCGTTTCTTGGTGGAGTCGCAGATCGTGTCGTACACATGGAGATTGGGGCAGCGCTCGGCCAGCAGGGCAACGACCCGATCGAAAATCTCCGGCTCCTGGGTCGTCTGTGCGACTACACAGATTTCGCGGTCCCCGTTCAGGGACTCAATCAGCTCCTTTTCTTCCGGTGAAGCGATCGCCAAGCCGCCGGCAGCCGCAAACCCCATCAGTCCGCGAACCTCGGGGTGGTCCTCATCCCCGACGATGACGCAAAAATGCCCTTTACCCGCGTGCTTGCGTATTACCGCCTGGACTCTCGCGACCCGCGGGCACGTGGCATCGATAATGGTCAGGCCTTTTGCCTTGAGCGAGGTTCTTTCGCTCGGAGAGATCCCGTGCGCGCGGATCACCACGGTGCCGGCCCCGATGTCGTCCAAGGCGTTGACCTTGCGTATCCCGCGCGACTCGAGAAGCTCCAAGGTTTGCGGATTGTGGATAAGCGGCCCGTACGTCACGATAGGCGCTGGCGGCCGCACGCGTTTGAGGTCGAGCGCCATATCCACCGCGCGGCGCACACCCATACAAAAGCCGGCTGTCTTGGCAAGACGTATCTTCATCGTCGGGTGCTCGCTCGGGCGGCGGCCTTCACCAGGTCGGCCGGAGTATCGAGGTCGATGTCGTCGTACATCGATCCTATCTCTTGTATGACAACTCGATCCCGATTGCGGTTCACCACATCGCGGCCGCCGATATCACCCACAACCTCGCGGAGTTGCGAGAACAAGGCCGCGGGAAAGATGACCGGCGTGGTTGTCCGCCCGTGAACAGCGGGTTGAACGATCTTCTCCGGATCAGCACAAAACCTCGCAATCAGGTGGTCTATGACCTCTCGAGTGAGGAACGGCTGGTCTGCGAGGACCACCATCGCGCCGTCAGTGGTAGGTCCCAGCGCGAACATGCCCGCGCGGAGCGACGAAGACATTCCCCGGTCCGGACGAGGGTTTTCTACTCGGCTGAGCTTGGAATGTTCTGCAAGCGGTCCGAGCGCGCGGACCAAGTGATCGGAATCCGGCCCCACCACCATGATGACGCGGTCAAGTACGGAACCCACGGCGCCTCGGGTGACCCGAGCGATCACGGGTTCACCGTTCAGCTCAAGGCCTAGCTTCGCCGCGCCCATCCGGGTGGACAGGCCCGCAGCGAGGATTATCGCTTCCACACGACAAGTCATACAGCGCCGCTCAGCTCAATTCTGAAGGGCTTGGCGCCAGAGCTTCAGTGGATTCGTCCGAGGCAGGTTCGCGGCCGATGATCTCGAGGAACTCCTCCTTTTCAAGCGTTTCCTTCTCCAACAGCCTCTCGGCCACCAGATGGAGCAATTCCTCATGTTGTTGTAACGTCTCGCTCGCGCCTTTCATGCGATTCTCGACGATTTCGCGCACTTCCTCGTCGATACGGCGAGCGGTTTCGTCGCTTATCTCGCGGTTCGTGGGCGGTTGTTGCCCGATAGAGTTGAGGAACGGATTTGGCGGAGGTTGGTACGTGACGTGGCCGAGCTTTTCGGTCATACCGTAGAGTGTCACCATGCTCCGAGCGATGTCCGTCGCACGCTGGAGATCGTTCTGGGCGCCGGTGGTGATGTCGCCGAATACGTTCTCTTCCGCCGCTCGCCCACCGAGGAGAACGTCAATCTTTTCCAAGAGTTCAGTCTTGGACATAAGATACCGGTCTTCGGTGGGAAGCTGTTGGGTGTAACCAAGGGCGCCGATCCCACGGGGCACGATCGAGATTTTGTGAACCGGTTCGGCCGTGCGGCGGAACGCGGCTACGAGCGCGTGACCGGATTCATGGTAAGCCACAGTTCTCTTTTCCTTCTCATTAAGTACACGATTCTTCTTTTCGAGGCCCGCCACAATACGATCCAACGCCTCGTCAAGCTCTTCATTGCCCACTTGCTGCTTGTCTTTGCGTGCAGCGAGGAGCGCCGCCTCATTGACGAGGTTAGCCAGCTCCGCGCCCGTAAACCCGGGCGTTCTGCGGGCGACCACCTCCAAGTTCACATCCGGAGCCAAGACCACCGACTTGGTATGGACCTTGAGGATCGCGATCCTGCCGGCTAGGTCCGGACGGTCCACGAGAATGTGTCGATCGAAGCGACCGGGCCGCAGCAATGCCGGGTCGAGAATCTCAGGCCGGTTGGTGGCGGCGAGGATCACCACACCTTTTGTGGACTGGAAGCCGTCCATTTCCGAGAGGAGTTGATTGAGCGTCTGTTCCCGTTCGTCGTGGCCGCCGAGCGTCCCGGCGCCTCGCGCCTTGCCCAGCGCGTCGAGTTCGTCGATGAACACCAAGCATGGCGCCATCTTGTTAGCTTGCTCGAAAAGGTCTCTGACTCGAGCTGCTCCCAGCCCCACGAACATCTCGATGAAATCCGAACCGCCGATGGAGAAGAACGGCACACCGGCTTCCCCGGCCACGGCCTTGGCCAGCAGGGTCTTTCCTGTGCCCGGAGGCCCCACGAGCAGCACGCCTTTCGGAATTTTGGCGCCCAGCCGAGTGAACCGCTCGGGACTGCGGAGGAATTCAAGGACCTCCTTGAGTTCCTCCTTGGCTTCGTCCTGGCCAGCCACGTCTTCGAAGGTAACGCCCACATCGGTCTGCGCCACGATCTTCGCCTTGCTCTTGCCGAGGGTCATAATACCGCCCGCACCTTGCCCCATCCTCTTCATGGCCCAATACCAGATACCCACGAAGATGAGTGCCGGCAAGATCCACGATAGGAGCGTCGCAAAGAAGGTATTCTCGTTCTCGGCAATAATCGTGACGTTGTGCTGTTCGAGGAACGGGACAAGGTTCTGATCATCCACGCGCGGAGTGCGGTACATAAGGGTCGGAAAGAGTGGCTCCGTATTGTCTTCCTGCAACCGGTCGAACCCTTTTAGGAACTTGGAGGAAACCACCACCGAGTTGACCTTGCCCTCTGCGATGAGTTGCTTGAACTTGGAATACGATACGTTCTCCACCTTGGGAGCGATCCATGTTTGAAGCAACATCAGGATGATCAACGCGATAAGAATATAGACGACCGAGAACGATGCTTTAGTCTTCACGTCTTTCATATCGGACTCCGCAGGTCCTTTAGCGCGCGGTATTGATAGTCAGATTCGGAAGTATCATGCCACAGCAGGGGAAAGACCCGAATGATACACTACTCCTGCGAGACACGGAACAACTGCCTCTTGATAACAAGAAACGCATGAAACCATCTATTAATCAGTGTGGCCACCTTGACAACGCATGTCAACAGGCAGCTTTACCTCGCCCCCCTCGAGATTTGTCAGGGAAGCGTCAATCAAGCTGAAAAGTAGTCTCCAGCACCACGCCCCCTGGTCCGGGCCGATATGCCCGTCCATGCCATATTATATACTTGCGGACGATCGAGCGCAGAAAAATGAACGCGACAAAGAAAATGCACGGGTAGAGCGCCAGCAGCCACTTGCCTATCGAAACCGATTTTGCGCTGACCCGACGCATCGCAAGCGACATGAGCGGGAGTCCGCCCACAAACGCCAGTCCTGCAGCCCCGACCCAAGCGCTCACCAATCCGAACACCGATGCCACCGCCAGCACCGCGGCAACTGCGGCGGCCGCTGCCACATTGAAGGTTGCGAAGAGTCCGCCGAGCCATATCCCCGGGTTGGTAAACTTCGGGAACATGATCTGGCGATCCAAATAGCTGAGAAATCCGCTAACCGTCTGTCGGGTCACCGGAGAAATCAACACGGAACCCGGATCGACACTCACCACAATACCCGCGCGCTCAAGGATGTTGCCGAGGACGAGATCGTCAACAACCGTTCGAGACCAGGCATCGATTACGTTGAGACGGTCGAAGGTCGTCCGACGTATGGCGGTAGCGCCACCCCATGGTTTGGGCTGAAGCGTAATAAGGAGGAAGACGAATGAGGCGTAGATCGCCTGCGCTACACCGGCGACACTCTCGGGTTCGGGCTTGAACGACCGGAAAGTGGTTACTACATCCGCTTTTCCGGTCGCGACGGGTGCGGTAAAGCGCGAGAGCCAGTCTCGTCGAACCACGTTGGTGCTGTCGCAGAAGACGATGATGTCCGTTTCCGGCCGCAACGCAAGCACACCAGCTATAAGGCTATGGTTTTTCTGGGCGCATGCACTGCTCAAGCCGGCCACAAGCTTGCGAGCATGGCCATACCGGCTGCATAGCTTATCCAGGATGATGTTTGCCGGATCGGACTCGCTCTCGACGATGAAACTCACTCGGAACGCGGGGTGGCCCTGCTCGAGAAAAGAGGCCAGGATTGCCTCCTGGTTGGGAACCACGCCTCGCAACGGGATGACGATATCGACATTACAGGCCGGCGAACAGGCCGATTGACTGCGGCGCGACCGCCGTCCCCAAAGGACCTTGGCAGTTCCCACCGCGATCGGGAACAACACAAGGAGAAACATGGCGGCTAACCAAGCCACCAGGAGGATGGCAGGAAGGCTCATCGGGCCGTCACCGCAATAGCATTGGCCCCGTGCTCATGGCAGTTACATGTCCACACGCTTTGCGGTTGGAGTTGCGGATTGGGGACGCCGTGAGAAACGTGATGGAGCGCATCGGTTCCGCCCGGAATGCGGTAGCCGCTTCGATTCCGGCAGACACGGGTGATTGCCGTTGCCTGGGATATTCGGCTACCCTTCAGGGCAAAAAACCCTATCGAGGCGAAGCCACGGATGGGGCTGCATGTGGTTCTTATCGTTCGTTGTGGCTTTTTAGCCATGGGAGTCGATATCAATCCTTTATGGTGACCTTGACGTTGCACGTCAGACCTTCTTTGAGCCTGGCGTCAGGGTTTTCGAGCACGCACTCGATCTCATAGTCCGCGGGTGCTTCCAGAGCAGTATTGCGGCTCACCCACGGGATTCGGGAAACTTTGCACACGTAGTGCTTATCGGGGATCGCGTCGAACGAGACCGAGCCTCGATCCCCGGTCTTGAGCTTCACCAAGTCCAGTTCGTGGACCTTGCACCTGACGACGACTTCGTCCATCGGCGCTACAGTGATAGCGCGGAACCCGCTGGGAACCTCCGCCTTCACCCGCAGCATCGGCGACATCCAGATGACTTGGCCGTCGATGGGTGACTTGAGGAATCCTTTGTCCAAAGGGACATTCGAATCGGCGTAAGTCCGGCTGTTTTGCCACTCCAGCAGGTCAATCGCCCGCTTTTGTTTCTCTTCGTAGTGCTTGAGGTTCTCCTGCGTCTTTTCGATGGCCGCGGATGTTTGCTTTATGGAGTTTTGAATCTCCTCCATTTCCTTCTGTATGGCTTCCACTTCGCGGCGCTTGTTCTTGATCGCGTCCAAATGGACCATGTTCTTGTTCTGAAGCTGTTCCAAATCGACGAGTTCCTTCTGCAGCCGTTGGAGGCGGAGCTTCTTCAGATCGAGGCTCACGCCGGTAAGGCGTTCGAGAGCAAGTTCCTGCTCGTAGAGCGTCTGCTGGAAACGCAGGACGACCTCGGGGAACAGCGTATTGTGCACTTGCATCATTGCATTACGATCGAGTGTGTACGACGCAAGCACATCGCCCTGCTTGACCTTTTGGCCTTCGGTCACGAGGATCTCGTCGATTTCCGCTGTAAACCGCAACGTGACATCGCGCTTGAATTCAGCGAATGCCTTGCCGCGAAAAAGAACTTCAGCCTCCGACTTGGTGTCGGCCAACTGCGGAACGATGGCCGCCCTTGCCGGAACGGGACCGGAGACAGCCCGCTTGGGTTCATGAGTAAGTCCGGTAAGAACAAGCGATCCCACCGCGATCAGACACGCCAGAGCAAGACCATAGGCTTTGGCGTGACGTACCCGCTCGTCAGTGCGCGATCCTAGCATTGTATTTGTCTAGACCCCCAGCCAAGGTCGCCAAGTCGATCAATGCCATCACACGCGGTTCGAGGATTCCGACCGCGTTGATGTCCGACTCCACCTTGGTCACCCGTGAGCCAACGTACTGCTCGAATGGAACATCGCCGGATCGGTAATTGAGCAGTACCCGTTCCTCGTTCATTTCAGCAAGCTTCACCCTCTCGTGGGCAACGGTTTCGCGTTCGCTGGAAAGGTCGAGGACGCTCATGAGTTTCTTGTAGTTTCGATACAGCGTCTCCGACATTTCCTTCCGGTCGATCTCTGCTCTCCGGGCCAGGAATTTCCGGCGCTTAATATCTCTAACTCGGCGGAACCCGTCCCACATAGTGTAGTCTACACCAATTGCGATATTAGATCCAGAGGTACGGTCCGGTTGGTTGCTTAGACTCTCGAAGAGCAGCATGGGTTGCGGAAGGAGCTGAAAATACGCGCCTGCGAGTTGCACCGATTCAAGCTGCTCCTTCTTGGCGAGAGTCTTGAGGGTGAGGTTCGCTCCCTGAATGTCCGAAAAGGCGATCATTTGGCCGTTGAAGCCGGCAAGAATCTGACTCACCGCATCTCTTGTGTCCAGCGGAAGGTAATAGTCGGGGTGGTATCCGATCAGGCTCTTGAGTTCAGCCACTTCTTGTTCGAGCTGATTCTCTAGGTTTTTAAGTGAGATACGGTCAGTCCGCAACTGGTTATGCCAAGTCCTGTAAAGGACGTCGTCAATCGCCCCCTGTTCGAGCCGACTCTTGCCGTAATTGACCTTCTCCTGCTCGAGGGCAAGCTTCTGTCTATGCAAACGGATGCGTTTCTCCAGCAGGTGAATCCGATAGAAGAGCTTCGCTAGTTTCGCTATCCCCTCGGAAATCTTCCGATCGTGGGTGATCGTGGCAATGTCCATCAATACGTTGTAGCCCTTGATCTTGAAGAGAGCGAGGTAGGGATTCCAATTCCGCATGTAGAAACTGACGTTGAACCTATTGCCGGCCGTTTCGCTAGTACGGGTGAGATAATACCTGCTCGCCATTTCGATAGTGGGCAGCAACTCGGCATGAGCGTCCTTGAGGTTGATGGATTTGAGCTGAACTTCAATACGGCTGTCCAGGAGCTGGTCGGAGTGCACCAGTGCATAGCGGACGCAGGTCGGAAAGTCAAAGTACCCGTAGTAAGAAGGCTGTTGGGTCGGGTCAGGGCGACCGCCGCCATTTGCGGAAACGACCGGGAGCACGACAAGAAGCACCGACATTGCGACAGCGGCGAGAAGCGCCGAGCACTTCAGTCGGGGAGCCACACGCTGCGGGCGAGGGGAGAGACGCTTGTTCCAGCTGCACAATGTCGAAGTTGTCAAGTGATTTCCATACCCTAAAGTCTCTCCTGAGATTTGTTCGAGAGACTGATTGCAACATGCCGCAACTTCTTCTAAAGTCGCGCGACCTGTGAACCTTAAAGCACGTGCCGCAAGTATATCCAACGGGACGCCAAATGTCAACGCCGTTTTCCCGCCTTCATAAGGCCCAACGGGCTATCGCTGAAACGGAGCTCCACTTCCTGGGCCTATTTCTTCTCTTGCGCCCTGACACCACTTCTGATATTCTATTATTCTGATCGATAGCCTCAGCGCTCGATCCGGCCGGTTTTCATCATGCCTTCGCCGGCTCGTCACTCCGCAGGAGGACAATTTATCAGGCCGCCAGCATCCGAATCGGGTCCAGAGCGCCCGCATTCCGGAGAGTGCCAGCCTAAGAAAACGCTAATATTCATGGGCTCCAGCAACGCTGACCACACCGACACGTCGGGCGTCGTCGGAACGGAAACTCCTCGATTTCTCTCCGACCGTCGACATTCTCCGGAGGAACAGCACGATACGCTGCGTGATTACGTGGCGATCGTTCTCAGGCGGAAGTGGGTCATCAGCGCCGTGCTCGTGATGGCGCTCGCTATTGCAGCGCTCTACAACCATATAGCGATTCCTATCTATTGTGCCGTCGCCACAATCGAGGTAGGTCAGGATGCCCCCAATTCGATCAAGACGCTGGGGGAAAACCTGGCACATCCTCTTGGTCAGTCGGAAACCTACGCGACTGAATCCGAAATCCTGAAAAGCCGCGTCATCGCCGGCGCGCTGGTCAAGCGGTTGGACCTGGGCGCTTCACCCGAGTTTGCCAGGGCGATGACCACAGGCTTCGCAAACCATGCAATTGCGAGCGCGAAGGCGTGGCTGGGACTCGATGACCACCCCCCCGAGGGCCTCACCGAAAAGCAATCAGCCGATGCTCTTGTCGACGGCGTGCTCGCACGAATATCGGTGCAACGTCAGCGCACGAGCCGATTGCTGAAAGTCAGTATGGAAGCGACGGACCCTGAGTTGGCCCGCCAACTCCTGAGCGCTTACCTTGACATCTACATGGAGCGCAACCTCCAACTGCGCCGAAGATCGGTTCGCGAAGCCGGCGAATGGCTCAAACAGGAACTGGAGAAGACTGAGCTTAAACTGGTGACCTCACTCACCGACCTCGTCAAGTTCACCAGCGAGCATGGCCTGGTTTCACTGGACACGAACTCCAACCATGTGCTCACCTTCTTTAACAGAGCCACGGAGCGGCTCGCCCAATCCGCGGAGCAGAGGCTCCAGTTGGAAGCGTCGGCCGACTCCAGCAAAGGACCGTCTGTGGCTGTCCTACCCGCCGGAGTGCAACCGGTGGAACTTGCCGGACTCAGGCAAAAGCTGGCCCTTCTCGACGCCCGATATTCCGAGATGCAGGAGGTCTATTCAGAAGATTACCCCAAGATGGTGATGCTCAAGAAGCAGGTGGAGGTGCTCAAGAATAAGATCTCGGAACTCGATAACGACATCATTACGTCGGCTCTGGATACGGCCAAGAAGCAAGAGATGCTCCACCAGAAGGGCTTCGAAAGAGCGAAACAGGAGGCCATCGAGTCCAATTCTCTTGGCGTGCAGTACGCTGTGCTCAAGAAAGACGTGGAGACCAACGAGCAGGTTTACAACGTGCTGCTTCAGAAATCCAAAGAAATTGACCTGAACGCCCAGATCGTGGGCAGCAATCTCACTCTTGTAGATCCTCCGGAGAAACCGAATCGACCGGTAAGACCAAAGAAACGGCTCATCCTCTTGGTCGCCGGCCTGTTGGGAGTATTTGGCGGAGTGGCGGTGGCGTTTTGCCTGGAACACCTGGACGACAAGGTCCGCACTATCGACGACATCGAACAATCCCTCAACTTGCCATACCTTGGCCTAGTGCCACACCTCAAGAGATTCAAGATACCTGCTGCAACCAACGGCAAGCGCGGAGTATATGAGTTTCTCCCGTATGATCTCCCACAGAGCCGGGTATCTGACGCCATCGTCAGCGTCACCGCGTCGATTCAGCTTTGTGCGCCGGAGCGGTCGCCCAAGACCATCGTCGTTTCCAGCGCTGTCCCTGGTGAAGGCAAGACCTTCATGGCTGTCGCACTTGCAACAGCGCTCAGCTCCCACGAGCGAAAAGTGCTCATCGTTGATGCCGACCTTCGCAAACCAGGTGTCGGCGAAGTCTTCGGAGAGCAAAACGGCACTCCCGGACTCACGAATGTTCTCAGTGACTCGGGAACGAAGCTCTCTCAAACCGTTCGACGGTCGAGAGTTCCGGGCCTGTACTATCTTCTGGCGGGCAAAATTCCATCCAATCCAGCGGGCTTCCTCCGCTCGGAGCGAATGACCAAACTCATTGAACACCTTGGGCAGGCTTTCCACCTCGTGGTCTTTGACACCCCTCCTATTGTTGGCTTTCCCGACGTCCCAATCCTCGCCGCGCGTTGTGATGCAATGATCATGGTAACAAAGGAAGGGCACGTGTCACTTGAACTCCTTCGTCATGCAAAAAGCATCGTTACCGCAAGCAATGTGACGATCATGGGCATGGTGATCAATATGGCGAATCTGAGATCATCCCACTATGGAAGCTACCGGTATTACGATCATTATCGATACTATGGGTACGAAAAATACTATTCCTCTAACGGGAAACGCGTCAAGGACGGGACGAAGACTCGCTCAACGGCAACTTAGGGTCTGTCCCCAAATAAATGTGACAGAATTCCGGGTGCCACTGCGGGCTTGCCCAGAAGTGCTCTTCCATATCGACGCCTTCTTCCCCAATGCATGCAACGGTTATTCCAGGACGGCCCCTAAGAGATCTTGGGCACGGAGCCAGAGAGGGCGCCTCTCCAGAAACGCCCTTCCCGGCAACTTTTCAAACGCTTCTTAGGTTCTGCAGCCGCTTTCAGCCCTCTGATTCACGGCGTCGAGTCATCACGAGGAAGGCGATCGGGGCCAGCATGTAGCAGATCACTCCAACCCAGAATGCGGTTGAAATCCCACTGAAAAGGGCGACAGTGTAGGCTAGAACAGACCCCACCACAGAGGACGCACCATTGATTCCCCACAGCCACGGCCCGAGCGAGGATTTCCTTACCGCGGCTGCATGCATGCCCAGCGGAAATGCTGTTCCCATGAAGACCCCTATCGGAAAGAGCATGCAAACCGTAGTGAGCGCCCTGATGGATGTCTCTGCCTGACGGGTCACGGCTATCACTTGCGGTGTCACGAGCGCAAACACAACCAGCGCAAGCGGTATGCCGATGAGTGCTGACAGCGCACCAGCCGAGGATTTTCTGCTGAACAGCACCCCGCAGAGGTAACTGCCCACTCCGGTGGACAGAAGTAGCGAAAAGAGCACAGCGGAAAGGCCGTATGTCGGTTCGCCGAGGTAGATGATCAGCCGCTGTAGCTGTGAAATCTCCACGAGCATGTACCCGAAGCCGATCGCGGCAAAAAACAAACCGAATGGCACCGCTGCCGAGAAGGGTTCGGTTCGGGTCCTGCGAATCGGTACGATGATGCACCCCGCGGTCAGAACTACGGCTGCGGCAAGCAATGATAAGAGGATGAAGATAGATTTGAGGTTCGACCCTAACCTGTTGCGATCATGCGCCCACGATTCGGGATTGAAGAGGTCTCGCAGCCGTAAGAGATTGAAGAAGAACGGCTTGTCGTCTGTCGGGGGGGTGATGTTCGCAGAGGGCGAGATTTCGTCCAGTTGTTTCAACCCATTGGCCGCGACAACGCGTTCGAGTATTGGGTCCGCGGCAGTATTCGGCGTGAGCGTCATCTCGAACGCCATTTTGGCGCACGCTTCGGTCAAGATTGTAACGTCTTGAGCGGTAAATGGTTTGCGCCCCAATAATATTGCGACCGAAGGCCATGCGTCTCCACCCTTCTTCTCAATGAAGACGTTGCTCATCGGTAACCTGGCCATGATGATGTGGTGGCGCGGGTCCTGGACTCCGATTTCCCTCAAGGCAGCGACTGCTAGTGCAGCGAGCCGGTACATTTCCTGCGGCGCTTCCGGTCTTTGCGCGACGGTGAAAGTGAGCACGCCGTCAGGCGAAAGGTGCTGGAGCAACGTTTTCCATGACTCGACCGTGTAGAGGCTGTTTTCCGCGAGAACAAGCGCACCGTCGAGCTTGGCTTCAGGACGTTCTATGGACCGACTCTGAATGATGTCGAAGGTCCTGTCCTGCCGGCCGATGTAACTGCGCGCCTCGTCGTGGACGAACCGCACGCCGCGCTTCAAATCCAAGTTGCCTGTGTAGATGCCGAACTCGAAATTGACCGCATAGAGGATATCCTTGTTGATATCCACACCTGTTACGGATTTTTGCTTGAAGACCAGCGCGGAGAGGACTTCCAAGCCGCCGCCGACTCCTATGGCCGCAACGTCGGAATTGGGCCGAATGTAGTGCACCAAATTTGCAAGCTCGTACTTCAGGAATTCGAAGCGGCTCAAATCCCCGTCAAACTGGTGCATATACGTGCCTGAGATGCCGTTGATCTTGATGTAAAGTCTTCTGACGAGATGATCTCGAGGATATACAGGGCTCAGCCCCCACCCATGTACCGGGACGAGCGCGCTGGGGTCGCCGGTAACTTTTATCCGAGCAAAAGCGTTCCACTTTTCGTAAAGCCCCGGAGGTTCGTACCGGCCTTCGACCCAAGTTACCCGCAGTAGCGGCGTTCCAGACGCCGAAAGGACGGCGTTCCCCAGAGCGAACGCTCCGACCGCCAAGACGACGATGCAGACGGCACGCACCATCCGCTGAGCCACGTCCTGGGCCGCGTAAAAGATCGCCGCGGTCGCCGCGATGAACGCTGTGATCGCAATTGCCGAAGGTCCGTCGGTAAACTCGATAAAATATATCGTCATCAGGCAACCGCACGCCGCACCCACAAGGTCTGCCGCGTACAGTTTGTTTACCTGCGCAGGGAATCGAGTGAGGACCAGACATATGGCGATCCCCGCAAAACAATACGGGACCGAAGTGACTATATACGTAAGGAGAACGGTGTATGCTGTCTGCAGCGACACTGTCGCGATCAAGGGCACGGACAAGTGCGTCAAGATGCCCAAGAGCATCGTCAAAGAAAACAGGATCGAGCACAGTGCTAGATGGTAGTTCGTTTTCTCCGGAAGGAACCAAGCGGGTTTCAGATAGACAGCCAGCGCGCCCAATGTCAGGCCGAACATAGCCATCGAGATTGCGGCGAACGCATAATGATAGAGCATAGTAACGGCGAAAACACGGGTAAGCAACGTTTCAAACATGAGCAAAGAGCAGCTCAACAGAAACGTTCCGGCATACGTATAAGGTGTTACTCGGGGAACCAAAATCTCTCGCGCCGCACATTCGACGTAGTGTGCAGACTTTATCGGCAGCAAGACGTTATGTCAATGCATGAATAGGCGCAAAACGGCCTCATTTAAGGCGGCTTTTGAGCCGCGAGTTTGGATGCACTTCAAAATTGACCGCTCAAAGGCCTTGCCAATGAGAGGTCAAAAAACCTGTTTTTCATCCGAAAATATTGTTAAGAATTGTTGTCAGCATTATAGCGGAGATTAGGACTGCATGATTCGAACCGCGATAGCCATTATGCTCGGATTGTTCGTGGTGTTGTGCCTCGGGTGCAGCCTGAACGACTGGGACATCCGGATGCTCCGCCTCCTCACGGACCCTCCGAGAACCGGCGTCGATCTGGCGCAACTCGAACGGTTTCTCGATCGTGGAGCTGACCCGAACGCCCGCGGCGAGAACTACATGACGCCCCTCATGCATGCAGTCTCTCGGTCCGATCTCCCGATGGTGACCCTGCTGTTGAAGCGGGGAGCGAAGGTCGACACGAGCGACATACGGGGACGAACGCCGCTCATGGAGGCGTGCTGGTCGTCCTCGGCGCCACAAGTGAAGCTTCTCCTCGATTCCGGCGCGGACGTCAACGCTCGCGATCGAAACGGGTGGTCGGCACTCATGATCGCATGCATAATTGGGGACCCGAAAGTGGTCGAATTACTTCTGGACAAGGGAGCCGACGCGAACGCGCTTCACCTGAGGGGCGGGAACGCGCTCATCATGGCCTCGTTCCACGGCCACTCCGAAGTGGTCCGGCAACTTCTCGTGCAGGGAGCGGATGTGAACGCAAAGAGGCGAGACGGATCAACTGCCCTGAAAGCGGCCTTGTCGCAGGGACGCCCGGGAATCGTCGCGATACTCAAGTCCCACGGAGCCACGGAATGACTTGTGACCAACTGCCTCTGTCGATTTCGGGACTGTGCGAAGGCGATCCGATCATCTGCTCATACCAGAGCATGAAGGTCACCAACATCCACAGCTTCAACCCGTGGCGGGAACCGTCGATCTGCGTCTTATCGTAATCCAGCAGTGTGGTGGCATAGTCCACGTCGAACAGCCCCACTCGCTTCAGATGTTTGCGTGCCAGCACCTGTTTGGCGTACCGTCTCATTTCACCACGGAACCAAAACCGCACCGGCACCATCATTCCCGACTTCGGTCGCAATACGATCGGCTCCGGGACAATGTCTTCGACGGCCCGTTTCAGCACGCTCTTTTCCACGTTGCCCACGAGTTTGAGTTCGGCCGGACACGCCATGCTCGTCTCGATCATGCGCTTGGAAAACAGCGGCGGCATCGCGAGGACGCGATTTGCAGAACTCATCTTGTCCACTTTTACGAGGATGAGGTTCGCGCCCTTGAGGCGGATATTCATCGCCATGAGCTTGTTGAGCAGCGCGGCCGGCGGATTGGCCTCGAGAAAGGGCGTGATCACCGCGAGCAGCGCCTCTTCCCCGCCGGACGCCGCGAGCACCCCAGGGTCGAGGATACGCCCCAGGTCGGCGAAGCACTTGCGAAACGAGTGGAGGTAGTTCCATTCCAGCCACTTGTCGCCGAGCTGTCCCGCGGGCGCTCCATAGAGGCCGGCCAGCATCATGGGGATGTTTTTGGGACCACCGAAACACGGATCTCCCCCCTCCCCGTTCAGCACCACCGGTGTCACGCCGGACGCGGCCTCGGCCATGAGGAAGTTCGGCACGGTAATGGGGTCTCCGATAGGGTCGTCCAGCACTCGGATGATTTCTCTCATGCGGCCGAGGAACTTCTCGGGTTTGATTTCCAGCCACGTGTGGTCGGTCTTGTACCGATCCACCATGAGGCTGACGAAATTGTTTTCGTTGGCGTACTGCGTCCCGAAGTGGACCGAGAAGGTCTTGATGGGCTCGCCGTTAAAGCGCCGCGCGGCAGCGGCGAGCACCGCGCTTGAATCGATTCCGCCGGAGACAAAGACTGCCGGCCGCTGGTCGCTCACGCGGCAGCACTCGTCCACCGATCGTTCAAGTGCGTCGCGCACAGCGTCCGCGTAGAACCGCTGCGGCTTCTGTGCATCGTTCGATTCGAAACGTTCAAATAGGAAATGTCGTCGCGTGCTGACTCGCCCCGCTCGGTACGTGAGGATCGTACCAGGTTGAAGTTCGTGGATACCCTCGAACATGGTGCCTTCGCCGGGGACAAAGCTGAACGTGAGATACTCCGGGAGCGCGGCGATGCGCAGCTTTCGCTGAACCAGCGGGTCCGCGAACAGCGCCTTGATCTCCACGGCAAAAACGAGGCGCTCTTTGTGGAGTGTCCAATAGAGTGCTTTCACTCCGGCCGGGTCTCGTACGAGGAACATCTCCCCGTCCCAAGTGGCCGCGACGGTGAAACAACCTTCCAGCGCTTCGAGTACCTCAACCGGCCGATCGCCGAACGCGGAAAGCAATCCCTGAGCGCTGTCGACCGAGGCGTACCGCCGGATTACCTCCTCCTCGTTGAAGATCACTCCGGAGTTGCCGATAGCAAGGCGTCTGTGCTCATCCGTCGCTACTTGCGGCCTATGCGACCACGGCGGCAAACCGCGGCCGATCTCCACCACATGATCGGGACTTACCGCGAGACGCACCCGCTCCCAGCCCGTCGCGCACCGATGGCTGAGTGCGGATTGCATCCGATCCAGAAGGCCCTCTGCGGGCCGGCCACAGTAGCCGAAGAGACAACCCATGAGATGAAAACGCTCCAAGGAGGATACTAATACGAGTTCGCTTTCAAACAAGTGACATTGGCAGTATCCAAAATCCCCCCTGTGCCCCCTCTATTAAGCGGGGAATGGAAGCTCCCCCCTTTCGTAAAGGGGGGTTAGGGGGGATTTTCTCGTACAGAATCCCGTGTGGGCGAGAACCTTGCGGGCGGACGGCAGTCCGCCCCTACATCTCCCCATGCGTGACGACGTGGTACAGAGGGTGGGGACTTTCCGCTGCTCGTGGCTCCCATTCCCGCAGAAATATCCGCTCTCTCGCGGCGCATGAGTGTGGAATCCCTTTCAGGACCGCATGACCGACATCGCTATCCGAAGCCTCCGCCAACATCCGACGTCGTATCCTTCGCCAGCCTGCGCTGCTCCGCGAGAAGTTCGTCGCTGAGCAATGCCATTCCGGCGAGCATTGCCAGGCCCACAGCGCCCATCATGGCTCTCGGCGGAGCAATATCCAGCGGCATGCGGAGCCCGTGCTGGATGTTTTCTTCCGACGAGCTTGTAACTCGGGTGTCGGTCGCTCCTGCGCCGGGCCTGCCCGCGGGAAGCCAGATGGGATTCTTGAGCTTGTCTACGTTGTGTGCGAACAGGCCCAGGTCTTTGATTTCTCTTCCTTGAAGGTGCCACTGCTTGTCCGCCTGGAGGCGTTCCTTAAGACGAAGCCCTTCCATCGACGCATCGTGCATCACTTCCACCGGAAGGTCAGGGTAGCGCACGAGGAATTCCTGGCACGCGCGGAACGCGTGTGGAGGATACCGGTGCGCACTGACTACGAGTGTCTTGTTCTCAACGTGAAAACGATTGAGCAGCAACATGTCCGCCATGTCGTTGCGTTCCACGATGAGGATACGTTCAGGCGCGTAGTTGAGGAATTCTCTATCGAACGCGTCAGACTCCATACGCTTGAACCGCTCGCCGTCAGCGAGCCGTTCGATGGGGTGCATCGACAAGTACGATCGGATCGTGTCTCTGACATCGTTATCAGATACATGGGGGCGCCGCCCAATGCGGATGATCACTACCAACGCGGCAATGATTCCCACGATAACGTATGCACGCGCGCCGAGTTGGGTGAAGTCCCGGAAAAACGTGCCCAAGAAGAGCGTGGCGACTACACCGACGATGCAACTGATGATGATATGCTTTACACGAGAACCTCGGGCGGATTTTACAGCGTGCTTGTGGATCTGTGCGTAGAGCTGGTTGTACGTGAAATAGTTGCCTTCCGGCCCTGAGAGCGCTTCAACCGCCTTTTTGAATCCCAGGTCGGAAATCTTGAGCTTCTCTTTCGGGTTCAAGGCAAAAAGATAACCGCACTTCGAGCAGATCATCCCGTCCTTGATCTTTTGGTCGCTCGTGCACTGAGGGCATTTCATTGTGCAACCTCCGATGCGACAGGCTGAGCCGCGCGCGCCTCCACGGGCTCCGCGCCCCCCGCCAGAAGCGGCAGTGCCAGAGAAATAGCCACAATACCGATGTTCGCCGCGACCTTTAGGTGGACTATCCCCAGCAGTTCCCCCGCAAGGTAAACCGGCAGCCCGAAGAGCACCGCCAGCGCCACTCCCCAGAACACGCCGGTGGAGGAAACTTTTTCCCGGAAGATGATCACCAGCGTCGGCATGAGTGTCGAAGACCGCAATGTGCCATAGAACAGGAAAAGCTTCAAAATCGTGATTCCGGGAATAAGCGCAATAAGGATCGCAGCACCGGAAAGGCCAAGGATGGCCAGCCGCGAAATCCGAAGTGCTTTCTCAGTAGATGCGAACGGATTCATGTACTTGCGGTAGATATCGACGACCAGCAGAGATCCGCCAGCGCAGAGCGACGAATCCCCTGTGGAAGCGAGACCCGAAAGGATGACCACCGTGAACACCACGAGCGCCCACGGCGGTAAAAGGGTACGGATCACTTCCGGGCCGACCTGCTGCGCTGACACCGACCCCGCTGACACAGCGGGAGCTGCGGCATGGTTGCCCGCGGCAGTGAACCCCAGAAGGCCCATCGTGAGGGGAACAAAGGCAAAGATGAGCGCTCCGAGAAGGTATCCACGGAATTCCTTGCCCTCTTGAAACGCGAACGCCCGCTGCCAGTGCATCTGGTCTCCCACAGGCCCACTCATGAGTCCGATCGTCACTGTTATACCGAAGGTGTACGCAACGTGAGCGTTGAACAGGCTTGAATAGTTCCCGTCGAATCCACCCAGCCCCACAGCAAGCGTGTCCAGGCCGCCGCCGGCATTCACTGCCATGGGCACGAGAACAGCGATCCCTCCACCGATGATGAACATCTGAAACAGGTCGGTCCTGATCGATGAATGCAGGCCATCAATGAGAGAGTACGAAGTGAAAGCAACGGCCAGTGCGAGCACTCCAATCCAGTATGGCACTCCGCCGATCGCGTTGAGCATCGCAGCACCCGCGATGAGCTGCACGGCAAGTGAGCATATCTGCAAGGAAAGGAAGCAGAACAAGTAGATCAGGTGCGTCCGCGTGTCGAAGCGTGTTGCGATGTACTCGGGGAGTGTGTATCCGCGCGGGAATATCCGCCGGATCCGAGTGGCAAGAAACGCGAAGAGCACCAAGCAAGCGACATTCGGCACCGTGAACCACATCAGGCCCGGCAACCCCTCCTGGTAAGCCTTTTGCGCCGCGATGAACAACGCGGGCGCCCAGATCCATGTGGCCGCCACGCTCATTGCCCCGACGAAGGTCCCCACCGCCCGGTCTGCCACGAGAAAGAGGTCCAGTCCACGCGAACGTCGATACACAGCGCTCGCCGCGAACATTGCGGCCCCGAACGCGCCGACGAGCGTCAATACCGTCGTCTGAGTCATCATGATGCGGTTTCTGCCCTCCCCGTGGCCAGTCCGATGTCCCGAAACGGCCGTGTGTTCAATGAGATCTGATCAGCCTGACAGCACGATCTTATGCCAAATCATTGCGGATCAAAACAGAATTTTGGACCTCGGAATGACCGTTCACTTACGTGGGGCTCAAAGCAAGAAAGAAGAAGATCAATCACCGCAGAGTTCGCGGAGATCGCTGTAGGGGCGGACCCGTGGAGACTGTCTCAAAAGTCGCGGAGAGAACAATATCGTGCCACGAATAGGGCTGAAACAGGCTTCTGCAACCCTCACCCCGACCCTCTCCCAGTGGGAGAGGGAGGCGTGTGGAGCGGATGTCCGGTCCCCTCTCCCTCAGGGAGAGGGATAGGGTGAGGGGTTGTCGTGCTACGATGGCGCCCTCTGTACGAGTTTTGAGACAACCTCCGTGTGTCCGCCCTTCGTCAACAGAGTACAAGCCCCGAACAGGGCGCACGGCCGTGCGCCCCTACCTCGTCTCTGTGCCCTCTGCGTCTTCTGTGGTGAAACGCAATTCTTCTTCCTCCCCGCGTAAATGAATGCATACACCTCAGGCTTCCTGCTTGACTGCCTGTTCGGTGATACAGATCTTTTGACTAGATGACTGTGGTTGGGAGGCGAAAATTATTCGGAGGCACCCAAAATGCTTTACATGAAGAAACGATACGGATTGTTCGTTGGCGTGTTTGCTCTTGCATTGCTGGCAATGATTTTGTGGGGCATAGCGTTCTGATTTTGACTCGGCAGCCGTACGCGGCAGCAAACAATGCCTTTGGAATGCGCTGAAGGCGTGATGCTACATGAAACCCGGATTCCGAAAGGCCGAACGATCATCCGGAATCCCTCACGGAGACAAGAATATGTACGCGCTATTAATGATTGTCGCAGCAATAGTCGTAGCTTTCGGCGCCCTATTCTTCTGGGTCGCGCGGACCAGGTCGTTCACTTTCGACTCGCCAAGCGGCTCGGCCGGTCATGGATGGGTATCGTGGCCGAAGAATTGCTACGACCTTTGCACTCGAGATCCCAGCCGGAATACCGAGGCTTGTGCTGTTCAGTGTTCGCTGCTTCAGGACTGACAGATTTGCGTTCGATAGCCGTTATGGCGGCGAATGACGCTATGGAATGACGGACACGAAGCGGACGAGGTTGTGTCTTTTTGGAGGCTGGGATGGCTTTTGAAGCCTGGTTCACGATCTGTGTGATCCTTCTTATGCTGGGGTTCCTCTCGCTGACGGATATCGGCCCGGATACCGTGCTAATGGGAGGTGTGACTCTCCTGCTCATCACGGGAGTTTTGGCCGCGGAAGACGCGTTGTCGGGACTCGCGAATGAAGGCATGGTGACTGTCGGGGTGCTCTACATAGTGGCGGAGGGCCTTCAGCAGACAGGCGTGACGCAGATCATCGTGGAACGGCTGCTGGGGCCATCTGCATCGATTGTCCGCGCGCAGCTCAAGATGATGATCCCTGCGGCGATCATCAGCAATTTTACCAACAATACGCCTCAGGTGGCGATCATGATCCCCGCTGTGAAGGATTGGGCCCGACGCTACAACCTACGCGTGTCCGACCTGATGATGCCGCTGAGCTATGCCACTATCGTGGGTGGCATGTGCACAATTATCGGTACGAGCCCCAATCTTGTCATCAACGGACTCATCGTCTCTCACGCTAATATGAGACCCTTCAGCTTCTTTGAGCCCGCATGGATCGGGATTCCAATTGCGATAATCGGAATTACCTGCATTGTGCTCTTGATGAAGTTGGTTCCGGATCGACGCCCTCCAACAAGTGACTTCGAGAGCGCCCGAGAGTACACCGTCGAGATGATTGTGGAACCTGATAGCAACCTCGTTGGGAAGACCTTGGAAGACGCAGGCCTGCATTACTTTGAAGGCATGTACGTTGCCGAAATCGATAGGGCCGGACATGTAATTCCCGCTGTCACGTCGGAAGAACCGTTGGAAGCTGAGGATCGCCTGGTGTTTGTGGGAGGCGGCGAGGCCGTAGCCGAGCTTCAGAAGATAAAAGGACTGAAGCCCGCAACGGACCAGGTTTTCAGACTCGACGTTCCTCGTTCGGAACGGCTGCTCATCGAAGCGGTCGTGTCACCCGGTTGCCCGGTCGCGGGCAGGTCCGTCAAGCAGGGGCGATTCCGCTCACGTTACGACGCGGTGGTCATGGCGGTTGCGAGGCACGGCCAGCGGCTCCGACAAAACGTAGCGAACATTGTGCTGCGTCCAGGCGATGTGCTCTTGTTGGAAGCACACGAAACCTTTATTGAGCAACAGCATAATTCAAGAGATTTCTATCTGGTCAGCCCAATCGAGAATTCCAGCCCGCCCCGCCATGAACGGGCTTGGGTCGCATTGACCATATTGGGTCTCATGGTGGTGCTCGCTGTGGCGGGCCTCAGCATGGTCAAGGCCGCGATGCTCGCAGCAGGGCTGATGATCATGACAGGTTGCGTCAGCGGGACCGAAGCTCGGCGGAGCATCGACACCTCAGTGCTCCTGACCATCGCGGCTGCGCTTGGCTTGGGGACCGCGATGCTCAAGACCGGCGCTGCAGACGCTATCGCTTCGAGTGTCAGGGGCCTTGCCGGTGCGAATCCGTGGCTGAATCTTGCCGCAATTTACGTTCTCACGCTCGTACTCACCGAAATCATTTCGCACGCGGCTGCCGCGGTATTGGTGTTCCCGATCGCGATGACCACTGCTCAGACTCTGGGTGTAAGCGTCACCCCGTTCGCCATGGCAGTGATGATGGCCGCGTCGGTGGCCTTTGCGACCCCCTTCGGGTACCAGACGAACATGATGGTCTACGGGCCCGGTGGGTACCATTTCACCGACTTCCTGCGCGTCGGCATTCCCATGGACATCATCACGGCAACGACCGCGATTCTGATCATTCCCATGGTCTGGACGTTCTGATCGCGGTGCCTGCCCATACGGCGATTCTGCCAAACATGTGGTGCTTGTCCTGGTGGGACAGGCGTCCCGCCTGTCATTTTCTGATGGTGCCCCGCCAAGCCTCGCTTATGATTGGTGCGTTTTTGAATCTACGGACGCGAGGCCGGTTCTGGTTGTTTGTCGGCTATGCCGCCCTCAGCGGAAGAACCATTCGGAATAGCGGCCTCAGCGGCGTGTCGCCTGTAACTTCGCTCTGTCAGCCATACCATGAAGAGGGCAAAGCCCTGGAAATATGACACTTCAGCAGCATGCCCCCAGTCATGTGACCCAAGACCTTCTGCCAGGAAGATTCCAGTCGTCAGCCCGAGCCAGAGGGTCAAGAGCCTATCTGAAAATCGTTTCCAAAATCTCAATTTCAACCGATTCTCGATGTTCGAGAGCCTGAGTGAAAACCCTCTCCAATCGTTCATCGCCAAACAACCCTCACTCGGATGCAGCCGGTGGAAATCGGCAGAAGGCCCTTCGCCGACGCGTCCACCGGCGGATATTTCAAGAACACGTTTCCCAATCCGGCACGCTTTCAGCTCTTGGGGCGGCTGTCAGATGTGGAGCGTGTCATTGCGAGCGAAGCGAAGCAATCTCCTCTTCTGGCGCGATGGAGATTGCTTCGTCGCTTCACTCCTCGCAATGACAAGTTTGAACCAACGCGTCGCCACGTCACCGAATAGTTGCCAGATCCTTATTCCAGCCTTCTGTCCAGCGTCCGATACTGGATTGCTTCCGAAATATGTGACGAGACGATATCCGCCGCGCCTTCCAAGTCCGCGATGGTACGGGCGATCTTGAGGATGCGGTGGTACGCTCTTGCGGAAAGCCCCAGCACTTCCACGGCCCGTTCGAGCACGCCCATAGACCGCACATCGAGTTTGCAGAACTTCTTCAGGTGAGACGTCTTCATCTGTGCATTGCAGAAAATCCCCGTCTTTCGAAGGCGGTCCAACTGGATGGTGCGGGCGCGGTTGATCCGCTCCTTGATCGTTGTCGATGGTTCGCCTTCCACGCGGCCGGTGAGTTCCCGCCACTCGACAGCGGGCACTTCGACGTGGATGTCGATCCGGTCGAGAAGCGGCCCGGAAATCCTGCTCCAGTAGCGCTGGACCGTCTGAAATGCGCACGAGCAGTGGTGCTTGGGATCTCCACGGTATCCGCAAGGGCACGGATTCATCGCGGCAACGAGCATGAACCTGGCAGGAAAGGTCAACGCAAGCTGGGCGCGAGAGATGGTGACCACCCCGTCTTCCAGCGGCTGGCGCAGCACTTCCAGCACGTTCTTGCGGAACTCGGGCAGCTCGTCCAGAAACAGCACGCCATTGTGCGCGAGGGACACCTCCCCGGGCCTCGGGATCATGCCTCCGCCGATGAGCCCCGCGTCCGACACGGTGTGGTGAGGCGACCGGAACGGCCTGATCCGCATGAGCGACCCATTGCCTGTGAGCAGGCCAGCGGAAGAGTAGACCCGCGTTGTCTCCAGTGATTCTTCGAAAACGGGATCGGGCAGGATGGTAGGGATGCGCTGCGCAATCATCGTCTTGCCGGAACCCGGCGGACCGATCATCAACACGTTGTGCCCGCCCGCGGCCGCCACTTCTACCGCGCGCTTGGCGAATTCCTGTCCTTTGATCTCCCGGAAATCGACCGCGTACTCTCCGAACGGCCCTTTGGGCTCTTCCGCGGGAGCAGCGGCAGACTGAATACTTACCCGGCCCATGAGAAAGCCCGCCGCGGTGAGGAGACTCGACACGCCGAGGACTTCCACACCCTCGACCAGCGCAGCTTCTCCCGCGTTTTCTTCCGGCAGAACAATTCCTGTGAGCCCGCGCTCGCGCGCCGAGAGGGCCAGCGACAGCGCTCCCTTCACCGGTTTCACTCGTCCATCGAGAGAGAGTTCACCCACAAAGAGGTAGTCTTCCAGGTGGTCTGTCCGCAGGAGTTCCAACGAGGCAAGCACTCCAAGCGCAATCGGCAGGTCGAAGCTCGCGCCCTCTTTCTTGAGGCCCGCGGGAGCGAGGTTCACGATGATCCGCCGCGACGGAAACGGGTACCCGCTGTTGACGATCGCGGATTTTACGCGCGCGGCGCTCTCTTTCACCGCGCTGTCGGGCAGCCCAACAACCGCGATGTATGGCAGCCCGGGATAGACGTCGATTTCTACTTCGACCGGATGAGCATCTATGCCGATGAGTGCACCGGAATGGACGAGAGCGAGCACGTCAGATCCTGATAAGATGAGCCGCGAAACACGGAGCGGTTGCCAAGACTTCTACCCTTCTCCGATTGATGTCGCCGGTCGGCAATCAGTATTCACTTCGGTTGAAGAAGGTGTTGACCTTTTATGGAGGCTGCTCCTAGGGGCTTCGGTAGGGCCCGGCGTCCCTGCCGGGCCGCAGTGGTTGGTTCAACTGGCATGGTCCGCCGGCACGGAAGCCGGCGGCTACCAGATACAATCCTCCGCGGTCGCCTCAGATTCGACAAATGCTGTCAAGTTCAGCCTATCGCTTCTTCGGCAATCACGCCTTCGCATTTGTGTCGCTACTTGATCGTGAAAGAAAGCGTGCCAAGCGGCCCGTAGTTCCCTTCGTACTTCCCTTCCTTGGCAGGGAGCATCTTCCCGAGAGCGCCCGTGATGAAAACCTGGCCCGGCTCGATCTTGTATCCCTTCTCGAGGGCGCCATTCACGAGCCACAGCAACGCCTTCCACTGGTCGCCCATCGCGTCCTCGGCCTTGCCCTCGTTGAACGGAGCGCCGTCAAGGGTCATGGTCACCTTGACCTGGTTCACGTCCACTTTGTCAGCAGGCATGCGTTTTCCCACGATGTATTTCGAGGAACCCACGCCGTCCGCGATGATGTCTGCGCCCTTGAGATTCTTCATGTCGCCGTACCGCAAGTCAGGCAATTCCACCGCGGGGAAGACTTCTTTGACCATCTTCTTGAGCGCGGCCTCATCTTTTACCGGCGCTGTAATCTTTTCGCCGATCACATAGCCCACTTCATTCTCGATGAAGGGTCTGACGAACGCCTTCTTTTCCACCACAGCGTCCGGGCCAAGTTCTCCGGCCTTATAAAGAGGTCCGAGTATCGCCCCACTGACACCGAAGCGCTTCTGTCCTTCAACCGACGTGAGGCCCGCCTTGTACCCGCTGATGACGTCGCCCTTCGCGACGAGCGCCTTTACCAGCTTGCCCTGGAACGCGTACGCCTTGGCCTCTGTCAGGTCCGGCACCTGCGCGGATGGCAGGGGGAATTCTTTGACCGCCTTTCGACCTTCGACGATCGCGTTGATAGCCTCGTCTTCGCCGGCCTTGACCAGGCCGACAAAGAGACACAGCACCAGAAGCACACCCGACAATACGACCGTGCACTCCTTCATCACAAACCTCCTTGCAGAACAGTGGAACTTGTTCCCTCACACATAGCGGGCAGAGGCAGCTCTGAACGTCCGCCGCCTTCCCCCGGCCTTGCAGTCGCTCAATACTAGAACGTCCGCAACATGTAGTCCACGAAGCCTTCGGGATTCAGCGGGTTGCGCTGAAGGTACTGAAAATCCAGCCACTGCCTTTGCTGCTGCCATTGGCGTATGAGGTGAGGATAGTTCTCCCTCGAACGCTGAAGATACGGAAGGTACCAGTCAGGGGCAACGGTCGGCCAAGGTGGGCCAGGCTGCCGACCATATCCCTGCGGCGGAGGGTAACTGTCAAACTGTGCAGGGGCCACCAATGGGACCCCGACGAGAAGGACTGACACCAATAGGAAGAATACGAGGCGAATGCTCATGATGATATGTTCGCTCCCCGTGCGTTTCGTACGTATCACGTGGTGCGAGAGGGGGGAATCGAACCCCCATGGGTTGCCCCGCCGGATCCTAAGTCCGGTGCGTCTACCAAATTCCGCCACTCTCGCGGGAACGCGGCGTATTTGCCTGTCGGCTATTTTAGCGGATTTCGGTGTGACGTCAAGCAATGATCAGTAAAACGCTGTCCACGCTAACGTGTTGATAGGTGTCAAGGAAAGGTTGGCGCGAATCGGCCGGTTTTCTTTGAACGGAGCGCCACGCTGATCACCTGGACGGGTGCCCCCGACGTTATACGTCGGGGTTGCGAAGCAACAAGAGGGTCCTATCTGCGCGATCTCCCCATTACAGAAGTTTGTGCGTCAATGAGCACGACCTCTTGCGCCTGCGGCGCCCCGACGTGTGACGTCGGGGCCACCCCCGAAATGGACACACTCCATCTCCTGATTTGGGAGAAAAGGCTTATTCATAGTCTGAATAACTCGCTTCGGTGAGACTTGCTCTGGTGGGACAGGCAAGATGCCTGTCCCACCAATACTGTCCGGAATAAGTGGCCGTATTTACGCCATAAAGCACTTAGCGATTCCCCACAATCGAGACTGCATTTTTCTTTCCTGTCTTCACGGTGAGCTGTTTCCCGTCTGTCTCAACGGTGACTGCGCCGTCTCTGCCAGTCCAGTAGATACGTGCGCCTACGGATTCAAGGTCAGCCATTACCGTCGCGTGCGGGCAAGCCCCGCGCGGAGAGACATCGCACGAGATCACAGCCACTTCCGGCCGCACCGCTTCCAGAAAGCGCTTCGCTGTTGACCGATTGCATCCGTGGTGACCCACCTTGAGCACAGATGCACGCAACGGCACCCCGGACGAGAGGAGTTCATCTTCGCCTTCTTCCGCCAGGTCTCCCGTGAAGAGGAACGAAATTTCACCGTAGTCGAGCCTGCACACGGCAGAAGCATTATTCACGTCCACAGCGGGCTGATCTCGGCGAGCGCCCCACCCGCGATTGTTCAGGAAGGTCATCACGACGGGACCGAAGTGAACTTCTCCGCTTGTTCGGTCCGCGGGCAAGATTCGCGCACCCGACGCTACTGCGGTATCCAGCAGCTTGTTGAGAAAGCGAGGTGAGTAATCGATGCGATTGAGCCAAACTCGCGCCGGAGGCACAGACCGCGCTATCGTGAGCAATCCGCCCATGTGATCCATGTCCGGGTGGCTGATCACCATTCCGTCAAGGCGCTGGACTCCGCTGCGACGAAAGTACGGGACGAGGATGCTCTCACCTGTGTCGAAGTAGTCCGTTCGGAGTCCTCCGTCGATGAGCACGCCTGTGGACCCGGGCGGCTTAATGTATGCAGCGTCGGCCTTGCCCACGTTCAAGAAGGTTACCGTGAGCTTCTGGTAGTCCGACCAGACTGCTGAAACACCAATCAGCACGGCGCTCAGAACAAAACCCGCGGCAGCCATCGCGACTGCGGCACGTGCGGTCTTCAAGCGGCTCGCCACGACAACGCTCGCAAAAAGACACGCAGCGCCGACCATTCCCAGCAGACCCGCTTGCGGCAGGTGCACAACGCTGGAGGGAAGGCTGGCGAAGAATTCCGCGATATGGTTGGTCCAACGGATGAGTATTTCCGCGGGAGCGAGCAGAAGCGCGCCAATCCGCGCAGATAGCAGTCCCACGAGTGAGCCTGCGAGCGCAAGCGGCAACGCGGGTGTTAGCAGAGGAAGGACCGCAATGTTGGCCGCGATTCCGTAGATCGGAATAACCCGGAAGACCTCGATCAGGATTGGCGACACAGCAAGTGTTGCCGCAATAGTCGTCATTCCCGCGGCCAAAACCCCTATTCCCGCTGACCGGATCCCTCGGGCAAGAGAATTCCAAGAGCTGCGATTACGATCCGCGACCGCCTCCGCTTCGGTCTGCGGTTCGCGGCGGCTCAAGCGCTGCATGACGCGTGGCACGACAAGAACGATTCCCAGCACAGCAACGAAAGAGAGCTGAAAATCGAGCGCAAACAACGAAAGCGGATAGACCAGTAGAATCACCACTCCGGCGAGCGCAAGCGAATTGACGGAATACCACCTTCGATCGAGAAGGATTGCCACCGCTACTACCATTCCCATGATGGTGGATCTCACGATGGGTGTGCGAGCACCGGCGAGGAAGCAGTACACCAGCATCGGCAGCAGCGAGCCCGCGGCGGCGATTTTGGCGTACGGCATTCTGAGAAGGAGCGGAGGCCAGACCCTCGCCGCGACCGCGACAAGCGGAACAGCGAGAGCAGCTACAAAGACTACATGAAATCCCGATGCGGAAAGCACATGCACCAGCCCCGAATCGGTATAAGCCCGATTGAGCGCCGGGCTGACTTCCCCTCGGTCGCCCACGATCATGCCCTTGAGCACAGCGCGAACATCTCCCGAGGAATGCCCTTCTATGAAACGGGTGGCTCGGTCTCTCATCCGGGAGACAAAAGCCGTGGGGCTCCATGGCCCTGCTCGGTGGATGACCAGGACGGAATCCGTGCCTCTTACCGATGCTGTCCACAGGACCCCGTTGATGCGGCAATAGAGGTCCCAGTCGTATTCGCCGGGATTGCCGCGGTTTTCCGGTTTCCGGACCTGAGTCCGGAACGAAATGCGATCCCCCGCGATGAGGCGTATCGGATTATCCCGCACCAGAAGCCGACCTCGCTCAGGCAGTGCAAATCCGTTTCTCGTGTCAACCGCCGATTCCACCAGGAACACCCGGAAGTCCGGCGTCGATGACCATGTCTCAACGACTGTCGCCTGAATGACTTGTTTATCTGGGGGCGGAGTGAAGCCCTGGCCGGCGTCAAGCTCCGTCCCCGCAAGGTTGAACCCCGCGGCGAGAAAGAGCAGAGTCACCGCTGCCCACAAGAGTTTAGCTCCGCCGTTTCGAACGGCCGGGAACAAGACGACCAGCGCAATTGTCAGAGCCGACAATGGCAGCGTTTGACCGACAGGATGGATCACGCGAGCCAGCAATATCCCGGCGGCAAGAGACAGGAAAGCCACTGCGGAAGGACACCGGTCAAGAACGCTGAGAATGCCGTGTGTCATGGCGCGGGCTTCCTCGCGGCAATTAACTCTTGAACATCGTTGCCCGGAGTGATAATCGATTCAGTCATCTTCCGGGCGCAGACCTGCGCGCCGATCCTGGGGAGGCATTCTAATCCCCGGCCGCTCGTTGCCGTAGCCGGAAATGTTCGACCGGCGCCTAGCTCAGCCGGTTGGCGGAAACCTGACGGCTTGGCACGATCACTTTTGGGAACTGTGATTAGCTGATGGAATCGTTTGGAGCATATCTCAAGAGCCTCCGGGAGGAAAGGGGGATTTCGCTCGACGAGATCGCGCAAAAGACGAAGATCGCATATTCGAACCTGGACTTCCTCGAACAGGATCGCTTCGACCTTCTGCCTCCGCGGGTCTTCGTCAAAGGCTTCGTTCGGTCCTACGCAAAAGAACTCGGGGTTGAATCCGACGAGGTGATCCATCGCTTCGAAGATTTCATAAAGGACGGTGAGGTCCCAGACTACGAAGTCGAAGAGCACCCCGTCTTCCAGCAGTATCCACCGGTTCGCTCGTTCATTGGGAGCACAATCTTTACCACGGTCTTGACCGCCGCGGGTGTGCTTGCACTGGCGATTCTCCTCTTGACGGGCGTGACCCGGCTATTTGTGTGGAACAACAAGGCCGGCGTGTCACGACCTACCGTCACCACGGTCGCTCCCGCGGAACCTGCTGCCGTAGCAAGCGGCACAGCACGAGAAGACCCCACGGCCAGGACGGCCTTCTCGGAACCTCCACGGACTCAGGCTGGGCGCAAGATCTTGGAAATCAAGGCCAAGGCCAACGCGTGGATTCGCGTGCAGCCCGATAACGGGCCCGCGGAGGAGCTGCTCATGAGGCCTAATGACGTCCAGATCTTCACCGCCAAAGAAGGGTTCCAGATACAGACGGGCAATGCAGGCGGCATCCGTCTGCGGTTCGACGGGCGGGAGTACCCGCTCCTCGGCAAAGACAACCAAAGCCTTTCCCTCTCCTTGCCGTAGCCGATCGGTCGGCAGAGCACGCGGCTTGTATCGCTCTCCAACTTGTCACGATTCTGTGCTGAATGCATCTTTGAGCCTGGTGCAGCCCAAATTCGCTCTATGGTTCCGCAGCGTAGGCAAATTCCTGGAAAAATCCCCCCTTCCCCCCTTTACGAAAGGGGGGTATAAGCGGGTTTCCCTCTTTGCCAAAGGGGGATATGGTACAAATGCGCCTTCTAACAAGTGACATAGAAAGGGCCGGCAGGGACGCCGGCCCCCACCATGTTTGGTGGCGGCGGGCCTCCGCGCCCGCCATTTTCACTTGTATGAAAGCGCACTGGCATGAGATGGTTTTCCCGTTCACGAAACGGGATGGCAAATGGATTCCCCGCTGTGGCAAACGAATTCGTGCGCTAGCTCCTCCCTTTCACAGACAGTCGCGGCCGCGGATTCCCCCCTTTCATAAAGGGGGGCTAGGGGGGATTTTTGCCTTCAGCGCTTCGCTCATGACCGAAAGACGCCGCAACAACTTGCGGGTGATTCATTCCTCTGCCATCAAGATTGCCAGACATGCAGTAATCTTCATAGCGATTATCGCGGCGATAACCGCAGCTGCGCCGCCGATAGCCCACGCGGGCGGGATCCTGCATGTGTTTCCGCCTCAAGTGGAAGGCGAGACCTTTGCCGTGGCCCGTCCGACGGTGCTCCTGTCCAAGAGTCTCGTCACGGTTTCCGACGGGTCCACCGAGTTTGCCTTCAATCAGACGTTCTACAACAACAACGAGTATCCCGTGCAGGGACTGTTTCTGGTGCCTCTGGGCGCCGAGCCTCCCCGCGCCGAGCCTGACGTGAAGATTGACGGCATCACCACACCTTCTCGAGTGCTTTCGGCCAAGGATTTCGTCCCGCACTTGAAGGAGCTGACAACCGAGATGCACGACCCTTCGCTCCTTGGGCTGGCCGGTCAGTACGTGCTGGTGGTGAGACCGGTGAACATGGGAGTCAAGCAACAGCGATCATTCAAGGTCAAATATGAAAGACGCGAGCCATCATCGCGAGACGTGTTCGAGCTGACCGTGCCACTCGCGGGGGAGCGGTACGCGCTCGGACCGGTGGGAGAATTGGAGCTTCGAGTCCGCTTCAAAGCTTCCCGACCGATCAGGAGTGTCTTTTCTCCGACGCACCACTTGTCGATGTTTCGGGAATCGCCGCACCGCAGCCAGGTCATGGTGAAAAGCCAAGGGACACGCGTTCTGCGAGACTTCCTGCTGGTGACGTTCTTTTCCGGCGACGACCTCGACATGCGGTTGCTCACTTATCGAGAGCCGGACGAACCCGGCGCGTTTCTCGCGTCTATTGCGCCGCCTATGGGGCCTGAAGGCGCGGCGGGTCCCGACAAAGACGTGGTCTTTCTCATGGACTGCTCGGGCAGCATGGGGACGGAAAACCTCAGCGTCGCTCGTTCCGCGGTCAAGTTCTGTCTCGAACGGCTGCGGCCCGGCGATCGCTTCAACATTGTCACTGTTGGAACACGCGCCGAGAAGATGGCGCCGGGTCTCCTACGTGCCTCGTCAAAGAACGTGCTGGACGCGGTCAGTCACCTCAATCAAATCGGTGATTGCGGCGGCACCGACCTTTACAATGGGCTCGTCACAGCGCTTGAGCAGTTTCAGACCCGGAGACGCCCTTCGATAGTCGTTGTCGTGGGCGACGGGCAGAGTACGGTCGGGATTACCGACCCCGACCGCATCGTGACTGATGTGAAACGAAACAACAGATCCGACGCGAGGTTCTTTGTCCTCGCTGTCGGCGCGAAACCGGACGTGGCGCTGCTCGATCGGATAGCGACTGCGACGAAGGGCCGTTCAACGCAGTATTCTCGACACGAGGACGTGGAATCGTTCATGAATCGATTCTTCGCCGGTGTTTCGCCGCCTCGGGTATCGAGCATTTCGCTGCGGTTCGACGTGGTCAAGCCCGAGTTCGTCAGCCCCGAACCGATCCCCGACCTTTTTGGGGACGACAGCGTCCTCGTGCTCGGCAGGTACGCAACCAAAACCAATGTGAACGCCAGGGTGCGGCTGCAGGGCTCTTTGCAAGGTAAGGCACAGACCGTCGCACGATTCTTTCAGTTCCCGCTATCCGATCCGCGTCATTCCTACATTCCGCAACTCTGGGCCATGAGGAGGCTGGGAACACTCCTCGAAGTAGAGTGGCTCAAAGGCGCAGATGAGACGGTACGCCGCGAGGTCAAGGAGTTGACCGAGCGATACGGCTTTCGGACCGCCCCTCGTGTGGAGAAGTTGCGCCGGCAAGGTGACACGACAGGAATGCCGAAGGACCTGGGCAGCCTTCTATGGACACTCAAGAAATCGGTCGTTCCGGCTGACGTACAGTCAGATGAGTTTCGCCATGTCCATGGGAAGGTCTTCCGCCGTGAAGGGACCCGTTGGGTCGACACCCGGTACCGTGGCGACATGCCCACAGTGACCGTGGAGTTCCTCGGAAACGAATATTTCAAGCTGCTGGAGCAAACCCCGGAACTCGGCCCGTTCCTCGCGGTCGGCCCCGAAGTCACGGTCGTTCACAACAAAAGCTCTATCGCCATTACCTCAGAATAGTAGTGGCCGGCGTCGCGGTGGGTGACTCTGACGTTTCCCGTTTGCAGGTGATTTCATCGACGGGCGACCAGCCGGTCGCCCCTACATACGAAGGCACATCCGGATCTTGCCGGAATTGGGTAAAACTCCGGAAACTGCGTGTGGCGATAATCTCATGTGCCTACGCCAAGCCGCTTCTCGATCACCGCGGTCAAGTCCATGAAATTAACCGACATTTCTCGGGCGATGTCCCGCTTTTCGCCCGGGCCGTAGGAAGCTCCGAATCGCAGGTCGATCTTGGCTCCGACGCGCTGGCAGTAGCTGTTGAGTGAGTCTTTCGTCATGCTGCCGATAAGAAAGGCTCCTGATTGAGCTCCCCAGGCAAAGTGAGCGCCGTCGCCGCCACTGTCACCCATCACGATAACCTTGTCGGTCGTAATACCGTGAGCTCGCATCACCGCCTCAGTGTTCTTGGGCTTGTCGGTGATTTCCAGAACCTCGTGAACAAAACATTCATCCTTGTGTGAACCCTGGAAGCTGATCATTGGGTTCGCGGCCACCACCGGCACCCGGGGCAACAGACCGCGGGCAAGCACCCGCTGAAAATAGGCCTGAGTGCCTGTGGTGTTGAGCATGAACAGAATATCGCGGTTGAGGCACCATTCGATGAGATCGGGCACACCGGTATACGTCGCGAACGAGGCATCGAGGTATCTGTCCATCTGCTCCACCGTGAACGGCGCAGGCAAGAGCCGGGCAATGCGCTGAGTGGCCTCGGTCAGCGAAATCGCGTTGCCTGTGTAGCTGCGGAATATGGATGCGAGTTCCGGTTCCAGGTGCGGATAAGTGAACGCGATCGGGTCGAACGGCCCGTTCGGGGAAAGACATTCGCTCCAGTCGGACGACACCATCGCCCAGTATGTTCGAGATGCACACATGGCGGAAACTCCTCGAGTTTTCCGGAGGTGTTACGAATGTTCCTGAAAGAGCGTTAACGCCTTTCGATGACAGGTTTCCGGATCAAACTGGGCCTTGACCTTGGTTCGTCCTGTTTCAGCGAGATCCAGAGCCCGATCCCTGCTTGAGATCATTTCCATGATCGCGTCCGCGATCGCGTTCGCGTTCTTTTCCGGGATGAGCAAGCCGGTACGGCGGTTCTCGATTACTTCGGATATGCCCGACACGTCCGTGGCAATGACCGGCACACGGTGCATGAGCGCTTCCATGATCACGGTGGGTATGCCGTCCCGATCGCCGGATCGGTCCACGACGCTCGGCATCAGAAACACATCCGAGGCGCCGAACAGCTCCGTCACCCGATCGTACGGCACGAAGCCCGGAAACTCAACCCAATCGTCAATACCGAGTTGACCTGCAAGCCTCTTCAGTCCCCGCGCCTTCGGGCCGTCGCCCGCAAGAGTCAGGCGAAACTCCACGCCTCGGTCGCGGACGATTCTGCACCCGCGCAGAAGATAGTCGTAACCTTTCTTGCCAACGAACCGTCCGAGTGCAAGCAGCCGGTACGGGGCCGTCATGGACACAGCGGCGTCGGTCTTGGGCTGGAGTGGAACACCGTTGTAAGTCAGATGCAACTTGGACGTATCGCCGCCCATGAGGTCGCCCAGGTATCGCACGTTGTATCCGGTCTCACAGCGCACAAACGCGGCGTCACGAATTTTGTCCTTCAGTCCTTTGTCGGGCGGGAATATGTCCCACGCTCGCGCCGTGAAGCTGAACGGAATCCCGCTGAGCCGCGACGCAGTCCACGCTGCGGTTGCCGGACCGCTCGCCCATGGCGCGTGGATGTGCTCGATACGCTCCTCTTGGAACCGTCGCGCCAGGTGGAATCCGCAGAAGAACGCCCACAGATTCTCGAGGGTCTTTTCCAGGCCGCTCCAGCGTTTGAGGGAAAGAGTGCGAAGCACCTCTCTGGTCAGCGCCTTGTCCCGCCGCCACCACTCGACGAGCGCGCCGGGAGCTGTCATAGCGTATGGGATACCTAGGCGCTCTACGCGGCCGGACACCGAAACCATTTCAGGTGAGAGGCTGCGGGTCAACTCGCCGTACAGCGAGAAAACCTTGATGGGCACACCCATGTTCCACAGGTTCATCACTTCTCGGAAGATGAACGTTTCGGAAGGCTTGGGAAACCAGAGCAGTATGTAGGCAATTTTGGGAAGCTTCAACGGCACCATCCTCAAACGGGATCAATGCGGAACCGGGGATTCGGCACATGCCTCTTGCAACACGCAACAAACACTAACGGGCCATGATCCTGGGAACCTTCTTTGATCCTATGGGTGGCTCCGACGTTATACGTCGGAGCGCCGAAGGCGTAAGAGGTCTTCGCCACCGGTGCTCAAGCATCTTGGCGAGGGAAGCGAAGAGTGCCTCTTGTTGCTTCGCAACCCCGACGTGTGACGTCGGGGCCACCCCGGCGAGCGATTGTCTCCCAGTACCGCGGTCTCCTCTCGACGGCAATTGGCCGTACCGGTCTGCTGCCGACATCAAACTCCCTCACTAACCGAAGGGCCATTCGGAGGATACGGCCGCATCTATCGTGGTGTATTTATCGCGCAGACCCGCGAAAGTAATAGACTGTACACCGACCCCCTCGCGCAGCCAAGAGAAAAATCCCCTGAGCTTGTCCAGGAAGCTGCGCACGTCATCGGCTGTCCCGTGTCCTGGATACCCGCCGGGCATGAGTTCCGACGAGTGGAAGAAGACCGACAGAACAGTGCCACCTCGGGACCGATGGAGCCTCACCGCGGCTTTGAGTCGTCGCAGCCCGGTCCACGCGGGCTGTGCGGGCAGCGAACCAAGATTCATGGCGAACCACGACGCCCATGAGGCCACGCGAGGCCGTCGACCCATGCGCTCAAGCAAGGAGCCGAGGCCCGGCACCACCGGCACGATGGTCATAGGGACTTCCAGAATCGGCGAATTGCCCGGTCTGTAGGGGTCGTCTCGGTCGGGAAAGTATGGGTCCAACAGACCGTCGAGCCGTTCCGGGCCGCCGTAGTATCTTCGCATGGGCGCAATGCTCCCGTCCACCCGGAAACCGGTCCGTTCCAATACAGCAAGCATCTTGGGTCCGATGTTGAACCTACCCATGCGAAAGGACACGGGCGAGCATCCCACAGCGTCGAAAGTTCCGAGCAAAGAGTTCATTTTCGCGTCGAGGAGGTCCTCAGGAATCAACTCGGACGGCACCGGCTCGGGAATAGGCAACGGTCGCAGGGGAGGCGTGTTCCATGCGTGGAGGTGTGCGCCCAGTTCGCCATCCCACCGATCTCGCAAGGTCACAAGCAGCTCCCGATACTCGGGGTGTCGCATCACCTGGTACGAAGCCATGAGTGTCGGTCGTATCTGGAATTCCCGGAAAATGGGATCGACCGCCTCCAGACACCGCACGTTGTTCGCCGTAACCTCCGCGGACTCGTACTGGCGCGAGAAGAGGCCCTCTTCCTCCACATCTATGGAAACGGCAAGGAGCATGATTGTGCTTTGTACCCCGCACGGCGACACGCTGGAAATGGTTCGGATCGATCCGGCTGCATCTGGCACTAATGCGCGGTCATATAGGCGACATTGACAGGGCTCAGCGGTATCAAATTCCGTACGAGAAAATCCCCCCTACCCCCCTTTAACAAAGGGGGAATGCGGGTCCCCCCCTTTCGTAAAGGGGGGCTAGGGGGGATTTTGGATGCTGCTGACGTCACCTGTTTGAACGCACATTGCCATAAATACTATCAGCTTATCCGGGAAGGCGCCACCCGCTGGAACCTTTCGCCATTTTCGAGAGAACTATCGGTGCGTCGTGTGGAAGAGATCGCTTATTGACCCGGCGTGCCTGCCACTTTCGCAGGTCTCTGACAACGCTGCATAACGATCGGTGCAAGTCTTTCCGCGACGAACCGGTTACCCTCGTCGCGGAGGTGAACGCCGTCAGAGGTATACATTTGAGCCTGCCTGTCGCAGAGGATGTCCCTGCAGGTGACAAAATACGGCTTGTTTTTCAGGCCGTCCATCAAGGCTTCGTACGGGACGGCGAAGTTGTGCCGTCCAGCCGTGGCATCACCAAACATCCCAATGAGTCTGCTCAATTGTTCTTGGTCCTCGTGGGTCGTGCTGCAACGCTCCACCCACAACATGGGCTGCCAGACGAGGACGAATTCCGCCCCGAAGGCCCATGCCAGGCTGTGGACGTACTCGTACCGGCGCACCGTCGTGCGTACCAGGTCTCGGACAAGCGAACTCTCGGGTTCGATCGGATCTAGAACCTGGTTGAGCTTGTCATACAGTTCCTTGGTGAATGAGGCCTGTACCGCGGCATTCAGCGGCTTCAGCACTCCGAACCAGCTCTTGGAATAACTTTCGATGAGCGCCTTGGTCCGGCGGTACCCGTGATGAGCGTCGGAGGTCCGATGCTCCGCGAAGTACTTCGCCTCGTTTGCACCGTCGTAGAAGACGATGAGGTCCGGCTTTTCGTCCCACTCGATTAGGGCCTTTTGCAGGTACTTGACTTCCATGAGGGAATTGAACGACGGCACGCCGAAATTGACTACAGTGAAACTGAGAGGCTTGCCGGATGAGTTCAGTCGCTCCGAAAGGAAGCGTGCGATGGTCCTTTCATCCGATCCCTTGAAGCCCCGTAACGTGGAGCCGCCGAACATCCAGATCGTGCATTGGTTTGCCGGCTCGCCAACGACGCTTTTGTGCTCGACTGGATCCCTCTGGTCCCTGTCGCGGCCCACATGCACGTTGTCGGACACGAGGAACAGCGTGTACGGGTCGTACACCGCGCCATATCCCTCCCTCGCTCCACCGTAGAACAGAAAGTTGCTCGCCGTGATAAAGAGAAAGCTCAGGACTTCGACCACAATCAGCGCGATGACTACCAGCTTGATTGCTCTCCAGAGCAGCCCCAGCGCACGGCGGACAGGCTTCGAGTGCGGTGACTCGTTGGACGCTGGTGTTTGAGACGACTCTGATGTGAGCGGCACGTCGGGCATGGGGAGGGGTACCCCTTGACGGCGGATCGCCTTTTCTACTGGGCGGATATTACCGGTTCTGAAGGGATTTTGTCAACACAATGGAATGGGGCGTACGGTGCCCGCCAACACGCTTTCGCGTCAACTTGACGGATAACGTGGCGGTCACTCCGACAACCGCGTGCGTCGTGATGGAATACTGCCGAGAGAAGCGGATCATTTCAAGCGAACAAGGCAGTCATATCAGGCGTGTAGGGGCGGGTCTCAGACCCGCCCTTGCCCAGAATCGTCGCTGACAACGCTAACGTATTTCCGAATCGCGTTGCCGGGCACCCGTCTCGGGCGCGAACCAGCATCCTACTTCGGCTTGCGCCAGTCGGTAATGGGCACCAGCTTGCCGTTGGGGACGTCTGCCTTGAAGAACTTCACCATTTCAGCCGGAGCATGGCTGGTCGGCGAGTAGTTCACCGGAGGGAACACACCGCCCGTGTCGTAGTTGGAGAGGGTTTCCATCGCGGCCTTGAGCGTGTCCGGGTTGAGATTCTGCCCCGCGCGCTTCATTGCCTCCCCGAAAAGCCACGACACGCCCACGCCGTTTATGTAGAGTGATGTGAGCTGAATCTGGCGGTCGTTCTTCTTCGCCAGCTCACGTGCGAGCTTGATTCCCGGCGTCTCGTCGTTCCACGCGCCGACGAAGTTCACCCCGATGTAGTTCTTGGCCGCCTCGCCGCATGCCTTCACGAGCGCGTCGTCCGTGGCCCAGTTGAACCCGAAGATGACCGGCCAATAGTCGTACTTCTGCGCGGTCTTGAGGAAGGTGATTACCGGAGGCAGCACGTCGCAGGTGATGACGATGTTCGCGTTTTCCTTCTGGAGCGCAAGCACCTGAGAGCTGGCATCCACCGCACCGGTCGGCAGCACGAGTTCCGCCACGACCGGAATTTTGTACTTGGCCGCGCGTTCCTTGATTGCGTCAAGGCCTTTCTTGCCGTACTCCTTCTTCGCGTACACCACGCCGATGCGCGCATCTTTCATTTTCAGGTCTTCGGCGATGTAGTCCACGATGCACTGGTACTGGGCTTCGTACGTCGCACCCATGGCGAAGATGTACGGCTGAAGCGGCTTGAAGAATTCATCCGCGAGAGCGTTAGGGATATTGACGATCTTGGATTTGTTGATGGTGTCCAGATTGGCCACCGTCTGGTTGGTTCCGCCCGTGGTCAGAATCGTCAGAACGTTATCGCGGTGGATGAGCTTCTTGACCGCGGCCACCGATTTGGGCGCTTCAAACTGGTCGTCTTCCCAGATGACCTCGATCTTGCGGCCGTTTATGCCCCCCTGCTCGTTCAGGTAATTCATGTAATCGACCATCCCCTGCCCGTTCGGCAGGCCGAGCGCGGCCACCGGACCGGTCTTTACCAGCACCAGTCCCAGAGTGATCTTATCTTTGGTGACTCCCCGCTCTTCAGCAGCGCTCCACCCCGCAGTCAGGAGACCCAGGAGGATCGCCACACCCAACCCTGCAACCCACTTCCTCTGAATCCTCATTCTTTGCGCTCCTTTTCTTTTTTGTGCGCCTCAGTAAGTGAACGGCCAGTTGCGAAAACCGACCTTCACCCGGCTCCACAGCGCGTACAAGCCCCCCGGCTCGAAGATGAGAAACAACATGATCAGCAGACCGAACGCTGCGATGTTCCACTCCTCGTCGTACCGTCCGGCAACCGCTGGGACAAGGCTGCCGAGCGCTTGAGCGAACATCTTGATGAACTCCGGCATTACCACGATGAAGACGCTGCCGAATACGGTGCCGATGACGCTTCCCATTCCTCCGACTATGATCATGGCAATATACTGGATAGACAGGAGCAATGTGAAGTGTTCCGGGTGAATATAATTGAGTGTGTAGCTGTAGAGAGCCCCCGCAACGCCCGCATAGAATGAGCTGATTGCGAACGCAAGCATTTTATACTTGGTAAGGTTAACCCCGATCGCCTCCGCGGCAACGTCGCGATCTCGTATCGCGACAAAGGCCCGGCCGATCCTCGTACGCATGATGTTGTTGGCCGCAGCGAGCATGAGTACAGTAACCGAGAGGAGAAAGAAGTACTTCTGTTCGTCTGAATCGAGCGAGTAACCTGCGATCGACACTGCGGGCATGCTCATGCCGCGGACGCCGCCCGTGAGGCCGTCCCATGTGATCACCACATACTCGACCAGCACGCCGAAGGCCATAGTCGCCATCGCGAGATAGAGCCCCTTCAGCCTCAAGCACGGGATGCCGACGAGCGCCCCCGCAATGGCCGCCGTAAGTCCTGCTGCCGGCAGGTTCACCCAGAATGGCGTGCCAAGCCGCTGCGCGAGGTTTGTCGCGGTATATGCCCCGATTGCGAGAAACGCCGCGTGTCCCAACGATATCTGGCCCGTGAATCCTGTGAGGATGTTCAGACCGAGAGCTGCGACCGTTGCGATGCACGAGAGATTCACCAGGTACACAAAGTACGGATCACCGAGAAAGGGCAGCAATACGAGCCCAATGATAAACACAGCGGTCCAGAACTTGAGCCAGATGGTTTGAAAGAGCTTGATGTCCTCGTAATAGCTTTCTCTGAAGGTCTTGCTGCGGATTGCCACGAGCTACACCATTGCGCGGTGGAAACGGTGGGGCAGCCGTATGCCTCCGCCGCTTCGGACGGCATGCCTAACTTCGCTTCGGAGACATACCGGCTGCCCACCGGGGTTACTACGTTGAGATTGCATTCCCGCTATACCCTTTCGATCTCTTCCTGACCGAAGAGGCCGTATGGTCTGATCATCAGCACCACAAAGAGCACCACAAACGGCGTGACGTCCTTGACGCCTCCACCGACAACCTGATCCAGGTACCCTCCGGCGAGATTCTCGATGAGGCCGATCGCGAGCCCACCGATGATCGCGCCTGGCACGCTTTCCATACCGCCGAGGACTACAGCGGGGAACGCCGCGATGGCCACGTACGTGAGCCCGACGTTCAACACCATCACATTCGCCAGGAAAATCCCAGCCATCGCGGCGATCACGAATGCAAGCCCCCACGTGAAAGCAAATATCCGCTTCACGTTTACGCCCATGAGCGCGACGGTGTCCTGGTCGTTGGCCGTGCCCCGCATGGCCAGGCCGAGCTTGGTAAACTTGAAAAACACAAAGAAGGCGATCATTAAACCCACGGCGATCGCCATCGACGACAGGTGCGTATATGACAGCACCACGCCGCCCATGGACACGGACTCAACCGGGAAGGGGCTCGGAAACACATGATTGTCGTGACCGAAGCAAATACCGGCCAGGCTTCGCAGGAAGATACTGAGGCCGATGGTCACCATCACTACCGAGAAGATCGGTTCTCCAAGCATGGGGCGTAGTATGAGCCGCTCGGTGACCACTCCCAAGAGACCTGTGATCGCAAGCGTCACCGGCAATGCAATCCAGAACGGCGCCCGATATACCGTGACCAGCTGGAAACAAATGAACGCGGCGATCATGATCACCTCGCCATGCGCGAAGTTCATGATCTTGGTGGCCTTAAAGATGAGCACGAAGCCGAGCGCGATGAGCGCATACATGCTGCCCACCGCTAAGCCGCTCACCGCCAGTCCGAGAAAATAGAGCAGGTCCGATGCCACGCTGGTTTCCTCCGTGGAAGACCGCTACGCCAAGTTCTTTTTAGACGAATAGGTCTCAACGCCAAAATCCCCCCTGGCCCCCCTTTACGAAAGGGGGGTAGGAGTGGGGTTCCCTCATTTACCAAGGAAGGGTGGAAGTAGATTCCCTCCTTTACCGAAGAACGGTTGGCGCGGGTTCCCCCCTTTGATAAAGGGGGGTTAGGGGGGATTTTTGATCCTGCAACACTGTTCGCAATGAAAAAGCACTGTTTTGCCATCAGTACATCCGGTCGATGAGTTCCTTAAACTTCTTCTCGATGATCGAGCGTCTAACCTTCATCGTGGCGGTGAGCTCCTCGTCGTCCTGGTCAAGTTCCTTGTTGAGGATGGCAAACTTCTTGATCGTCTCCACGCGTGCCAGGTCCTTGTTCACGTTGTCCACTTCGCCTTGAATCAGGTCTCGGACGCTGTCGTTCTCGGCGAGGCTCTTGTACGTCGTATAAACGATGCCGTGATCCTGCGCCCAATCCGCCACGTTATCCGTTTCCAGTTGGATCAGCGCGGTGAGATACTTCCGGCGGTCGCCGATGATGACGGCCTCCTTGATGAACGGGCTGAACTTGAGCTTGTTCTCGATCTCCGATGGCGCAATGTTCTTGCCGCCCGCCGTGATAATGAGATCCTTTTTGCGATCGACGATGCGTACCTGGCCGTCGTCTTCGATTATGCCGACATCGCCGGTCTTGAGCCACCCGTCGTCGAAAGCCTCGGCGATGGCCTCAGGGCGACCGTAGTAGCCCGCGAAAATCGGCTCGCCTCGAAGGAGGATTTCACCGTCATCGGCCAGCTTCATCTCAATTCCCGGGATGGGGCGGCCGCATACTCCGCTGCGAATCTCGTGGGATTGGGGCATAAAACTGATGCCGGTGGATTCCGTCATGCCGAAAGACTCCCGAACCGGGAGTCCGATGCTGTGGTAAAAGACTTGCAGGTCCGGCGAGAGCGGGGCGGCGCCACTCACCAGGATGCGCGCGTCGAGCAGTCCCAATTTGTTCCGCAATGCACGGAAAAGAAGCAGGTACCCTAGGCCGTTCAGGGCCCTCCACAGTACCGGCACCGGCTTGCCATTCAGCCTCAGCAGCGCCACACGCCGGCCCACGGGCATCATCAACGAGTAAATCCATCGCTTGAGAAAGAACGCGTCTTTGATCTTGATCGCGATCCCCGAGTGCATCTTTTCCCAGATTCGAGGAACCGACAGAAATGCAGTAGGCGAAATCTCCCGCAAATCATCTTGGAGCGTGTAAACACTCTCCGCAAAATTGACCGTACAGCCCGCATACATGGGGAAGATCAACGAGAACATCCGCTCCGCAACGTGACACAGCGGCAGCGCGGACACGAACGAGTCGGAGTCGGTGAACGGGAGCACCTGCGACAGACCCGAGATCATCGAGATCATGTTCCGGTGCGTGATCATCGCACCTTTTGGAGCTCCAGTAGTTCCGGAGGTATACACAAGGATTGCGACGTCGTCGGCACGCGTTGCGTCCACCATCCGATCGAAGAGATCGGGCTCACGTTCGTGAACGGAACGCCCGATTCGTTCCAGTTCGGCAAAACTGATGATCTTCGGGTTGCGGTATTTGCGCAGTCCCTTCATGTCGATAACAACGATGCCCTTGAGCAGAGGCAGATTCGCTTCCACCTCAAGCACCTTGTCAACCTGCTCCTGGTCTTTACAAACAACGAATACCGAATGGGAATTCTCGAGCAAATATTGAACCTGGGATGCTACGTCCGTCGGGTAGATCCCGACCGACACGGCCGAAGACGACTGTGCAGCAAGGTCCGCGTAGAGCCATTCGGGACAGTTGTCGCCAAGCACTGAAACCTTGTCTCCCGGAGAAAGCCCCAACTCGCGGAGGCCCAACGCGCAATCGCGCACGTGGACCAGGTATTCCATCCACGACGTTCGCTGCCAGATCCCGAACTTCTTTTCCCGAAGGGCCACCCGCTCCCCGTACAGTCGGGTGTTACGTCTCAGAAGCTTGGGAAGCGTCGCTTCGGCTGTGCTCAGTTCGTCTCCCACGGGCTCCCGTTCTCCTCTCCGAGATACGCCTCGATCACTCTGGAATCGGCTTGCACTTCGGCTGGCGTGCCGTCCGCGATTTTCATCCCGAAGTCGAGGACCGTCACCCGGTCCGCTATATCCATAACCACGCCCATGTCGTGCTCGACCATCAAGATCGTGATCCCAAGCTCCTCGTTGATGTCGAGCACAAACCGCGCGATATCCTCGGTCTCTTCCACGTTCATCCCGGCAGCAGGTTCGTCCAGCAACAGGAGCTTCGGCTCCGCCGCGAGTGCTCGGCCAAGCTCCACCCGTTTCTGGATTCCGTATGGGAGAGTCCCCACGGGCTGTTTGCGGTACCGCTCGATCTCCAGGAAGTCGATGATCTCCTCCACCCGCTTGCGATGCGAGATCTCCTCGCTCACCGCGCGTCCCCAGAAGAACGCGGCGGAAATCGGGTCCGTTCGCATGAGATGGTGCCGACCGAGAAGGATGTTGTCGATGACCGTCATGTGCTGGAAGAGCTCGATATTCTGGAATGTTCGAGCGATGCCGAGAGAAATCGTGACGTCGGGACGCTTGTTGGTGATTCGCTCGCCCGAGAAGATCACATTCCCTGCGCTCACAGGGTAGATTCCGCTAACAACATTGAACAAAGACGTCTTACCCGCGCCGTTAGGTCCGATCAACGCATGAAGATCACCCTGTTGAACCGAGAACGACACTTCTTCGAGAGCAGCGATGCCTCCAAAGTGGAGTGAGATATCTTTAAGAACGAGCATTTCCATGGCAGGCGCTCAGGATAACCACCGTTTGCGGCGTTTGTAGTGCTTTACGTCGGCATAGCTCTTGGCCGAGGATTCCTCGGTAACGCCAAGGTAGAATTCTTTGACGTCCGGGTTCTCCATCAACTCCTTGCACGGTCCGTCGAGCACGATCTTTCCGTTTTCCATGATGTAACCGTACCGCGCGAAACGCAGGGCGAGCCGCGCATTCTGCTCGACCAGCAGTATGGCTGTACCTTGCTCTCGATTTATCCTCGCCAGGATGTCGAAAATGCTGCGCACCAATAGTGGCGCCAATCCGAGCGATGGTTCGTCGAGCATCATCAGCTTGGGCCGTGACATGAGCGACCGCCCCACGGCTAGCATCTGTTGCTCGCCGCCGGAAAGGAAGATCGATCGCTGATGGAGCCTTTTTCTCAGTACCGGAAAGTAATCGAGCACCAGTTCGAGGTCTTTCCTGATGTTGTCACGATCCCGTCGCGTAAAAGCTCCGATCTCCAGATTCTCGAGCACCGTGAGTTCGTCGAGAATGCGGCGCCCCTCCGGCACCATAGATATGCCGAGCCGAACGATCGCATCCGGGTCGAGATCGTGGATCGGTCGGCCTTCAAATACCACGCTGCCGCCCTCGAGGTCACCGTTTTGAGATTCCAGGATCTGCGCTATCGCTCGGAGCGTTGTGGTCTTCCCCGCGCCATTGGCCCCAAGGAGAGCGACAACACCACCGCGCGGAACGGTCAAGGAAATGCCCTTGAGGACAAGGATCACGTCGTTGTACACAACCTCGATGTTATTCACTTCGAGCATCAGCGCTCCAGAAAGATCCCCGTTCCCACGCCGCCGCCGGCGCAAAGCGACGCAATGCCCCGCTCCAGCCCTTGGCGTTCCATCTCGTAATAGAGCGTTACCAGAATCCGGCAGCCGGTGCACCCGACAGGGTGACCGAGAGATATGCCGCTCCCGTTGACATTGGTGATGTCGCGGTTGAGGTCCAGTTCCCGCTCGCACGACAGATAGTACGACGCGAATGCCTCATTTATTTCGAAAAGCTGCACGTCGCCGAGGCTGTAACCTGTCCGCTCCAGAAGCTGCCGTATGGCCGGGATCGGTGCGATTCCGACTAGGTGCGGGTCAACAGCCACGAAGCTGTGTGCTGTCAGCCGCGCCAGGATGGGCAGTCCCAATTCCTTCGCCCGTCGCTCCGACGCGATTACCACCGCACCCGCGCCGTCGTTCAGGCTCGACGCGTTTCCCGGTGTAACTACCCCACCCTCTTTGAATGCGGGCTTCAATACGGCCAGCGTTTCCATGGTGGTCTCAGCGCGGGGGTGTTCGTCCGTGTCAACGACCACCTTCCTGCCTTTACCCGCAGAAACCTCCAGGGGTACGATCTCCCGTTGGAAGCGCCTTTCTTCAATAGCCCGCACCGCGCGTCGGTGGCTGCTTAGCGCCAGTTCGTCCAGGTCCTGACGAGTGAGACTGTACTTTTCGGCCAGGCGCTCGGCAGCGACGCCCATGCCCCCTCCGACAGGATACTCCTGCATCGAGCTCCAAATAAGGTCCTTTCCCTGCAAATGACGCAACCGTTGGCCCCACCGGGCGGAATCGAGTATGTACGGCGCGTTGCTCATCGATTCGACACCACCGGCTACCACAACTCCCGCGTTGCCCAACTCGATGGCCATCGCTCCGGTGATTACCGCCTGCATAGCTGATGAGCATGCACAGTTGATGATGTGGCCGGGCGTTTCGTACGGAAGCCCCAGCAAGAGCGACGAAATCCGCGCGATATTCTGTTCGAGCGGAGCGAAGCAGTTTCCGACAATCACCCGATCGATCGTGGTTGGCGCGGCGCCTGCGCGCGCCATCGCCTCTTTGATGACGATCTGCATAAGGTCAATTGGCTTAAGGGAACGAAGCGCGCCTCCGAAATCGCCTATTGGCGTACGTACCGCGCTGACGAGACATACGGTTTCCGGCATGAGTGATGATCTCCTTTTGTCTGCCGAGACATCTCTAACATGTGTGGTCCAACGAGGTGAAGAGAGGAATTTCAGGACTCTTGCGGTAATCCGTCTCCGAGCGGATCGCCGGGACGAACGCCGCCGAGCAACGTCCGCCGGAACATACGCACGTACTCCCGCGCGTCGAGGAAATCACGGCTCCGCTGCCATTGCAGGAGGACTCCGTCATGGAAGGCAATAATCACATACGCAAGGGTGTGGGTGTCGAGGTCGTTGCCGATCACGCCTTCCATTTTTCCATCTTCAATGATCTTGCGTAGGAACCGCGCGTATTTGGAGTAGAGCCGACGGAAGGGATTGTCGAACTCGCTGTCCGAGCCCTGAAGCTCCGCGGAGAGGATCGTCAGCAGGAGGCACAGTTCCCGGTTTTTTCCGGCGAAATCTGACGAGAAGCTCACCATCCGGTTGAGCTTCGCCCATGCGGTGCCCTTGGTGTTGCTGACAGCGCTTACAAGCTCATCCAGGAATTCTTTTTCGAACTTATCGATCAGGGCCAACAACAGCGCGCCCTTGCTGGCGAAATGACAATAGAGCGCCCCCCTGGTGATGCTGGCTGCTTCGGTGATGTCGGCGATGGAGGTGCCGTGGTACCCTTTATTCACAAAAAGTCGTGTGGCAACCTCAAGGATTTTGGCGATGGTTTTTTCGCTTTGCTGCCTCTTTACCGAGTGCTCTTTCACAACTCGACCCCGCCGCTGAAATGGATACCGACTGATCGGTCATTATCTATGAGGTATCGCTCGTGTCAACATTTTTGTTGATCCATACCGGGTCGTATGTGATGACCCTTGAGTAACTACGCCGGAGGGACTGGGCCCAGATACAACACAGCGCTTCGCTTGACGGAGACCAAAACAGCCGCTATTTAAGGGAAGAGAACCTGTCTCTCCTTGCCCACGGGTGGCTCCGACGTTACACGTCGGAGCGCCGAAGGCGTAAGAGGACTGGATCGCTCACTCTCACCCTTCTCGCAATCAAGGGAGGACAAGAACCTCTTGTTGCAGCGCAACCCCGACGTGTAACGTCGGGGCTACCCGCTGGGTGAATTCATTCACGTATCGGGAGGGTCGGTTTCGGAGCGCCTTGTACCCCCTAGTGATGCTCGCCACTTACGGGTTCATACGGGCTTGCGTTCAGGGGAACATTATTCGCTCAGCCAGTGTAGGGGCAGACCCGCGGGTCTGCCCGGTCTTCAGGGCGCACACGCGGGTGCGCCCCTACAGAGCCACCGTACGACTTTAAACGTAACGCCTATCAGTCGGACGTGTCTTTGGGTGAGATCATGATTTCCCCAACACTTTCCAGTGGGGCCGGCCTCCGTGCCGGTCGTTGACTTACGGCCGCCAGAGACGGCGGCCCCACGATAAATGCCTGTAGGATGAGGTGACCACCGGGCGCCGCGTCTTTCGAGGTCTCGTCTCGACAGGTGCCATTCTCCAGGCTTCCGCTGCTCCTCATAGTAGGGCCGGCATCTTGCCGGTCCAGTGGCCGTGCCGACACGCCGGCGCTACCAATCGACCCGGACGACTGGTAGAATAGCAACCCGACGTCCCGGCGGAGCAATTCCTGCACAGTAGAACGGACGCATGGAATTACCTGAACGCAAAATCTACACAGTCTCGGAGCTGACGGAAGAGATCAAAGCTCTCCTCGAGGGGCAGTATCCATCCGTGTGGATACAAGGGGAGATCTCCAACTTCAAGCACGCTCCGTCCGGCCATTTCTACTTCACCTTGATCGACGAAGCCGCGCAAATCCGCTGCGTGATGTTCAAGACGCAGAACCGGTTCCTCAAGTTTCGACCGGAGGATGGGCTCCGCATTGTCGCTTGGGGAAGGATCTCGGTGTACGGGCCGCGTGGCGATTACCAGCTCATCCTGGACACTATGGAGCCGCTCGGCATCGGCAGTCTCATGCTCGCTTTCGAGCAGCTCAGGGAAAAGCTCGCCCGAGAAGGTCTTTTTGACGAGCCCCGCAAGAGGCCGTTGCCACGGTTCCCCCGCACTATCGGATTGGTGACCTCTCCCAAGGGCGCAGCGGTACGCGACATGATCCGCATCGCCACGCGTCGCTTTCCCGGCATCAACATCCTGGTGAGTCCGACCTCGGTCCAAGGGGACAAAGCTCCCATGGAAATTGTCGCCGCGCTGGAGCGCATCAGCCGAGCGGAGGATGTGGACGTCATCCTCGTGGGCCGCGGCGGCGGTTCGGTTGAAGATCTTTGGGCCTTCAACGACGAACGGGTCGTCCGCGCAGTCGCAGCATGTCCTATTCCCATCGTGAGCGCAGTGGGCCATGAGACTGATTTTACGCTCACCGACTTCGCCGCGGACCTGCGAGCATCCACTCCGTCCGCCGCTGCCGAGCTTGTGGTGCCCGACCGCCGCGAGCTACATGAACGGGCGATCCAGATGATGACACGGTTGCGGAACTCTGTGGAACGCTCACTCAGCCGAACGAGCGGTGTCGTCGAGGAGCTCGCCAAACGGCTCTACGATCCCCGACGCGCGATCGACGAACGGCGGCAGCGCATGGATGAAACGGTGGGCCGACTTGTGGGAATGATGCGCCGGATGGTCAACGCCCGTCGCGCCGAATTGGAGCGGACCGCGGCGCGGCTCAGGCCCGAACTTCTGCGCAGACCCATCGCAGCCGGCAGCGCGGAGTGGGAATCGTTGTGCCTGCGGTTGTCTCGAACGACCCGCTCTGAATTGGGGCAGGCTCGTTCCTCGCTGGAAGCTCTCGCGTCGAAACTGGAGAGCCTCAGCCCTCTTGCGGTGCTCGCGCGTGGCTACTCGGTGACGCTGTTGCCCGCAACCGGAGCGGTTGTCCGCGATGCGGCCGACGTCCGATTGGGCGCTGAGCTGAACGTGCGGCTTCAACGGGGTGAATTGCAGTGCCGAGTTACAGCGAAGAAGGAAAACGAATGACCGATAGAATCGACATCGATCAGGTTCTTGCCTTCATGACGGAGACAATCACAAGAGCGGGCGCGGAGGTTCTGTCGTACCATCGAGGAGAATTCGGCATCGAGAGAAAGAATGTGAAGGAATCGTCTATCGACATCGTCACCGACGCGGACCGGGCATCGGAAGACATCATCGTCGAAGCTATCCGACAACGTTTTCCCGACCACGACATCGTTTCGGAGGAGCGTCCGCCCGAGCTCTCAGGCTCACCCTGGAGGTGGTTCATCGACCCGCTTGACGGCACCGTGAACTTCTCTCACCGTTATCCGGTGTTTTCCGTTTCCATGGCGCTCGCGCATGAACACAGCATTGTTGCAGGCACGGTGTACGATCCGCTCCACGGAGAATTGTTTCAGGCGGCCAGCGATCGAGGCGCGTTTCTCAATGGCCTGCCGATCCACGTATCCGCGACCGACCGAATGGAAAGGTGCTTGGTCGCCACGGGATTCCCGTACGATCGGGCCACTGACCCGGACAACAATCTGGCCGAATTCTGTCGCGTGATGACGCGTGTTCAGGGCGTGCGGCGAGGCGGATCGGCCGCCACCGACCTGGCGTACGTGGCTTGTGGCAGACTGGATGGTTTCTGGGAACTGAAGCTCAAGCCGTGGGATATGGCAGCGGGGATGCTCCTGGTGTCCGAGGCCGGCGGCAGGATTTCGGACGGCTCAGGCAACCCAACGGACGCGTACGCCTATTGCGTTGTCGCCACAAACGGCCTCATCCACGACCGGCTCGTGGAGGCTATCGGGCGCCGCGGGTGATTCGACAGTCGTACTGCGAAACAGGATTCATAGGAATGCGCAATCAAATAGGCGACAAACTCGGACATTTGCTGGTGGGACAGGCATCTTGCCTGTCCGAACGTGACAGGCAAGATGCCTGTCCCACCAAAACAAGGATGTCACTCGCTTGAAAGCGCATCGGTATCAGTAGCAGCTAATGCGAATCCATTGATCTCTTACGCGACGGTGTGCCATGACCGAGAGCGAAAAGATCAAACGAGCCCTAGCTCATTTGGAGACCCAACGAAGTATTCTCGGGGGGGACGCTGTACAGGCGGCATCGAAGGTGCTGCTCCAACAGTTGGCTGCCCTGGACTCCCCGGAAAGTGAGACTTCCCCACGCGAGCAACGGCGTATGGGGTCTCGGCTGATTGGCCGGCAAGCCGAGTTGAGCGCGATCAAGCGCCGCGTCGAACGTGTGTCGGAAGGTCAAGGCCGGTTCATCTCGATTATCGGGGAGGCCGGTATAGGGAAGTCACGTCTCCTCGCTGAGTTGCGTGATCAGGTACTTGGTTCGGATCCGCACCCTCCGATCCAATGGTTGGAAGCCAGTGCCAGTTCCATGGGGAAGGCAGTCTCCTACTGGCTGTTCCGGCAACTCATCTGGGCGTACGTGGGCATAACGGAACGAGACAACGAAGACGATGTCTGGCACAAACTGCGGGACCGTGTCAGAGCCCTCTTCGAGAACAAAACGTCTGAGATACTCCCATTTTTGGCTACTATGATTTCGCTGGACGTGCGAGAGGAATTTGCCGATCCCATCCGGGATCTGACGGGCGAGGCCATGCGCCGTCAGGTATATCTCTCATCGCAGCTCTTCTTTGAGAGAATTGCCCAGACGCAGCCACTTGTGCTCGTCTTAGAGGACGTCCAATGGATCGATGAATCGTCGGCTGACCTGCTTCAGCGTCTGTTACCCCTGATGTACCGCGTCCCTCTCCTGATACTTTGGGTCAGCCGCCCCACGTTGGAAGGTCCTCAGCCTCAATTGCTCTTGAGGCTGACGGAAGCATACTACGATCGATACGATGAGATCCGTCTGCAGCCGTTGTCTCCTCGCGAAAGCGCCAACCTGGTTGCCAGTCTCCTGCACAATGAGACGCGCTCCTCTGCCTTTTACGGCAAAATCATCGATAAGGCGGAAGGCAATCCATTCTTCATCGAGGAGATCGTTCGATCGCTTATTCACGAAGGCTTTCTCTACAGAGATTCGTTGTCCAACGAGTGGCGCCTCGCGGCCGAAATTGAGAATATGATTGTTCCGCGGACCATCCAGGACACCATCATGGCCCGGGTGAGTCTGTTGGACGAGAGCCTGAAGGAGGTGGTCAAGGTTGCGGCAGTGATCGGACGCCGCTTCCTCTATCGCCTTCTGCTCGCGGTCATGCTGCCCGCTCCTGAACTTCCTGAACAACTAGTGACACTCGAGGGCCTGGGGTTGATTTTGGAAGACACCCGGACCTCGGAGCCCGCGTATATGTTCAATCACGATCTCGCTCATGAAGCCATCTATGAGAGTCTTATCGATTCGGAACGCAAGAGGCTTCATGCTCGGGTCGGATCAGCCATTGAGCAATTGTTTTCCGACCGCCTCGAAGAGTTCCTCGGCCTTCTCGCATACCATTATTCAAGAGCCGAAGCGTGGGAAAAGGCCGAGGAGTGCCTCATCAATGCGGGCGAGCAGGCCTTGAAATCTGCTGCATCCGATGAGGCGCTCCGCTATTACCAGGAAGCGCTCAGTATCTATCGAATGCTGCGAGGTGACGGCACGGATCCCGAAAAGGTTGCCATGCTTGAGAAGAACATCGGGCTCGCTCTCTTTAACAGGGGATATTACGCCGAAGCGGTGGAGTATTTCGAGCAGGCCTTGAACTATTATTGGGGAGAGTTGCCCAAGAATGCGTTGTCAACGAGCTTCAGGTTCGTATCTGGTTTCATAACGTTCATTTTGGCGTTGTACTTTCCATCTCGCTGGTTCAAAGGACTCCCGACTCGACGGGATGTCGAAGCCGTAGACCTGTTTTACAAGAGAGCCGGGGCCTTGGTGGTCATCAACCCGAAGCAGTTCTTTGTCGAATCCTTCTTCTTTTATGACACGATCGTCCATCTTGACCTCAGAGCATTCAAGTTCGGGATTGGGATCTTTGCCGCCTCAAGTGCCCTTTTTTCCTTCACCGGCCTTTCCCACGGGATTGGCAGAAGAATCCTGGATTACGCAAAGCCCAGGCTGGCCGCGGATGATGTCAGGCAGTGGATCATGTACGATCTCATGGATTCGCAGCATCTTTTTCTCAAAGGGCAGTGGAATGAGATTAACGAGTATGACGAGGACTTGGTGAACAGGGGGCTGAGAATCGGGGAAACGTGGGATGCAGGCCACCACTATGCCTGGCATGGGCTTCCGAAGGTCTACCAGGGGCATTTCGATGCAGCAGGATTGATGGTGTTAAAACTGAGTGAAATCGCCGAAGCCTATGAAAACGATATTTGCCGCCTCTTTAAATATCTGCTGAATATCTGTCTGCTCATTGAATCCCGCCAAATGGAGGCAGCGACCGCGGAAGTGAATCGCGGAATTGACCTTGTGCAGAGGAAGGGCTGGCGCTCATCCATATTCACCATGCATTCCCTGAAGGCACTGACACACATTGTGATGAAGCAAACGGAGGAAGCCGGGAAATCGCTGGATCGAGCTAACCAAGCCGGATCTGAAGTGAGGACCGCTCCCATACAAATGGCACTGTTTTGTCGAAGTCAGTTTGAATACTACCTCCGCCTCATGGAATACTCTCTCAGCAGCGGCCACAGGAGAGAATTTGCTGAACATCGCAGTGATGCTCTCAAATCAGGAAAGATGATGGTCAAGACATGCCGGAAAGCGGCATTATATCGAACGGATTCTTTCAGGCTCATGGGCGTCTACAACTGGCTGATCGACGATCGGAAAAGCGCCTGGAAGTGGTGGCACAAGGCGATTAAGGAAGGAAAAAGCCTTGGCGCGCGGCCTGAACTCGCCAGGACCTATGCCGATATGGGGCTTCGCTCTTTCAGAATCGGTGGTGACACACCGGACTTGAATGCAGGCAAGGCCAAGGAGTATTTGCAGAAAGCGAAAGAGATGTTCCGTGACTTGGGGCTCCACTACGAACTGGAGGATCTGGATTCCGCGATGGATTGTTGATTTAGCTCCGCTCGGTGTATGGTTCATCGCGAAATCGGGGACCGAGGATCGGAAGGTCTCGGAGGGACCGTTGACAGTCGCCCCGACGGGGCTCTAGAAGGCATCGGCCCTTCAGCCCCATTTTTTTATTACGGAGCTGAGGGTACGGTCCATTCCGCGATTAGCGAAAAGGGCCCAGGATCTTTTGCGATCTAAAGATCCACGTGCAAAGCACGCGGGTTTCCATGTCGCCCTATATCGCTCCTATGCCCAGTGCCACCGCCAAAACCAACAGCATGCTCCCCACAATGACTTGCAGCGTCTTTATGGTGATCTTTTTGAGCAGCCTTACCCCGATGAACGATCCGAGCCACGCACACAGTATTCCCGCCGCAATCAGGCCGCTTTCGCCATGCTCGCCGAGCGAGGTGAAGTGCTTGGAGAAAAAGGTGATTCCGTAGATCGCAAGACGGGAGACATCGACTATCACCGCGGCCACCACTCCGGTGCCGATAAATTGATCTTTGTCGAGTCCTGCGCGAATGAGAAAAGCGCTCCGTAAGGCTCCCTGGAGTCCAGACAATCCGCCGAAGAAACCCGAAAGCACGCCGCCCAAGGGAATGTAATTCTTGTCGAACGCGAGATCCTGGAAACGAGGGATCAGGTCAAGGAGCGAAAATGCCGCTATGAGCGCGGCTATGACGACCTTCACCGCGGTGATCTCGAAGTCGCGGCCGGCCACGCTATACCGAACCAGCGGCGCCATTTCAGAGATGTAGCCCAATAAAAAGGCACCGAGCGCTGCGAACACCGCTGCCGGGATCGCGAACTTGAGCACCACTTTCGTATCCGCGTGCTTGCCCACCAGCGCCACTTTGAACAAATTGTTGACCAGGTGCACGACCGCGGTCGCAGCCACTGCCACACTGATGGGAAAGAACAGAGCAAAGGCAGGCATGAGGAGCGTCCCCAAACCGAACCCTGAAAAGAGCGTGAGAGCGGATACGACGACTGCGACTGAACAGATAACAACGTATTCCATCATGATTCCTCGTACTATTTCCGATTCCAATGCGCTTTCAAGCAAGTGAAATCAGCCTCTTGGTGGGACATTTCCCAGCTTTTCACCTATTTGATCGCGCATCGGTATGAGTCTCCCTTGTCTCCGGCCGAATTGACTCATCTCCGGAAAACAGTTCCCCAAAGAGTTCGCGAACCTTTCCTCTTGCCTCAAGCAAGGTTTCGCGGCCTGCCTCGGTAATCCTGTAAACTCGTCGAAATCTCCCATTAACCAGCTCTTTCGTGGATTCCAGAAAGCCCTTTCCCTCCATGCGATGAAGGAGAGGATACAGGGTTCCCGGACTCAACTCGTACCCATGGCGCCGCAATTCCCGAAGGATCCCGAGCCCGAAGATCGGCTCTTCAGACGCATGGTAGAGGATGTGTAGGCGTATGAAAGCCGAAAAGAATTCGTTTTCCATGGAGCTTTCCTTGCTATCGTTTCTCGATAACGTATTTCGATAATAAATTGTCGAGAAAATCCTGTCAACCAGAAATCGCCGGCAGTCCGAATGTCACGGGTGAACGGCGATCGGGAACACCTCGCGACGAATCAGCAGATTTTTGGACCATATAGGGATTCTCGAAAGTTTTCGCGAAATGGGATCGCACTGCTGGGCAAGCCAGTCCCGCGCAGCGCGGGACACCCAGAAGTCAACCCGTGATTACTTTCGAGAATCGATATAAGCACTTTGCAGCTTCAGAGAGGTCGGCTTGTGGTGGGTGGCCTCGACGTCACACGTCGGGGTTGCGAAGCAATAAGAGGTCCTCATGTTTTCTCTTGGAGAAGACATCCGAGCGTGACTGACCAAGCCCTCTCACGCCTTCGGCGCTCTGACGTATAACGTCGGAGCCACCCCTTTGTGCGGACCGTCAGCATTCTTGATTTCGGAGACCGGAGAGCGACAGGCGCCTCAGAGCCCAGGGGACGCCGCTGGGGACGAAGAGGTACGCACCTTGTCAAACGAAGCGAATCAGCAGGGTCACCCAAAGAAGTCCGATAAGGTAGGATACGGCCACGTCACTGGGCCAGTGGGCAGCAAGGGCGATCCGCGCAATGCCGCCGACAATAAGAAGGCAACAACACAACCCGAACACGATCCAACGAATCGAGCCTTTTGCCCTGGCCACGGCCAGCACCGCCAGGAAGCCCACTGTCGCTATGTAGTTGAATGCAAAGATGGATGGGAAAGCCGAACCCGAGGCTGCTTCCGCAACTTGAACCAACTCCGCGGAAGGACGGGGCTGAGCAATGACCGGGCCCAGCCATTTCCCCAGCAGCCACAGCCCGAGAAAGCTCACGAGCGCCAACAATCCTGCTCGCCAGCCGGCCATCACCCAGGAAATGAAGAACGTGGCGGCTATCAAGACGAAGATCCACGGAGTTTTGGCTGTTGACGACATGACCTGCGCCCAGTTTTTTGATTCAGGGAGTAAGGACTGTATCAGGCGAGTGACACCTACGTCTCCAGGAAGGTAAGGGAAGTATCGGAAGCAAATTGTTAACAGAACCGCGAGAATAAGTAGCGCCAACCACAGTATTTCTTTGGTTCTCATAGCCGCTCCTTTTGTCCCCCGGCCGCGTCCCCAGCTAGTTCTTAGAATTCTACCGCAAATTCACTTTGAAGCGCGAAAAGCGGATCTATGGATCTGCCGGCATTGGATGTGGCCCCGATCCGGTCGAGCGCTGGTGCTTGAGGCACGACACCGCCGTTCCGTCGATAGATCTCCGCCGTGTTCGGATACGCGTACGACCACCACGAACCGGGCTTCCATATGGCAAAGACAGTATTCCAGGTCAGGTTTTCGAGGATCTTCCAGGTCATTCCGCAATCAATTTCCCAACCGACGTCCCGTGCGTGATCGGAAACTGCTTGTAGACCGGGTATTGGTGGTCCGAAGCCGGGAATTCCTTTTTGTCGAGCTATCGTGTCGTTGGTAAAGCGCGCTACTGTGTGCGAAGAGTCGCCTCCAAGAACGAACGCATTCGGCTGGTCACGCCACGCCCAAGAATTGACGATATACACATTGAGGTTTGAAGCGACCGCATAATCAAGCCTTCCCCCAACATGATGCAGGTTAGTGGGCTGCCCATCCCCTGCTGCGTTCCAATTGGTTCCCGTACCGTACAGGTGGTACATGAGGAACGCCCAATACCTCATGGCGCAATTATTGAGTCCCGTGGACCCCCGCGCAGAGTCTTCATCGTCCTTTCTCGTGTTCGGATCATCTCCCGTAGATCTCACGTAAGAAAAGGCGACCTTTGCCGGTCCTATCAATGCTCCTGTCTCGACACCGTAGACCCAGGCCTTCACGTCAGACTCGAGTCTCTGATATCGAACGCCCCCTATCAACTGTGTTGCGCCGAGCCCCGAACGGTAGTGAGCGTAGTTATCGACTTCAGCATTAAAGAAGTAGCGCCCGTTAAAGTACTTCAAAGCGAAAGTCAGCTCGTACACCAATCGATCAGGTATGGGAGTGACCACCGGAATCAACGCAGTTGGCACGCCCGTCGAAGCGTTGCGTGCGTTCACCGGTTGGGATGAGTTGTCTTTGTAGGCCGTGGAACTCACGTAGATGATGAGGGGCCCGTTTCTGTATTCAAGATCGCCATAGACTCCACCGAGGTAGTTGCGGTCGTCATCTTTTCGGTACGTCGCATTCGTTCCCGAGTCTCTCGGGTATTGATTCCAGTTGGTGGCTGTACGTCCAAGGTAAGGTGTGATCCCCATGGTCACGGGGCCGTAGGAAGCCACCATACTGATCGAAGATGATGAGCGCTGACACGGGTTCTTCCAAAGCCCCATTGCCAGGGCGCTGGGACGATAGCCGAAGACGAGTGTAAAGATCGGTAATCGAAACCTGACCGTCCACCACTGCACCGTTACCATGGTATTGGGCACGTCGATGGCCGCGGGCCTGTTACTTATCGGTACGGCAAGTTGGTTCACTTCTCCCGGCGTGGCCCAATTCCCCAGCGGCCGTCCACCTTCATGGAGCCCCAGTGAGGTGAAATTAACCGAACCTTCCACCCCGATGGCATCGTTGACTGCGATTTTGGGGAACAGGGTGACACGCATATCGGTGAAATTCATGTCCGCCCCGAAACGGTTCTCACCTGCCAACACTCCGAACGATGACGTGGGCACGTTATCGCGATTCGGTGAGGGATGCGTGACAAGATGGTTCACTCCCAAATACACGTCGGAGTCCATCCAACCAAAAATGTCCTGATTCCCGGTCCGTCCCCAGTACCGATACCGGATGACGTTCTCCCCCTTCATGCTGAATTCCCACGCGGATGCTTGTTCGATGAAGGAACAAGCGCTCAGCACGGCCACGAGCAGCACGAGCCGGCCCAGTCTCACACGGGACATATTTGTGCCCCCTTTCGCCCGCGCATGACTCCAACACGTCGGAATCACAATGATAATTTGCACAACGATACAAGATTACGGCAAAAAGAGCGCGCCTGGCAAGCTGAAATTCTGAATTGTGCGGGTCATTTGGTCACGTGGACTGAAATGAGAGTGTCGAGTCGGAGTGCCCCGCCTTCGAAGCTTGCCTTGCACTACTTCCGGGCCGGCGGGATTCGCCCCGGCTGCGGAGCGGGCTTGGATTCCACCGGCGCATCGAGAGAGGCTGACACGAAGATCGCCGCGAGATCGGTTGATGTGGATGGGGAGATTAGTCCGCTCTTCTGGAGTTCCTGAAGGCGTTTTTTGCGCGCCCGCGGGGTGGCTTTCAGAAACGAGGAGTCGTTCTCCAGGAGTCGCCATGCGGGCAGCTTTTCGAGTTCCTTTCTCGTTATCTGAGAAATGAGCCCTTTGGATTCCAAATCTTTTAGCTTGGCCAATTGCTTCGACGGCTGGCCTTGTTGATAGTCCTTATCCATCGCGAGAGCTTCGGCCACGAGCAGCCCTTCGGTAGGAACCTTGTAGTGCCAATCAACCAGACCTTTAGTCTTGAGGTCCCCAAGCATTTTCAGCGCTTCCAGAGGTGAGGTCTTTTCGTAATCCTTGGCGCGGATCACAACCCCGCCCGCGTAAAGGCGGGCATACGCCAGGAACACGGACCAGTCCACGAGTTTATTTTGTTCGAGATTGCCCAGTAATTCCAGTTTACTGAAAGGCGGGACATCGAGGTACGAAGTCTTGCTGACGAGGTATTCCGCCAAAAGCATGCGATTGAGGAAATCGCGCGGGATACGAAGATTGCCGAGCTTATCATCGTTGGTGAGGGCAGCCCACCGGCGCAAGCGTTCAAGCGGGTCTGTGGGTTCCCGAAGATACTGGTCCACCCAATCGAGCAGAACAAATGAGAGATCCGTCGCCTTGAGCTTGTTGGTTTTGATGAGTTCGGAAGCGGCTTCGAGTTTTTCCAGCGGTTTCTTCCCTTTGAATCGGGGAGAATCGAGGACTGCTGAAACCAGGTCGACGCCTTCGGTGGCCTGGCTTGCCGCGTTCGTCACATACATGCACAGAGAGGCCACCACAAGGGCAAAATATCTCACCACATACAGGCCTCGGTTATGACGCCTCATTGTCGGAACCAGCACCCCGACCGAAGGAATTACGCCGGAGAAGCCGCCGGCGCTGCGAGACCTTTATGCGCGGCGGAGAATCTTCCCACAAGATGGAACCACAGGAAGTGGCCGTAAGAGAATACACCACCCATGAGGAGTGCGGCCACCAAAAAACCGGCGATGGGGATATCGACGAGGAAAACCGCTAACAAGGTCGCTAACATACATGACATTCCCGCCGCCACGGAAAGCAAGGCGAGGTCACGATACGATTTTCCCCCTTTCTTGATAAGGCCGACAATCACGCCGGGATTGAGCGCACGGCCCAGGTTGCCCGAAGTCGTGAGCGTCATGAGTGCTGCAGGAGCCGCAAAAAGAGAGGCGGCAAATACCGCCACGGCGAGGACCATGAACGCGTAGCCAACAAGCCCCATGCCATTGAGAAAGCCGAAGATCATCACCAAAAGCATAATCGTGACCGGCAAAAGTGAGCACACCAGCAGCACGACAAAGACCTTGGCCCCTCGCTGCAATAGCTGCGCGGCCTGCTTGAAATCCCAGGCCGGCGGAGGATTGCCCGGCGCTGTCATGGTTTCTTGAATCAAGCCGTCCAGGTATCCGTATAGGAGTATCCAACCAACAATGTTCACGACGAGACCGATGGTAAAGTCCAGGCAAAGCACGGCCGACAGCACAAAGGCAATTCCTGCGAAAATCGCCAACGGTTGGAAGTTCCCGCTGCCCAACGGGTATGGAAGCACCACGGGAAGCATGCTCTTGAGACCTGCGGTTGCGACCCAGGTTGATTCGCCCCCTTCCTCCGCTCCTTGTTTGACGCGTCCCTCACTAACGGCTCGAAAGCGCGCGGCGAACTGCGGCACTCTGAGGGCCTGGATCCAAGGGCGTTCACCCAGGCGAATCGACGTAGAAGGCGTGATATCGCCTTCGTCGATCATGGCAATGACTTCCGCGTCGCTGAACGGTCCGCGCATCATGTCGTCGAGCAATACCAGCCACTTCTTCTCCGCCTCCGGGGCAGCAATGTCGCCCGCTGCAGGTGACGGACCCGGCAGAGTGGACGGCGCGTTGAGGCCCATGCTCACTAAGTCTTCGAATTCTTCCGACTCGGCTTGTTGTCCTCTCTCGATAAGCGGAGCCGGTTCGGGTGGCGGAGGAGGCGCCGGAGCACCCGATTCCTTCGCGGGCGCTTGCAGCCGGATCTTCATCACCTTCCCACACTTCTTGCAGGTGAAGGTGAGCGGCTTATCGGTTATCGGCACCTTCAATTTGAAGGCGGTGCCGCAACCGGTGCATTTCAGTCTGACCTCTTTCTTCTCCATGATTCCTTGGTTCCGGAGCAGCGTCAGGCGATGAGAGAAGTTCGCGAAAACATAACGATTCTGCCTAACTATCGGGCATTATCCAGATCTTAGAATAAAACCGCACAGATGGGAAGCAATTTCTTGCCCACCTCGTCACCATTCACTTGCGTGGAGCGAAGGGTGAATTTCGTTTCATCGCGGAGATCGCCGAGGACAGAGGGAGGAGGTAGGGGCGGACCCGCGTGTCCGTCCTTCCGTGGGTGGCCCCGACGTTACACGTCGGGGTTGCGCAGCAACAAGAGGCTCTTTTGTCAATCGTGAGATATGTCGCAGCACGAACGACCAAGACCTCTCACGCCTTCGGCGCTCCGACGTATAACGTCGGAGCCACCCGTCCGTGTCCACCTGTTGCACTCCCGATATCGGAAGCCGCAACGATTCCTGCCGCCGCATGGCAATTCGGATCCCATCACTTTCACCGCGCGCTCATGAATTTCGTGGGGCGCGTGCTTCATCCTCGATCTTGCGTTCTGGCCGGCACGAAGTATGGTAATCTAGATGTCTTCCCTTGGAAGAAATCGCGTCGCGCTGGAAAGGAGCCATCCGTGATCGACTTCCATACGCACAGCTTCCTGAGCGACGGACTGCTGGGGCCGAGCGAACTGGTTCGCCGCGCACACGTTACGGGCTACCGAGCTATCGGCCTCACCGACCATGTGGACGGCGCCAACCTGGACTTGGTCGTGCCGAGGATCGTGAAGGTGGCAGGAGAACTGAACCGTTTCCAAGGCACCTTCGTGATTCCCGGTTTGGAGATCACCCACGCGCCGCCCGGCCAGATCGCCGAACTCGCGACTGAGGCTAGGAAAATGGGGGCTGTTCTTGTGGTGGTCCACGGAGAATCTCCCGTCGAACCCGTCGCTCCCGGGACCAATCTCAGCGCCATTGAGGCGGGCGTGGACATTCTAGCGCATCCAGGCTTCCTGACCGAGGAAGAGGCGCGTTTGGCAGCCCACAATGGGGTCTTTCTGGAAATTACCTCGCGATCGCACCACGGCCTTACCAATGGCCATGTGGCTCGGTTGGCCCGCGAGGCCGGCGCACGCTTGGTGATCGATACGGACTCCCACGCGCCCGGCGACCTCATTACGCGGGAAAGAGCGGTCCGGATACTCATCGGCGCCGGTCTCACCGGTGCTCAGGCCGACGAGGTCCTTCGCACCAACGAAGAACTGCTTGGCGAGATCAGACGGCGGATGGGGAGTTGAACTGGACTCGCATGGTACGAATTCGCTTTCTGACGAGCGATATAGAATGGGCCGGCAGGAACGCCGGCCCCACCATGATTTGGTGGCGGCGGGCCTCCGTGCCCGCCATTTTTGCTTACACACGAACGCTTCTATGAAGACGGGTACGACGACCGGCAAGATGCCGGTCGCTACTATTCCGTTTTCATATTTCGCTGTGGCTTGTTGGCCATGGTGGTTGGTATGAACTCCTCTTCCGTCTCATCCCGCTTAAGACCGACGATTACCATAGCCTTTGTCTGCGTGTGGCTCGGGCTCATGGGAATACTCGTCAAGGACCGCTATTGGCCGGCAGCTGTCGTGGATGCTACGGCTGCCAAGATCTCCGCGGTTGAGTCCGACGATTGGTTCACCATTCGCATCAAGGGAGCGTACGCTGGGTTCGGGAGATCGCGGCAGGTTCGCCGAGAGGACCGCTGGGTGCTCTACGACGAGGTCAATATTTCGCTTAACATCCAGGGCCAGGCAAAACCGGTACGAATCGTGGGCGAGGCCATGGTGGACGAGGAGTTCCGGCTTGAATCCTTTTCCATGCGCGTGAGCTCGGGGATCATCTCATTCGACCAAAAAGGCCGCATGGATGGACGAGACCTTCTGCTCTCCATCCCTGAATCCAAGGGCGGAGGCACGAAGCGCATCCGTCTGTACGAGCGGCCGAGGATTTCGCGCTCGCTGGGGCTGCCCGTCCCGCTGACAGGACTTCAGGTGGGCGATGAGTTCAGCATGCCCATCTTCGACCCGCTTGACGGGACCAAGTCCGACGCGGAGATCAGTGTCCTCGAAAAAGCCGACATCGAAGTGGCCGGCGAGAAAGTGGAAGGTTGGCGCGTACGCGCTGCGTTCAAATCCATGCAGCTCAGCGTGTGGATCGACGGAGAGGGACGGCTGCTCAAGGGCGTAATGCCGCTCGGCATCACCGTGACTCGTTCGAGTAAAGCTGAAGTCTCGCAGAGGGCTCCCGGAGTGAAAGACCTCCCGGAAATGACATCGATGGCCGCGGTGCCTCTGGAAGGCGCCCTACCGCCTCCAACTACGCTGGACCGCCTGATCCTCGAAGTTTCCGCGGTGGAACCAGTGAATATTCCCACGATTCCTCATCGTCAGGAGTTTGCCGCCGGAAAGCTCAATATCAAGCGTGAGGTGCTGCCCCAGCCATCATACGCGCTTCCGTTCCGGGATCGAAGTATGGAAGCAGATCTTGCAGCTTCCCGCTTCATTCGGAGCGACCATCCAGACATCGTCGCCAAGGCAAAAGAGATTGTGGGCGGTGAAACGAACCCGGTGGCAGCAGCGCGGCTGATCAACGAATGGGTGCACAAGAACTTGAATAAAGTGCCAACCCCGTCGTTGCCCGACGCGTTCACTATTCTCCAAAGCCGTGAGGGAGACTGCAACGAGCACGCGGTGCTGGCCGTTGCTCTGGCGAGGGCTGTCGGATTGCCCGCGCGTGTGGCACTGGGGCTGGTTTTCATGGAAGACGCGTTCTATTACCACGCGTGGGTCGAATATTGGGGAGGGTCGAGTTGGTTTACCGGCGATCCCCTCATGAACCAGCTTCCGGTGGACCCTTCCCACGTCACTCTGCTTTATGGGGACGTGGACAAGCACGTGAATGTGTTGACGTTTCTTGGGCGTCTGAAGTTTAAGGTCGCACAGGCGTTCTGATCTCGGAAGTATTCGTTTGTGGATGAGTGTGAATGATCTCTATAGAAAATCTGTCAAAGGCGTATCAAAAAGTGGTCGCGGTGGACCACATTTCACTGGAGGTTCCCGCTGGCGAGATAATGGGCTTCCTAGGACCGAACGGTGCAGGTAAGACCACCACAATCAGGATGCTGGCCGGGCTGATCAAACCGGACACAGGGCGCATCGTACTCGACGGCCACGACTTGGCCGCCGAACCCGAAGCAGCCAAAGCGGTGGTCGGTTTCGTGCCTGACAGACCGTTCCTCTACGAGAAGCTCACGGGATGGGAATTCCTCGAGTTCGCGGCCGGCCTGTACGGGGTGGACAGACAAGCACTGGAGCACCTCGGGATGCACTATCTCGAGATGTTCGAGTTGATTGACTGGAAAGATGAGCTACTCGAGGGCTATTCCCACGGGATGAAGCAGCGACTGATCATCAGTTCCGCGTTGCTCCACAGCCCGAGGATCTTCATCATCGATGAGCCGATGGTCGGCCTTGACCCGCGGGGAGTTCGGCTGGTAAAGGACCTCTTCACGGAGATGGCCCGAGTGAGCCGAATGGCGGTGTTCCTCTCGACGCACACGCTCGCCGTTGCTGAAGAGATCTGTTCCATGATCACCATCATCCACAAGGGCCGGATCATCGCTTCGGATACACCGGAGAATCTCAAGAGCACCATAGCAAGCTCGGGCGGAAACCTGGAACAGGCTTTCCTCAAGCTCACCGGCGCGGACGAGATGGAGAGCCTCCGCAGCAGCCTCGGGGTAGCAGGCCAAAGAAATTGAGGCGTGAGCGGTTGGAGGTGAGTTCTCTGTTTACTGATACCAACGCGTCATCAAATCAGTAACATAGTCGTGGTAAGGGCGCACTCGCGTGTGCTCCCAAATACGGGCAGGCACGCGGAAGCTATCTCAAAAGCCGAACGTCATTTGAAATCGTGGCACGATCCTCACGTCCTATACGCGACGCAGTACGGAACGGGCTTTGTGTCGCATTCGCTTCTGGCACCGAAAGCCTGTGTAGGGGCGGGGTTTATCCCCGCCCGCCTTGCGAGGCCTGGGATTACGGGCGGGGATAAACCCCGCCCCTACGGTCCATCGTGGCACGATTGGCACCCGTCGTGGAGTTTTGAGACACTCTCCGCGGGTCTGCCCCTACACCGGCCCGGCGAAAAACATCGCCATGAACGCAAGTTCGTATCAAGCCGGTGGGGCCAAGTTCTCCCGAAGATGCGTCGTGAAAGCCTGGCAGAGCGGTGATCCCTGCCGGCCTTTGCGCTGGATAAAATAGAGCGGCCGGGTTAAACGCACTCCTTCAATGCGAGCACACGACAGGAGGCCAAGTTCACAATCCTCTATCACCGCGTACCGCGAGAGGATCGACATACCGATTCCTGCTTTGATCCCCTGCCGAACAGCCTCGGTGCTCCCCATCTCGGCAACCACATCGAGCCGTGAAAGGTCGAAGCCTTGCTCTTCAAGGATACGCGACATTACCGCGCGCGTGCCCGACCCGCGCTCCCGCAGGATGAACGGCTCATTGGGCAATTCTTCCAACTTGATCGTTGCGCGCCTCGCCCACGCGTGGCCGGGAGGAACAGCCAACACCAGTTCGTCGGAAAGGAGCTCTTCGTATGCCAACCTGCGCTCATTCAGGAGTGACCCCACCACCCCGGCTTCCAAGTCGCCCTTGATGACTTCTTCGCCGATTTCCGCACTGTCCGAAATCCTGATGGTGATCTGAACAGCCGGGTGCGCGGCCTTGAAGCCGGCGGCCGCTACCGGCAGAAGATACGTTCCCGGAATCGTGCTGGCGCCCAGCACGAGATGTCCGGCCAGGTTTCCCTTGAAAAGCTCCAGAGCTTGGATCGCCTCCTGCCTCGTTTGCACGATGTTCCGCGCATACTTGTAGAAAAGCTTGCCTGCCGGTGTGGGAAGCACTTCCCTACCAAGGCGGTCCAGGAGCCTCTCGCCAAGCATGTCCTCAAGGCTTCGAATGTGCTCGCTCACTGTCGGCTGCGAAAGGAGAAGCGATTCCGCCGCCCTGGTGAAACTGCCCAGCTCCACGACCTTGCAGAAAATCTCGATGCGTCGCATTTCCATGATTTGTGTCTCCGGAATGGCTCTATCCGCACTCACGATTCCAGCGAGCCAGCGCCTCGGCGATTGATCGGATAATTCCCCACGGCTCCCACGAACGGTAGAATCAGCAGCCACGGCAGTGTCAGCCGCGACGGGTCACGGAATTGGTTGAGCCCGATCGTCATGCCCTCGTGCCCTCCGCGCGGCTGCGGTCGATAAGTGCCCATGAGGCGGTCCCACCACGGAAGGTTGAACCCGAAATTGCTGTTGGTCTCGGTGGGGATAACTGAATGATGGACTCGATGCATGTCCGGGGTTACGACGAACAGCCGCAGGATACGATCGAGTGCGGTGGGGAGTCTCAGGTTACCGTGGTTGAACATCGAGGTCCCGTTGAGAAGCACCTCGAAGATGATCACGCCGAGCGCCGGTGCACCGATCACCACGACGGTAGCCATCTTGATGAGCATCGACAAGAGGATCTCGATGGGGTGAAAACGAGTACCGGTGGTCACATCGAAGTCCAGGTCTGCGTGGTGCATCATGTGAAGGCGCCACAGCGCGGGCACAGCGTGGAACATGACGTGCTGAAGGTAAATGATGAAGTCTAAGATTATGACGGACAATAGCACAGCGGCCCAATAGGGAAACGCTATGGTATTGAAAACCCCCCACCCGCGTTCACCGATCCACACGGCCGTTCCGACGGCCGCGCCACTGAAAACAAGACGCACCGCCACCGTGTTGATGGCGACAATGCCGATGTTGGCAATCCACCGGGAAAGCTTGGAGGTCGTGAGCCGTCGCCGAGCGGATATAAGTTCGCCAAGAGCCACCATGATGAAGATGCCCACGAAGAAGGCCAGCCGTATGGCAGGTTCGTGATGCACTACGAATTCAGTCATGGTGGAGAGACCTCGGGAGGCTTATGACTAGCCAGTCATAAGACATACGAGCAATGGCCTGCATGTGTCAAGCTCTGCATCGACGTTTTTGTAATGTTTGGCGGTAACCGACAGTCGAAGCAGTAAAGTGTCCGACGTGCTCCCATTTCGCGTGCACATTTTTACAGGGATCGTTCGACTTTGGGTGCAGACATTCGGCCTCATGAGACCGTAGGGGCGACCGGCCGGTCGCCCCTACATGCATTCTGATTTGAGCGAAGTAGCGAACGTCGTCTTCGTCCCTCTTGCGGAAATGGCCCACTTGACGCAATTCTTTGTTAGAGTGTCGAGCTACGCACTGCTTCTTCGAGAATCGTCGGGAGCGGCTCATGAACGTGGTCGAAATCATGGAAGACCTGTTCTTTATCGAGCGGGGATACTTGAACGGAAATCATTTCGTGTACCGGTCGGATGGACCGGTTCTCATTGACACCGCGTACAAGACGGATTTCGATGATACGGAGCGGGCCCTGAGGGGCCTGGGTGTGGAGCCTTCACGTGTGCGGCTCATCGTCAACACCCATAGCCATTGCGACCACGTGGGCGGCAACCGAGCCATCCAGGAACTTTCCCGCTGCGAGGTTGCCATGCACCGAATCGGCAAGCACTTCATCGATGCGAAGGACGACTGGGCTACGTGGTGGCGTTATTACTGCCAGGATGCAGACTTTTTCACGTGCACGCGGACTCTGGAACAGGGAGACGTGCTGGAGGTCGGGCCGCACCGGTTCGAAGTAATCTACACGCCGGGACACGCGTCGGACGGAATAGTGCTCTATGAAAGACGGCAAAAGGTCCTCATATCCTCCGACACTCTGTGGGAAAACGACATGGCCGTTGTCACGGAGCGGGTGGAAGGAAGCCGTGCAGTCTTTGCTTGGCTGGACTCGCTCGCGCTCCTGGACCGTCTCGACGTACGGATTGTGTGTCCAGGACACGGCAGACCGTTCGCGGATATGCAATCCGCAATAGCGAAAACAAGGAAACGCCTTATCGGCTTTCTCGGAAACCGCAAGCGAATCGGCAATGACCTGCTCAAGAAGATCATAGTGTACACCCTAATGATGAAGCGTTCCGCCGGCGAAGCGAACTTTTTCGACGATCTCATGTCAACACCCTGGTACACGGAGACCGTGGCGCACTACTTCAACCATGAGTTTCGGCGCAAGTTCGATGACATCATGGGCGACTTCTTTCACCGCGGGATCGTCAAGTGCAAGGATGGTTTGATTTTCACCACGGTGAAGCCATAAAGACCGCGAAATAAGCGCGCATTGCGCTCGACAATGAGGGTTCGGCTTGTGGTATAATGGATTTTTATTCAGCCGGCAGGACTTACCATGTCTCGACGAAAAATTAGTGCCAGGGATTTTATTGAGGACATCCGCGGGGGATTGACCGACTCCGAGCTGATGGACAAATACAAACTCACGGCGCTGGGCCTGCAAAGCGCCTTCACCAAGCTGGTGGACGCCGGGGCGATCAAGCCTGAAGAGATTTTCGGGCGGTTACCCGATTATGACAGTACCATCGGCGTCGAAGGTTTGCGACTGCTTCACCGTCACTATCTCGACTTTCCTCTGCCTGTGATTGACGTCGAACGGAATGGCGTTAGTGGTGCTGTCCGCGACATTTCGCGCAACGGGCTGGGGATAATCGGTATCGACGCGGTGGCAGGAGAAACCAGGGGATTCATGATCCCCGCGGACCAGTTCTTCCAGATCGAGCCGATCGTGTTCCGCGCTCAGTGCCGCTGGATAAAGCACGACGCGGAGCTCATGCAGCACATTGGCGGATTCCAGATAATTAGCGTTTCTCAAGGAGATCTCAAAGAATTGAGGCGGCTGATCGAGTCGCTCACGCTCCAAACGTGAGGGACCGAAGACGGCGCACCTCAGAGTGGAGCGCAAAACGAGTGCAACTACTTGACAATCTTAGTAAAATACTGATGGATAACCTGTACGAAGGTCTGTTTATCGTGGACCCTCGTGGAGAAATCGTTTACTGGAACCGGACCGCGGAAACGATCACCGGGTTTTCGGCAGGAGAGATCATCGGAGCACTCTGCGAAGAGAACCTTCTTATGCACTTGGATCCGAACGGGACCGCAATGTGTGCCGGCGGCAAGTGTCCCCTTGCGGCACTCCGATCGGAAGAAAAGGATATGTGGCAAAGTGAGCTGTTCATCCGCCACAAGCAAGGCCACCGATTGCCCGTAACCATGAAGATCATTGCGCTAAGGAACGCCGAGGGCGAGCTCATAGGAACCGCGCACCTCTTCACAGATAACCGCCAGATGAGAGAGGCCGTAGAGGGGATAATGGAAGCGCAGGAGATGGCGCTTCACGACGCGCTCACCGGTTTGGGGAATCGGGGGTACGCAGAGATCAACCTCGAGCGTTGTCTCGTGGAGATGGAACGGTACGGGTTCCGATTTGGCGTCTTCTTTATGGACGTGGACCACTTCAAAGAAGTCAACGATACCTACGGGCACGAAGTCGGCGATGTGGTGCTCCAGACGGTCGGCCGTACCATCGCAAACAGTCTACGTTCTTCAGACATGGTGTTTAGGTGGGGCGGAGAGGAGTTCGTCGCCATCGTTCTGCAGCTGCCCCCTGATCAGCTTGATGTGGTGGGCAACAAGATTCGCGTGCTCGTCGAACAATCGCCGATCCCGACCGATAACGGGCCGTGCCGTGTCACGATTTCCATGGGAGCGACGGTCGCGCGTACCGAGGACACCGTCGAGAGCCTCGTGAACCGCGCGGACATGTTGATGTACGAAAGCAAACTCCACGGTCGTAACCAGGTTACGTCCGATCTCACTGAGACCGCGTAACGGCGATTATGTCGGTTGCCATCAGCAATCAGCCATTGGTCCGCGCAGAGCTATCACGATTTTGCGGATCAGATACCCCGCGTTGTGACGGCGCTCACTCCCCCAAAAGGTCATCATACCATTGAGCTTTCAAAGAATTGATTTGCGCGGGCGGCCGGGATGCCTCCGAAGCGCGGAACTTTTTCGTGCATTATGTGTATGAATATGCATAGTAGATCTCATGGACAGCCGTGAGGTCATAAAAAGGCTCAAAGCCGATGGGTGGTACGAGGTTGGTCAGGTGGGATCTCATGTCCACTTCAAACATCCGACTAAGCCGGGGCGTGTCACGGTTAAACATCCACTCAAAGACATTCCCAAAAGCACCCTTGCGAGCATTCGCCGTCAATCCGGCTTGGATCTTCGATGAGGATCATGGAGGCTGACAATGAAAACTTACATTGCACTACTCCGAAAAGAAGAAGGCAGCAGTTATGGCGTAGACTTCCCCGATTTTCCGGGATGTATCACGGGGGGTGAGACTATGGATGTTGCCTATAGAGAAGCACCAGAGGCGCTGCAATTCCATATCAAGGGAATGCTTGAAGACGGAGAGGAAATCCCGGAACCTACTTCTCTTGACGACATAATGGCTGATCCCGACAATAAAGGCGCTGTTCCTTTTCCGGTTCAAGTGCCAGGGGTAAAGGCCAAACGTGTAGATATTACCGTCCCGGAACTCGTCCTCAGAGACATTGACGTGTATGCTCGAAAACACAGTATGTCCCGGTCGGCTTTTCTGGTTGACGCAGCGTTGAAGGTTATGAAGACTGGTTAAGGTATCACCTCGATGGTGGAACTTGATCGTTGTTATTCACTGCGGACAGGTTTCCCACCGAACACCAAGCTCGTAGATTTCTTCTATTCCTCTTCCGTTCCTGCCTTCATCGCGCTTTCGTAAAGCTTCCGCAGCGCCCTTCGCGAAACCCCGTGATCGACCACTTCCCACGGAAATACCTCACCTGGATCGCGTTCCCGTAAGGCGAAGAACTCCAGACCCAGTTGCTCTTTCTTGAGGCTGCGCATAAGACCTTCCGCTCTGCCGGCCGCATCGAGGAGGGCACGAGCGAGCCTTCGATCTCCCCGCGAGATTACCGCCTGCGCAAGGGCCTCTCGCGGAGACTCGATGCGTAAGGTGACGTCCGCGGCGTGCTTCAACCCTGCTTTTAACAGCGCCGCCCGTGACTCGAGCTCCGAAGGCGCCGTCATTGGAGCCCACTGGAATGGAGTCCACGGTTTGGGAACAAACGGATTTGCCTGCACGGAGAGGCGTCCGATCCGGCCCCTGGGGCGAGAGGCGTTGACGAAAATTTTCCGCGCCCGCAGAACAAAATCGACGATTGCCCTGACGTCGTCGTCGGTTTCTGTGGGAAGTCCAATCATGAAATAGAAACGTACGTTCGGAATGCCTCCTGAAACCAGCCGCTCGACGAGCGCCAGGAAACTCTCGGAGGGAATCTCCTTGCCCACGACCTTTTTGAGTCGATCGGACGCAACCTCAGGTGCCAGTGTGGCGGTCTTCTGTCCGCTGCGCGCCATCAGCGCGATCACTTCGGGGGTGAGTCCCTCGGGCCGTATGGAGGACAGCGAAAACTTCCCGCCCCGTTCCACCACGAAGGTGAGTATCTCTTCCAGCTGCGGGTGACTGGCAAGGTCTGAGCCGACCAATCCGATCGTTCGGCCTTCACTGAGAGCTTCTTCCACATTTCCTCGGAATGCCTCAAATGGTCGCATCCGAGAAGGAAGATGAATCCATCCTCCCGAACAGAATCTGCACCCTCTCCCGCATCCTCGGTTGACCTCGATGAGCGCGATATCTCCGAATTCCGCCTCGGGCGAGAAAAGAACCGATACGGGCACGGGGTCGTCCACTCCTCGGCGTTTGGCTGCGTGAACCCGAGCAGGGAAATCCGGTTCACAACTGACAGAGGCAATCCGACCATCCTCGGCATAGACGAAGCTGTATGCTGATGGAACATACACCGAAGGAAGCACGGCGAACCGGCGAAGCAACGCTTCTCGATCTCGCCGCAATCTCGGAGACTCTGCCAGCAGCTCGAATAGGCCGTTTTCATCGCGAATCGCGTCCTCCACGAGTTCGCCGATAAATACCATGTCAAGGAAGGGCGCCAGCGGTTCGGGATTCAGCGACACCGCGACTCCGCCCGCGATGACGAGCGGGTGCTCGGGGCCACGTTCTGCTTGAAAAGGTGGAATGCCGGCAGCTGTGAGCGCTGCAGGCACCGCGGGTTCGTCGTTCTCGAACGGAATACTGAACGCAATGATCGGGAAGTCCGAGAGAGGCCGGCCGGACTCTTCCGAGACAGGCATGCGACCTGTACCGCGTCGTGCCGCGGGAGATTGGGGGAAGAAGAATCGCTCTGCGGCGAACGCAGCGTGCTCGTTGAAACGCGCGTAGAGAAACTGAAAGCCGAGATTTCCCATTCCCACGCGGTAGACATTCGGGTACACGAGAGCCACCGGAATCGCGGATCCTCGCGGCTTCAGGATCGCTCCCCGCTCGGTACGTTTTGCTTCGCGACGGTGTGGACTACGAGTTGTCATCGGGGCGGATGCTCGCCAATACCAATTTTTCGTCAAACCAAAAACCCGGGCCGGCACGGAGGCCGGCCCCTACCATTAGATTATCATGGCATATTTGATTGCCTTGGGTTGAATATGGTACCCGCTTTATGAAATCTCGCACTCGGGGACTCGCCCCTGCCCCGTAGGATGTGGTGACCAATGGGAACCGCATCATTCGAGGTCTTTTCCGACAGATACGGTTCGCCGCACTCACCGGGGTAGCCCCGACGTTACACGTCGGGGTTGCGAAGCAACAAGAGGCTCTTCTCCTTTCTCGCATAAGAGAAGTTTCATGATGAGCGATCAAGACCTCTTACGCCTTCGGCGCTCCGACGTATAACGTCGGAGCCACCCTCAGAGAACGTAGTCCATTCCCTGATTCTTGACCGTTTGCTGCGCCTCGTTGCGAACAACCGAATGGTTACTCCCTCTCAATCCGCCTGCTTGCGCAGAAACGTAGGGATGTCGAGATCCTCTTCGTTTTCCACCGCGTAATCTTCCACGACCGCGAGGTGTCGGCTGTTCTTCTCCCGGCAAGAGCGCCGGATAAACGCGGGGACTTGCATATCCTTGGGTTCCTCGGGCTGATAGGTGATCGCCTCTTGCTTATCGGGCTCTTTCCACGATGGAGCGCGGCTGGCGGGGCGACTCGAAAGAGAGCGCTCCTCGATCATCGGCCGGAGGTGCTCCTCCCGGCCGAAACCGGTCGCGATGACGGTGACGTTGACCGCGTCGCCCATTTCTTCGTCGATCACCGCGCCGAAGATGATATTCGCGTCGTCGTGCGCTTCGTTCTGGATGATGGAGACCGAGTCGTTGATCTCCGCCAGAGCCATGCTCGACGAGCCTGTAATGTTGATCAGTACGCCGCGAGCTCCCGAAATCGATATGTCCTCAAGCAGCGGGCTGTTGATCGCCAGCCGAGTGGCCTCTTCAACGCGGCCCTCACCGGCTGCGGAACCGGTGCCCATGAGCGCCACACCCTTTTCCTGCATGATGGTCTTGACGTCGGCGAAGTCGAGGTTGATCAGCCCGTTGACCGTCACCAGGTCCGCAATGCCTCGGACGCCCTGGAGGAGCACATCGTCGGCTTTTCGGAAGGCCTCGAGAAAGCTGATATCCTTCTTCAACGAGAGGAGCCGCTGGTTCGGTATGACGATGAGGCTGTCCACTTCGCGACGGAGCTGCTCGATTCCTTCCTCGGCTTGCCGCATGCGCTTCTTGCCCTCGAAGAGGAAGGGTTTTGTTACCACTGCGACTGTGAGCGCTCCCACTTCCTGACGAGCAACGCGGGCGATCACCGGTGCCGCGCCGGTGCCGGTGCCGCCGCCGAGGCCGGCAGTGATGAAGACCATGTCCGAACCTTCGAGCGACTCTCGGACAACTTCATAGTCCTCATTCGCGGCCATACGTCCCACTTCCGGGTCTGCGCCCGCGCCGAGACCCTTGGTGGTCTGCGAGCCCATCTGGAGCCGTCTGTCCGCGAGATTATGGTGCAGGGCCTGAGCGTCGGTATTCGCGGCAACGAATTCCACGCCACCGAGATTCGACCTGATCATATTGTTGACCGCGTTGCCTCCGCCACCGCCTACACCGATCACCCGAATGACAACGTTGCGATCCGATTCTGTTTCGAAGTCAAGCATTCGCGGCACCTCCAAGGAGAGTGATCATCGCCCCAGCGGCCCAATACCGGACGCAGGGCCTTCGACACCACCCAATCCATTGTGGGAACTGTATGATGATGGCGCAGGAATTCTCTTTCATGGAGGAAAGCAGACCCCCGTACGCGTGTTCATGACAAGATTTATACGAACTTGCGTTCATTGCGATACTATCCGCCAAGCTGTTGTAGGGGCAGACCCATGTGTCTGCCCGGATCTGGGCGCACGCGCGGGTGCGCCCCTACAAGCCCATCGTACCATCTTAAACGCGATTTCATCTCAAAATGCCTCTGCGAACCACTGTCGCATCTTGCCCACCACGCGGTTGAACATGCCTGCGTCGTGGTACGAGGATACGAGCGGCACGTTCTGGTTGCGCGCGCCCCAGAGCGACAAGCCTACGCCGGTGGCATACACCGGGGAGTTCACGATGTCCACTAGTCCGCTGATCCCGATCGGGTAGCCAATGCGCACCGGCATATCGAAAATTTGTTCGGCCAGTTCCGCGACGCCTTGAATGGCCACGGTTCCGCCGGTCAAGACCATGCCAGAGGCGATTGACTCCAGCAGCCCGTGCTTTTCCAGTTCGCGGCGCACGAGGCTGAAGATCTCCTCGAGTCTCGGCTCAGCAATGTCAGCCAGAACCGACCGCGAAAGCATGCGCGGCTGCCGTCCGCCCACGCCAGGCACGGGGATAGCCTCATCGCCATTAACCAGGGCCCCGAGCGCGCATCCGTACCGGCGTTTAATTTTTTCTGCTTCGGCCATGGGCGTGCGGAGCCCCACCGCGATGTCGTTGGTCAACTGGTCTCCGCCGACCGAAATCACGGATGTGTGTCGTATTGCGCCCTCCGCAAACATGGCCAAGTCTGTGGTCCCGCCACCGACGTCCACAAGTGCCACGCCCAGTTCCTTCTCGTCGGGAGAAAGCACCGCTTCGGAGGCCGCCATTTGCTGGAGCACCAGGTCCTCAACCTTCAGACCGCTCCGGTGGGCGCATCGGATGATATTCTGCGCCGCGCTCACCGCGCCCGTAACAATGTGGACCTTCGCCTCCAGGCGCACTCCTGCCATGCCGATGGGTTCCCTGATCCCCTCTTGGTCGTCGACCATGAACTCTTGCGGCAGGATGTGGATAACTTCCCGGTCCATCGGGATTGCCACCGCTCTGGCCGCGTCGATAACGCGCTCCACGTCGACCGCGGTCACTTCACGGTTCTTGATGGCAATAACCCCGTGGGAGTTGATTCCTTTTATGTGGCCCCCCGAGATACCGGCGAAAACGCTCTCAATTTGGCATCCGGCCATCAGCTCCGCGTCTTCGACCGCCTTGCGAATGCTCGCCACAGTGTGATCGATGTTGACCACCACGCCCTTGCGAAGACCTCGTGACGGCGCGGTGCCCACTCCGATGATGTCCACCATGCCGTCCTGGTTAATCTCGCCGATGATCGCGCAGATCTTGGTCGTCCCCACATCCAGACCGCAGATGGTGTTGTCGCTTCGTGCCATTTCCTACCCCTGAACCCGTGCCCGGCCCGGCCGAACGAGCGCACGATCCTCGTAATCGAGATCGATGAATCGGGCGTTATTCCATTCGCCTCGGCGGGTCAAGAACCTTTTGAGTCGTTCATAACGATTCAACTTCCGGTCGAAGTCTTCCTTGCCCAGGACGAGAGTTCGGCCGGCGCTTGTGAGAATGCTCAATCCTTCGTTGAGGTCGATATGAATCTCCGCTATTTCGCTTCGATCAAGGCCGAACCCGCTCCGGTCCAACGTATCCATGAGCGCCAGCCCGAGCCGGATCATCTCGCTGACCTCTGAGGGGTTGGATTCCACGTCCTCTGCATTCGGCCCTGTAAAAAGCGGATAGTTCACTTGATCGCCCGGAAGCAGCCTTGTGAAAAACTGCGCCTGTTCGTCCACGTAGAAGAGCTTTCCTGCGGCGAGAATGGCTCGTGGTGTCCTTTCTTCGATCTCCACGTTGATTCTGCCGGGAAATCGCCTATACACCGTCGCGGAGCGAATCCATGGGTGCCGCTTGAGCCGCTCGGCCACATCGCCGAGACTCACCGTAAGCAGGTTGATGCCGCCTTCCAGCTGAGAGGCTTCGATCACTTCTTCACGAGACAGGCGCCGATTCCCGTTGACTCCCACCTGCTGCAAGTTGAAGTAAGGCAGGTGAAGAAAGACGATATAGAGCAACAGAAGCCCGAGAGCTCCATTGACCGCTATCCCGCCGGTAAGAACCCACTTGAGGATCACTCGGTTCCGTTTGCGGGCTTCCACCGTATCCGAGGGCCTCCGCTCCGGACCGCCAGCCCGTATTCTCGTTTTTCTGCGTGTCCTAAACATGGGCCGGCGTCTCTCCGATCACGCGCACCTCAAGTTCGAGATGGATATTGTGCGCGTCCTTAACCCGCTGCCGAATCAACGCTACAAGAGCGAGCACATCAGCGGCGGAAGCCGAGCCGCGGTTCACAATGAAATTGGCGTGCACATCAGACACGACTGCGTCGCCGACGCTCATTCCTTTGAGTCCCAGCCGGTCGATGATCGCCCCCGCAGGATTGTCGGCTGAGGGGTTCTTGAAGACGCATCCCGCGCTCGGCTGCTTCCATGGCTGCGTCGCGCGCCTGCGCTCCATCGCTGTGGCGAGCGCTGCCTTGATAGTCAATCGGTCTCCGCGGACGAGTCTCAGGGTGCCTTCCACCACCGCGGCATCCGCCGGCAGTTCCATCGAGCGGTAACCATAACGAAGATCGTCTCTTTCAAGGACGCGTTCTTCGCCCCTTCCATCCAGGAGCTTTACCCGCACGAGCGCGTCGCCGAGGGAGACGCCTCCCGTGCCGGCGTTCGTCGCCACCGCTCCCCCGAACGATCCGGGGATGCCACACAACGCTTCGATCCCCGTGAGTCCATCGCGTGCAGCGCGGCCCACCACCAGCGGCAGCGGAGCGCCCGCAGCTGCGGTGATACGCACATGGTCCGATCCGTTGCGCTCCACGGACAGGCCTTTCATGGCGACGGTTCGGATGACTACCCCGCGGAACCCTGCGTCATGGAAAAGCACATTGGTGCCGGACCCGAGGAGAATATGAGGGGCATTCAGCTCTTTAAGCCGCCGGAGCAGCGCGGCAAGCTCATGAACGTTTTCGGGCTCTGCCAGCATGTCCGCGGGCCCGCCGATCCTGAAGGAAGTGAACCGCGACAGCGACGCGTCCACAGCAACGCGTCCCTTGATGATTGCACGAACTTCAGCGACGAGAGGTGCGGAACGTGTTGTCATCCGCGAGCCTCCTTCGCCCGAAGCGCTTCGAGTATCTCGGGGCCGAGTTGCGTGACGTTCCCCGCACCGAGCGTGATGATCATGTCGCCCGGTCCCAGGTCTTCGGCCACCCGCGCGGGGATTGCGTCGCGATCGGGAACGAAACGGGCCTTCTTGTGGCCCCGCGCACGGATACCTTCACAAAGCGCCCAGCCGCTAACACCGTCAATCGGTTTCTCGCTCGCAGGGTAGATGTCCATCACGTACAGGAGATCCACGTCGAGAAATGCGGTGAGGAATTCGTCGAACAACGCTTGAGTGCGAGTGTAGCGGTGCGGTTGGAACAAAACCGCTATACGACCTTGAGCCACCTGACGCGCAGCCTGAAGGACAGCCCGAATCTCCGTCGGATGGTGACCGTAGTCGTCGATTACCGTCACTCCCGCAGCCTTGCCCTTCAGGGTAAACCGCCTCTGCACGCCCGGAAATGAGTCGAGCGCTTCTTTGGTCTGAGCGAAAGGCACTTCGAAAATGTCCGCCACGGCGACCGCTGCCAAGGCGTTGGCCACGTTATGGCTCCCCGGCATGGCAAGGCGGATTTCGCCAAGGAATCGCTCTTCCTTAAATACGGATACAATCGAGAGGTCCCGTTCGAAGCGGGGTTTGTACCCTCGAATCATGGCCTGAGAGCTGAGGCCATACGTGATGAAACGCTTTTCGATCGATGGGATGATCTTCTGAACTTCGGGATCGTCAAGACACACGATCGCGTACCCGTAGAATGGGAGCCGGTTGATGAACTCGAGAAAAGCGCTGCGAATCTCCTGCATCGAGCGGTAGCAGTCAAGATGCTCCAGGTCCATGTTCGTCACGACCGCGATACTCGGGAACAGCTTGAGGAACGATCGGTCGGATTCATCGGCCTCAGCGACCAGCAGGTTGCCCGCACCGAGCTTCGCGCCGCTGCCAAGCGCATCGAGCTTGCCACCGATGACGACGGTGGGCTCCAATCCCGCATGAGAAAGGACCGACGCGACCATGGAAGTAGTCGTGGTCTTGCCGTGCATGCCGGCTACCGCAATGGACGTCTGCATGCGCATGAGTTCGGCGAGCATCTCCGCCCTCGGGATCACGGGGATGCGGCGCTCGCGTGCGGCGATCAGTTCCGGATTGTCGTCAGGCACTGCCGACGAAAAGACCACCACGTCGGCTTTCTCGAGGTGATCGCGATGGTGACCGATCCAGATCCTGGCCCCGAGCGATTCCAGACGTCGAGTACTGGCGGATTCTGCGAGATCCGACCCGCTCACGTGGAACCCCAGTGCAAGCAAGATCTCCGCGATGCCGCTCATTCCGACACCGCCTACGCCCACGAAATGGACGTCTCGCACTCGCTGGAACAAGGTCCCGATCAATCGCCGCTCCTTTCGGCCTTGAGCAGTTCCCGCGCTATGACCTCCGCGGCGTCGGGGCGGCCTGCTCGACGGGAGTTTTCGGCCATGACACAGAGCGCATCATGGTCCTCCATCAGGGAGCGGACCTCGTTCATGAGCGCGCCGTTTTTCAGCTTTTCTTCTGGCACTACTCGAACAGCGGCTTGTTTCTCCAAGACCGCAGCGTTCTTTGCCTGATGGTCGCCGATCGCGTACGGATACGGCACCACGACCGCGGGCTTGCCGAGCGCGGTGATCTCTGCCAGGGAGCTTGCCCCTGCTCGGCACACAACCAGGTCAGCCCACCGGTATGCCGCGCCCATCTCGTCAATGAAATCCCTTACGTCTGCCTCGATGCCGGCCTTTTCGTACATTTGCCGGATCTCTTCGACGAAGGCTTTGCCGGTCTGGTGCATCACCGTGACCCGATTCGCCGCGGCCGCGAGCACGTCCAGATTGCCCGCGACTGCATAGTTGACGCTGCGTGCTCCTTGAGAGCCGCCGAACACGAGAAGATGGAACCGGTCATCGTGAATTTCAGGAGTCGTGTCCTGAAGGAGGTCCTTCCGGACGGGATTGCCTGCGAAAACCGTCTTCTCCGGTGACGGCGCGGGGTCCGTATGCTCCCAGGATACGAACACACGACCGACCAACCGCGACAGAACCCGGTTGGTGGTGCCCATCACGGAGTTTTGTTCCTGTATCGCGGCGGGTATCCTCATGAGCACGGCCGCAGCCAGCGTCGGAGCCGACGCGTACCCGCCCACGCCCAGTACCACATGCGGCTTGAATTCGCGCAGAATCCTGATCGACTCGAGGATACCCTTCGGTAATTCCAAGGCTCCCCGCAGTTTGTTGAGGAGGCCGGTTCCTCTCAGTCCTCTGGCAGTGATGAACCGGATTGGGAATTCGGTCTGGGGAACAATTCGAGCCTCGATCCCGTGTTCCGTCCCCACAAAGAGCACCCGGCTTTCAGGAGCAAGCTCAGTCACCGCCCGTGCAACAGCGAGCGCGGGAAAGAGGTGCCCGCCGGTGCCGCCGCCTGCAACGATCAGCCTCATGACCGACTCCTCTTCCGTTCGGACTCCGCGTTCCGAGCTATGGCCATGAGCACCCCCAACCCGGCGAGGTTCATGACCAGCGAGGAGCCGCCCAGTGAGACGAGCGGCAAAGGCAGCCCTTTGGTGGGGACCATTCCCATGCATACCGCCATGTTTATCGTGGCCTGGAGCCCGATCAGCGTGGTGATCCCAAACGCAAGCAGCTTCTGGAACATGTCCGCGGATCGGATCGCCACGACGAGCCCGCGACAGACCAGCACATAGAAAAGGAGAATCAGCAGGATCACACCGGCAAGTCCCAGCTCTTCGCCCACCACGGCAAATACGAAATCGGTGTGCGGCTGGGGCAGGTAAAAGAGCTTCTGGATGCCCTTACCTACGCCGACGCCCCAGATTCCTCCGCATCCGAATGCAACGAGGCTCTGGATGACCTGGAAGCCTGCTTGAAACGGGTCTCTCCAGGGATCGAGAAAGCTCATAATCCGAGACAGGCGATATGGGGCGCTGATAGCAACGTGGAAAAGGAAAGGCAAGCAGAGGACGAGACTCGCCAACAAGTGCTGGAGCCTCACGCCCGCCACGAAGAGCATGAGGAATCCGACTATAGTGATGATCACCGCGCTGCCGAAGTCCGGCTCGAACAGCATGAGAGCGACAACAAGTCCGATGACGAGCACGTTCGGCAGAAAACCAACCGCAAAGTCTCTCAGATTGTCGCCCTTCTTGGCTATGGACGCCGCGAGAAACATAATCATCCCGAACTTGGCAAATTCCGACGGCTGGACGTAGAACCCCAACGGTAATCTGATCCATCGGCTGGAGCCGCCCAATTCCACTCCGATGCCGGGAATGAACACGAGCAAAAGGCTGAACAGCCCGGCGAGCATCATCGGTCCGGCAGCCTTGCGCCAGAAGGCAGGGTTGATAATGGAAAATAGATACATGACGCCAAGCCCGATCAACATGGCCAGGCCCTGCTTCTTTGTGTAGTGGAAGGCGTCACCGAACTTCTCAGCCGCGATGATGTACCCCGCAGAGGTCACCATCACCATCCCGACAGCCAGGATAACCGCCACCACCGTCAGGATGATCGGATCCGGACCAAGCCCTCGCCGGAGGACGTCTCCGACGCCTGCTGCATGGGCCCTGATCGCTTCCACTGTCACGAATGCCTCCTGGAGGATGGATTCAATTTCGCTGCGGTTGAGGCCCCGTTCGTGGATGTCATTGCGAGCGGAGCGAAGCAATCTCCTTCTACAACCTGGGGGGATTGCTTCGTCGCTTCACTCCTCGCAATGACAGGCTCATACTCCGGCAACTGGTTCCACGCTTCCGAGCACCAGACTCAGTCCGGCCGCGCACCTAGCGCAGCTTCAGCGTGCTCACCGCAATGAGGGCAAGGATCACGGATATGATCCAGAACCTCACGATGACTTTCGGCTCCGCCCATCCCTTCAGCTCGAAATGGTGATGCAGCGGCGCCATGTTGAAGATCCGTTTGCCCGTCGCCTTGAACGATACGACTTGCAGGATGACCGATACCGCCTCTAGGACGAAGACCCCGCCGGCGATCGCCAGCAAAATCTCGTGCTTGGTCACGACGGCCACAGAACCGAGCAACCCGCCGAGCGAGAGCGAACCCACATCGCCCATGAAGATCTCTGCGGGATACGAGTTGTACCAGAGAAAGCCCATGCCGGCCCCGAGCATCGCCCCACACACCACGGCAAGTTCTCCGGCCCCGGCCACGTACGAGATTTGCAGATATTGGGCAAGCTTCAGGTGACCCGTCATATACGCGAAGATCAGAAACGTGGCCCCGCAGATCATCACGGGGCCGACAGCGAGCCCATCAAGCCCGTCGGTGAGGTTCACCGCATTGGATGCCCCAGCGATGACCAGGGCGGCGAAGGGGATGTACCAGATTCCCAGGTCCGGTTGCACGTTCTTGAAGAACGGCACCGCAAGCGTGGTCTTGAACGACGGGTCCCACCAGAGGAAGAACCCTACAGCAGCACCGACAAGGATCTGCAATCCGAGTTTGGCTCTGCCGGAAAGTCCTTTGTGGCTCTTGCGGATGTACTTGAGGTAGTCGTCGTAAAAGCCGATCGCACCGTACAGGACCGTGACGCCGAGCACGATCCAGAAATAGAGGTTGTCCAGGCGTGTCCAGAGCAGCGACGAAAAGACCATGGCAAAGAGGATAAGCACACCGCCCATGGTCGGCGTGCCGCTCTTGGTTAGGTGAGACTGGGGGCCGTCGTCTCGAATATTCTGGCCGATCTGCAGCTCTCGCAGATAATCTATGAGCGGTCTTCCCAACAGGAACGTGATGATGAGGGCCGTAAGCGTGGCCATGATCGCCCTGAAGGAGATGTACCTGAATACATTGAAAAGAATCAGATGAGAGCTCAATGGATAGAGCAAGTGATAAAGCACCGCCTAATTCTCCTTCGCTATCCGGTCTGCGATATTCTCCATCTTCATTACTCTGGAACCTTTCACGAGGATCACATCGTAGGTCCCGAGTTCCGAGGCGATGATCTTCCATGCCTCGTCATGATCCGCGGCAAGCGTTACCGATCCTGTGTCGCGGCCGGTTTGGCTGAAGCCGTCGGCAAACGCTCGGCCGAATGACCCGACGAAAATCGCGCGATGTACTCCAAGGTCAGCGGCCAGGCGCCCCATCTCTTCGTGGAGGAACTCCGCCTGGTCGCCCAACTCCATCATTGTGCCCAGGACGGCCAAAGTCCTGACGCCGGGGCCGTTCCCCGCGAGCACGTTCAGCGCGGCAGCTACGGACTGCGGATTGGCATTGTAACAATCGCGCAAGAGGACTCGTCCGCCCGGCAACGCGACCGTCTCCATGCGTCCGGACGGCGCGGTAAACTCGGCGAGAGCTTGTACCACGTCTTCGAGGCCTACGCCGATCGATACCACTGCCGCGGCTGCTGCAAGTGCATTGACTACGTTATGGCGACCGGGAACTCGAATGCGCACATCGGCCTCGCCGCGGGGCGTAATCATCCGGAATTGGGTCTCATTCGCGAGCATTTTTACGTCGGCTGCGTAGAAATCCCCTACGTCAAAACCGAAGCGGACCATTCGGCATTGTGCGGTCTTAGCGTGCGGCTCGATATACGGATTATCCGCGGGAAGCACTGCGGTTCCGCCTGGCCGCAACCCACGAACAAGCTTGAATTTTTCTTTGGCAACGTTCTCCACGGAGCCGAGCCCTTCCAGGTGCACCGGTCCAACCGTGGTTATCACGGCCACATCCGGCGAAGCAGCCCGCGCGAGGTGCTCCATTTCGCCGACCGCATTGATACCCGCCTCCACAACGGCAGCGGTGTGGTGCGAACTCATATTGAGCACCGTCATGGGCAGGCCGACCATGTTGTTGAAGTTGGCCTGTGAAACCAGGGGACGATGCGACCGTCCCAGGACGGCCGCAATCATCTCCTTGACGGTGGTTTTGCCCGAGGAGCCTGTAACCGCGATCAGGGGAGGTGTGTATATGCAACGGTGGGTTGATGCAAGGTCGGACAATGCATGAAGGGTGTCCTGCACCTGGATCAGGACAGAAGTGGAGGGATTGTCGTGGATACCCCTGCAGGCATCGCGGTTCAACAGGCTGCCTCGAGCGCCGGCTTCCAGGGCCGGCAAGAGAAAATCGTGACCATCGAAGTTCGGGCCGGTGAGCGGCACGAACAGATCGGCTTCTTTGATGTTGCGCGAGTCGGTGGATATGCCGCCGAATCGCGTCTGGGGATCTCCGGTCAGGAGAGTTCCCTTGCACGCCGCCACAATATCGGCCGCGATGTATGGCCCGGAGTCGGCTCTCATGTTCCTCGCCTCCCCGGGTCCTGTTCGGAAGTGGCGGGCGACAGAGCCTGCAGCTCTTCCCGCACCACCTGGCGGTCGTCAAAGGGATGACGTACCCCGCCGATTTCTTGATAGGTTTCGTGGCCCTTCCCCGCGATGAGGAGGACATCCGCCTCTTCGAGGTTCTTCACGGCCCACGCGATCGCATGCCGCCGATCGGGAATTGCCCTGTAGAAGCCCATTTCCAGAGGGGAACCGTTCAGGTTCTCCGGCCATTCTTGGTAACCCGCGGCTCGCACGCCTTCCACCGTCTGCTCGACGATCGTCAGAGGGTCTTCGCTGCGCGGATTATCTGACGTCACTACGACAAAGTCGCTGCCGTACGCGGCTTCCATACCCATGAGCGGGCGCTTGGTCTTGTCGCGGTCGCCGCCGCAGCCCATGATCGTCACGAGCCGGCCGCTCCGCAGTCCCTTCAGCGCTGCGAGAACGTTTTTAAGCGCATCGGGCGTGTGCGCGTAATCGACGAAGATAGTGCCGCGATCCGACGGGATACGCTCCAACCGGCCGGGAACAACGTCGGTGGCTGCGATTCCTTCCTGAATAGAGCGTCGCTCGACCCCCAGCACTTCCGCCACAGAGACGGCCGCCAGCAGATTGAGCAAATTGAACGGCCCGGCAAGCCGCGATCGGATCGACAACGTTCCTGACGGTGTGCGTACGTCCGCGGAGATGCCTTGTTCGCTCAATGATGCCGACAACGGGAATACGTCGCAGTCCGCTGCCGTACCGAACCTGGTGACCGGCAGGCCTTGAATCTCGTCCGCAAGCCTCCTGCCGTACGGATCGTCCACATTCACGACCGCGTTCACTGGCTTCTTTGACGACAGCGGCAGCAGCCGGGTGAAGAGTTTGCGTTTTGCCTGATAGTAGTCCTCCAGGTCACGATGGAAATCCAAATGGTCCTGGCTGAGATTCGTGAAAACACCCACATCGAAATGGCAGCCGTCAAGACGATAAAGGTGCAGGCCGTGCGACGACGCTTCGACCATGGCGTGAGTTACGCGATCGCGGAGCATGCCCGCAAAGATGGCTTGCAGTTCCGACGCCTCCGGAGTGGTCCGGGACGCGGTAGTTTCGTTTCCGTCCCACCGGTAAGTTACCGTGCCCACGACGCCGGGATTACCGCCAGCGCAGCGCACGATGGCCTCGAGGAGGTACGTAAGCGTGGTCTTGCCGTTGGTCCCGGTGATGCCCACGAGGGTGAGCTGCTTTGTCGGGTCACCGTTGACCAGTGCGGAAATCACGCTCAGCGCGCGCCGCGCGTCGGGCACGGCAATCCACGGCACATTGGGTGCGACGCCACCACGGGGACGCTCCGACACGATAACCGCCGCGGCGTTGCGCACCGCGTCCGCCACGTAGTCGTACCCGTCGACCCGCCCGCCGGGTATTGCCACGAACGCCCACCCTGGAGCCACGCGGCGGCTGTCGTGCGTGACCCCGGAGATCCGCGCCGTCGGGTCGCCGTCCGCTATTGACCGTTCCAAAGCGGCAAGGATTTGTGCCACGGTTACCGTCACGACGACTGTCCTTTGAAGGAGACTTCCAGCACTGAACCTTCTTTGAATGACTCGCCCGGTTTCGGGGTCTGTCCGACTACGACGCCCGCGCCGTTAAACGATGCATCGCATTTGATGCGTCCGCACACGTCCAGCACTTGGCGCATGCTCATGCCCTTCAGGTCCGGCACGATCCATTCTCCCTCGCGAGGTCCTTTCCGAAGTCTGATGCTTCGGGATCGCATTCCGTCCGTCGCCGAGGTACCGGGATCGGCAGAAGCCATGAGTTGCGGAGTCTCCACCGGACCGCCACCGTACAGCGCTACAATGCCTTGGGCGATTCTCTTGAACACCGGGGCCGCGATCTTTCCACCGGTCTTTTGTTGGCCGACGGGCTCGTCCAACATCACGAAGATCACCAGCCGCGGCTTGGTGCTCATGACCGCGCCGATAAACGACGCGATGTACTTGTCCTTTGAATAGCCTCCGGCAGGATCTGCTTTCTGTGCGGTGCCCGTCTTGCCGACGATGTCCACACCCGGGATTGCGGCGTTCTTACCGGTACCCCGCTCGACGACCTCGCGGAGGATCCGCACAAGTTCCTCCGACGTGGCAGGCTTGATCACTTCACGCACGGGAACACGCCGGTTTTCCCGAACGGTCTCGCCGAAGCCCGCTGTCATTTTCCACATCAAGTGCGGCCGGTAGAGAGTCCCTCCGTTGACGGCCGCGGCAAAAGCAGCAGCCAGCTGGACCGCGTTCACCGTAATCCCTTGCCCGAACGCGATGTTCGCTTTGCTGAGCGCAGTCCACCGACCCGGCAGCGGAACCACACCCGCGCGCTCGCCTGGAAGGTCCACGCCCGAGGCGGACCCGAAGCCGAAGCTCGTCAGCACGCGATAGAACTCGCTCTTGCTCAGTTTCTCCGAAACCTGCACCGCGCCGATATTGCTCGAATGGACCACCACGTCCTCGAAGTTGAGCCGGTTATGCGGCGCAACGTCGTGGATCTCATGGCCTTTGTACATCATCCGCCCTTTGTAGCAATTGAACGTCTCGTGCGGATCTACTTTCGCCAGGTCGAGCGCGGCCGCGGCCAAGAACACCTTGAAAGTGGAGCCCGGTTCGAACGCGTCGGTAACGCAACGATTTCTTCTTGCATCGGGCGGGGCCTTCTCGAACACATTGAGGTTGTACGTGGGCCGCGCAGCCAGCGCAAGGATCTGACCGGAGTCCGCGTCCATCACCAGTGCCGACCCGCTTTGCGCCTGCTCTTTGCGAACAGCTTCGTCGAGTTCCTTCTCCGTGATGTACTGGATATTTCGGTCCAACGTGAGGTGAAGGTCACGGCGTCCGGGACCGCGCTGCATGGAGGCGAACATCACCGGTCTTCCCAGCGCGTCGCTCTGCGCGGTAACGGGCAACGGGTCGGTTTTCAGATCTTCGTCGTAGTGGAATTCAAGTCCTTCCAGTCCTTTGGCGTCGATACCGGCAAATCCGATCGCGTGCGCAGCCAAACTCCGCAGGGGATAAAACCGTCTGAACTCGGTCACGCTGAATACGCCCTTCAGGCTCGCCAGCTTCACTTTCCCGGCCACGAGCGGCGACACCCTTCGCCGTATCCACACGAACGCGCGATCCTCCACGAGTTTGTCGAGCACTTCTTTCTGATCTAGTTCAAGAATTTCTGCAAGGGTTCGCGCGGTGGTCGCCTTTTCCACGACGTCGCGCGGACTTGCGCAGATCGAGTTCACTTCGAGGCTGGCAGCCAACTGCTCGCCGTCTCTGTCAAAGATCATCCCGCGCCGGGCCTCGAGATGGAGCACTCGAGTACGCGCTTTGTCCGCTCGTTTCTTGAGCTCATCGGCAGCCACGACATGAAGCCAGTACGCACGCGCCATCAGCAGCGTCGTGCCGAGCGCAAACACCGAGATTACGAGGACGATTCGGAATGTCACCCAGTTGATGGATTTCCGGCTACGGTACATGGACAACCTTCCCCATATCGGGAAATACGAGTCCGGCGCGTTCCCGTGCCTGTTTTTCCAGATCTGCGGGATTCTGAAGCGACGAGATCTCCACCAGAAGTTCGCGTTTTCGGTTCTTGAGCGCGTTGTTCGCTTTCTCCCGATCCGCGATTTCGTACCCGATCTCAACGAGCTGCATGCGCGTCCACACGTAGAAGAGTCCTCCCGACAAGAGCAAGCCAACCAGCCCCAATGCCACCAGCGCACCGGCGCGGCCCAATCGCTGGCTCCGAAGGGTGAAGCCGAATACCCTATATGCATATGAGCGGATTGTCGCGTTTACGCGCTTGATCCACGCCATGGTTACCGCTCCTGCCTCGGCGTTGCTGCGGCTTCAAGGACTCTCATCTTTGCTGAACGCGCCCGCGGATTCCGACGCACTTCATCGGCCGAAGGTCTGATCGGCCGCGGGGTTACCACCACCCAGTTTCGGGGATCCTTCTTCTTTTCCCGAAACGAAGTCTTCACAAGGCGATCTTCCAAGGAATGGTACGAAACCACGCAGAAACGACCGCCCGGCTTAAGGAGCTTCGGGATCTCGTCGAGCCCGCGCTCGATGTTGTCCAGTTCATGATTCACCGCGATACGCAGGGCCTGAAAAGTCCGAGTTGCCGGATGGATTCGCGGTTCGCGCTTGGGCACGAGTCGCGCCACCAAACGCGCAAGTTCCACGGTCGTACTCGGGGCCCCGCGACGCCGTGCCTCCACCAATCCGCGAGCTATTCTTCGGGAGTATCGCTCCTCGCCGTACACGGCAATAACCCGTTCAAGTTCCTTAGCGTCGACCGCGTTGAGAAACTCGGCAAGAGGCTGCCCGGAATCCGCGTCGAACCTCATATCCAAAGGCCCCTCAAGCGCGAAACTGAACCCGCGCGCCGGGTTTTCGATCTGGTCGGACGAGAGTCCGAGATCGAGAACCGCTCCGTCCACGCGAACGATCCCGAGCTCAGCGAGGACTTCGGATGCCTCATGAAAGCCCGCATGACGGCTGAGGAACCGCGTTCCGAACCGCGCAAGCCGTTCTTTCGCGCGCGCAACCGCTTCCGCGTCGAGATCCAGACCGACCACCACCCCGTCCGGATCGGAAGCCGTAAGGATCGCCTCCGCGTATCCGCCGGCCCCGAGCGTACCGTCCAGGTAGATCCCTCCGGGCTGCGGACGGAGCGCATCGAGCATCTCCTGGAGAAGGACGGGTACATGCACGCGCGCGCTCCTATTGGTAGTGACAGCCGACCCACAGAGGTCGAGCAATCGTGACCCCGCCGTGTTCCTGGGATGCTTCGGCGGCAACATGGGTCGGGGATGAAGAATAGCGGGTTCCAGCCGACCAGGTCTGGATTTATCACGAGCCATTCTGCCGGAAGACTCTATAGAACCAATAAGTTCTGAAGTCAAGCTCTTTCTAGCTTTAGGTTAAGTTACTTAGCTAGCTGAATAACTACGGTATATCCGTTAAATAGTAGGACAAATTGCCGCGTGCTTTGTTCCCGCGATGACGGCCAAGGTCGCGGCTTTTTGGACTCATATTTGATTACCCAGTTAAAGGCGGGACGCCGGTTCCCGAAGTCGGAGTGTGACTATTCTCGCATATGGGTAACTCCGACGTTACACGTCGGAGCGCCGGAGGCGCAAGAGGTCTTGGGGCTCAACATTGGAACGTTTTTTGAGAATGCGCCTAATCACCTCTTATTGCTTCGCAACCCCGACGTGTAACGTCGGGGCCACCCATGAGCTGGAGTTTTCCCAGCCTGCGACAGGAAGTGTTGGTAATTGGCAGACCAAGATCGAGCGGAACGCGAGACTGCCCCAGGAATGAATGGTCACCTTACTGCCGTTTTTGGGGTTGACGAGAAAAACCGGCGAGCATAAACTAAACATGTGCCGAAGTGGTGGAATTTGGTAGACACACCATCTTGAGGGGGTGGCGGGTTAACGCCCGTGCCGGTTCGAGTCCGGCCTTCGGCACCACAGAGATCACATCCGCCCGGCTCCCCAGTCGGGCTTTTTTGTGCACTGGATCGGAGGCGCGTCTCATGTCACCCACTGTCAGCGTGGTCAGTTGGAACGTCAACGGGATTCGAGCGGCGCACAAGAAGGGTTTCCTGGAATGGCTCCAGCGGGAGGCGCCTGACGTGCTCTGCGTTCAGGAGACCAAAGCCCGGCCTGATCAGCTCCCGGAAGATCTGATCAACCCGCCCGGTTATCGCACTTACTGGAGTGCGGCGGAAAAGAAAGGGTACAGCGGCGTTGCCGTGTTTACGAAGATAGAACCCGCGGCCGTGACCACATCTCTCGGTGTCGACCGCTTCGACGCGGAGGGACGGCTCATCAGGCTCGACTTCGCGGACTTTATCCTCTTCAACGTCTACTTCCCCAACGGCAAAAAAGACCAGGAGCGGTTGGAGTTCAAGCTGGCTTTCTACGACACGTTCTTTGACATGATCGAAAAGCTCCGGAAGACCGACAATCGCCTGATGTTCTGCGGCGACCTGAACACAGCGCACAACGAGATCGACTTGGCCCGGCCGAAGGAAAACGAAACTGTCTCCGGGTTCCTCCCTATCGAACGCCGTTGGATCGACAAAGTCACCGCACACGGTCATGTGGACACCTTTCGGCATCTCCATCCGCAGGAAGTGAAATACAGTTGGTGGGACCTCAAGACTCGCGCGCGCGAACGGAATATCGGCTGGCGCTTGGATTACGTGTTTGTGACGCGGGAGTTACTCCCATCGGTCAAGAGCGCGTTCATTCTTGCGGATGTTTTCGGTTCGGACCACTGTCCGGTAGGTCTCAAGCTCGAGATGAAAATGGGCAAGTAGAGCAGTTGGCAGCAATAATGTCCGTTTGGCTGCACGAGGTCCGGAATGTTGCGGTCTCACTGTGAGGAGCATTTCCTCCGTCATTCCCGCGAAGGCGGGAATCCAGAGACTGGACCCCGGATCGAGTCCGGGGTGACGGTGTCCTTCTGGTGAATGGGATGAAGATTTTGGCCCGTGCCGTAATTTCGAGGATGACGGAGCCACCTTCCGAGACAAAGTCGGACTTGCCGTCCGGAGCGGAAGCGGTGTGACGCTCGGATCCCATCATTCGAGACCAACCGCCTCAAGTCCACTGAACCGCCCCGGGCGGCGACCGGAATGCGAGAGGAGGTCAAATGAGGCCGGGTATCTTTGTCCCATGCTCGGAGGGTCGGATCATGTTCAGCGCGTGCTTGTACACGAGCATCACATCCTCCTCGTTCTCCACGATGATACAGAAGCTGTCGAAACTCCTGATGAACCCCCGGATCGTCTCACCTGACTGAAGCGACACGACCACCTGAATCCTTGCTTTGCGCACCTGATTCAGAAACTGATCCTGAATGTTGAAGTGGGTCTTTGCCATCTTCCGCGCCCCCGCAAACTCATCCCCCGTATATGAGCGTCCTACGCGGCCGCCCTCGGGGGTAAAGCCCTGGGTTTTCATGTTACCTCTCCAGGAAATGATCAACCATCAATCTGATCCCTGCCAGGTCGGCAGGGTCACACCACACAGCTTCGGGTTCGGAACGAAACCAGGTGAGCTGCCTCTTTGCATAACGTCGCGTATCCCGCTTCATCAACCCGATCGCCTCGTCCACGGGGATTTCCCCCGCGAAAACCATCCCAGCGTGACGATAACCGATCGCCTGCATTGCCTTGAGGTTACGGGAATACCCGAGACGCGTCAAGTAACTTACCTCCTTGAGTAATCCATCCTTCATCATTCTGTCAACCCGCTTGTCAATACGTTCGTACAGAATCGCGCGATCTACATGAAGAACTGCAAATAGTACTTCGTACAGCCGGTCGCTGAAGCCATGATTTCGTGTGAGCGCCGAAAAACGCTCGCCGGTAAGTTCGAACACTTCGAGTGCACGAATAATCCGTACCAGATTCGTGGGCGGGATTCCCGCAGCCGCTTCCGGGTCCACCTGTTGCAGAAGTGTGTGGAGCGTCCCCGCTCCTTCCTGCTCTTCTCTTTCCCTGAGCCGTGCCCGAAGCGCATCGTCCGAGGCCGGCACGTCCATAACTCCGCCCAGTAGCAACCGCAGATACAACCCTGTTCCCCCCACCACTACCGGCACCCGGCCCCTCTCGGAAATGTCCCGGATGCATTGACGCGCGAGCCGCACATAGTCGCCCGCGGAGAAGTCTTCGTCCGGGTCGCAGATGTCGACCATGTGATGCGGCACCAATGACCGTTCCTCGAGGGTCGGTTTCGCTGAACCGATATCCATGTGGCGATAGATTTGGACCGAATCCGCTGACACGATCTCGCCGTCGCAATGCAGGGCAATTCCGATCCCGGCAGCAGTCTTGCCTGTGGCTGTCGGACCTGCGATGACTATGATGCGCTGTCTCACCTCAGCCACGACAAAACCTCTGAGGAATGCAAATGGACGTTGCAACTCAAGATTCTCGAAAGAACCGATCTATAGCCGTTGCCCAACTTTTTTTCCGATTCGCATGTAGAACGTTCGTCATTCCTGCGAAGGCAGTCCCGCGTTCCGCGCGGGACACTTTCTTTTCTGGGTTCCCGCCTTCGCATATAGGCGTTAAGATAAGAAGCTGCAAGGCTTCGGAAAGTCATCATTCAGCGTCGGGCTTTGTCTTGCCCGCTACCATCCCCCCCCTCGATCCCCCCGTCAACGGGGGGAAGTGCGTCCCCTCCCCGTTGACGGGGAGGGACAGGGAGGGGGGTTCTTATTGGAATCTTGCTTAACTTAACGCGAATGTGCCTTCGCGGGAACGACGAGCTCCTTTTAGATCGCCCGTCTGCCAGCAAAGAGAGTCATTTTTGGCAACTACTCTATTTCTTTATCTTAGCACTTATCTGAAGAAAGACTACAGGGAGTGCCCGGCAACGTGCATCGAAGGCTCGCGAATGGGTTCAGCGCGGACCGGTCCGCGTAACCTTTCGGGCAATGCGGCAGGAGCGACCCCGCGAGCGCGCCCAAATCAGGGCAGACGCGCGGGTCCGTCCCCTACGTTGGCGAGACGGTATTCCTTCAGTTTCCGGCGGGCTCGCGCGCTTGAACGTGTCATTGCGAGGAGTGAAACGACGAAGCAATCTCCTTTTGTCAAGCGTTGGAGATTGCTTCGCTACGCTCGCAATGACAAGTTCCACCGGGACTTCCACCGCGCGAAACTGAACTCTTACGCGAGACGAACAATATCGCTATAGACGCAATTTCGTTGGCCCTGACCTATTGCAGAGTGCATCCAGCCACGGTGTGCTACGGTCGCACTTCAAATCTGGCGAGAAATCCCGGATTACGCGTCCGCCGAAACTCCGTTGCCAATGATCTCTGCGATGGTCAGTGACGGGGCCCGACGTCCGGCGGACCGAACCGCCTGGATTTCGATTTCAGCCATGTCTCGGTAAAACGGAGTGCGATCGATTCGCAGGTGTGGAAACGCGGGGAGGATCTCAGCCTCATACCGTGGACAGCCGCCGGCCTCAAGGGTGCTGCCGTCCGGACGCCGGAATACGTGCGGAATGCCTGCGAGACGGCATATCATGGGGCGGTAATCGTATATCGAGCAAAGTCCGTCGACGTTGAGGACACACGGCGCATTTCTATACGCGGGCCCCACGGGATCGGCCTCTTTGGCCGCCAGTACCACCGCGGACCGCTGAATCACTTCTCGTCGTCGGTGTGGCACAAGTAGTTCGACGCCGTGTCGCAGGTAGGCCGTTTCGACAAACGTGTGGAGAGTCAGGTCCACCGTGCAGCATTTCTCCCCGTCGCACCGTTGGCACGAGAATCCAACCTGCTCGGCGGCCTGACCATACGAAGAATCGATTCTTCGGTACAGCTCCTCAATCGGGAGCATTAATTCATCTCCGGGGAACATCCCTCGTCAGGCCCAGGAGATAGCCTCTTCGGGGCATGTGTCGATCGCTTCTTGAATTTCATCCTCTGAAGAGGTGCAAGGATCCTTCACTGACGCCTTCTCGGTCTCTTCATTGAGCTGGAAGCACCCTTCAGCGATCGCTTCGCAAGTGCCGCATCCAGTGCACTTCTCTTCATCCACAACCGGTCTCTTTGCCATTGCTTCTCCTTTCCCAAACGTCTGTGAAATCATGGGTGACAACAGTATCGCGCGAGCATTACACTGTCCTGTCCGCGGAGTCAACCCCAAATTGGCGTGCGAAGTAATCGTTCAGTTGTTCACGGCGAGAAGCAACAACCTGTCCGAAGTCAGGGAATGATCACCATCTTCTGAGGGTGGCTCCGACGTTGTACGTCGGAACGCCGAAGGCGTAAGAGGTCTTGATTGCTTTTCACGAAACCTAATCCCATAGGAGAAAGGCGAAGAGCCTCTTGTTGCTTCGCAACCCCGACGTGTAACGTCGGGGATACCCTGCGTTACTTCCACAGATGTGGGACATTCTGCTCGGGACCCGCCCACAGATTGTTCGACCCGCTGGAAAAGAGGCCTCAACGATAAGGGTTCCGGAACCGCCCCGCGTAACTGAATCCCCTCCGTGCGAAGTCAGTATTCAGTCATACGCGGCTGTGCTCGGATTTTGTTCCACTCCGGAATACACAGGCGACACAGACTGGAGGTAGGGGCGGACCCGCGTGTCCGCCCTTCCTCCACGGCGTACCAGCCACACACGGGGCGCACACGCGGGTGCGCCCCTACAGCGATCTCGGCGGTGAGTGATCTCCATCTTTCTTGCGAGACCTATCCCGCCTGTAATTTCACGATTAAGTACCAGCGTCCGTTCAGCCATTAGTGAACTAGTTCCTGCTCATGAGGGAGGCGTAGGTCACACGACCTGTTCGCCGAGCCCCGCGCGGCTAAAAATTTTGCGGAAATTGCTTGACTGCGTGCGGATAGCCAACTATAGAAAATGTGTCTCCATCCGGACAATGCATGGTGAGGAGGAGGGGTTATGACCAAAGCGGAATTCATCGACGCGCTGGCCAAGAAGGGGAGCACCACCAAGAAGCAAGCTGGTGAGGCGTTCCAGTTGGTGTTCGGGTGCATCGCTGAGCAGCTCGTGTCGGGCGAACAGGTGTCGGTCCCGGGTTTCGGGAAGTTTTCCGTGGTCAAGAGGGCCGCACGCACGGGAATCAACCCGCGCACTAAGAAGAAGATTAAGATCAAGGCCACGAAGGCCCCCAAGTTTTCTGCGGCCAAAGGATTGAAAGAAGCCGTTAAGTAAGAGCTACACGGTCTTATTTAATGCGTGTTTGGCCGAGCCGTACCGGCGGCAGAAGACTCAGCGGGTAGTCTGCTCAGGGCGTTAGGTGGGTGTCGTGCAGGACCCTCGCTGCGTTGGACTGTTGCGCATAGCATGTTCAACGTAGAGTGTGTACGTTTGCGCGTCGGCCGAATTGACCGGCGCGGAATATAAGACTGACTCCCCTCGCTCGCCCATATGTAACAAGCGTATCAAATTAGACGAAACCGCCTAACGAACGGTGTAAAACGTCCGTACAGCGTGTCCTCGCGCGTGCACCCAGTTGACGTTTGTACAAGGTGAACTAGGAGCCTGTCGGACTGGGGATTGAAGTCGCCCGTAATTCCCGCCTGGTTTTTGTTGAAAACTGTTTCAATGGACCCGTTTGTTGCAGTTGAAGAGCAAACGGGCCGGAATTCCGCCTCTG